>Ga0080003_1000090_pt1 | contig 64382 bp, 63 predicted proteins | sample JossMetagenome_FD_69206 | JGI IMG/M metagenome (GOLD analysis project Ga0080003, IMG submission 69206) | Hot spring microbial communities from Joseph's Coat, Yellowstone National Park, USA - JC2_E (SPADES assembly) (version 2) | ecosystem: Environmental > Aquatic > Thermal springs > Hot (42-90C)... | reverse complement strand
TAATTGGTAAGACCTCGCCGCCGAGGTTCTATGGTGTATACACAGAGACGGTGGTATCCAGTGCTAGGAGGGATTCATCAATAACGGTTAGGCGTGGTGAGAAGGGTATCGTTGATAACGTGGTCATAACCGAGACTAACGAGGGGTATAAGCTTGTTAAGGTTAAGGTTAGGGAGTTGAGGGTACCCGAGCTTGGTGATAAGTTTGCGAGTAGGCATGGGCAGAAGGGCGTGATGGGTATGATGATTCCCATGGTAGACATGCCGTTCACGGAGGATGGTATTACACCTGACGTAATAGTAAATCCACACGCATTACCCAGTAGAATGACGGTTGGGCAGTTGCTTGAGTCAATGGCTGGTAAGGTGGCTGCCCTTAGAGGCGTTATGATCGATGCCACACCATTTGAGGGAGTTACTGAGGAGGAGCTTAGGGACTTATTAATACGGTCAGGCTTTAGGTGGGATGGTAAGGAGGTGATGTATAGTGGATTGACGGGTAGGAAGCTTGAGGCAGACATATTCATTGGAGTTGTTTATTACCAGAAGCTTCACCACATGGTTGCGGATAAGATACATGCCAGGGCCAGAGGTCCGGTGCAGATACTGACTAGGCAACCAACCGAGGGTAGGTCTAGGGAGGGTGGTCTTAGGCTTGGTGAGATGGAGAGGGATGTCTTGATTGCCCATGGCGCGGCTGCATTACTTAGGGAGAGGCTTGTGGAGTCGAGTGATAAGTACACCATGTATGTGTGCGAGGATTGTGGTATGATAGCCTGGTATGATGCGAATAAGGGTAAGCCTGTATGTCCAATACATGGTGATAAGGGTAGGATTGCCAGGGTTACCGTGCCCTACGCATTCAAGTTATTGCTTCAGGAGTTAATGAGCCTCGGCATATACCCAAGGATTGAGTTGGGTGATTTAATTGAGGAGAGGAGGGCTTGATAAGGTTTTTATGTCGGTTGGTAGGAGGTGATGGGTAATGGCACAGACCGAGAGGGTAGCGATTCGGGAGGAGGAGATACCACTCAAGGCTATTAAGTCCATTAGGTTTGCGTTACTTTCACCTGACGCGATAAGGTCAATGTCCGTTATGGAAATAACCACGTCGGAAACATACGACGAGGCTGGTAGACCAATGGTTGGTGGCTTAATGGATAGGAGACTCGGCGTTGTTGAGCCGGGTTCTAGGTGTGAGACCTGTGGTAATCCGCCCGATAGATGCCCTGGTCACTTTGGCAGGATTGAATTGGCGAGACCCGTCATTCATGTCGAGTACGCCAGGTACATACACGAACTGCTAAGGGCTACCTGCAGGGAGTGCGGCAGGATATTATTAACAGATGAGGAGATTGAGAAGTACCGGAAGAGGCTTGAGAGGTTGAGGGTTAGGTGGAAATTACTTGCCGATAGGCTCATTGAGAGGATTAGGAAGAGGGCAATGGAGAGGACAACATGCCCACACTGCGGTGCTAAGCAATATAGGGTTAGATTTGAGAGACCATACGCTTTTTATGAAGAGAAGAAGAATGGGGTTTTGGAGAAGCTTGATTCAATAAAGATTAGGGAGAGGCTCGAAAAGATACCGGATGGTGACCTTGAGCTACTAGGTTGGGATCCAAAGGTTGCAAGGCCTGAATGGGCTGTCCTCACTGTATTACCTGTACCACCACCCCAGGTTAGACCATCAATACAGTTGGAGACTGGGCAGAGGAGTGAGGATGACTTAACGCACAAGCTCGTCGATATTGTTAGGGTTAATGAGAAGTTGAGAACGGCGATAGAGTCGGGTGCGCCGAGCAGTGTTGTTGACCAACTATGGGACTTGCTGCAGTATCATGTTGCCACGTACTTCAACAACGAACTACCCAACCTACCACCGGTTAAGCATAGGAGCGGTAGGCCCCTGAAGACGTTGGCCCAGAGGCTCAAGGGTAAGGAGGGTAGGTTTAGGGGTAGTTTGTCGGGTAAGAGGGTTGACTTCTCGGCGAGAACTGTCATAAGCCCGGACCCGAACCTTAGCATAAATGAGGTTGGTGTACCCATGGATGTGGCTAGGACATTAACTGTGCCAATGCAGGTAACAGAGTGGAACATGGACTTAGCGAGGCAGCTCGTCCTTAATGGCCCTGAGGTATGGCCTGGCGCTAATTACGTTGTTTACCCAGACGGTAGGAGGGTTGACCTCAGGTACTTTAGGGATAGGCGTGAATTGGCGAACAAACTGGCGCCAGGTTTCATTGTGGAGAGGCACCTAATGAATGGCGACATAGTACTATTCAACAGGCAACCAAGCCTCCACAGGATGTCAATAATGGGGCACCTAGTTAGGGTGTTACCTGGCAGGACATTTAGGTTACATCTCGCAGTCTGTCCACCTTATAATGCCGATTTCGATGGCGATGAGATGAACCTACATGTTCCGCAGAATGAGGAGGCGAGGGCTGAGGCTAGGACATTAATGATTGTCCAAAACCACATAATAACACCAAGATATGGTGGGCCAATCATAGGCGCCAGGCAGGATTACATAACAGGTGGTTACCTACTCACCAGTAAGGGCTCCTTCATAAATAAGGAGTTGCTCGTGTACCTACTGGCTGCGGCTAATTACGATGGGGAGATTGAGGAACCGGCCATAATGCATCCAAGGGAACTCTGGACGGGCAAGCAGGTAATATCAATACTCCTACCCAAGGACCTCAACTGGGTGCAACCAACAGCAATAAAGGAGAGTTGTAAGGATCCATATAACTGCTACACCGATGAGTATATAATAATCGTTAATGGCTACATGGCAACCGGCGTTTTGGATAAGAAGTCAATAGGTGCTGAGCAAGTTGACTCTCTATGGCACGTTATTGTCAAGAGGTATGGTAATGACTATGCGAGGAAGTGGGTTGACTCAATACTAAGGGCATTACTCAGATTCCTAGATCTAAGGGGATTCACCATGGGCATTGATTCGCTGGAGATGCCCCTAGATAGTTATAACGAGCTCACAAAGCTCTATGAGGATAGTGAGAAGAAGGTTCTCGAATACATACAGAGGTTTAGGGAGGGTAAGCTCGAGGCCGAGCCTGGCTTAACCATTGAGGAGACGCTTGAGAACGACGTAACAATAGAGTTGAGTAGGGCTAGGGAGACTGCTGCGCGTATTGTTGAGAAGTACATAAATAAGGACGGCGATGCGTACATAATGGCTAAGACAGGCGCCAGGGGTAGTATTGTCAATATAACCCAGATGGTCGCAATGCTCGGTCAACAAACGATTAGGGGCGAGAGGTTTAAGAGAGGATTTTACGGAAGGACAACGGCGCACTTCGAACCTGGCGACTTAGGACCAATGGCTAAGGGATTCGTTAGGAATAACTTCAAGACAGGATTAACACCGCTAGAGTTCTTCTTCCATGCGGCTGGTGGTAGGGATGGACTTGTGGATACAGCAGTGAGAACTGCCCAGAGCGGTTACATGCAGAGGAGGTTGATTAATGCGTTACAGGATATATACGTTACCTACGATGGTACGGTGAGGAACGCATCCGGTTTAGTAATACAGACGAGATATGCGGAGGACGGTATTGATGTAAGTAAGAGCGATCATGGCAGGCTTAATATTGATGAGATACTAAGAAGAGCTGGATTGGGTGGGTGATGGATATGTCGAGCACGAACATTGTTACTCAGGAGGAGCTGAATAATGTCTTAGTCCAGCTGGCCGGCATATTACCTAGGAGAATAATTGATGAGTTAAGGAATAAATTAGCAAATAAGACATTAAATAGGGAACAATTCGTGGAATTAATCAAGATTTTAGTGAATGAGTATTATAAAATGCTTGTTGATCCAGGTGAAGCCATAGGCATAGTCACTGCGCAATCTGTTGGTGAGCCAAGTACGCAAATGATACTTAGGTCATTCCACTTCGCGGGCCTTAGGGAGTTCTCAATGGCTCTTGGTTTGCCTAGAATGATAGAGCTTGTTGATGCGAGGAGGAAGCCTTCCGTCCCCATGATGACGATATATCTAGATGAGGAACATAGGAGCGATCCAAACAAGGCCCAGGAGGTTGCCTATAGGGTTCAACTAACAACAATAGAGAATGTGACAAGAAGCGTTGAGATTGACTACATAAATTCGCAGATAACCATAGAGATTGATGAGGATGAATTGAGACAGAGGGGATTGAGTATGGATGATGTTAGGAAGGTTGTGGAGAGGATTAAGGGTAAGGGTGCCCAGGTGGAGTTTGAAGGTAATGTTATTAGGATCACGTTGGAAAACGCCGACATTATTAAGCTGAGGAGGGTTAGGGATAAGATAATGCAGACTAGGTTGGCTGGTATTAAGAATGTTAAGAAGTCACTCGTTAGGTACAAGGATGGTGAGTGGATCATAGAGACTGAGGGCACGAACCTAGAAGCCGTACTCACGTTAGACGGTGTTGATTATAGGAGGGCTATATCCAACGATATTCACGAGGTTGCCGAGGTACTCGGTATCGAGGCTGCTAGGACTGTCATTATGAGGGAGTTGAAGAAGGTCCTTGACCAACAGGGTTTGGACACGGATATAAGGCACTTGATGCTTATCTCCGATGTAATGACCTGGACGGGTAGGGTTAGGCAGGTTGGTAGGCATGGTGTTGTTAGTGAGAAGGAGAGTCCATTGGCTAGGGCTGCCTTTGAGGTTACTGTTAAGAACCTTGTGGAGGCATCAATAAGGGGTGAGAACGAGCAATTTAGGGGTGTCGTCGAGAGTGTCCTTGCTGGTAAGTATATACCGATTGGTACTGGTATAGTTCAATTATTAATGGAATTTGAATAACATAATATTAGGGCGCCACGTTAGCAATAGGTTTAAATAGTGTTTCTTCAGGGCTGTCTTGAATGATTGATATCTCACGAGAACTCCAGGTCGCACTAAACACAGGTAAGGTAATACTTGGTTATAGGAGATCGATAAAGGCTGTGATGGATGGCTCAGCAAAACTTGTAATAGTAGCATCAAATGCACCCGCGGAGGTAGCGAACAATGTGCAGTACTACGCTAAGATAACTAATATACCCATCTACGTGTTCCAAGGATCAAGCTGGGATCTGGGCGCAGCCGTTAGGAAACCCTTCAAAATATCAACAATAGCCATAATCGATCCAGGAGAAAGCAATATATTAGCTCTTGCCAGTCAACGTGGAGGGTGATAATCATGCCAAGCATTAGGTTAACGGAGGAGGAGATTCGGTATGTGGCATTGTTTGAGAAGATAACTGGCATAACGCCTAGGGATACTGTAATTGATGATCAATACAACAGGATAATATTCATAGTCGATAAAAACTTCGCGCCACTCGCAGTCGGTAAGAATGGAATAAACATCAGGAAGTTAAAGGAATTAACGGGTAAGGATGTGGAGGTTGTTGAGTATGGTGAAACGCCCGAGGAATTGATTAAAAACAGCCTATACCCAGCCAGGGTAATATCCGTCAAGATAACGAAGCTTCCAAACAATGGTAGTGTCGCAGTAGCTACGGTTCATAGCGAGGACAAGGCAATAGCAATTGGGAAGCAGGGTAAAAACATAAACAGGGCAAAATTACTTGCAAAGCGATACTTCGATATTGATAGAATAAGGATAGTGTCGCCGGAGCAGGGGCAATAACGTGAGGAAAAAGTAAATAAGCCCTTAAATCAACGTGAAGCGCAATGCCAGGTAAAAAATCGCCGCTAGGAATGTTCGCTGCAAGAGGATTGAAGGAGAAGAGGAGGATGTTTAGGTGGAGCGACACATACTACAAGAGAAGAGCCCTGGGCATAGCCAAGAAGTTCGACCCACTGGAGGGAGCACCAATGGCAAGAGGCATAGTACTGGAGAAGGTAGGTGTGGAGGCAAGAAAACCAAACGCAGCCGTGAGAAAATGCGTCACGCCGGACACGCGGATTAACCTAACGCCCAGGGTGGCGACTAGCATCGTAAGTCTTGATGGGCGTTGGCGTGACGTAACAATAATACATCTTAACAGGGATAGTAAGGCCATTGAGGAGACGAGACTGGTTGATTTCTTCTACATAGAGCCTGAGGAGTTTAGGGAGGATGGGGTTTACGAGTTGAGGACCATCTATGGTAGGAGACTGATAGCCAGTGGGGATCACCCAATATACACTGGCAGGGGTGTGATTCCGCTTAAGGATGTTAGGCCTGGCGATTACGTTGCCGTGTACCCCAGGGAGCCTATCGACGCCGCAGCCCCTAACGATGATAGGGTCGTACTGACTGAGGAGGACATTAGGAGGGCTGCACCGCCGAATTCGAAGGTTGATGAAATAATAAGTAAGCTCAGGGGGCTTGGCCTACTTCCACTTAAGTATAATAATAGGAATATCTATAGGATTGCCAGGCTTGTCGGGCATCTGTTTGGTGATGGGTCGTTAAGCTACGTTAGAGGTGGTAATGGGTATGAGGGTAGGATAGCCTTTAGTGGGGACCTTGAGGACCTCGAGGAAATAACCCAGGATTTGGCTGAGCTTGGGTTTAGGGTCTCAAGGGTTAACGAGTATTATAGGGAGAGCACGGTTACCTGGAGCAATGGGTTGACCCAGGTGATTAGGGGTAGGTCCTACGTTGTCTTTGTGAATTCCATAGCACTATTCACATTCTTTAAGGCGTTGGGTGTACCCGTTGGTGATAAGGCTGTCCAGGGCTTTAGAGTGCCGAGGTGGATCATGGAGGCGCCGCTGGATGTTAAGGCCGAGTTCCTAGCCGCATACTTCGGTAGTGAGTTGGAGAGGCCTAGGGTTAGTAGGAATGGTAGGACCTTCCAACCACCAACCCTCGTTATTCACAAGGCCGAGGACGTGGTTGAGCAGGGTGTCGAATTCCTAAGCGACATTAAGGCATTACTCTCGGAGTTCGGTGTCGAGACCTCGGCAATATCTAGACGCCCCGGTGTGGTTAGGAAGGATGGTACCAGGACGGTTAGGCTTGGCATAAGCATACTTAGCAATACCGATAACTTGATGAGGTTCTTTGGTAAGATTGGTTATGCATACGATAGGGAGCGTGACTTCCTAGCCTTATTGGCTTACGAGTACCTGCGCAGGAAGGTTATTGATAGGCAGAGGTATGTTGAGGCCTATAGATTCACCAGAGAACTTGCCTCTAGTGGTTACGTTAGTGACGAAATAATTAGAATCGTTAGGAGTAGGTGGTTTGGCATTAGTAGGGCTACGGTGTATAAGTGGTTGAGGGGTATTGGGAATAGTAAGTATGTGGGTAGGACAGCTAGGTTGGCGCCATTCAATGAGTGGGTTAATGAGGCCACGCTGGGGCTTGGCAAGTCAGGGCTTGTATGGGATGTCGTTGCTGAGGTGAGGCCCGTGAACTGGAGTGATAGGTTGTGGGATGTCACGACAGAGAGTGAGCACCACAACTTCGTAGCCAATGGCTTCGTTACGGGCAATTGCGTGAGGGTCCAAATTACGAAGAATGGGAAGGTGGTTACGGCGTTCGTTCCGTGGGATGGTGGTTTGAATGTGATTAATGAGCATGATGAGGTTATTATTGAGAGGATTGGTGGGCCTGAGGGTAGGGCTTATGGTGATTTGCCCGGTGTTAGGTTTAGGGTTATAATGGTTAATGGGGTTAGTTTAAAGGCTGTTTTGCTGGGTAAGAAGCAAAAGCCCGTTAGGTAAAAAGAATTAGGTAAAAAGAAAAACCCTGGTTTTAAAGTGAAAAATCCCCTACATTATACTAACTAATCTTCTTCCTCGTTACCCTGGGCATTTGTGCTGTTAGTGCTTGTCTCTTCATGCTCATGCTCGCCTGCGGGTTTTATGGTTATTAGTGGCTTGTTAACAACATTGGGTGGACCGTGTGGGTTAGGCTTAACTGTGTAGTACACAGTTATTGAGACAGTATAGTTACCAGGCGTCAAGTATACGATTGCCTCATCCCTGTGTAAATTAAGTGTTAGTGTTTGATTACCTATTGTGATGACTACTGTGAAGTTACTGAAAGCATCATCCATACCATCGTGATGAAGGTGCACCTTGAAGTAGCCCGAGGAGTTAACGTACAATTGGGCGGTAGCGCTTGCGGTACCGCTTTCACCTGGCGTTAGGTTGCCTAGGTTTATGTATGCCGAGACCACGGTGTATGTTGGTGGTGGCGGTATTGCTAGGTGGTAGCTTATGTATGCCAAGACGCCGTTCATGTTTGCTGCCACAGCCATGCCACTAAGCCCAGCCACGAAGGCTAGTACTACTAATAACCAGGTCTTCATATTATGAAGAGAAATTGATTGTGACTAATAAAAGTTGCGCGACATAAATATTTAAAGCGAGTCGTCTCTTGATAGTGCAAGTGATGCGAAGGTTTCCGGCCTGAACGCTGATGACATCACCCCTTACTGATTAATTTAAATCCTGAATTCAGCAAGTACATTGCTAAACACATTATTGAAGACGTTGAATGCCTCATCACCGTACAAACAAATAATAATCCTCCTAACGGCTTTAAGCCTTGAATACTCACCCCTGATGGCTTTAGCCATAACCTGCGCAGCGGCATCATACGGGCAGCCAAAGATTCCAGTGCTTATGGCGGGAAAGGCAATACTTCTCAACCCCAGTTCCTCAGCCTTCTTCAACGCATTCACCACAGCCTCACCAAGCTTTTCAATGGGTTCAATACCACATCTAGGTCCGACCGCGTGTATCACATACTTCGCCCTTAATCTACCCGCGCTCGTTACCGCAACACCACCCACGGGTACTGGTCCATACTTCCTAACCCACTCCCTGGATTCCTCCTGGATCACATAACCACCCTTCCTAACAATTGCACCGGCAACGCCACCTCCATGCTCCAGGTATGAGTTTGCCGCATTGACTATGGCGTCCGCCTCAACCTCCGTTATATCGCCCTTCATTAATTCCAGCTCGATACCGTTTGGGAACCTGAACCTTGCCATCACTCATTAATTAGTGTGGGTACCTTTAATGTATTAATTTACGTTTAATCAACCAAAAAGTGGTATCCTAGTCCTCTTAGGCGGCTTGGGGACCACTAACCACAGCGCACCTGATATGAATGCTAGAATCATCATTATTAGCAATGCGTGCTCCAGGGCACCAACCTCACCATATATCGGCACGAAGTACTGGGCCAGCAAGCCCGTTATCAGTGAGCCAAGGACGTTACCGCCAGTCACGGCGCCATTCCAAACAATCGATGTAGCCCAACTAACCTGCTCCCTCGGGAATAGGTCGCCGAGCACAGCCATTATTAGTGGGAAGTTGCTTAGTACAAACATTATTGCGAAGAATGCTGCCACTAGGTTGCCCGTGTATATGAATATTATGAAGAGTATTGCGAAGGCGAAGGTTGAGAGGGAAGCAATCAGCCTCCTACCAACCCTATCACTTAACCAACCGAGGATTGGTTGCCCAATTATTGCTGAGGCCAGTAGTATGGACAGGATTTCACCGTAATTCACGCTTAACTTTATCCCAAGCACCTTGTTAATGTATATGCCCAGGAACGTCTGTACACCCTGGCCGGCAGTGTTTCTGAGCAATGTTATTAGGAAGAGCAGGGCGATCAGCATTATTGAGGCTCTAAGGGCATTAGTACTTGATGGTGGGTCACCCTTACCACCCCTTCTTTCGTAGGTGGAGATATCGAATCTATAGATACCGTACATGAAAACACCGACACCCACAATGCCTGTTATGAGAGCCAAAATCCATAGATTATACACAGCACTCACGGCACCTGCAAAAACAAGTATTGAGCCAATTAGTGGATACAGCGTCCTACCTAAGCTCCCGAAGGCACCATTTATGCCTAACGCCGCACCCGCACTTCCACCATATGTTGCTGAGAGTAGGGCACTACCTATTGGGTGGTAATACGCGGCACCAACACCGGCTAACACAACACCTATATACACAAGGAATAAGTCGTGTATCAGGAAGCCGATTGTAGAGAGCCCTATGGCGAATGCCCAAAGGAACATCCCGAGAGCCATGGCCCTCATATGACCACCAAGCCACCTAATGCTCATGGGTACCAACGGGCTCGCCAACGCAGACACCGCCGCATATAATGCCGAGAGTAACCCAATAATTGCGTAGTTAACACCGACCTGATTGAGGACAGGCAGTATGATGCCCGGTATCAACCACATATTACCATCATTTATGAAATGACCAATCGAGGTCAACCCAAGCACACTAGTTCTGTAATTAGTGGATCGTTGTTGTGTCATTATCGTTAGGGTGTCCCTAACGCTTAAAAACCAATCTCGCGTAACCACTTTTGAATATGCGGGAAACCCATAAATTCCGGCGAAGTTCTTGTTAACTACGATGGCAAAGGTCGTATTCCTAATAATGAGCAGTGACGTAAAGTTCGACCTGGCAATGACGATGGCTGCAAACACAGTAGGTACGAATAGGTATGAGGATTTCAAAGTGATATTTTGGGGACCTAGCCAGGAGAGACTGTTGAGACTTGAAGGGCCTGTTAAGGATTACTTTGAGAAGCTACTGAGGGCTGGTGCAATAGATAGTGCGTGCATTAATTACGCGAGGAATAAGAACATAGAGTCGGAGTTAACTAAACTGAACATAAAACTACACCCAGCGGGCGATAGGGTTGCCTACTACATAAATAACGGATACCAAGTGCTAGTATTTTAGGGTATGCGGAAATACGAGATGTTACGTTAGACTTTCCTCAACCTACTAACGTCAGCGTTCAAATCTATAGTGCCTAACCTATTGCCTGTTTGATCGTAAATATACACGCTCCTCTCATCCTCATCCCTAACCAACTTGTGCTTACCGCTACATATTGGGTACGTATCGCTAAGCCCGCACATGCATATCCACACGGATTCACCACTCGGTGTTTTATATTCATACGGCCCCTTTGCTGTGTGTAGTATGACCCTCACGGTACACGGTTATTAGTTACGTCTTTAAAAGAGTATAGCTCTAGTTTACTATTTAGTAACTTAATGAATACATGTTCATAATTAGTATTAATGCTAGCCGGAGGGTATTCCAACCATGATCAGCATGAGATCTACTAGTAATCCGCCATGTGCCTAAGGTCTGGTAGATCCTTGGGTGTTAGGTAGTTTAGTCTCATTGAGGCTACCCTATTACCTAGGTCGCATGCCTCCTCAGGATCTAGGCCCTTGATCGTGCCAGCTATGTAGGCGGCGTTGAATGTGTCGCCAGCCCCTACGGTGGTTATAATCCTGCTGGGTGTGTATGGTTTGCAGTGCTTGGTCTCGCCCTTATGTATTAGTATTGCCCCATTGTCTCCTAGCTTAATTACAGCATTGATTCCAAGGCTAGCCAGGGAGTTAATGGTACTGGGTAATGAATCGCCAAAGAGCCTACCGGCCTCCTCCCTATTTATGAAGACAACATCAGCCTGCCTAACCATGGCCATTACAATGTCTAGGTTATCACGGGCTGGCCCAACATCGAGGAATAGCTTCACTGGGTAATTCCTAATGAGACTCACTATCCTTAATAATTCCTTAGCGGCTTTACGCGAGATTGATGCATTAAACCCACTAATGTAAACGGCATCTACGCCATTAAATACTTGTACGTCTAAGTCGTCAATGCTGAGGTCCACGTTGACTCCAACGTAGCCTAGGAAGGCATGGCCTTCGCCGCCAACTATGTTGTTGGATATGGTTGTGGGCCCGTTAATGCGTTTGAGGAGTTTTGTGTCAACACCCGCCTCCTCTAATTCCTTGATTAGTACGTCACCGAATAAGTCATTACCAACCCTATCCACAATCGAAACCCTTAGGCCGAACTTCCTGGCTATTATGGCGACATTGCAGGCGCCGCCTGGTGATACCGCCACCTCCCTGGCTATCGAGATGTCGCCAGAGCCTATCGGTAGTCTATCCACGACGTAGTATATGTCCAACACGCAGTCCGAGATTACAAGTAAATCCGCTGGGTCACCCATGGTCCCAAGCCTCTACACTAACTCCTCTACCGGTTTCTACGCCAATTAAGTACCAGGCCAGTGAGGCGGCTAGCCCAACGCCAAATATTGCAGTATCAACAATTAGGTAAGCGCCTATTGGTAGGTATGATGATAGGAAGATCACGGGTATTGAACCACCCAGCGAGATGACCCTAACGAGGGCTGTTAACGAGCCCCTACGCCTGGTAACCCAATACTCAGACTTCAAAACATCCTCGGTTAGGAAATAAGTGTTGACCAGTACTGAGAACACTATGAAGAGGGCCCAAAATAGGGGTTGGGCGTGAATCAACGCGTTAATGAGTAGGTCCATGGCCGTTAAGATAGCTACGGTGCCAAGGGATGACAACAATAACGTGGACCTCCTACCAACCCTATCCGCAATGAGACTTATTGGTAGTCCAGAGATGAATGAGGATAACGAGAACACGAGGATTAACCAGTTGGTTAGGTTTGGGAGGTAGTATGGGCCCAGGGTGAGGGCTAGCAATGTGAAGCCCGCCGTGTAGGACCAACCAATGAGACCACCCACAACAACCCTGACCCATAGGGGAGGTAGCGCAATACCCACGCCACGACCCTCCAAGCGCGCCCTAGTGGTGTCGCGACGGGCGATCCAGAGCGGTGACTCGGGTATCCTGGACCTGAGCATGTAGAGCGTGATTATGGCAACCACAAGCGTCATACCAAGGGCAAGCCTCTGCATGGCGACAGACACTGACAAGAGGGCTAGGGCAGACGCCAGGGCGCCACCGAGGTTCGTGAAATTAAGTATCAAGTAAGCCAGGGAACCACGAACATCACCAGAGAAGTACTCATGCATCGCAGTGAGTATGGTGTTGTAATCACCACCAATCGCCAGTAGCAGCAGGGCCAGGAAGGTGAGGACCAAGACGTAACCCGTGCTTAGGATTAAGCCCAGGGCACCAACCACATAGAACACCAATGAAACAAACATTGCACCCCTCCTACCAACAAAATCAGCCAAAGGACCAAAAACAACACCACCAACCAACAACCAGAGGGGAGGCCAAATAGAGAGCAGGGCCACCAGGTACCTGGGAACAGAAACCCAACCAGAGGCAATATACGCAATAGAGTAAACAAAGGCCTCAACCGCAGCACCCAGAGACAACACAACAAAAACAACACCCCAACGAACCATCGAAATAGGATAAACAACCTACTTATAAAAACTACCAAACCCAACAAAACCCAAAACAACAACTAAGATCGTGCCATACCAAACATAACCACACTTTCAATCCTTCCCTTCATAAATTTGTGAAGGGAATAATTGAAAGAAAAATCACAACCACATGCCCCTTGGTTGTTACATGCCATTGTTGCCGGTGTTAAGCAATCATTGGGCTATGGGTTTTGAACCTCGCTTTAGTGTTGTTTTTACTTACTCCGTGACTGCCCGTCTCAAGGCCTCAATCCTATTGAGCACCGCACTCCTAACCTCCTCCCTAACCCTCTCATCCCCGCTCTCCATCAATACCATAGCCAGGTCTTTAATTGCATCCAAGGCCTCTGTCACCGCCTTAACCGCATCCCTCCCACCAAGCCTACCGAGTGATGCAGCCTTAGTTAACGCCGAAACCACGTTCTCCAAATACCTCAGCTCCCTATTGACATCAACGGCGCCGCGGACAATATACTCGTGAGTCGTAGTAGCATACACATAGTCGTATGGGCCCAAATAGCACTTCCTCCCATTGCCATGGTAGGCATAGTAGTAAACATTCGAGTCCTTCTCGTAGGCGTAGACAGCCTTAACCGGTAAACCACACCTAGGGCACACCATCAAGCTGCCCAAGCCAACCACCAAAACACCGAAAACAAACCCCTTTATAAACTTTGCTATTTACGTGTAATTTACACATGTAAAATGATAATAAATAATAATAAATAAAATAAGGAATAATACAACTAAAGGCAAATAAATAATACACCGTAGACAACGCACGGTTTTCAGAAATTTCTGAAGGTCAGAATTGAAAGTAAGAAATTACATTGGGCACGGCATTTTCCCGTTGCTTTTCAGAAATTTCTGAAACAGCAGGAAGCGCATTCAATAGCCAAATTTGCGCCGTCCGTCATAATTTCATGCCTTTCAATCTTTCCCTTCATAAATTTATGAAAGCACGAGAAGACTACACTATATATGGTGCATGGCTCGCTATTGAGTATCGTTTCTTCGTTTTCACAAATTTGTGAGATCCGTAGGTAGGCATACGGATAACGTGGTCGTTCGCGTTTAATTTAGGGTATTTTTTCTTTCAATTATTCCCTTCACAAATTTATGAAGGGAAGGATTGAAAATGAGAGTTTAAAATAGGGCCTGATCACAAGTGTCGCGTGAGGATTAATTTTTGGTAGGGAGTGGTTGGATTTTGTTTTGGAGGTTGATGAGGATTTGTATGTTGCTTACCTGTTGATAGATCCTGGGGATTTGCTTTATGGTTGGACTGTTAGGGAGTTTAGGGGTAGGGAGGGTTCCAGGGGTGAGAGGGTTAGGGTCTATGTTGGGCTTAGGGTTGAGGCTCTTGAGTACCATGCCTTCAGGGGGACTCTCAGGGTTAGGGGTGTGATTGTCGAGGTTCCTGAGTGGTTTGAGGGTGCTAGGGGTAGTCACCACACTATGGAGTTGATGAAGGGTCTTGAGTATAGGTTGGTTAAACCTGGTGGTATAGATAGGGAGTTTGTGGATAAGATTCTTGAGGCATTTAGTGGTGCCTCGGCCAGTGTGTTGCTTGTTTCGGTATCCATGGAGGAGGTTTCGGCAGCCCTGATACGTAGGTTTGGTATTGAGGTTCTTGGTTCAGTCCCGATACAGGGTGGTGGTAAGGGCGGTGAGGATTCACTGGATAGGTTTAGGAGGTCGTTGAGGAACGCCCTAGTTCAAGTTAGGCAGTGGTTTCAATCCAGGGGTCCAACGCACATTGTCGTTGTTGGTAATCACATGACACTCAGTATGGCGAAGGAGGTCATTGATGGTGAATTGGGAGGCCTGGGCGTGCCCGTTATTTATCGGGAGCAGGGTGAGGGCGGTTTGGCTGGCATTTATGAGTTTGAGAGAACGGGTGCTGATGTGCTTAGGAAGTTGAATATAGACCTTGGGCAGGAGTACGTGGAGGAGGTCATGAGGAGATTGGGCACTGGGTCTGGGGATGTGGCCGTGGGCGTTGATGAGGTCAGGAGGGCGCTTGAATTCGGTGCCGTGGATACGCTCCTGGTGCTCGATGAGACGTACAAGGAGGCTGGTACGGAGATTAAGGCGCTTGTGAATATGGTGTTGAGGACTAGGTCTAGGTTGGTCATAGTACCATCAAATACGGAAGGGGGTGAGAAGTTAAGGCCAATGAGGGGTGTGGCGGCATTGCTAAGGTTTCCAATTTCCTAATCCTCAATCATTAATGCCCTAGGCAATTTCTGTTTAGCATCCTCACTTCTTCTGTGCCTTTGTCTCCTCGGTAGCGCCTTGGGATATTATCTTCGTTACTCTATCATATGCGTCCAGTAGTAGTATCATGGATTTTACGAGGTCGTTGATCCTATCTATATCCTTAGTATCCTTCAACTCGTTGTTTATCATGACAAGCCTCTCGTACAGTGTATCCCTAATGTCCATCAAGCCGTACCTTATCATGACCTCCTTCTCCTCAGCATCGGACCTAACCACAACAACAGGCTTATCACAATTAGCACAGTAATACTCGCCGGTCTTAAGCCTGAGTAGCGGTGTTCCGCAAACTGGGCATGTGTAGCTCGTTAATGTGGCCCCAGCCCTAATAAGCTGTGCCATCTTCTTGGCAACAAGGTCCCTACTACCCACGGCTCTTGAGTAATGCTACCAACTTTATAAACCCAACGACGTAGACATGGATAAATACTTATAAGGGCGGTGCGCATCTACATCTCGGATGACGATTGACATGCCAGCTGAGCGGTGAGGAATCCTGGGGTATCTGAATTTTAAATCCCTTAACGCAATGCATTACTGAATGACGGTGCTGGCATTCAAATTGTTTTATGATGGGACATTATTTAACGGATTTACTGGTGGTGCTGGCTCCATCGAGTACTACGTAAGAAAGGCTGTGAAAAACTTCGTTAATGAACACATCCTAAGTAAGGCGTCAAGGACAGATCCTGGGGTTAGTGCCGTAGGCAATGTGATCTCCATAAAGTATTCAGGGAATCACGAATTATTACCTGGCATGCTGAATTCAAGGTTACCTGAGGGTATCAGGGTTTGGGCGTGGGCTAGGGTTAATGAGGATTTTAGGGCTAGGGCTGCCGTAGCCAGGACCTATATGTACATAACTCCCTGGTTAAATGAGGACCTAGAGTTAATGAGGAAGGCGGCTGAGTCATTCATTGGGGTGCACGATCTGGCGAATTTCCAGGTTAGGGAGAAGGGCGTGCCAACCGTGGTTAGGATAGATAATATTCAAGTAAGTAGGGATGGCGCCAACCTAGTATTCATAATAAGCGGTAGGGGGTTTAGGAACAAGATGATCAGGAAGATAGTCAATTCAATAAGGATGGTAGGACTTGGCGTGCTGGGTATTGATGAGCTTAAATCCTTAATTGATGCCCAATTAGGGAGGCCAATACCACCAGCACCACCCTATGGCTTATTGTTGCTGGGTGTTAATTATGGTGTTAGGGAGCCTAATTGGGTTATTGATCTTGGCGGTGTTTCTTACGTCGTCAATTACCTCAGCAATAAATTGCATAATACCCTATCTAGTAGCTATGTTGTTCTAAAAATTCTTCATGAGTTTATGGATATAAATAAATTATTTAGTCATATCTAAACATAACATGAGCCAAATGTTTAAATATTATATAAAATAATGTACATTCGGGAGTTTTGTGGCATACTTCGACGTCGATATGGCATGTAGGGAGGGGTTTGGGGATAGGAAGCTGGTTGCGATGATTCAACAGCGGATATCATCCCTTGACGAAGACCTTGACCAAGGCGAACAGGAGTTCCTAGTGAGTTACGCATACCAGGATCTCAGGTATTACCTGCTTTATAAATTCGGTTTATTTAACCTAGATAATAACGACGCATCATATGAATTATGCAGGAGAATTATTAGAAATGAGGATTCTGTAGTTAGGTTGGTTGATGAGTGGTTTAATTGGTGGGTTATTAAGTGGAGACAGAGGGTTAGGTTGGTTTTTAATGAGAGCGAACAGAAGGATAGTGAGACCGGAGAATCGCAAAGCGTTGAGGACCTTATTAAGAAAATCCCAAAGAGGTTACTTGATAAGTTACGTAGGGAAACTATGATTGAACTAATGAGACAAAATGAGGTGTGTAGTCTGGATATAGTGTCCGACTTCATAGTGAGGAGCGCCCTCAATGATCTAGTTAATGAGTACAGCAAGGATGGTGCACTAAGGGTGTTGGTTACGGATATGACGGAAGTTCGCATGAGGATTTTGAGGAAAATAATGGAGATAAGCGGTACGAATAAACCACTGGTCATATTAAAGGTTAAAATCAACTCACCACAGCCTTACCAGGGCATGTCATAATAATGATAGTGTCCAGGAAATCCTACAGGAAGGGGATGGTTAAGGTAGCTATAGCATACCCAGCACCAGCTAGGATTGCACTACAATCATTATCCATACACATACTAGGGAGGCTCGTTAATGAGGATCCCGATGCCTATCCAGACTTCGTATTCCTAGATGATGAAATGAGTCACACGACAAAGATACGGCTCAAGGACTTTGACATTGTCCTCTTCTCGGTTCATTATGAACTGGATTACCCACGAATACTCAGGATGATGGAAACCAACAGTATAAACCCCTGGAGCTCAAGGAGATCGCTAACTGACCCATTGATTGTGCTTGGTGGACCAACATTAATGGCAAACCCGGAACCAATGGCGCCATTTGCGGACTTAGTACTAATAGGTGACGCGGAGGTCTTAATACCAAGCCTGCTCAATAACTATCACTCATATGGAAAAGACTTGGGTAAGTACATTGATACGCCGGGTTTTTACGTACCATCACACGGCAAACACACCGTTGAAAAGGTTTTCGTGAAGGACCTAACCTACTCAGTAGGTTTAATCCACGATACAGCAATAAGCCTAAGAACCAGTGATGAAGAACCGGTCCTAGGACGTTCAGCAATACTCGAGGTAATGAGAGGCTGCCCAAGAAGTTGCCTTTTCTGTATGGAGAGTTTTACGCAAAGACCTGTTAGGTATGCTAATATTAATTACATAAAGGAAATAGTAAGGAGGGATGTTAATGACGGTATAATCGATAGGGTATCACTGATAGGGTTGTCCGTGGGTGATCACCCCGGCTTTAGGGATTTAATGGAATTCCTAACCAAAGACCTTAAAATAAATGTGTCCGTGCCTTCGCTACGCATCGATACACTTGATCGTGATTCCCTGAAATTAATCGCTAATGGTGGGCAAAGAGTACTTACAATTGCGCCAGAATCCAGCGATCGATTAAGAAGGGCGTTGGGTAAGGGCTTCACGGATGATCACATTATCGATCTAGCCGTAAAAGCCATGGAGTTAGGATTCACTCATTTAAAGCTATACTTCATGGTTGGTTTACCAGGTGAGACGATTGATGATATCAAATCAATAATAAACCTACTACTCAGATTAAGGAATGCGGATGTGAAGTTTTCATTATCAGTTAATCCATGGATGCCTAAACCCCACACACCACTACAATGGTTACCCATGACTACTGAGGAAATAATTAAACAGAGAATTAAGATACTAAGGGAGACTCGAACATACATGGAATTCTCGGCATATGACCAGTTAGATGCAAAGGTGCAAGCACTGTTGTCGTTGGGGGATAGGGATGTGGCTAATGTGATCTTTGAGGCGTCACTGACGGACATTGATAGGGGTTCCTGGAGAAGATTGATTAGCAAATACAATGACCTACTGATCAAGTACGTATACTCACAAAAGCCGTTGAATGAGAAGTTGCCCTGGAGCCATATAAAGATACCGGGTGCTAATGAAAAAAGACTTAGGGAACTTCTCATTAATTATGCAAAGGAGGTTGGTATAAACCTTCATAATTATACGAAATAATTCAATAATGATGATTACTTACAGTATTGTATCTAGAGACATGGCTATATAATTACTTAGATAATATAATTAACATATTTACGTAAATCTTTTTAAAGATTATTAATAATCCTAAATTGATATCTATGGTTTGGAATGGTGTGCACTTTAACCTGAACACGATAATACCCTGGTCAATCATACTCATATGGACGTTACTATACTTCGCTCTACTAGCATGGGCATGGAGACCTAGAGGGGGTAGACCCTTTGGTAATTTTAAGACCATAGATTTTGTGTACATAGCCTTGGTGGCGGCATTACTCGTTGTCTATAACTTCTTCATTTCACCCTTGATCCCAAAGGTTGGTGCTGTGACCACGTACTTCTACTACCCAATAATTGGTGAGACATTCCTCGTGATGCTCGCTGCCGCCCTCGTCGGTAAGCCTGGTTCAGCTGGGTTAACCGTTTTCATATATACCCTTCTCTCCGACATAATACACTACGGTTTTGGCGGCGAACCCTTCTGGTTCATTTATGAGGTTACTGCATACGCAGCAATAATTGACCTGTGGTTAATCTACAGGGGTAAGTATTACATGATGCCATTCCGAGGGGTATTCAGTAAGTCTGCCGGTTCAGGGGTTGGTGAGGGTAGTTCTGCCGAGGAGCTTGAGGAGGAGTTGAAACCAGCCAAGGCATTATTCATAGTTGACGCCTTACTTGGCGGTATAACAATATCAGCAGCCTACCCATTCTGGTGGAGGGGTTTTTGGGGACCCTTTGTGTTGGGTATATCATACACACCGAGCTTCTGGGCGATAACAAGCGTAGCTAGTATTGGTGCAGGGGCGGTCCTTGGGTTAATAGTGGCTCCATTTATTTACTACATAAAGAGGGTCTTGTCATAGGGGGGTTTATGGTCAAGATCATTAAAATCAATAATCTTTCTGTTCGATACTTCGGTTCCGGTAATCCTGTTCTCAGGAACGTATCCCTCGAGATTGAGGAGGGAGAGTTCGTACTACTGGTTGGTAGAACTGGTTCTGGGAAATCCACGTTACTGAATGTGATTAATGGCGTTATACCCAACATAATAAGTGCCTCGGTTAGAGGATCAATAAGCGTGGCTGATCGTGATCCAAGAAAGACCCCTGTACATGAGATGGCCACAATAGTCGGTACGGTATACCAAGTGCCAGAGAGCCAAATATTCTCGTTAATTGTGGATGATGATGTAGCCTTCGGTCTTGAAAATAGGGCTGTGGACCCTAATGAGATTAGGCGTAGGGTTGTTGAATCACTGGGTTTAGTCAACCTCGTCCATAAGATGAGACATCCAACCTTCCTCCTCAGCGGTGGTGAGAAGCAGAGGTTGGTTATTGCTGGTGTTCTTGCCGTAAGACCGAGGATCCTAATCCTTGATGAACCAACATCAATGCTGGACTCCATGGGTGCGGAGAGCATCTTCGGTCTTGTTAAGAAGCTGAATGAGGAAGGATTGACCATTATAATGAGTGAGCATAGGGTGGAGAGGGTGATCGGTATGGTAGATAGGGTTATCGGTCTTAAGGATGGCACGATATACATAGATGATGAACCACATAGGGCCGTGGCTAAGGAGTTACCAAAGCTTGGTATTGAGGAACCTCAGGTAACCACGTTATATAGAATGATTAATAAGAACGCCGAGTATTACCCAATCTCTGTTGATGAGTTCATGGAGTTGGGCGTGGCTAATAGAATTGATGTAGTTGATAAGGTTGATGATGGTGTTGGTGAAGATGCGATACTTGTAAATAACGTGCACTTCACATACCCAGGTGGAGCTCAGGAGGTTTTGAAGGGTGTAAACCTGGTCATTAAGGATGGGGAGGTTGTAAGTGTAATCGGTCCCAATGGATCGGGTAAATCAACATTAATGTATTTATTGGCGGGTATCTACAAACCAAGCAGTGGTTCCATAAAAATCCTTAGTTATGACTCAACAAGACTCGTTGGTAAGGAAAGGACTAGGTTGATTGGTTATGTATTTCAGGATCCAGACCAAATGCTCTTATCAAGCACTGTTAAGGGCGAGCTTGAATTTACGCTGAAGCTTGCGGGTATTCATGGGAGGGAGGCTGAGGAGAGAGTAAAAAGGATAAGCGGTTACCTTGGTATTAATGATCTACTAGACCAAAGCCCGCATAAGTTATCTGTTGGTCAGAGAAGGTTGGTGAGTGTTGCCTCGGTCCTTGTGGCTGAGCCACGCATATTAATTCTTGATGAGCCAACGAGGGGTCTCGATAATGAGACCAGTACATCATTAATGGACTTACTCCTGACCATTAAGGAGGAGAGGGGTATGACGCTCATCATGGTTACGCACAACATGAGACAGGTTGGTGAGTATAGCGATAGGGTCTTTGTAATGTATGATGGCAATGTGGTATTTAGTGGGACGCCGGAGATTGTTTTTGAGGAGTCACATAGGCATCCTGAGTGGGGAATATCGCCACCACAGGTTTTTGAGGTTACACGTAGGATTAATAAGCCCACAGCAAGTATTAGGAGGGTGAGGGTTCATGCAGCCTAGCCCAATAATTGGGCAGGTGCTCTATAACCCCATCGTTAATTGGACAATAACCCTAATAATGCTGCTTTACGGACCTGCCCTCGTTATCTACCTAATATTCAGGTTAATAGGTTTCCAGGGCTATATGTCGTTGTTTAGGTTCATAGAGGGTAAATCGGTAATATATAGGTTAGATCCTAGGGTCAAGATCCTATTATCGATAGTGATCACCACGGTTGCCGCAATAACGATTTGGTGGATTTCGGCAATAATGTTTATTGCCGTCATGGCATTATACTCACTATTGAGCAACATTAGGGAGAAGCTCAGGATAGCTGTACCACTTATCCTAGCTTCGTTCATAGGAACCGCTTGGACAGAATCCATGTTCGCGCCGTACTCATACCTACAGGTTATATTTCACCATGTAACCTTCCTCTACGTGCTTCCACAATCCCTAGCAATCTTCGGTGTTACCCAGGGTAGTGGTTCCTTCTATGTTCCATACCTGGGCTACGTAAGTAACCCAGTGGGTATTACCTGGGAGGGCATTATCTATGGTCTCCAGATAACCTTCAGGGCCGTGGCAGCCATAGCCTCTGGTCTACTGCTAATATTCAGTACACCACCCTCGGACATACTTAGATCTCTCGAGAAGAGTGGTTTACCCATTGAGCTTGGTTTTACATTATTACTCGCCGTAAGTTCTGTGCCAAAGGTTCTCGAGAACTCCATGGTTGTGCTCAACTCCCTAAGGGCTAGGGGTGTTGATTTTAGACCAAGGAGTAGGAATCCCATAATGTTCATTAGGGAATCGTTATTCATAATAAGGGTGGTTATCATGGCCCTCGTTGGTATTGTAATACTAACACTCAGGGATGCCAGGCAAATAGCCATTGCAGCTGACTTAAGGGCCTTTAGGGCGTTTAGGAAGAGGACGTATTATAAGGACATTAGAATGACTAGGATGGACTACGTAATACTAGCGTTCCTAATAGCCCTGTTAATCGCGGGCATCTACATATCTGGGTTGCCGGGCATGGGGGCTGTGCCCTATAACCCATAGGTTAGTTACCCAATCTATTCCAGTAATGTCTAGGCGCTTTATTAATTTAAAATACGAGTACCTGGTACCCATTGTTTATGAACATTGATAAGTCCTCATGATGCTCCTCATCACCAATCAACCTAATCCTTAATGCCATTAACCTATCCCGAATATTTAAATGCGGAGGTGATGCGCAGTAGCCGCAGACACCGTATATGATCCCCTCCCTCTGGGCAACCTCATATGCAAGCCTCAAACCCCTGTAGGGACTATCCGCTATAGGTATCTTCGAACCCAAGCCGTCGAAGTATACGATTACGTCATGCCCAGCCCTCTTTAGGTTAACCGCATAGTGAAGCGCGTGGGCGGCCCTTATTGCCTCCGAGAGATCCTCAGGGTTGGATAGTATTACGAAGGCGTACTTACCCATCACGAGACCTCAGTGCCCATTGGTTTTAAGGAGTCTGTTCATGTTATTGAATTATGAACAAGAAAGTACATGTTCCAACAAAATCGTTTGACCCACTATTAAGTGCACGATACGTTATCCTTAAGGGCGTCGGCAATGAGCGGATCGCCTAGGTAATACGTATCACCCCTCTTGATAAGAATTGAGTGGTCAATTAACGAATCGATTATGGACTTCACAGTGGCATCGTTGATAGACCTACCCTCGAGAGCCTCCAAGGTCCTCTTAACGTCACTCCACGTACAACCAAACCTACACATCTCGATCACCCTAATATACCTATCTTTGCTCACGTACCTACCCTCCATCAGGAAGTTGCAAAACTCCCTGCGCAGTATTGACATTGCGTACTCCCTAACCCTATCAATAGCCCCCTCAGGGCCCTCCCTGATGTACGTGAACCCGAAGTACGTTAACCAACCCGGGATCCCACCAATAGCATCGTAAACCTTATCGTAATCGCTGAACGAAACGCCAACCTCCTCGAAACCCCTCCTTAGGAACTCCACTGCCTGCTCCCTAGTGAATGGCAGAAGCTCCAGCCTAGCCACGTACCTGCCAAACAATGGAGATTCAGGGTCATTAAGCCTCAAGAATCTACTCAAAACCCTAACCTCAGACCCGGAGACCACGATAGTTATGTTCCTGAGGTTATCGTAAACGTAGGCCAGCACGGGCAGTAGATTGACGCCTCTAACCTTGACCAACTCCTGCGCCTCATCAAGTACAACCACGAACCTCAACCCCCTATCACTAGCCCAGTCATTCAGTTTGTCGAAAACCTCGGCAATATCCACACCATTCCTACGTGACCAGGACAGGCTTATTGAGAAGCCGGCCACGGAGACACCGCGAATTCGCCTAAACACCTCAATCAACTCATTAAACCTACCCACAGCATCATTAAACGCCCTCTCGAGTAACCTAACCAGGTCAGGGTAGGCAGCATACGGCTTCTGCTCAAGCACCCTGGTATCGACGTAGATGTATCTGTAACCGTAGTCATTCAGCACGGCATTTATCAGTGATGATTTGCCAGTTCTCCTGAGCCCAAGGACCACGACCGCGGGATCATTCAGGGCGTTCACGAACTTATTGATCTCAACCTCCCTATCGAAGAGGTCCCTCAATCTCTCTTTAGGCCTTGGGTCGAATATCAATTACCCCCACCTAAGTAACTTACCCCCACCTAATTGTTTTTATGCCTAACTTGGGCGTTCCGTATCTTGCTCAAACTTAAAAGGGAGGTTGGCATTGGTTTCTGGAATGGGTAGTAGGCGTAGGTTTGAGGTTGCGCCAATAAGCATTTACGGGACATCGACGATAGGCGTTTACCTATTCGCCAATAACTCCATAACTGTGGCACCCATGGACACGCCCGAGAAGGTTATAAACACGATAAGGGACACCCTGGGCACGGAGGTCATCAAGGCCTCCCTAGCCAAGTCACCGCTGATCGGCATATTCATGGTCGGCAACGACAATGGCGTGCTGGTGCCAAGCATAGCGGTTGAGGAGGAGGTCAATGAGTTGAGGAGGCTTGGCTTAAACGTGGCTGTTCTTAAGACGAAGTACACGGCAATAGCGAACCTGGTGCTAACCAACAATAGGAAGACCGTTGTCTCGCCAATAATCGAGAGGGAGTACGTAAACCTCATCAGGGACATCCTAGGCACGGAGGTTGTTGTTGACGAGATTTGCGGAACATACCTAGTGGGTTCAATAGCCGTCGCTAATGATAGAGGGGTTTTACTAAGCCCTGATGCTAAGGATGACGATGTGAAGAAGGTTAGGGATTACTTCAACCTAAACGTCGACGTTGGCACCGTGAATAGGGGTAGGAGCTTCATCAGAGGAGGTCTTGTCGTAAATGATAACGGTGGTTTGGTCGGTAATGACACGACGGGTTTCGAGATAGTCAGGATAATGCAGGTCTTTGGAACAACCTAACCCATTAAATCCCTAGCCCTCCTCAGGCAGTCCTCACCGAGCTTACCTATGTTGGTTTGCAGCTCCCTCATTACATCGCTAACCCTATCCTGAATCCTCTGCGGTATAATGCCCATCTTCACATACGACATGTACTCATCATAGTCAACAACCCTAACCTCACCGGAGTCCCACGCCTTAACCACGTCGACGGCTAGGTCGACATAGAGTATGTTGCTCCCTGTAAACTCGACTGGAGTGTTTACGTTGGCGTAGATGCCCTTGGGCCTTAGGGAGCCATCCGTATACACGTGGATGAGGTAGTTGCTACCGAGGCTTGTGCAGGTTATTGCCAGGTCACCCTCGGCCTTTGGTATGCCAAGCCCATCCAGGTAACCACCACCCCTCAACCTACGCACAAGCACTATCTCGCTAGGCTCGAGCCTCAGCACATCAGCCACGCCAAGCCTGAGAACATCGCCATTGGGCCTAATGTGCACAATACCAACCCTGTACCTCCCGCTCATTAACTGCCTCATAAACTCGCTACTAAACCCAACCCTATCACTACAATGACTGAGTAGTGCTTCGACTAGGTCGAGCAATGCGGTGTTCCTCCTGAAGGTTTTGTATGTGTGGTGGCCAATTATTGTCGGCATTACGCTATTCCTCATGTTATCGAGGATGATCTTCGCGTCGCCATTGGGGATTATTTCCACTATGCATTCACCATCCTGTAAAACCGTGTATGGTTCGGAACCCCTACTCCTAACCTCAGTCTCGTTCAATACCCTTACTGCGTACTCAACTTCCTTAACAGCCTCCTCCTTATTAAGGAACTGGGCACTACTCCTCCACTTAATGCTGTAACCACGCAATCCATTAACGTACCTCAAACCAACCTCAAGCAACGTGGATTTAGCCTCCGGATCCTTAATATGGCTACTAAGGAGGACATTACCACTACCTGGGAAGATGCTGACATTGTGAGTGTCAACCCTAACCCCAGGCATGACCATGATCGCGTCCTTAGGGAGTACCCTGGTCCTCGTGACGTACACAGGAATGGCATCACCAACCCTGTAATACCCAGGGAAGCCCCTCAACTCAGCATAGACACCGCCTATGTCCACGATATAGCCATTGTTTAGGGAATCCTTAATGACACCAATAACGACCCTATGGAGCGGAACCACAGACCTCCAAACCAACGCACCATACTCAACAACCCTGAGGAACCCGTTTAACGCCTCATCCACAGCATCACAATCACCCATAAACACCAAACCGCCAGGAACCCTCTCAGAATCCTTAATCGTAACGTTCGGCGCCGAGTTGTCAACATCCAGGTTGAACCTATCGATAATGACGTCGGAAGCCTGCACAATATCAAAACCAAGGTCCAGGGCAGTCTTTGTAAGTGCCGTCGCGTACTTACCCCTAACCCTAACCTTAACAGTGCCAGCACGCATTAGGTAACCCAGTGAACCCAGGGGAAATATTGCTTTTTCCAGCCCAACAACAACCATCAATAAACAAAATAAACGCACTTAATGATCGGTGCTACCAATTAGTTTCTTAAAGTCATTGTCCTGATCCGTTTGTCCCTAAACCAATTCTTCACGTCACGCAGGATAATCTCGATTACGGCAGTGATGTCGTGCAACACCCCATCCTTAGCCCTATACCTGGAGAAGTCGGTGTCAAACCCATTGTATTGATAGTCATGAGGCAAAACGCCTTATTAATTAAACCATCGATGTTGGTATACCCTAGTTTAACTAGGCCTATCGCTATGCCCTTTGCTTAATCGCCTTAATAAGTTAGTTGGACCCTAGAATCGAAGCCTTGGTTAGGATTTCATTTCTCAATACCATAGTGCCTTATTAATCGTCTTGTTATAATACTTGTTGTGAATACCATTAAGTGTATTGCCAGTGGTGGTAAGGGTGGTGTTGGTAAGAGCACGATAACCATACTAACCGCCAGGGCATCGGCGGCATTGGGCATTAGGGTTGGCGTTGTTGATTTAGCCCTTGGCAACCCAACCACATCACTAATACTTCTTGGTGAGGTGCCTAGGCACACCCTGGCAACGTATGTAATTAACGCATCAAGGCTTGGTGAGGTTGTTCATGTCGTTCCCACGGAACATGGACCCATATACCTTGTGCCATCAGGCCGCGGTGATTTAGCCTTCGTGAGTAGTTATGGTGGTTTGGTTGAGGGGTTTGGTGAGGTTATTAATTACTTAATTGATAGGGTTGGTGTCGATTACGTACTAGTTGATTTCCCTGCATTCGAACCTGAGGTCGATGAAGTATTCGGTAGTGCATTGAGGATTTGCGACACGGTATACCCAATCGGTACTCAGGATCCGGGCTCACTAATTGCCGTCAAGAACCTAGCCCAATTTGCTAGGAGGGACTCGTTAGGGCTTGGTAGGCCATTGCTTAACATGTTTAGGGAGTCCCTGGGTAGGCAATGGGTTAGTGCCCTTGGTAAGTTGGTTGGTGTTGAGCCCGGTGTTGTTCATTACGACCCATGGTTGATTAGGTGGGTTAATGATGGAGGTGGTCACTATGGGATTGGTGTTAAGGAGGCGTTGACTTACATACTTAAGGATATACTGAAGTAACGCAAAATGCTTAAGTTAGTCCTCTCAATAATCCATAACTGCCGTGTCTGAGGGCTTTAGAGGAATTACTGTTGAGGGTGAGGATGGGGAGAGGTGGTTGTTGATTGCGGATACCCACGTCGGTCTCGAGGTCGAACTTGGTAAGAAGGGTGTTAGGATACCGAGCCAGTCGGTCAGGATAGCCCAGTCAATAATCGAGATAGCCGAGGGCGTTGGCGCCACATCCCTAGTAATACTTGGCGATGTAAAGCATGAAATAGCGAGCATAGTCGAGAGTGCCAGGGAGGTTAGGGAATTCATCGACAGAGTCAGCGCCAAATTCAACAAGGTCATCCTAGTCAGGGGGAACCACGACGGCAACCTAGACCTAATACTAAGCAGTGATGCTAAGTCCAACGTTTACCTAATCGACTCAAGGGGCTTCATACTGAGGAGTAAGGATGGCAAGAACCTATTATTACTCCACGGCAACTCAAAACCAAGGCTTGAAGACTTTGTGAACTCCGATGTGATAATCATGGGTCACACCCACCCGGCAATATTGATTCAGGATGTAACGGGTTATGTAATGAGGGCCCCGGTGATTGTTAAGGTTCGCACTGATAAGGCGTTCTTTGGTAAGAATATGTATAATTATGATGGTGAGCTGGACGTAAAAGGCACCATGAATATGATAGTGCTCCCAGTATACAACCCATTAACCATAGGCATGGACGTATTCGAAATCTTCGCTAAGGACTTAGTCGATGTAGAGACAATACTCCATTACGCACGCACATGGGAGCACCTCAACGACGTGGAGGTTTACCTGACAGACATGACTTACCTAGGCACAATGGATGTGCTAGCCAAGATTAGGGAGGAACTCGGTGAGGGAGGCTACGACATAGACTGGCTATGAAATGATTAATATGATGAATCACCTTATGCTGATGGAATACTTACGCCTAACCGATAAGTCCGGGTAAAAGGAGGTTTAACTGTTAAACCATAATGTTATTAACCTCAAAAGGCGCCTGGATATAACGTGAGGTACCCGGTTCTGGTAATAAACATGAAGGTTTATCCCGAGGTCCTGGGTAGGAGGGCATTGGAGTTGGCTAAGGTCGCTGAGTCGGTATCTAAGGAGCTCGGTGCCTCTATAATCGTTGCACCACCAATGACAGAGCTTAGGCTTGTGGCTGAGGACGTGGAGATACCAACGTTTGCGCAGGGTGCTGACCCTGTGGAGCCTGGGGCGAGGACTGGGCATGTGCCGCTTGAGTTCATAAAGGAGGCCGGTGCCTCCGGGGTTATACTGAACCATAGTGAGAATAGGTTATTGCTGAATGACCTAGCATGGTTAGTGAGTAGGGCTAAGGGACTGGGGTTAGAAACAATAGTTTGCGCCCCCGATCCATACTCAAGTGCTGCGGCGGCAGCGCTCGGACCCACGGCTGTCGCTGTTGAACCGCCTGAGCTGATTGGTACGGGTAAGGCTGTGAGTAGGGAGAAGCCTGACGTCATTGTTAAGACTGTTGAGTTGGTTAAGAAGGTTGGTGGTGATGTTCCCGTGATTACCGGTGCTGGTATTGAGAGTGGTGATGATGTTAGGAGAGCTATTGAGCTTGGGACAGTGGGTGTGTTGGTCGCCAGTGCAATAGTTAGGGCTAAGGATTGGAGGGCTAAGATCATGGAGCTTGCAAAGGCGCTTTTATAAGATTTTTAGTTGAAAATGAACCTATTTTTAACTTATTTCTTAAGCTCGCGCTTTATTATCTGCCTAAGCACATACTGGAGTATGCCACCGTTTAGGAAATACTGCACCTCCATTGGTGTATCGAGCCTAACAAGTAACTTAGTCCTGACCTCCCTACCGTCCGGCTTGTGTACTACGAGATCAACAACCTGCCTAGGCTTTAATCCCTGTGATAGACCGATAATGTCGAAGGTCTCGTCTCCCGTAATGCCGAGCTTATCCACACCCTCACCTTCCATGAATTGGAGCGGTAGTATCCCCATCTCAACCAGGTTACTCCTATGAATCCTCTCAAAGCTCTTTGCAATCACCGCCTTTATGCCCAGCAATTTCGGTCCCTTTGCTGCCCAATCCCTCGAGCTACCAGCACCATATGTTTGACCAGCCAGTATGATTAAGGGCTTGCCCTCCTCCCTATACTTCATTGCTGCATCGAACACCGTCATTACCTGCCCATCAGGCCAGTGTATCGTGTAACCGCCCTCAAGGACCTTACCACCCATCCTATTCCTAACACCCTTATTCCAGAAGGCTCCCCTAACCATAACCTCCCAATTACCTCTCCTGGTGCCGAATGTGTTGAAGTCCTCAGGCTTAACGCCAAGCGATATTAAGTACTTACCAGCCGGTGAGTCGGTTGGTATGGAACTGGCAGGTGATATGTGATCCGTTGTTATGTTATCACCAAGCACAAGTAAAGCCCTAGCGCCGATTATATCCTTAATCTCAACAAGCCTGTCAGGGTCAAAGTCATCAAAGAATGGTGGTCTCCTTATGTACGTATTATTTGGATTCCACTGATATAGATCACCACCTGGTGCCTTAAGCTGGTTCCACTCATCAGGCACTAGGTCACCGATCCTTGTGTACTTCTCAACAAATTCACCAGGTGTTACATACTTCTCAACATACTTCCTGACCTCCTCATCGCTGGGCCATAGATCCTTTAGGTAAACTGGTTTCCCATCGTTAGTGTATGCTACGGGCTCCTTTATGAGGTCCCTATTTACCGTACCAGCTAAGGCGTATACCACAACCATGGGTGGCGATGCTAGGTAATTAGCCCTAACGTCCGGGTGTACTCTATTCTCGAAGTTTCTATTGCCTGAGAGAACGGCTGCGGCAATCACATCATTTTCCCTAATGGCCTTAATAACCGGCTCGGGTAGGGGTCCCGTGTTTCCTATACACACCATACACCCAAAGCCCGTTATGTAGAAGCCTATCTTCTCAAGATACTGCAGCAAACTGGACCTCCTTAGGTACTCCTCAACAACCCTCGAACCGGGGGCTAACACGGTCTTTACATAGGGTGGTGGTGCTATGCCAAGCTCAACAGCCCTCTTGGCTATCAGACCTGCTGCCATTAGTAGGTATGGGTTGCTTGTGTTTGTGCAGCTTGTTATTGCGGCTATGGCAACGAAGCCATCCTCAAGCTCCGCCTTCTTGCCATCAATCTCTATAATGACCTTCTTTCTACCGGTTATGTTCCTCCTCTTATTTCTATCCTCAATAATAGGTTCAATACTCTTCGGAACCTCGCTCAACCCCCTCCTTTGCCACGGCAGTGATGGTCCAGCCAGGTTTGGTTCTATTGCTGATAGGTCGATACCAATCACTTGGCTATACTCAATATCACCCTCCCTTGGTGAACCGAACACGCCCTGCTCCATGTAGTATCTCTCGACAAGGGATATCAACCACTCATCCCTACCAGTCAACCTCAGGTAAGCCAGGGTCTGCTCATCAACAGGGAACAAGCCGGTCGTTGCGCCATACTCAGGCGCCATGTTGGCTATCGTTGCCCTATCAGGCACAGGTAATTCCTTAACACCCTCACCGAAGAACTCAACAAATCTATCAACAACATTGTACTTCCTCAAGGTCTCCGTTATGTAGAGGACTATGTCTGTCGCTGTAACACCAGGCCTTGGTTTACCATAGAGATTAACACCAACAACCTGTGGCGGTAACACCGCGATTGGTTGGCCGAGCAGTGCAGCCTCAGCCTCAACACCACCAACACCCCAACCAACAACGCCGAGGCCATTAATCATTGTTGTGTGCGAGTCCATGCCGACTACGGTGTCGAAGTAGGCAAGCTTCTCACTCGGGCCTAGATCCTCTGTCATCACAACCCTGGCTATGTGCTCGAGGTGTACCTGGTGGATAATGCCGGTGCCCGGCGGGAAGACCCTGAAGTTCTTAAAGGCGTTCTGAGCCCACTTGAGAAACTCGTACCTCTCCGCGTTCCTCTGAACCTCAAGCTTTATGTTTAGCCTCAACGCATCAGGCCTACCCCAGTAATCGGCTTGTACACTGTGGTCTATGATTAGGTCAGTTGGGACTTGCGGGTTTATCACCTTGGGGTCAATACCGTACTTACTCACGATCTCCCTCATAACAGCTAAATCCACGAGTGCAGGCACACCAGTGTAGTCCTGCATCAAGACCCTGGCTACCTTTATGGGGACTTCCTTAGTACCTGGATTCTTTGGATTCCAATGTAGTAGATTCTCTATATCCTCCTCAGTTACGGCTTGGCCATCGAAGTTTCTGAGCATATTCTCTATAAACACCTTAATCGTGTATGGGAATCTTGCAATGTCAAAGCCCGCTCTCTCAAGGGCTTTTAATGAGTAATAACGTACCCTAATGCCTCCAATCTCCATCATATTTATGGTATTCCATAAATTAGGCAGGGTATTAGACACGGGTAGGTATAATCATCAATGATTTTTAATTATTTGCCCTACGTAAACTTAGTGCTACTTGGCGAATTGGTTATAGCCAGATGCATTAGCATTGTAATAGGTTAAGTCCCAGGTCTGTGGTGCACTTAGTTCGAATGGTATCATGTAACTTGCAGGTAATGTAGTCGTTGTTCCGTTCATGAACGTTACCTCTATGTCGAACATAGTGCCATTGAATACATAGTCCGTTATTGGGTACCTTGTGTATGCGTACTGAAACTCCAACTGCGTATACGTACCATAAAACGGTGTCCCACTATACGGTATTTTGTGTATCCACAATGTGCTTGTGTTGTAATCATATATCTCGAAGACTATCTCCTTAGCGCTCATGTTGTAGTAAATCATCAACTTAAGTAACGTATTGTTAGGCGTTGGCACACCAGACAGTACTGCGGGGTTCATCGTGGTCTCATTAAAAAAGTAATGAGCAAAGCAGTTCTTACCTGGCACATACCAGGGAGCAATTGTGCCATTTGGGTCCAGGTCAACACCTATCTGGAAGAATCCAACACAGGTCGACCTAGTTGTTCCGTAGTAATTCATGGCATTTATTTGGAAGCTGAGTATACCAACCTGTGGCGTATTCCAATACCTAAGTAATACGAGAGCCGTTAGGTTGTAAAATGGTGGTAATAATGTCGTTATTAATCCAGAACCCTGTCCGTAACCCTCCATGTTATTATACTTCTGTAGATATATGGGTATCTCAAGACTCGTGACTATTATGTCTGTGTAGTACACCGTACCATTCTCGGTTATTATTGCTGCGGTGTAATAATTGCCGGCGTCAGGAACCCCCACTTCAAAGGGTGGTTGGTCCGTTCCATCAACGAACACCTGCATCACCCAACCCGCGGTCTTATTGTATGGCGTGCTCGCGTTATACACATTAACCATTATGAAGACCCAGCCAGGCGGGTAGAGGGCGTTGGATAGGCTCGATAATGAAACGACAGGCCTTAAGTCAGTTAGGTTTGGTCCAGCCCATACATAACCGTTGGCCACACCGACGATGGCCACGGGTTGGTAATTCGCATTAACCAAGCCAAAGAATCCACTACCGCCAGAACCATAGTAGATAGCTACCTGGAAGGATAGGAATTGATTACCTCTAACGATTAGGTTTGGATTAACAATATCAATTTGCGGGACATTATTTACAGCGGTTGACTTCAGCGACGGTTCACCCCAGTAGTTTGGTGTGGTTACTACCGATGCATCACCACTGATTACTTCCCATCCATAGTAGGTCAAGGGTTCATGTGTAAGTTCGAAGTTTGAAACGTAGGCGAAGGCACCAACCAGGGATGCAGCTGGTGCCAACCTGGGTACTGGTTCATGTACGCGTAAGCCATAATTATTCCGCTGTGTAGGTATTATGTATGGCGATATGATTATTGCGAGTACGAGCACTATCGTTATAATAATTATTGTGGTGTTTAGTTTGTGTCCTATCATTATTCAATATGAGTAATCATGTATATTTTAATTTTACTGTATTATTCGCCTATCATTGATTTTTCTTCAGCAGTAACTTCCTCCTCAGAGTCAACGTGTAGTCTCCTGGTTTGTATGCCATCTGGGGTTAGTAATGCCATTTTGACTGATGCTCCATCCTCACCGAACCTGGTTAGGTACCTTATGAGGACCTTGTTCGCTATGACTATGCCCACGTGCTGCGTCTTGCCGTTTAGGGATACGCTTTGGTGGTAGTGCCAAACCTCCTTCTTCGTTATTATGTTGAATTGCTTAACTATTGAATCCTTATAATCATTGAGCACAAGGTTGTATATACCTAGGACCCTCCATATCCTCTTCGTTGGGTTTATCTCCCCGTAGATAATTACCACAGGTCTCTCCGTCTTCTTATCCTTAACCCTTGATTGGTAGATGGCTGTTATGACGGGCTTTGAGTCGAGCATGAGCAAGTCCTTGATTGATTGCCTATACCTAATCACGGCTGCCATGAATGGCATTAATAATCTAAACCTAAACTCGACACCGTTCGGTATCTTGATACTATCGAAATTACAATTATAGCAGTGAATCCTGACTATGGCAGGTGAGGGTTCCATTATTCTCCTTATGAAATCCTGCCCTTCTTCAATCAATTCCTCATTAATACCCTTCCTCGATTCTCCATTAACACTCATCAATACTTCATCACTACTATAGAATTTATTAAATTTATGGTTCATAATGATAATATTGTTCTATGGAAAATGTGCAGATTCTGCACCTTACAAACAATTTTTAAGTGGCAGGTTGTATATTTAATATGTATGATGAATGAATTAAGGAGGTACGTAACCCACACCCAATTACTGCTATGGCCTAGGGTAGGTATTAAGGTAAGAAATAATGTCGTATATGCAATAATGTTAAATAAATCAAATAGGGATGAAGGTCGGTATCTTAGATGCGCAGCAATTAAGGTTTCGAGTAATTCCCTACTATCGTGATGTGGGTATTAATGAGTACACAACAACCTCCTTACCGCCCCTCAAAATCACCTGTCTATTTATCAACCCCCTCCGCATGAGCACGCTTATCGCATGTCTAACGGTTCTGCTTGGAAGCATCGTCTTCTCGGCAATCTCCCTCTGGGTTAATTGACCCTCATACTCCAGGATCTTCAGTATGAACTTAGCGCTAGGTGGCAGGTCCATATTAGCCATGAGACTGACTTTCCTCTCATAACGACCAATCGTGCTCGAAACACCACCAACCCTAACAAGCTTAAGTGGCTTTCCAGCACTAACCCTAATCTCATTACCCACATAGGACCTAACACTACCATCTATGATAACCTCAACTCTAGACCTAGACACTATATCTCTAACACGTACCACAGCATCCTCAGGTACCACAACAGGCACGCGTGCCAGGTTAGTACTATTGACAGGGACAACCTCGAAAACCCTAGCCCTTGAATGAAGCAGAGGTCCGCCAACGGACATGGCGTATGCCGTGGAACCCGTTGGTGTAGCCACTATCAAACCGTCAGCGACATCATGCCATAGGTACTCATCATTTATGTAAAGGCTGTACTCAAGCGTTATTGCACTCCTCATTGGGAATATTGCAACCTCATTAATAACATCAGGCAACCTCTTGCCTTTAATGTTTACGGCAAGTCTCAGTATATTCTCAATATCGTAATCTCCATTAACCACCGCCGAAATAGCCCTATTTAAATTCGGCAAGTCAACAGAGTTCAGGAAACCAAGATCAAAGCCTATTGTTAGAATTGGGCCATCCCAGGAGTTCAGCTTATGGAGGTTCATTATTATGAACCTATCCGTACCAACAATACCAATAACATCATAACCACTCAACTCACTACCCAATTCCGTAGTCACATCAAATGATGACGAATAATCACCAAGGCAATTCCTAACCTCATTAATCATGCTAGGCATCGATACTATCAACCCCCTCATAACACACAACTAAGCTGAAATTACCGTATATTAACTTTTTGAGTAATTACTTATTAATAACCGGGTCATTCCTGTATAAAGCCGTGACATTACAATCACTAATGATTGGTGTTGCAGGATTAATAGCAATCGCCGTAGGGTGGGTACTAGCTTTGGGCGATGTACCACCGCTAAGACTAACAATACCATACCTAATAGGTAGCGCCCTACTAACAATATACTCATTAATTAACTGGAACTTAGTGTTCCTAGTACTTAACGGCGCAGCCACAGCATTATCAGCCATGAACCTAGTAAGGAGGGTTCGGGAGCTCAATACTAACGCTAAAGATCATGGAAAGAGCAATCAGCTCCAGGACTAAATCACCCCTCGCCACATAGATATCGCGGCTAAACTCCAACAACCAACCAAGGCTAGCATCAATCACTAATGTACCCCTCGCACTACCTCTACCCAGGGTTACGCGATACGTAGTTCCCTGTCCAGGGGCAACTATTGAGTAAACACCGCCAACCTCTACCCTAACATTACCAGTGGTTATTTCAGAAAACCCAAGGTAATCATTTACGAAAGCCCTGACAAAGCCTAGCATTGACAATGAATCTTCGAATGTCTTTGCACCATTAATCGTGCTTAATAACGTGGTTAATGATTTCAAGATACCCCTTACATTATGTCTATCAATTGTTATTGATCCTCTACGTGGTATCAGTGCCAGCATTATGGAACCCCTAGCATGGCAATCTCCATGGACGTCAATAATTATGGCCCGATGTTGCGATGCGCAATCGTCAATTTCGACCATGCGGTAACCTAACTCATTTATTATATCCATTAACCACTGGGGTGCATTACCATATACATAGATCAATCGTTATCACCGCATATACTAAAAATCAATGCATCCCAATTTAGCTGGGTGCTCCTAAGAATCCCTTCTCCATATCCTCAATATCCCTCAGTATCTCGCTTACGGTTTCCTTAATAACATCAAGTGGAGGCTTACCCTTAGTCTTTATCCTAAACCTAACATTCTGTGTAAGTGGGTGGTCCACGTCGTACATTGCATACTCAACATCAGGCCTTTTGAGTAGGTACTCTACTAAGGGTGCGAATAATGTGTAGGTTTCACCCTGGACAACAGCCTCTAGATAGTTATCCTCAACCTTAACGACACTTATTTTAATCACAAAATCACACGGTACAACTTCGGAAATAAAAACTTTAGCCCTAAATTTTATTAGTATCATAGAAAATAGGTCCTTTAAGTGATGAGAACCCCCGTAGCGGATAATGAAGAGTTCACGTACCGGCTGAGTGATTTTGTTCCTTTTTAATTCTCAGTCGTTGGCGAACTAATCACCAATCATGAAAGGGTGCGTTCATCACCCTCTGCGAAAACTACTCGCCTGCGGGTGGACCTCCACGTAATCTGCCCCTCCTTTTCGTATCCCTTATCCTATTTATCTCCCTATCGATCCTCTTAAGTAGGGTTTCGAACGCGTACCTAACCGCATTAACTGGATCCCAATCAACCTCATTTACCGTGTACGTGTTTGCATTGTCCTTGAGCATCACGTGAACCGAGTACTTACTCCTCTTCTCCTCGCCACCTCTCTCATACTTCTTAATGTTTATCTTTAGGTCTATCACATTCACCATCCTATTTATCTTAGCGACGTAATTACTAACAACCTTCTCAATCAAAGCCTTAGTATCCTCATCAACATCAACAAGCCTAGCCTCTATGGGCACCTCCTCATACGGCCTAAGCACAGCCTTAATAACGTCATAACCAGAGATAACACCAACCACTGAATCCCCAGAAATAACTGGTAATCCAGAAACCCCATTCTCAAGCATCACGCGAACAGCCTCACTCAATTCATTATTACCTCCTATGGTTATGGCGGGGGTTGTGGCTATAGCCTTAACGGGCGCCGCTAATACGTCATCCTCAGTACCCACCACATCACCACGCCTACTACGCCTTGGTATTGATGCGTAGTACAGCCTCTCGACTATATCACGTATACTGACTATACCATATAACTTACCCGAGTCCAGGACAGGTAGTCGCGTTATCCCATGCCTAATCATGAGCCACTTAGCCCTAGCCACAGCCTCATTACCATCGATGGTTATTGCCGGTTTAGACATCACCGAGGAGACAGAGACCCTAGGCAACCTTTGATTCATCAATAGGTAATCAAGCATCTTTTCCCGGGTTAGGATACCGACCAAGTTCATGCTCGAGTCAACAACGGGCAATGCCCTAGCCCTCAACGTTAATACCTTACCCATTGCCCTAACGAAATCTGAGTCCTGGTTTATGGAATAGGGTGGTGACATGGCACTGGAGACCTTGGACTTAAGGCTAACCCTACGCTCAAGCAATTCCCTATAACTTAATACACCCACTAGCTTCCCATTATCATTAATCACAGGTACGATCCAGGCCTTAAAATCCCTCATGTCGGAGATAACCTTTGAAATTACATCCTTGGGCTTCGCAATGATGATCACGTTATCCATCAATTCATCAACAGTGGGTAGACTCATCAATGTGTAATTATGAAGCCCTTTTAATAATTTAATGGGTATAGTTTTATAAGCCGTTGTTATAATGAGCGACGCGTGGAATGCCAGGAAGCCGTGAATAACGTAATACCGGTCATACACAATCCAGCCAGTGTACAGAAATTACTTGATGCAATAAAGGTATCACTCGGCTTCGGGGTGAGGACTATAGTCGTCACCAAGGCCGTAGGTTCAGCGGCACAGCAAGGCATTCCAGAGGCCTTTAGGTTGGTGATGAGGGTTGGGGCATCATTAATAGTGCTTCCTGACATTAGGGATGCTGTGGAGTTACTAAAGCCCGATCATATATATTTCCTAAGCACCAAGGGCGAAATAATGGGTGATCTCAATGGTAGGGTGTTACTTATTGTTCAAGCCTCGGATCAGCAATTTATGCCGAGTGAATTGAATTTAGGTAGGCAGGTTAGGGTTTTGGGTAGGGACGTGGGTAGTACCGCATTGTTAACGCTGGCCTTAAATAAAATCCTTGGTTCATGTATTGAATGAGCGCTAAATGGGTTACTACTTAAAAATACGCCATCTCAAGTAGCCTTGGTCGTAATGTCGGCATTCACAGATGCATTAGCCATAATGATCGTGCTCCTGGTAATAGCCCTAATCACAGACGCGGCAATAATATATGTAACCCGTAGACTAGCCGCGAAAAACCCAAACGTGGTTAAGCTGCAGAGGTACGAGGCCGGCAACCCACCAGTTGGTGAGGCTAGGTACGTATTCCCAATACAGTACGTTGGCTTCCTGCTGGTGTTCCTGGGCATGGAGCCTGTCATAGTCATTTTGCTGATTTTATCATCAGCTGCGGTGGTTGGTATGCCCATAGTGATCATGATACTTGTGATTTTATTAATAGCATTACCGAGCGTTTATGTAGGTTATAAATACGCACTAAAGATAGCTTATCCCAAAGAATTTTTAAGAAGAACAAGTAGGTGAACCTGAATGTCAATTGATAAGATAGTAGAGCCATACAAGAAGTGGGGCACGAAATACTCACTCTGGCCAATACACCTGGTCACAGCCTGCTGCGGAGTTGAGATGGCACACACCTGGAACCCTGCCTACGACGCTGAGAGACTCGGCTCACTTCCCTGGCATGCACCAAGGCAGACAAACCTAATCCTGGTGGAGGGTACCATAACCTTCAAGATGGCGAGGGTTTTGAGATTCGTCTGGGAGCAGATGAGTGATCCCAAGTACGTCATTGCCATGGGCTCCTGCGCCGCCGAGGGAGGCATATTCTGGAATAGCTACCATGCGGTTCCCGTTAGTAAGATCGTACCAGTGGACGCCTACGCAATTGGGTGCCCACCAACGCCCGAGTCCGTGATCCAGATGATAAGGATTGTACAGAGGAAGATAGAGAATGGCGAGGCCAGGGCTAACGTTAAGCCGAGGACGATAGACCTAGCCAAGGTGCTCACCCCATCACCAACAAGACAACCAGCGCCAAACCCACCACATAGGATTACGCCAAACCCACATGTACCGGTATGTACCGAGAAGAAGGTTGATTGGGCCTTCGGTTATGATTACGTTAATAATCAATTAATGCCCGCACTGAAGGAATCGGCAAAGAGGATTGTGGTAACGGACATCAATAGAGTGTGCATTGAAGTAACACCAGATAAGATAAGGAATGCTGCCCAAGCATTGTATAAACTGGGTTTTGATCACGTCAAGTCGGTGAATGTAATCGACGTACCGCACGAGAATAAGTTCTATGTTGAGTACTGGGTATCCAGCTACAGTAAGAAGGAATTAATGCCAGTGCTCGTTACATTAACGACCGAAATACCCAGGGACAACCCGAGGGTGCCCAGCCTAATTGATGTATGGACCAGTGCGGATTACATGGAGAGGGAGATGTACGACTTCTTCGGTGTTTGGTTTGAGGGTAATCCATGGATGGGCAGAAACTTCCTCCTAGATCCAGACACACCGGTTAAGTTCCCGTTGAGGAAGGACGTACCAATAGTGAGGGAGTTCTACCTAGTCGATAGGGAGTTCCCAGGTGTTGCAATACCAACGGCTCCAGCCAAACCAGCTGCGCCAGCGAAGCCGCAAGCGCCACAGCAGAAACCAGCACAGGTTCAACAGCCCCAGTCAAAGCCAGCGCAGGCCGATGCAGCAAAGCAGGAATCCGGTTCGGGGTGATTGGCGTGGGTAGCGAGGAGAGGTATGTGGAATTGTCAATGGGGATGGAGGTACCTGAGGAGTTCGTTAAGAACTTCGTGCCAATACCCAAGGAGTACGTGGAGGAGGCATACAGGAGTGATGAATACCTGGTATTCATAGGACCACAGCACCCAGGTAGTGGTCACATGAGGATAATACTCAGGCTCAAGGGTGACTACATAGTAGATGCAATACCGGACCCGGGCTACGTCCATAGAGGTGTCGAGAAGCTGGCTGAGACGAGGCTCTACATACACATACTACCACTCATAGAGAGACCCACAATACAAGACTCGGCAAACTTTGACCTGGGATATTCGAGGGCGGTGGAGAAGCTCGCAGACCTCGATGTACCAAAGAGGGCACAGTACATCAGGGTAATACTCGCGGAGCTAAGTAGGATCGCAACCCACCTATACGATACGGGCATACTCTCCGTATTCATTGGTCACTCCACAGGCTACATGTGGGCCTTTGGGCTCAGGGATGTGATTAACGAAGCCTTCATTAGAATAACAGGCACAAGAACAACGCTCAGTTACACAGTACCAGGTGGTGTCAGGTGGGATGTTAAGCCGGAGGTTTTGGATTTCGTTTATGAATTAACGAACTACCTCGAGAGAAAGATGAAGGATATGGAATCAATATTCGTCAAAAACCCAGTAACCATACACAGGCTCAGGGAGGTCGGTGTACTATCGAAGGATGAAGCCATCAAGTACGGGTTAGTTGGTCCATTCCTAAGGGCATCTGGTGTGGAGTATGATGTTAGGAAGGTGGAGCCTTACGAGGCGTATAGCGAGTTTGATTGGGATATACCCGTGGCCGATGAGGGCGACTCCTACTCAAGGTTCCTGGTCAGGGTTGAGGAGATTAGGCAGAGCATTAAGATAATTAGGCAGGCGGTTAAGAACATACCAGACACACCAATACTCAGTGAGAAAATACTATCCAGGATACCACCAAAGGACAGACCGCAGGCGGCCAGGGACATAAGGACATTCCTAACAAAGACCCACACAGGACTAACGCCAGGTGCCGGTGAGGTAACCACACTAACTGAAGCCTCAAGGGGATTACTGCTCTTCACGTTGGTATCGGATGGGCATAGTAACGTACCGTATAGGTTGAGGATGGTGACACCATCATGGCTATTACTTAGGGGCTTCATGGAGTCACTGAAGGGCTATAGGCTAGCTGACGTACCAGCCATCTACGGCTCCTTCGGCTACTTCCCACCCGAAGCCGATCGTTAAGTGGACAATACACTGCAAAATGAACCTACTCATTTTTTACTAACCTTATAATGCATGGCTACACAAGGTTTTTAGTTATTAACGAGCTTATACCATTTTGTGGAGAGTATAACGTTGCCGGAGGCGTTGGTGAGAAGTATAAGGGAAAGAGGATTGGATGTTGAGGACTTAGTAATTAACCTGCTAATGAAATCTCTAAACCTAGATCCTAAAATTGCCGTAGAAGCCCACGTGGAGCTTGCTTTGAAGTATCTTGAGGAAGGTAGGGGGCTTGCGGATAAGGACACAGTCCAGGCTAGTAAGAAGCTTTACAAGGCTGTTGAGGAGGTCGTTAAGGCATTGACGATATACTATAGACTAAATGACATATTAGATAGGGTTAATGAGAGGGGTAGGTGGACAGTAACCGAACTAGAGAAGGCAGTACTCGGGATAAGCAAATATCTAGGAGACTGGTTCGGCACAGCTTGGGATAGGGCAAACTACCTACACGTGTGGGGATTCCACGAAGCAAAACTAGACAGTGAGGACGTAATGGCACGACTACCAGACATAGAGAGGATGGTTAGGGAGGCTAAGAAGATTCTTTTAGGTAGTAATTAATTCCTCCTGTGACCGCTAATAAAAGGTTCTGTGGTAAGGGGAGATTATAGTGTTAATAGTGATGTTGATGTCCTGGTAATAACAGATAAGACCAAAACCCCATGGGACAGGACCTGGATATCTGCGAAAATCAAGGAGGAAATGAGGTTCGATGATCTATTCGAGCTTCATGTCGTGACCAGAAAGAATATGAAGAGTGGTACAGGAAATTCATTGATTTCTACGATGATTTCTAAACCCAAACCTTACCCACTCAAGGGAGGTACCGTCTTGTAATGGCGGGCACTAATCATTAGGACTTTATATACTGGTCTGCAGTTAGTAATTATGGTGTTACCAAACGAGTACAACCCCGAGGATATCGAGTTTTGGCTAGAGCCACCACTAATGCTCTCAATTCAGTCGGATGTGAGGAGGATGATTGAGGAGGGGGTTAGTGAGCATGTCATGGCTTTGGTTAAGGAGTTGAGGCATGCGCTTGAGACTAGGGGCTTCGTAAGAAGGATATCGGGTGCGTCGAAGCCTCTTAATGCCTATGCCATAGACTCGAGCTACCCAACACCGCCCCTAGAGCTTGTTGGTGGAGTTCTCACGGTTCTTTCCTACGGTTATGTGGGTTACCTAAACGGTTCATATGATAAGTACGTCACTGGTGAGGTGGTTTTCGAGGATGTTGGCGAGTTTGAGCGAGTGATAACGAGAAGGTCTCAGGTCAGGGAGAGGGAGTTGGCAATAAGGCTCCTTAGGGATAAGGCTAGGGGTAAGAGGAACATTGACGTCTTGATACTGGATGGTGAAATACCAATACACCCATTACCCTACAACCTACCTGTGGAAGGTGGTGCACTTAGTTATATAACTAAGGTAATCGGGGAATTACTCAATCTAGCAAGTAAAACAGGTACACCAATTGTCGGCGTAGTCAAGAGGGTCAGGTCAAGGTTATTATCAATATTGCAGGGTAAGTGTTTACCAGTTAATGATAAGTTAATAGCTAGTCTCGTATTGAATAGCGGTGAGTACGTAGTGTTGGGAAGTTACGGCGAAATAATGCCGCAGTGGGTTAGAGTAAATTATGGTGATTGTGAATTGAGAAAGAGATGTAAGGGCGATGATTGCCCCGACATAAGGAGCCTAATGAGTAGGAGGCTTGAGGAGGGCTTGAGCAATCTAGACAGAGTATTCAGCGGTGAGGTATACCCAGGACTGTCGCACTTAAGGGAGGTCAACGTGATATTCTATAAACCACACAATGGATCACCTGCGGTTAAACTTGAGGTCTATAACCCAGGCAATGCCATAAAGCTCGAGGACTTGGTGGCTTACCTTGAGTCGCAAACTACGGACACGGGATACCCATTCCTACTGGATAGGGTTGATGAGTACGTGAGGCTAAATCCGAGCATACTCGATTACGTAAGAAACCTAATAATTAAGGACTCAAAGGAAGCTAACACCGCACTACTAACAATGCTACAACTAACAAACCCACAAAAGGCTTACCTAGTCAGGAGGCTCGAAGCGTGACGATTTAAATAACCAAGAAGGCAAGACAAGACCCAAGCCCTCAATTGCAAGAAGTGTAAAACAGTTTTAATGGGGTCAAGAATGATACCTTGTTGACCACAATGGCAGTGCTTATCCAGGACTTAAGGGCATGAATTCTGACATGCAGTATAGTTTTATAAGAAGTTTATTGATGCCGTTCTAGATGCAATTTGGATTTAAGTTGAGGGGATTGCTGATTAAGACCTTGGTTTTCCTGAGTATGGCTGTTGTAGCAGTCGTCAGTGTTAGGTTTGTCGAACCTGTCTTTGCGCCATTAATCGTGTTTGTGTTGGCGGTGTTGGTTTTTGTTCTAAATAGGGTGATTAATAGAAGGTTGGGTAACATGTGGGGCAGGGAACTATTGAGTATTGGATCATCATACGTAATTTACGAGAAGGGCATCTATGTAAAGCCCATGGACATATTTTACCCGTGGTATGAGCTTAAGACCGTAACTAACAGCATAAACTCCGTGACCCTCATTTTCAATGATGGTACAGAAATCGCGCTACCAAACGATGTTGGCGTTAAATTAAGGGGCTTTGTCCCTGGCATTGAGTAATTGTTAAATAGGCAATTAATACCCGATCTTGGGTGAGTCCCTATTGCGGAGGGTTATAATACTGGGTGCGGGCGGTCGTGACCTCCACGTATTCAATACCTACTTTAGGCACAACCCTGAGTGTAAGGTCGTTGCAGTAGCCCAGGTCCAGATACCGGGTATCGGTGGTAAACGATACATCAAGGGTTCAGGTGAACTATATCAACCAGGTGGGATACCTCTCATTGGACTTAAGGACTTAGAAGATCTAGGACGTTTAATTAGGGATCTTGGGGCTGACGAGGTTGTTCTGGCATACAGTGATTTACTCTATAACGATGTTGGTAGGATAATAAGCATAGTACTTGCCAACGGAGCCACCTTCGAAATACTAGGGCCTAGGGACACCATGATAAAGTCTTCAAAGCCGATGATAGGCGTTGTTGCAACTAGGACAGGTGCTGGAAAGTCTACTGTATCCCACGAGGTGACACTGGAGCTTGTGAGGAGGGGTTTGAAGGTCGCGTCGATTAGACACCCAATGATTTACATGAACCCCGACGAAATGATGGTGCAAGTGTTCAAGACAAAGGAGGATCTCATGAAGATAACTTTCGAGGAGAGGGAGGAGTATGAGCACTACGTGGAAATCGGCGTACCAGTCCTTGCTGGTGTTGATTATGAGATGATACTAAACGAAGCCGAGAACATGGCAGACGTATTAATCTGGGACGGAGGCAACAACGACTTCCCATTCTACCACACAGACTACCTAGTAACAGTAACAGATGCTAGGAGGCCTGGGCACGAAGTTGGTAGCTTCCCGGGTGAGGTGAATACCAGGTTAGCTGATGCCGTGATCATAACCAAGGTTTCGGATTCAACACCAGAGAACGTGAGGACAATAATCAATAATATAAAGGCTGTGAATCCACGGGCATCAATAACACAGGCAGACCTTGAGGTCTACCTAGAAAACCCAAATGCGGTGGCTGGTAAGAGGGTCCTCGTGATAGAGGATGCACCTACGGTAACCCACGGTGGTCTACCATATGCTGCAGGTTACATAGCTGCTAAGAAGTATGACGCAGAAATCGTGGATCCAAAACCATACGCAGTAGGCATAATCAAGGAAACATACATGAAGTACACGCACACGGGACCAGTACTACCAAGCCTAGGTTACACACCTGAGCAGATAAGGGATTTGGAGGAGACAATAAGGAGGGTACCAGCCGACGTCGTGATAATGGGCACACCGGCGCACATTGAGGATGTGGTTAAGATAGACAAGCCAATAGTTAGGGCAAAATGGAGGCTTAAGATCCTCGAGGGACCATCAATAAGCCAGTTAATTGATGAGTTCCTGGAACGTGCAAGAATTAAGTAATTGAAACTAATTAATCAATCATCAGATCTCCTTTCAATTTTAATGGCAATAGTAACAACAAACTATCTTAGTTTATTGTAACCTAGTAGTGCGTATATATGCCCAACGATTATTAATATGGCACCCACAATTATTATAAATAGGAGAGCGCCATACCAGTACCACTTGGCAGCATCATTAAAATCATTAATACCACTTGACCTAGCCAACTCCCTATAGGCATCCCTGAAGAATCTATACTCAAGTATTGCAAAGACGTAAGCTATTATCCATAGCACTATGAAAAATACTAAGAAACTAGCTAAGAAACTAGAACCAAAACCATATGGGGGTAGGGCATGCATGGTAAGTATAGGTATGAGGTAAGTGATGTAAGCGAGTACCGCAATTACAAGTACAACAACCACTACTATGCTCATTATGAAGCCATACAATGCATTACGCCATATAGCCTCATTATTATAGGCCTTGGAAAGTTTATTTAGGGCTATTAAAACGAGTATTACGCCAACAAGGCCCAGGATCCCCACGTAGGATACGAGTCCCAAAAGTGTCCCCACAAGCATCAATATTACGCCAACAAGACCAAGCGTGCCTGCAGATTTAATCTCATCGCTTGTATCCATTGGAGCACTCATTGACCCTTATAGGTTAAAGGAGTATTTATTTTTATTTTAAGAATAGGTTCAGCGCCGATGGAACCGCCTAGGTACTTGGTGGCTAGTTCCATTATGAATGATGCCGAGTTGAGAAGCCTTTCGTAATCCACGCCCGGTACCCCCGCGGTGACTATAAGGACGTTCCTCGTGTCAACCCTTACCTTGGTGTCCTCTGAGTCTCTGTATGGGTATACGTGGAGTATTAAGCCGTCTGTTGTGGAGAGTACTATCTGGTTATTGCTCAGGGTCTTTCTTGGTGATCCAATTGGCGTGAATTGCTCACCATCCCTCGCATACCTAAATACCAGGTCCTTGCCCCCAAAGCTCTCTATGTCATATAATCCAATGGGAACTAGGTACTTAATGCTAGCTATATTCCCAATATCAACCATCGGGTTTATCCTAGGCAGGTCCTCACCCCTAAGCACCCTCCTTAACAAAGCCTCCTGGGCTGGCCTCTGCTTTGTTGGGTCTATGCCTAGTTCGTGCCAATAGAAGTCTCTGTAATGTCTTATTATTGGGTCGTCCTTAAGCTTATCGAGTGTGTATTTTGCCTTAATCTCATTAACTGTTGAGTTTATGACTTTAATTAATTCCCCTGGGTACTCATTATTTCTCACGCCTAGAACTATGCCAACGCCAACGAAGACCTTACCCCTGAGCTTGCCATCAATAATTAGTTTCATTAATGAGGGTGCTTAAGGCGTTCTTTATTAAGTGTTTCTCAACGATTCTTTATTCGCCATCAGCTCTGGTGCCACTCCTCATTCGTCAGAAATACCAGTTATCATCACGTGATTAGGCTTAGTGAATTAATGCTTTTAAGATTTAACATAATACTTGCTTGTGTGATGAGCACCTCGACCCCTGAGCACGTGAGGAGTGGTATTACGGCTGATAAATACGTCTTCTGATAATTAAGTCGCTTTGCCCTGTATGTACTATACCCAATACTCAGACAGGCTGACTTTACGTCTAACCGTTGCACCACAATTGGGGCATCGTAGAATTTCACCACCCCTCCACACTAATTCGTGCCCGCATCTAGGGCATCTTGCATGTACAACACCGAGTTGTGCATCCTTTAGGGTTAGTGTGTATGGTGGTCCTCTCGATATTACCCTAGCCCTAACTACGTCACCTATGCCGACCAGGTCGCTTGCGTTGCTTGATTTACCGTTTAATAATTGCGATGGTGGTACTATTCCAGTAATATCATCCTTAAGCGGGACCTTATTGCCATTATCATCAACACCTAATATCTTCACTATGACAACTTTATCGTTTGGTATTGCTACAACCTTACCATAAACAATATCGTTTATTTTCAACAAACCATTACCTTTCAATGGCTTTATGCTAATCACATGCTCCTTATTATCCCTAATGACCACGCCCATGACCTGGGCTATTAAGTTACCGTCCTTATCAACATCAACGTTCTCTCCAGGCAGGTATTCCTCTGCTTTACCAATAACATCGCCTGGGGCTACCACCTCGCTCATGCTTTGATCACCACATTCACGTGATTATCAACAACTCCGTCTATGAAACCCTTTATAAACCTAAATCCTACGGTAGCCTGTGGTTAAGATCCTCGTTACTAACGACGATGGGATCTACAGTTCGGGGCTTAGGATGCTCTATGACTACGTTAAGGACTTAGGTGATGTGTATGTCGTAGCTCCAGAAACGCCTAAGTCCGCGTCAGGGCTTGGCATAACCCTGCATAAGCCATTGAGGTTTTACACAATGGATCTATGTGGGTTTAGGGTGTATGCCACATCGGGCACGCCCTCGGATACCATATACCTGGCTGCGCTCGAGATCATGGATAGGGTAGACCTGGTATTATCCGGTATCAATGTTGGTGATAATACATCGTTGCAAGTCATTCTATCATCGGGAACGCTAGGTGCCGCATTCCAGGCTGCACTACTAGGTGTCCCAGCAATTGCCTACTCCGTGGATGTGAGTAGGGAGGATGAGTTAGTTGGTAATGAGGATCTTGATGAGGTGTTGAGGGTTGTGGTTAGGGAGTCTGCGAGGTTCGTCATTGAGCGGGGTATGCCCGGTGGTGTGGATGTACTTAGTTTTAACTTCCCAGGTAAGGTAAAGCAGGACATTGAGGTTAAACTCGTGAGGGCATCAAAGCTGAAGTTTGCAGAGCAGGTTGATGCGAGGGTTGACCCAAGGGGTGGTAAGTACTACTGGCTCTTTGGTTCATTAATAGAGCCTGAGGAGGGTACGGATACGTACGTGGTGCATAAGGAGGGTAACATAGCCCTGACGCCACTGACACTGGACATGAATGCCATAGGACCTAAGCCACGGATTGATGAGAATGCAATCAATGAACTAATCTCGAGGCTCAATACGTCCTTATCATTGCGTAAAACTCTTAAATAGTCTTTATATTATCGTTGATGGGTGTCCGTTATTGATTCACAGTTCGCACTGGATGTTCAATTCGATGTAAAAAGGATTGAGGAGTTAGTTAGGCGGTTTTGGGATGAGAATAAGATTGAGAAGAGATGGCATGAAAGCGGCGGTGATAAGGGACTATACACATTCCTCGAGGGTCCACCAACAACCAACGGCTTCCCACATGTTGGTCATATTAGGGGTAGGACGTACAAGGACGTTGTCATTAGGTACCATAAATCACTTGGTTATAGGGTTTGGGCTAAGGGTGGTTGGGATGAGCAGGGCTTACCTGTTGAGATAGAGGTTGAGAAGAAGCTGAACTTAAGGACTAAGAAGGACATTGAAAAAGTCGGTTACGAGAAGTTCAGCCTTGAATGCAACTCGCTCGTGGATTACTACCTAGAGAAGTGGAAGGAAGTTGGTACAAGAAGGTTGGGACTTTGGCTGGATCTAGATCGTGCCTACGAGACTAGGAAGGCGTACTATATAGAGCATGTATGGGCATTCCTAAAGAACGCCTGGGAGAAGGGATTACTCTTTGAGGACTACAGGGTATTACCCTTCTGCCCAAGGTGTGAGACCGCGTTAAGTGATGCGGAGGTTGACCAGGGATATGAGGATAGGGAGGACCCATCAATATTCGTGAAATTCCCAGTTGAGGGATTAAGCAATACGTACCTTGTTATTTGGACTACGACACCCTGGACATTAATAGATAATGAGGCTGTTGCCGTAAATCCCAACTTTGATTATGCGCTTGTTAAGGTGACGGTAAATAATGAAGTTGAGTATCTATGGCTTGCGGAGAAGCTTGTTCCGCAGCTTATGGAGAAATTTGGAATTAAGAATTATGAGATTGTTAGGATGGTTAAGGGTTCTGAACTGGCTGGCATTAGGTATAACCATATCTACATGGATAAGGTGCCGGTACACGCACAACACATAAGCAGTGCGCATTACGTTGTCTTAGCCGACTTCGTAACGCTTGAGGAGGGCACTGGTTTAGTCCATATAGCACCTGCCCACGGTCCTGAGGATTTTGAGGTTGCGAAAAAGTATGGTTTGCCTGTGACGAATTCTGTGGAGATTAACGGCATATTTAATGAATTAGGTGGGGAGTTTCGCGGTAAGTACTGGCTTGATGTGTCGCAGGAGGTAATTAGGGATTTGAAGGCAAGGGGTTTACTGCTTTACTCGGGTACTGTGGTTCACGCATACCCACACTGCTGGAGGTGTGGTACACCATTGATATACAGGGCTGATAAGCAGTGGTTCATTAGGGTTTCGGAGTATAGGGGCAAGTTGGTTGAGGAGTTGAAGAAGGTCAAGATATACCCAGACTTCCTGAGGGATAGGTTCGATAATTGGGTTGCCAATGCAAGGGATTGGACGATATCTAGGAGTAGGGTTTGGGGCACACCATTACCAATATGGCGTTGTAAGGATGATCCAGGAAAGATCCTAGTAATAGGCTCCCTAGAGGAATTGAGGAAATACGCGAAGTTCGTACCAAACGTGTCGGATGACATGCTTGTTCATAGGCCATGGATAGACCTAGTCAAGATAGAGACTGAGGATTGTAGAGAGTGGGTTAGGGAGCCGTTCGTGATTGACGTTTGGATGGACAGTGGTGTGGCGTGGATCGCCGGAATCAACGGTCTTAGGAATAAGGAATTATTCGATGAATTATACCCCTATGATTGGGTCACGGAGGCCATAGACCAAACAAGGGGTTGGTTCTACTCGTTACTCGTGACATCTGTGCTATGGATGGGTAAGGCACCCTACAAATCCATACTAATCAGTGGACACGTGGTTGATAAGTATGGACAGAAGATGAGCAAGTCCAAGGGTAACGTGATATGGGCCGAGGACCTATTCAATAAGTGGGGCGCGGATCCAACAAGGCTCTACCTACTGACTAAGTCGGCACCCTGGGACACAATGTCGGTGGATCCAGACGAAATATCTGACGCCAGGAGTATACTATCCATACTGTGGAATGTGGTTAAGTTCGCAAGTACATACATGGAGCTGGATAACTTTAACCTAAAGGTGCATAGGCTCGAGGATTTAATAAGTAAGGGATTGATTGAGGATAGGTGGATACTCAGTAGGTTCTATAGTAGGTTGCGTAGGTTCATCAATTATATGGATAACATGGAATTACACATGGCCGCTAGGGAGTGGGTCGACCTCGTGGTTGAGGACTTGAGTCACGGCTATATTAGATTAATTAGGCGTAGGGTTTGGTCTGAGGAGAGTAGGGAGGATAAGTACGCAGCTTACTCCGTGCTTTATCACGTGGTCAAGGGTGCATTGGTGATGGGCTCAATCCTGGTGCCGCATGTAACGGAATACCTATGGCAAGCCTTCGTGAAGAGGTTCGAGAACGATGAAGCCGAAAGTGTTCACTTCTCGCTATTACCTAAGGTGGATGATAAGTACATAAATGAGGAGTTAGAGCACGTATTCGACACGTTATTTACAGTCTTTTCCGACATTGCCGAGTTGAGGAATAAGATCAAGGTTAAACTCAGGTGGCCTCTGGCCAAGGCTATCGTTAAGGTTAATAATGCGGAGAGATTTAGTCAAGTTAAGCCGTTGCTTGAGTACTTGGCCAATGTCAAGGAAGTGTTGTTTGTGAATGAGCTTGGGACCTGTAATGAGGATGAGTATGTCAGGGCTCAGGGTAGGGATTATGAGATTTGCCTAAGTAAGGTTATGGATAGGAGGCTGTACTACGAGGCATTGGCTAGGGAGGTGGTTAGGCGTATACAGACAATGAGGGCTAAGGCGAATCTCAAGGTTGATGAGAAAATAAGGGTTTACATAAGCACCAAGGGTGAGGACCTGCTTAACGCAATAAGCGAGTTTAGGGATTACATAATCAATGAGGTGAGGGCTACAGACATAGTCATTGGGCAAGGCGGCGGTAACGCGTTTGTCATGGATTGGGATATCGAGGATATTAAGGTTCAAATAGGAATTGAACGATTAACCTAACCCGTGTTAATAACACCCATACTAATTAAATGCTTCAACGCCCTCCTAACAATCCTCCTAACCACATACCTGCCCCTCAAGGAACCAAACAATTTCATCGAAACCTTACGAACACTACCCTCATTAACAAGCTCGGTAAGTACCCTCCTCTCCTCCTCATTAACGGGCACGTTATATCTAAGGGCAAGCCTAGCTATATCAACGGGACTAAGCCCCACAGACCCATCATCTCTACGGCCAATAAGTTTCACAACCTCAAGCGTCAGTATTGTAACCCAATCATTGCTATTCACATCACCATAAATCCTTCTCAACTCCCTAATCAGCTCATCTTTACTATTGAACCCATCAATTACCGCATCGGCATCTGTTAGCTCACCAACCCTTTTGTACGTAGTACCTATTACCCTCGCCTTTGCCACAACCATGCCACCGCTGTGGATGAAGACCTCCCTGTACCTAGGCCTAATTATGCCGAGCCTTATTGTTGTGAATTTACCATTACCAACCTTATCCATATACCTTGATTTAAGCATCAAATGCTTACCTAGGTAAACGATCCTACGCATCTACGACTCTATGGGTGAGAGAGGTATTTTAAAAGGCTTTATTTAAGGAGGTACTCGTATGAGGCTTGCTGATATCGTGAAGTACGTGAATATTGCGTATGCAGGGATAATGCTTGGGTTAGCCGCGTACTTCATAGTACTGATTAAGTATGGCTACACGTTTGTACATCCATCATCAAGCGGCTTCATAACTATTAATCAATTATTCGCATCTGGCTCATTAGGACCTGCCGCCTTAGGCATAATCCCCTCAATACTAGCCGTGATGATAATACTGACCATAGCTATCGTAATACTCAACATGTTTTATGAAAACAGTCTAAAGCCACCTGCGAAGGGAGTTAGAAGGGTAGAGCATCGTAGAGAGAGGAAGGAAAAAGAAAGGAGAAAGAGATAGACCTTGATTTTTATTATCATATGGTGATGATCTACTCCAATTCCTTCTCCGTTAGTCTACGCTTAACTGCCCTATCGAAAACAACCCAATTTCTATACCACTCCTCATTAACCTTCCTCAATTCCGTCAATATTGCCTTAGTCAAGTCCTTCGCGGTAACCTTATCCACATCTGCAAATTGGCATTCAACCTTCCTAGCAATCCTTCTTGCAACATCCACAGGGGCCCCTGTCTTCAGGATACTAACAACGATCTTCTCAATGATGAAGTCCTCCTCGGAGCCATCTCTCTTCACTACCTTTGTAACCATTATCCTAGAATAAAATTACACTTGAAAAACCTTTCCCTTATCGCTAAATTACTTTACTTACTTATAATGGGAATACCCTGCGATTGCAACATGGATTCAAGCTTACCTATATAAAGGACCTTCTCAACCTCCTCGAAGTTCTCATTAAGCCTTATCATACCAAGCCTTATGTGGCTCACCTCATTTTCCCTATCAAAATTCCTCGATACCGTTATTACGGCCTTACCAGTATTATAATAAATCCTCTTTAGAACGCCCAACGTAAGTAGGTAATTTTCCCTATCCTCAAGGGCAACAAGAAGCCCTCTCTCCCAATTCATTGGTAGTACGGCTATGTTGACATTGCTTATCATCTTCATGTGAAACTCCTTAACATTACCAATTGCTGCAGCAACATCACCCCACTGCTCAATGTACATAGTTGGGCCTAGAACCCTTCTGATTAAGTTAAGCATGGATCTGTCGTAGGTTAGGCCCTTAAATAATGGCAGGTTTATTATTGGTTTATCCCTTAGGTTTATTGTCAAATCCCTGGGTGGCATTATGTACTTGCTATAGCCCATCTCCCTGCGTATCTTCCTATCATCCCTATCCCTAACCCTGGCATTTGGTGGCGATGGTAGGACAATGGTTTTTCCCTTCCACCCACTTAGTTTGTTTAATAACTCGTTTACCTCATTCTCTCTCTTAATCACAATTGCATAATTAGCACCAACTTGATCCACAAGCCCAAGCTTGAATTTCATGGCGTCAGGTCCGGAGATCCAGCCATCCGTATTTATGATCACGAAATCTACAGAATGCCTTGTCTTGAGATAATCAACGAGCTTCACAATAGAGCTCAATGCGTAATTCCAGACATACTCGATACTTGTGGTTTCTATAAATATGGACCTTAGCGCCTTTAACTGCGTTAGGTGCGTTATAAAGCCATTAGCAATTGCCGCAGAAATCGTGGTCGGTGGGCCTATATCATTTTGACCAGGATCGCCATCAATAATACCTACCTTTAGCCCCTCCTTGACACCCTTATTGGTTAGTATTGTTGTTATTGTGGTTTTCCCAACATCCATCGCGCCCAATACCGCAATCACAGAATTCCTCAACGAAACCTCACTCAATGCCCTTTCCCACATCTCGATTACCTCATCACTTGGTTTACTTACCCTCTCGAAATTGCCCTCCGGACCCACTATAATCTCTACCTTACCCTTCTCAAGTGACTTTGCAACTACCCTTCTACCTCTCATTACGGTAAATGCACTACCAGGTCCGTAATCGACCCCTAGCACGTAGAATCTGCCCTCGATTACCCTAACGCTCGCTGGTCCATCTATGGTTAATAGCTCGTTAGGTTCGATGGTGATTATCTCCACATTATTGCATTACCTAACGTAGATATTTAAGCTTGCTTACTCAATAAGTAAGCTATGTTAAAATATAGCAAGGTCTCTAAAATCGTAAGGTATCGGTCTACCCTTCTTCTTAAGTTCGTCATACCTCTCGGTAAGGAATTCCTCAAGTATGGGGCATCCCTCGTACTTGCCATCCCTTGGGCATTTATTGTCCTCCACGTTGAACTTAATGAAGCATTCGCCAGACCTTATATCGTAGTATGGGCATTTCTTGTAGTAGTCTTTCATTGATCTAATTATCCTAATAACCCATCGTTGTTTGGGGTCCTTGATTTCTCGCTTTAGTTCGTACTCGTTTAAGTCCTCCTCATCTGAGTAGCCATACTTCACCAAAACCACCTATCTGAAATAACTACCACGTGGTTGTGGTTAGGTTATTAATACCTTTCTCCTCATGGGGTTTTGATAATACTGCAGGTTCATTGGTTGCTTTGTGGGTATTTGTGTGTTTGGATTAAAATGGTTGAAACATTAAAAATTTAAAGCTCAATAACTTACGTGTACTGAATGGCAACAGGTAAGGACTTAATGACATTATTGCCACACCTCTCAGACTTGGTTAAGAGAGAAGAGGTTAACGTTAGTAAGGTCGTTGCAGATGCAATAAGGACGAAGGGCATTAAGAAGATACTGAGCGATCTTGAGAGGGAGCTTAAGGGATTGAATGATATAGCCATGGACATACTAAGTAGCTTAGCCGTAAGTAGGCACGTACTCATAATGGGGCCCGTGGGCATCGGCAAGACAACCCTGGCAGAGACTCTAGCTGAAATCCTACACATAAGCGAGCCACCATACATAGAGGTTGCCTGCCACAGCCACATGACAGCTACAGAATTAACTGGCGATATAGACATAGCCGTAGCACTACAGGCTGGTCTCGACCACCCCCTGGCCTATATACCCGGCCCTTTAGTCATGTCTCATGGCGGCATATTAATACTTGATGAGATAAATAGGTTGAACCCATACAGCCAAGCCGCACTGCTCCAGGTACTTCAAGAACACTACGTATTCATTAGGGGGTTCAGGATTAGGAGTGATTTCCTGGTAATAGCCACATCAAATCCTGCGGAGTACTCGGGTGTCTACGAACTTAGTGAGGCCTTGGCTGATAGGATGAAGGTTGTGGAGATACCATACCCAGACAAGGACCTACTTAAGACGATACTCTCCTGGAAGAGTAGTATGTACATGGAGCACCTGGGGCTCAAGGCGCCGGATGCCCTTACTGACGTTACAGCCACATTCATGACGTTAGTAACCCAGGACAGCAATATTGAGGTTGGACCGAGCATAAGGTCTGCGATATTCGCCATAACGACGGCAATGTCTAGGGCGTGGCTTGAGGGTAGGGAGGTAACACTCAACGACCTTAAGAGGGAGATAATCAGTAACATGGTTAATGTGATACGTGGAAACTTTGCAAACGAGACGGAAAAGAGGGACTACCTAGTACGTAAGTTTGATGAGGCAATGATGATGTATAGGAGGTATTCAAGGAAATGACCTTGCTCGCTAAATAATTAATTTTAACAACATGAGTAAGCTATTTAATATGGCAATCACCATTTATACCTGGGGTTAGGGCTTGAGCATAAACATTGACCCTGGGTACATAGTAGTTAGGGTTCTTAGCAAGGTATATGCATATTTACAGGAAGATTCTAGGGTCATTAGACCAGGGTCCGTTAGGAGCTTTGAATCTGCCGTTAATGATATAATGATGAGGATAATGCTTGAGGGAGGCGTTGATTATGACAAGTTCAAGGAGACCGTGGTCAGGGTCGGTATTGAAAATCTTTACCTATCGGTAGAAACCACAAATCCAGAGGATAAAAAGAGGGTACTGGAAGAGGCATTTGAGAGGGCATTTGAGGACCTGGAGACTAGGCAAAGTGAGGTTGGGCCTGAGTCATTAGATCAGCAGGTCTCGGGCTTTAACGTGGGCGCCAGCGACAATTTTGAAAATGTAGAGAGGGGTAATAATGATGAGACCGAGAACACAAGTGGTAGTATTGGTGGTGGTTTTGGTTCTGACCTTAGTGCCGAAGAAAGCCAAGACCTAACCATCGGTAAAACCTTGGTTGCGAATGTTGATGAGCGTAATAAGGACGCGAGGCTCGACTCAATAATATCGACAATATATGAGATATTGTACGGTGGCGTTGGTACAGTCAACTTCCTAAACCTGGCACAATTAATAAATATGTTCATAGATCCATATGCAAACATAGTCGAGAAGGTACAAGTACTTAAGAAGATGGAGCCGTATTTAAGGAACTATGGATTATTACCCACGGACATCAGGAGGAGTAGAGAGGGCGAGAGGGTTTTCGAGGCCCTTAGGAATGTCGTTAGGAATGCCATGAGTGGCATGGGGCAGGTTAAGATTGTGAGGTTTACAGATATTGATAAGTACCCAACCTACGTGGTAAGTGTTAGGGAGTACAAGATCGGTGATAACTACTTCGACGTAGACCTCCAGAAGACAGCCATGAATCTTAGTAGGAAAACCATGATGCACAAGTTATTCACAAACAAGGACATAGTGGTTAAGGAATACGCAAATGTTAAAACGATAGATATTGTGCTATGCTTAGACGTGTCAGGTAGCATGAGAGAACTAAGCAATGGCATGCCCAAGATAGAGATAGCCAAGGACGCCGTGGCACAATACATAGAGTTCCTATCAAAGACGAACGATAGGCTTGCCATGGTATTATTCAACTTCAGGGCTGACGTACTCTGGAGCCTACACCAGGTTAGGAGGTATTGGCAGCAAATGAATTACATGCTCAAGTACGTATATGCCGGCGGTGGTACGAACCTGGCAAACGCACTTGAGAGGTCTAGGGAGGTTCTCACTAGATCGAGGAGTAGTTCGAAGCACGTGATTTGCGTGACCGACGGTAGGACAGTCAACTCCAGCATGTGCATTAAGGAGGCTGTTAGGTTGAGGAGGGGTGGTACGACAATATCCACAATAGCAATTGGAGAAAATAGTGATGATGAGCTACTCATGAGGCTGTCGAAGATTGGTGGTGGATTGTTCATAAAGATAAGTAGTATTCATGACCTGGGCAAGGCGCTCATTATGGATAAACTGCACAGTATGTAGGTGCATATTATTGAAACACTCACCGTAATTACTTTATATACTGTTATGTCAATATGGTAGTGGTGGATTAAATGCTTAGATGCTTTAGCGACTATGTAAGTTTCGTGGTGAAATACCCATTCAGTAAGGAGGGGCTCAATAGGTTTAAGGAGATAACCAGCGAGAGGGGATTATACATAAACGATTTACCAACCACGCCAGTGGGTATGCAATTGCTCAGGAGGGCCTATGAGATATTGAGCGAGGCTATAATGAGGAATACGATAAGTGACGACGTGGATTTAGGTGAGGATGAATTGGTTGCCCATTACATAGCCATAGCATTAGCTGCACACCTGGATAAGTCGTTATGGAGGAGGTTCGCTGATGTTGAAAGTAAAAGGTTCTCGGGGAAGTTATTGCTTGAGGATCCGGATTGCATGATGTATATAGCTAGGGAATTTGGTATAGAGGCTGTTAGGCTTAGGGATTTGGATATCTATGATGAAAGGCTTGCCCTAGCCTACGATGTAGGTGTTAGGGTATGGAGCTACCTGAAGTTCATGCCAAGGAATGACCCTTACTGGAAGTTAGTCAACAGGTACCTACTAAAGGGTTGGGTCCTGGCTACGTATAAAGACCTGGTAAGGCTTGTTGAGGAGGCTGTGGAGAGAAGGGTCCTTGAACTCATAAATAAGGCGTTCGAGAATGTAGACGAGACTAAATCATTAGTCGATGCATTGGGTGGCATGAGGGAGCTTAGGGAGTATAGGATGGGGGTTACCAGTAAGGTTAAGGTGCAAATAAGGGGTCTTACACCACCATGTATTGAAGCAATAATTAATGAGATAAAATCGGGAGGGAACCCTAGCCACCAAGCTAGGTTTGCGTTGGCTGCGTACATGCTCAGGAAGTGCCATGATATCGAGGGCAGACCTATGGAGGATTGTGTCGAGGAGGTTGTTGGTCTCTTCAGGACTGTGGCTGATTTTGACGAGAAAAAGACCAGGTACCAGGTTGAGCACATTGCTGGGCTTAGAGGTGGTCATAAATTCTACATGCCACCATCATGCCAGGAGATGAATAGCCTAGGGCTGTGCCCAACAAACCTGGGTTGTGGCGTGAAGAACCCATTAAACTATACAATCAAGGCGCTCAGGATGCAGTCAGTGCAGGGCACCCAAGGATGAGGTTTAGGCATACATTATTCCCTCACCCTGCCTCTGCTGTGGTTGGGGAGTAATGGGCATGGCTGGTGGTATACCAAGCTCCTTAAGGAGTAGGTTAACCTCGAAGAATACGTATTGACCAATCATCACTTGGACAAACTGGGGCGGCTTACCTGAGTTTATTGACTTGGCAATATCCTCAATCTGTTTGGCATCACCCTGGATTACCAATGCGCCTCTAATTGAAATGTTCACAAGCGATGGGTTTGAGCTGGCGGCTAGCGAGAACGGTATTTCAACAACATCACCCCTGACTAACGCGTTTGGGCCTATGACTAGGTTTACGTTGAAGGTTATGGGAGTTTGTTGTGGTATTAGTTGTAGTCGTTCTGCGTGTAGGTAATCATACCTTATACCCACAGCCTTAAATGCTAGACCCGACATACTGGCAAAAACACTTAAATTTGGATTATCTTTTAAAGTCTACGCATGGGGGATGGGCAATCAAGGGAGATTGTGGAATTAATAAAGAGGGTTTTGATTAAGGTTGGTTCTGAATTTAAAAAGAGGGATATCGATTTTGTGCTGATAGGTAGTGCAATATTACCGTTATTATACGGTATTGATTGGAATATTCACGACATAGACCTATTCATAACAAACAAATCCACAATAATGGAGCCTGAACTGTTCGAGGAGATCGCTAGGGAGAATGATTGGGATGTGGGTACGGACATGAGTGGTATGATGTATTACGAATTACTCGTGAATGCCCACGTAATTAGGGTTGACTTGATGGAGAACATACTCGACCTATACATACCAGAGGAGATGCTGATAAACGCCGTGAAAGTGAGCATAGATAACCTGGAGGTTAGGAGCATAAGGCTCGAGGACCTATTAGTGTTAAAGGCGAGGGAGGCAAGTGAGGAGGGTGATGAATTCCTATCCCGTGTAGCGGAGATACTGGCAGATCCAGATAGTAAAATCAATATCGACAAGAATTACCTAGTTAGGGCGATTAATTACTACCCAGATGATAAGAATTCAATAGAAAGAAGGCTCGAGAAGTCCGGAATATACCTTGAGTGAAACCTATTTCATGTGCTCCACAGCGTATACATAAATGCCGTCTAGGACGCCCGGCCCACCCTCACGACCATGAGGGCTAATCCTCTCCTCACCCCTCAACGTAGTAGCCTCCTCAATCCTCGCGGCAAACTGGCTAACCAACTCCCTATCAATCCCCTCAACCACCACGTCATCCTTAGTAGCACTAACCTTAATGCCCTTGGGTATCTCGAGCACAATCTTCGACCTCCTACCCATGAAATTCTCAATCACCAACTGATTACCCTGAACCTTAACATTCATTGGAAAGTGGGAAAACACAATCTTCAACTTATACCTCCAACCCCTAGTCACGCCAAGTATCATATTCCTTATATGCCCAGCCACAGTACCAACAACAGCCCTCTCCTCCCTACCTGCCATGTACGACTCAATAATCACAGAGCCATCACCAAGCCTAATAATTATGGGCAGGTTGCCAAAATCCCTCTCCAAACTACCCAATGGACCCTTAACCACAACCCTACTCCCACTAACATCAACCTTAACGCCATCCGGCACCTCAACACTCCTAAAAACATACGGTTGCCTAGCCATCAAAACGCACCGCCCAAACCCCTATTAAAATATTTAGCGCCATGCACATCAACGCCCCTTTCGCACGGGTAATTCCATGGATCCAAGACGCAAAACCAACCAATATCCTTATATATTAGAACTAACGTGGGTGCAGGACAGCTAGGTTTAAAAATCTAACATTCAATTTAGTAATAATGATCAATTCCAAAACAACAACCAAAGGACAATCAAGTGCAATCGAGTTGGTACTTATAATACCCGTGATTATCGCGGCAATCATAGTCTTCATCCTACTCGTCCCCAACTACTCATACTCAGCAGGCTCCGAGGTGAACGCATTCCAGTTGAACGCCATGGCACAATCACTGCTCCAGTACATAATAACAAACCCAGGCAACCCACCAAACTGGGGACTAAACGCAAGCCAACTAAGCTCCTTCGGACTAGCCGTGCCGAACCAACCATACCACCTAGACCCATTCAAGGTACTTGAATTAGCCTATTGGGAGTTGGCAAATTATAATCAATCATCTCTGGCGGTATGCTATGCCAATCAAACAGCTACCGGATTTCAACAATTCCTAAGCCAATACGGCATAACGGCACTATATAACTCATTTAATTGGGTTTTAACACCGACAGCGCCAACGTATTGGTTACTTAATTATACGGCAGTTAAGCAAATGCTTGGTTTAGGGAGTAATTACAATTTAATGTTAGTGATATACCCAGTGTTCAGGGTTAAAATCGTACCAATAAACGGTACCAAGTTAGCAACATTCCTCATTAACGTTACAAAATTTGACACAGGACAACCAGTACCCAATGCGACGGTTTACGTCTCATACATAGCGATTTCATTTTCGAGCAATAATAAGGAGAATATAGTCGTGGGTAACGTAACGGGCATTACAAGTAGCTCTGGGTCATTTGTATTCACAATAAACATAGCCCCATCATCAACAAGTTTCTACTACATAGACGCATACGCATCACTCGGTGGCTTGGGCGATCATGGACTATACTTCAACTCGACAAATAACCCGTTATTATCCGTAGTAATACTTCCGTCACCAAACGCACCCAACATTAACTGGGTTATCTTCGCACACCCACATGTTTTAAAGGGATGTATATCCACATGCAACCCTGGTCAAACAGCCCTTGGCCTTAGGGTGGTGGGGGTCTTTAAGTCAATATATGGCTATACATTCTCAGCCTTAAACTTCACTCTCAATCCAGGTCAGGGATCGGTATCGTATCCAAGTACCTCATGTCAATATTTAACGACGAGTCAGAAAAGTAATAACTATGCGGATTGTTATTGGGCCCTACCTCAGACCCCCATGTTGCTCATAGCCTTTGTTACTAGGAACTCCCAAAGCACGAGTTGTAACACCCCATTAACGCAGATAATAGTCATACCATACGGAATGCTCCCCGAATACTACCTAAGCAATAGGGAAATAATCTTTGGATACTCCGAGAAATACACACCCGTAGGTACTGCTAAATCAATCGTGTATATAGGCGACTCGGCGTATTACGTAACGCTTTATCTGTATTATGGAGGTAACGTCTTTGGTCCAATGGGGTGACTAGTATGGTGAGCCTACATAGTAGTGGTCAAGGTTTGCTCATAGTAGCCATGATCGTCGTAGTGGCTGCGTTGGTCTTAGCGATGTTGTATAGGGTGTTTATAATGACTCCGGCGTACGTGTACCAAAGGAGTATATACTTCGTGTTCAAGTACAATCCGCAACTCGTGGTTCAGGGACTAGCTATGCAGATGAACACTGCACTTCTATCATTTACCAGAAATTACAGCCAGTTCCTGCTCAATTACGGAATCGCAGTTCAATTACCCGCACTGCAGGGTGGCAATTTAGCACCTATATCATTAGCGTCGATACTTAGTGAATACTACAATACAATAATTAATACTGTCTACACACCAACAGGGCTAGCGATACAGACAAGTAATGGCTACTACACGGCTAACCTAAACACAAACTATTACGGCGCTCTATCACTGCTTAATTATGTATATGCAAATAATCGTAAGACCACGTTATACGTAATGATGAATAGCACATACGACATGCCAATCATAGGCATACAAAACCTAAACCTACAGAATACATTTAACTTGACCGCATCGATCGTAAAACCAACGACATCAACATGTATAGGTAATGTACACACCATGAACTACCTAATAAGCACCAAGTGCATTTTCAACTTCGCATCAAACACATACACCTGCATAAACCCCGCATTTACAGCGACGGGACAAGCCATGAACCTATGGGCACCGTATTACAACGCACTGGCTAGCGGCCGCATTACAGTTAGTAGTAACGGAATAACAGACGCGAATAATAAATACGCAGACCCAGTGATGTTCCTATACCCAGTAGACCCTGCATCAGCAAATTACGGGTTTAAGGTATCTGCCGTATTTTACATAAGCCCAGGTAGTAACTTCCTTGTGGGGATAAACTTCCTGGCACAATACCCAACAGTTAAGGGCGTTAGCTCGAGTAATCCACGTAATTACGCTACAGGTTATTGGGTGAGCGTGTACCCGAGCGGTAATAAATATTATTATTCATATGGAGGACCTGGATACACAAACTCAGGGAGTAGTTCCATAAGTAATGGCATTTGGTCAGGACCGCCAAATCCACTAAATATAACAGTAGTGGTTCAGTGCAGTACTATATGTAGCCCATTCACATCCTCAACAGGTACCGCCACCATCTACATAGATGGCGCCAGCGTTGGCTCAATGACGGTCGTAATGCCCCAATGGACCCAAACATACTCATTCACATTCAGTAATTATGCATACATCATGGGCGGTTCGGTCAAAAATCCTGTTGGGCCTTGGATAATTGTAATGTTGCAGAATGCGGCAGTAATAAGCGCCAGTGTTAGGGTAACTAACATGTATGTATTACCCACGAATGTGTACGTGGCAGTATCATTAAATAATCAACCAGCCTTAGGCGTAACCCTAAACATACTCAACATAACAACAAGTAATGGAGTTAATTTATTACCTGCACAATACAACGTGTGTAACATAACGAACAACGCAATAATACTCAACGTAACACTACCACAACCAATAGGCTATCCATACAACCAATACCTAATGCTGTTGAACTACAGCGATGTAGTAACCCTGCTAAACCCATTCTCACCAGCCGCACTTAATTACCTGGGTTTATCGGCAAGCAATATTACGGCAATGGCTGCATACATCCTCTTCCTCTACAACCCAAGCAGTAATATCATTTCCGAAGTTCCGTATGTAGCAAACACGGGTATACCAACCCTACTCCTATTCTATAACAACACAGACATATCGACTTACAATGGATACATCGCATTAACGCCAGTTAATGTTGCAGCAAGCCTTTCAATAATACCTACAATACATAGGGATTTGCAAATATATACACTAAGAGAATCACTTATACACGTAGTTACAGGCTACACACCACTTAATTACACAATACCACAGAGCATAATAAATGAGGCTGGTTTACCCACATACTACTTCAACAATATTGTGGAGTTTTATTACTCACCAAGCCAAACCCACGAATCGTTACCAATCACGTACGCTCCAACAACAATATTGAACTGCCAATCCAGCACGGGTTATGTAAATTATGGCTTATTCCTTGTTAGGTATGGCAATTACTGGGGCTACTGTAGTTACGGGTCATTACAGTACTCAAATGGTGTGTGTTATCCATTAAGTTCGTCAATAGGTGGTTGCTGATGAGGAAGGTAGCCGTTAAGGGTCAGGCTAGGATCATGGAGGCCATAGCCGCCACAATAATAATACT
>Ga0080003_1000087_pt1 | contig 66696 bp, 63 predicted proteins | sample JossMetagenome_FD_69206 | JGI IMG/M metagenome (GOLD analysis project Ga0080003, IMG submission 69206) | Hot spring microbial communities from Joseph's Coat, Yellowstone National Park, USA - JC2_E (SPADES assembly) (version 2) | ecosystem: Environmental > Aquatic > Thermal springs > Hot (42-90C)... | reverse complement strand
CAGTAATAGAGAGGCTAAGGCAAATAGCAAAGGAAGTGGGAATACAGGCAAGTGAGGATGGGTTAGAGGCAATATGGGAAACAACACAAGGAGACCTAAGAAAAGCAATAAACACAATGCAAACCATAGCCGTAACTAGGGGGAGGGTTGATGAAGATGCCGTGTACCAACTCTTCGGCGGCTTTAACCCGAGGGAGGTTAGGGACTTGGTTTACGAGGCATTAACTGGCGACTTTGGTAAGGCAGTGGTTGGCTTGAAGTCGTTAATAAAGGATAGGGGTGTTGACCCCATTTACGTGACTAGGCTTATCCATAGGGAGGTGACTTCAACGGTCACAAATCTAAATATTCCGGAGTACCTGAAGCCAAGGATAATATACAGCATAGCCATGCGCCACCACGCAATACTGAGGGGTGGGGATGAGTTAACGCAGGTGGTTGGACTGCTGGCTGAGATTAGAATGCTCCTCAAGGCTGCTGGTTCATAAACCCATATGCCTATGCTGTTTAAGGATCGCTATTATTTCTTCGATGATCATGATTTCTGACATCCTTCCCACCCTAAAGGGCGAGGTTTGTCATTCGCTTTATCATTGCATATGATTACGCGGTTTCATGAGGCACAATGTCTCATTATCTTGGCCACTACTTAACCAGTCACGTGAGTTTATGGTCATCTCACGACTGGAGTCTATAAACAATCGGTGACGCATACGAATCAGCGGCGAGGGCCATTTAACAGACACAAATAGTGGCTATAAACAAATTCAGTTAAGAACGCTGGTAAGGTTTATTTACCTGAACTCCTAGGTAAGTAACTATGAAGCTTGAAATTGAGGCTTACATCACGGGGTGCAGCGTCTTCCTACTGATTAAACCTGAGAGCGAGGAAGCTGAGTTTGGTAAGGTTATGTCAAGTGTGTTGAGGTGGGGTGCGGTCAACCCTAGTGAGGTTAACTTAACCAATGCACCACTCAGCATCAGGCATGTCCTTGGCAACGTTACCGAGGCCTATGGGGGCTCATTAGGGCTTGACAATGAGGAGTTTGAGGGCATGCTACTCGTGGGCGGTGGTGGTAACGTGGTTGTTAATGGTAGGTTTAAGTCCTGCACTGGTGAGGTTCCCATAGGCATAGTCAATGACCTAGCCGGTAAGCTTGTGAACTCGCTGATGAGCATCTACGGTACGGTAACCAGTCTAGTGCACATATACAAGTTCACTGGGAGGTTAACCATGGAGGCCAGCACCCTACCTCCCTAGACTAGGCAACCGCATGGCCACTATAAACCTTTAAATCCCAGCCTTAACACACATAGTTGAATGGAGGATTGGATGCTTCAACCACCCAGGGGTATGAATGACTGGACCCCTGATAAGTACTACTCACTGATCAACATAGCTAACCGTCTCTCAACAGTGGCGGAGTCCTTCGGCTACAGCGCCATAGAGACCCCGGCCCTGGAGCACTTCGAGGTTCTTAAGGCTAAGGCAGGTGAGGAGGTGATTAATGAGATATACTACCTGAGGGATAAGGCTGGTAGGGAGCTTGGGTTAAGGTTTGACATGACTGTCCCAGTGGCCAGGGTCCTCTCCTATAGGCGTGACTTCCCAAGGCCCATTAGGCTTTACTACGTCTCAAAGGTCTGGAGGTATGATGAACCCCAGTTTGGTAGGTTTAGGGAGTTTTACCAATTCGGCGTTGAGCACGTTGGGTCACCCACCGTTCAGTCAGACGCCGAGGTGCTTGCACTGGCGGTCAAGGCGCTTGAGGCAGTTAACCTACCTCAATTGATGGTTAGGGTCAGCGACAGGAGGGTCATGGATCAGGTTCTTGAGAAACTGGGCATAAATGCCGCTAGGGATGCGGTGCTTAGGGTGCTTGATAAGAGGGGTAAGGTTCCGGATGAGGAGTTGGTTAGGCTACTGGTTAAGGAGGGGGTTGAGGAGGGTAAGGCCAAGTACCTGGTGGATTTGGCTGGCGTGAACACACCGATAGGTGAGTCAATTAGTGAGTTGAGGAGGCTGGGTATTAGTGATCAACTTGTTAACTACTTCGAGTCCCTCTCAAAGACCCTAACCCACTACAACGTTGCCGATAGGGTTAGGTTGGATTTAAGCATAGTGAGGGGTCTCGATTACTACACGGGCTTCGTCTTCGAGCTCTACACGGATAGGATTAAACTGGCAGTTGGGGGTGGCGGCAGGTATGATGAGTTGTTGAGGATATACTCAGGGGAGGATGTGCCGGCGGTGGGTTTCGCAATAGGCATAGAGAGGGTTATGCTAGCCCTAGGCGAATTAGGCGACTCACAGCCATCCGTGGACTTCTACATATACCCTATGGGGCCTGAGCAATACGGCGTGGGCGTTAGGATAGCTGAAAACCTGAGGGGCATGGGATTTAGGGTGATTTTGGATGTCGGTAAGCCCAGTCTCAGGTCAGCCCTCGAATACGCCTCTAAGATTAAGGCTAGGAAGTTCATCATAATTGGGCGTAGGGAAATGGAGAACAACATGGCCAGGGTCAGGGACCTAGAAACCTGGAGTGAGGAAGACGTACCACTAAGCAGGTTACTTAAACAGTGACAAAAGAACAACAAGTCCCGCCCTTCAGGGTGGGAGGGAGTCATAGCAAATTATAGATACTTCTCTTGTTTTACCTTAAACCGAATAGATTGGACTAAGGGAATTAACCGGCAGTATATCTAAAGCCAAGGCTAATAAACAAAGACACCAAACCCCTCCCACCAACCACATAAACCATTAATCAACACGTCATTAAAGGATTTTTATTTTCACAACAATCCATTTTAATGAATTTACTGGATACTTTCCACCTTCTTCTTGGTTTCCCTTAAGCCGTCTGAGACCTTCCAAATCTCCTCCGCATAGTGCCTTAACTCGCTGCGTAGGTTGGCTAGGTCAGTTAACCTAGCCTTTAATTCACTGATCCTCCTCGCCATGGTTATTAACGGCTTGTAGACCTCGTTGTAAATGGTAAGTGCCTCACCCTCCTTACCTAGGTAAATGCTCTTAATGCTACCCTCACCCTTACACTTAAGGTAATAGTAATAATACTTGTCACCCACCTTATTCTTAACCCACGTCTTCTCAAGGTAACAGTCACCGTACTCCTCGTAAAGCCTAACCAAAGGCTCTACGATGCTAAGCTCCTCCTCCAGCCTTTTTAATGAAGATTCAACATCACTAAGCCTTTCCTCAATCCTAACCAACTCCCTAGCATCAAACAAACCCAGGGGGTCTAGTAAAGCTGCTGAAGCTTTCTTAGACCCCATGAATTAGAGTGTTAGGTAGCACTTTATAAACATTTTTCTACCTAACACCATTCATAAGACCCAATAATTAGAAGCCAAGCAGGTTTAAGCATACATCATGCATGTAGTTATACTGAATTTCGTGAAATAATGGATTAGCATTATAGTTTGGCATAACTTTGATTCACATTAGGCCATTATTCAGATTGCATGTTTCATGAATTTTCTCATTTTTACATTGATTTTTAGGATCATCGTAGGTTATGCTTCAATTTCTTCATTACCATTCAATCTTTCATAAAATCATTAGAGGAGGAACAGCACATTAAATGAGACGCAGAGGCTACTTCAATGAAACCACCTAAAACAAATTGCAAATCTCAAAAATCATGCATGGGTGTGTAGTTTGCTTATTGACGCTAGTAGTTGATCTATGGGTGCATCCATTAGTTCGCCTATTATGCTTCTCCTTATGTGTAGGTCATTCCTTATATCTGGCTGGTCATTTACACTGCTGGGTACGACTATGTCCTTAACGTACCTGAATCTCCTCAGTACCCTCACCCCATTACCTAGGTCCGTGGGTACGTAATCGAGACCAAGCACCACCACTGCAATATCCCTCAGTATGTCCTCTGGGTTTGGGGTTAGTACGGAGAGTCTCCTAATCATCTGCTGGTAGTCCTCAGCATGAAAAGTCGTTATCCCGCCATGGCCAGTGGTCACTGCGTTTAACCATGCCTTAACCTCCTCAGGTTCCCTAACCTCATTGACTATCACGTAGTCTGCCCCCATCCTCAATGCGTGGGCTATCAGCTCACCCTTGGTTATTGGCCTAACCCCTAGGCCGAAGGACTTCCTCTCGAAGAGTTTAACCACCAGGTGTCCTGGTAGGTTCATCTCGTCGACGTCCATTATGAGGACTTTCATTGCGTGAGGCTTAACCATCATGGCTATGGCATTGGCCAGGCTTGTCTTTCCTGAACCCATGGGGCCTATTATCAGTATCGGGACCTTATCCTCAGCCAGCCTCCACAGTAGGGCGGCTTGGTTAATGGTCAGCATGCCCTGCTTCACCAGTAGGGGCAGTGTCCATGGTCTACTGGGCAGGATCCTAACGTGGATGCTGATTCTAGAGACTGGCTCAGTGGAGATGGTGAACCTAACCTTGTATTCTGGGTCCGTTACTGAGACTAGGGGCATGTAGGCTGTTATGGGTGTCCTAGTCCTCCTGGCCACGTTAACTGCGATATGGTTAACCAGGTCCCTAATGGTTAGGTTAGTCTCGGTTAGCCTCATTGGGAGTAGCCTAACTGGCCTAATGACCCTAACCTCACTTAGCCTAACTACACATAAACCATAATCCCTATGGTTAACTCTAACGCCACTTAGGTCAATGTAAACGTCCGTCACGCCCTCATCCATCAGTATGGGTGTTAATGGGCCGTAGGCGTTGATCCACCTATCCACAACTGCCTTAACCAGGGAGTCAAACTTCTCGTCAGGTCTATGCCCAAGCCTAGTTAAGGCTGACTTATACCTCTTAATTAACTTAGCTGGGTTTTTACCTAACTTAACCCACTCCTCGAAGAATGTTGGGTCCACTAGGGTTATGTAGCCTGGGACCTGGTCCATTGGGAAGACTTGAACCACGTCGCCGACGCTCCTGTACTCGATCAAAGTCCTAATGCCGAGGTTAGTTATGGTTTTGCTGGATAAGGCATTGCCAATGGGCTTAACGATGGATACGTGCATTAAGCCAAGTCCATGCAGGTAGCCTTAAGCCAAGTGCACGTAGGGTTAAGGCTGGTTAACATTACCCTACTTGCAGCCAGCCCTAGGGTACCACTTAAACAACAGCCTATGAATTGGCCTAGGTTAAGGAACCTTAATGGTGGCGTGAGGGATGGCTTGTCCAGCGTGGTTGCAGCCCTAGTGGTGCTAATCATGGTTGTTGTAATGGCATCACTTGCCTTAATCCTAATTAACCTATTCAAGTCCTACGACTACTCATCAAGTGAAATACTGAGTATTGGTCTAGGCTCTCTGAATTGCCTTAACGGCACAGGCATGGTTCCAGTAAGCGTCAACGGTATAGTGATACAGGTGGGTAGGTACTGTGCATTAGTTACTGGTAATGGAACCTACTACGTGATCCACCCAGCCCTGGGCAGCCCAGGTTAACGTTGCCTAACACCACTTGGCTTAACTATCGTGTAGAGACCGTAGAGGAGCACTATGAGTATTATGAAGTCCACCCCGAAGGCCTCGTAGGCGTACCTATGCGGATACCCACCCCTATAGCCTAGGTAAGTGAACCCGAACACTACTATTAGCAGTACCAGTGCCACTGCCCACACCACCAAGTCCCTAATCCTCATGGGTCCTCGGGTGGATTGGGGTAATTAAGTGTTTTGCCGAGGCGGAACGTTTTTAATGAAGCTTGGTCACCCAGTCCAGTGTCTAGTGATAAGTGGGCCTGCGTGGTCTGCGGTAGTAGGAATGTTGGCCTTATAATTGAGGGTAAGCCCTACTGCGGTAAATGCGGCTCTAAGGTGATTAGGCTGCATATGTACAGGTTCCTTAATAGGCTTAAGCAGGAAAACTTAATAGACCCGGGCGTTAGGATACCTGAACCATGAGGATAGTTAACCTGCTTCCAATAGCTTTGGTGGTACTGTTTGGGCTAGCCGTGGTTACCCACGCCCAGCAGTGCATGCTGGTGGTTAACGCCACGCAGATGCGCATGAACATCACCACCAACGCCCAGTTCATTGAAGTACGCGCATGGGGTGTGCTGGGGATTAGGAATACGACGACTTGCAATGTACACTACATTGCCTTCAGATACTCGCTACCCGGCATGGAAACACTGCTTTACATTAATGCAGTATCCAACGCCAGCGATTACATCAGCATAAACTACACTAATAAGGCTGGCTACACCTTAACCTGCCTAGCCCTCAACCCACTAAGGAGCCAGAATGGGGTGGTTAACATAACCTCAGGCAATGGCCACATTACGACCTACTGCTCAATCATAGACAAGGGTTCACTGGCCCTCTACAGCTTGCTGATTGTCACTCTGGTGTCCGCAGCCCTGGCCTCTTCATCATACTTCCTGGTTAGGAGCACCATAGATGCACTGCGGGCTAGGTCTTAGTTATCTCAATTACCCATGAGGCAACCAGCTGGGCAACCTTACCCAGCTCACCCACCCAGTCCCCGTTGATTAAGACTAACCTAGCTCCATTAGCCACCGACTTAACCGTGTTAGCCTCCTCAACAGGTGCATTAGGGTCATTAATGCTGTAGACGAGGATCATGGGCCTATTAAGCCTGGGTAAGAGGTCAAGGTAGTTTATGACCCTAGGTGTCGAAACCAAGGCAAGCCCAATGAGGGCTTTGGGCATGAACTGGGTTACGTAATCCAAGGCCACCACGCCACCCTGCCCCAGACCCAGCAGCACAAAGCCGCTGCTCAGCTTATCTACAATTAATGATAGGGCAGTCACCTTACTGGCCCTATTCATGCGTGTGAAGGATGAGGCATCAACTGCAATCACCCTAAGCCCCACCCCAGTGAACTCACCGGCAACGTTGAGGATGCTACTGACCGTTAAGTTAACCGGTGGCATAACAACAACAGGTACTCCCCCCACCCCAACCTCCAGGTACCTAACCTTAAGGGAACCCACAGCCACGTAATTCTCAGCAATCACCTGCGCCATGCCCATCAGCCCTTTTAACTATTATTCAAAGCCACCTAGTTACCTCACGGGAATTGAATTATGAAACCGAAGATTATTTGAAACCTAGCTAACTAAAACGCATTAACCGAACACATTATTCAGGCAAACACACCTAACACCCTAATTACCTCCTGTCCTGTAGAGTAACCACTAAACTAGGGCTAGGGTTGAGGTGTTAGGTAGGAAAATCTACAGAAAATGCTACCTAACACCCAGTAGCATACCTAAAATACCGGTGGGTGTTAGGGTGAGGTGAAATTGATTATTCCTTGTTATAATTATTCAGGATCAGCCTAGTTAGTACCTTAACAGCCTCCTCCTTGACCTTACCTGGGTTTATGCCTTTGGTCTCTAGCTCGGTTGAGTTCACGAATATGAATATGTGTGGTGTTTGCTCCCATGCATTGTCAATGGCCTTTATTAGGGGTGAGGCTTCGTTTATGGGCATTAGGTTGCCGTCGCTGTTCCTTATCAAAGCCCCTATGTCGTTTATGAATGATGCCACGGATACCAGTAGCCTACAGTCGCAGTTGAGGATCCTCCTCAACTCGTTGATTATGCTTTGCTTGAACTCAACGGCCCAGCCCAGCCCCTTACCCTCAAGGTTCTCGTCAATGTACCTGTTCAGCATTACCGCATTGCCAAGGCCCAGGGTTGTTATGTAGTCCTCGTCCCTCTTCCAAAGGGCCCTCATGCCAGTCCTCCTATGCATAATTGAGTCCGCGTACTCCCTAACATAGCCCTCCAGTAATCCACCATGATAGGCGGCGCCTATGGTAACGCTTAGTTGATCATCGGTGTAGGTGTCTAGGTTCTTCTCGCTTGGGTTACCGTTTAGGAATCTTAAGGCCGCCTCCCTCAGCTCCGAGGCGATGCTCAGCGTCATGACTTGCCTAAGCACCTCCCTCATTATCTCGTCGAAGAGGAGAACCTTGTGGTGCATGTAAACCCACTTGTACAGGTTGTACCTAGCTAGGGCGTAACCCTCCAGGAAGGCCTTAGCCTTATCGTCAAAGACCAGCATACCCCTGCCCAGGTGCAGGTAGTTGACCAGCCTAGCTATGTCAATGGCCCCACTCCCAGACCCAGCCCCGGTGAAGTAGAGGTCCCTCAGCGTGTAGTCAAGCCTATCCGCATCAATACCCCCGGACAGTATTGAAGCTAGGGATTCGAGGAGCATGAGCTCATCGTCGCTAAGCCCCTCCAGTAGCTTAACCTCAGGTACGCCTAGGCTTAAGGCTGAATCACCGTACCTGGAGACTAACCTAACCCTCTTAACCAACCTGTAGAATGTCAACAACCTAAGCACACCAGCATCAACACCCAGCATGCTAACCAGGTCCCTGAACCCCCTTGAACCCATTAGCATGAACCCAGCAACCTCATGCTCCTTACCAACCCCAGCCATGTAGAGCTGGGGCTCAGGCTTAATCAAGGGGGCTAGGTAACCGTCGAGTACGTGGGATAGGGGTGGGTGCCCTATGTCGTGGTGTAGCCCACCCAACCTAACGTACTCGCCTAGGACCCTCACGTTGTCGTCATGGATGCCGAGGTGGCCCATCAATGCCCTAAGGGTTTTCCCATCAGCCTCGCCAATAACCCTCTCCGACATTAAGGATGACAGATGCATAGTGCCTAAGCTATGCTCAAACCTAGTCCCCCTGGCCGATGGGTAGACGTAGTGAACCAAGCCATCCTGCAAAACCCTCCTGAGCCTCTGGACATAGATATCATCATCAAGGAACCTGGCCTCATCTAAGCTCAGCCTAATCCAACCATGCACAGGATCCCTAAGCTCCTTCCAAGACACCAAGCCAACACTCAAGTCAGTATTTATAAACCGTACCCTGAAGCTCAAGAAGCCAACAACCCAAGTTAATGCCTAAACCATGAGGATGAGTGAGGAATAGCGTGACAGAGCAAACGATAAACCTTGCCCTTTAGGGTGGGGTCACCCCACTATGTGGGTCTGTTCAGTAGCCCCGATGAAAGCGGGGTAACCTCCAAGACCCCAAGGAACCCCCGTCCTTTAAGGCGGGGAGGGGGTCAGTATCCTTCGGCTCTGTGGGTGTGTTTTTAAGCCGGCTTAGGTTTAATTGCCGTGAGGGTTGGGTTAATTGGCGGTGGCCCAAGCAACCTGTTTCTGGCTTGGCTACTTAGGAATGATGCCGACTTATACTTGATAGAGGAGGATAGTAGGCTCGGCTTACCCATGCACTGCACTGGACTTGTCAGTGAGAGGATGGCCATTGCCCTTGGTTTAGGTGGAAGGGTGGTTGACAACTACTACAGTAGCCTAACAATCACCAATAGCCTAAATTCTAAAGGCATACTGCTTAGGTTCACTGGTAACAGGATAGTCATGTTGAATAGGCCTGGCCTTGAGGAGTACCTATACGGCAGGGCGTCATTTAGAGGCATACACATGGGTATTAGGGTCACTGAGGTGGGTAGGAGGGGTGTGGTTAGGGGGTTTGGGGGCTTTGAGGGATCCTACGATATAGTTGTCATTGGGGAGGGGGCTAGGAACGTACTCAGTAGGATTACGCTTGGGACTAGGTTAAACACGGTGAGTGGGGTTCAGGCTGATGGCTACTCCCAGTACCTTAAGGGCATGGTTAATGATGAACACCACATAGTGGTCCTCTTCGGTAAACACTACAGCGGGAGGTTCTTCACCTGGATAGTGCCCAGGGGTGATGGGGAATTCAGGGTTGGTGTTGTCGACGATCCAAGTGTTGTCGGCTTAAGGTTCAGGAAAATCATTAGCGAACTTGGGTTAAGCCCAAGGAGGATCTTTGGGGGAAGGGTGGTTTTGGGGGCTAGTAGCGTTAACTATGGACAGGGCTCGGTGGCTGCGGTGGGTGACTCAACGGGCATAACCAAGTCACTGACCGGTGGGGGTATCGTGACAGGCATGTTAACGTCCTTAATACTAGCCAGGGTGCTCCATGAGTATTGGGGTGTTGGAGACCCTATAGCCGAGTACAGTAGGGCCCTGGGTGGAACGCTGGGTAGGTTGGCTAGGGCCTACTCGGCTCTTTCAAGTATGCTATATAGCAACGTAACAGTGGCTGAGGGGGCGCTTAGGGAGTTCGATGGCGTTGAGGTTAATGTCCCAGATTACGACAATCACATGGATGCCTTAATCAGGTTACTGATGGCTAGGCCTAAACTGGGCTTAACCCTAATTAAATACGCCCCCTCCCTGAACATAAGCACCATTAACCTACGCGACCTGGTCACCGCGTTATTTTAACCAAGCTACCCATTTCACTCAGCAACCTTGCCCCATCACCCGTGCTGAACCATTTCCAGTAGGGCTCCATGAACCTAACAGCTTCCTCAATCACGGCGTTCTTAAGGTCCAGTGGGTGAACCTTACCCTGCGAGTAGTCCCTAGTCAACTCCTCGAAGGCCCAGTACTCCGCCGTACCCCCGTACTCACTGGGCCTCTTAATCAGGAAGGGTTCCCTCCTAGGCTCCCTGAAGGAGAATAATCTAGCCAACTCGAGGACTGGGTTATTCTCAGTGACCTTGGGTGGGCAGTAGGCGTTCTTAATCTTCTCACTGATTTCACCGGGTGAGTCGTGTAGGAATATTGCCGTTTCAGGCCTTGACTTACTCATCTTAGCCTCAGATAGGTCAAGCCTACTCTCCTTACCTGTCATAGCCAGTGAGGGTAGTAGGTGGTGGAGGAGGATCACTGGTTTAATAACCCTACCACCAAGGGTAAGGGGCATTAACTTAATCTTATCGTAAACCTCCCTGGCAAGAACATAGACCTTCCTCTGGTCAACACCCCCATGGGCTATGTGTGTGCCTAGGGCGTACACATCTATAATCTGCATTAGTGGGTATATTAGCCAAGACATCTTGGCCGTGTTGGTGAACACCCTACCCATTATGGTTAAGCTGTGCCTAATGTCCGATAGCGAAACCTGCCTGGCCAGGTCCAGGACCTGCACCCAGTAGTCATGCTTATCCTCAACCAGCTGCGAGGCCAGTATGAAGTCCACCGCATCCGGGTCACCGCCAAGTATGCCTATCGACCTCCTCAGGGTCTCCTTGAAGTAAGTCACAGCGACCCTCCTGATAACCTCCAGGTCACCGCCAAGCTTATGGTTAAGCCATGAGTGCAGGTCGGCCAGCAGTATGGTCACCTTAACCCCAGCCCTCTGTAGGTCTACAACCTTATACATGCTCACCACGCCCGTGCCTATGTGGATGTAGCCGGATATCTCGAAGCCTATGTAGTGCTTAAGCTGATCCCCAGTCTCGAAGTAACTCCTCAGGTCCTCGATGGTTATAACCTCCTCTGTTGGGTACTTGAGGGCTAGATTAACCTTATCCTCAACATCCATCAGCTGTACAGCCGCCTTAGCCTTAATAAGTCTTCCAGCCGTAGCAACCATGGGTATAGGGCTTTAATTCACGGTGCAGTTGAGGGCAATTATTTAAAGTTTAAATGGGGAGGGTGCGTTGGGTGGGTATATGTCCACTAGGACTGCTTCTGCGGGGGATATTAAGGAGGGGTCGTACATAATGATAGATAACGTGCCCTGCAGGGTTGTTGAGGTTGAGAAGAGTAAGACCGGTAAGCACGGCAGCGCTAAGGCTAGGATAGTTGGGATAGGCGTCATTGATGGGGTTAAGAGAACCATAGTCGTCCCAACCGACGCAGCCGTGGAGGTTCCAGTTATTGAGAAATTCACGGCGCAGGTAATATCAGTGGCTGAGGATAACATACAGTTAATGGACCTCAGGAACTACCAAACCTTCGAAATACCCAGCGGCTACATTGAGGAGGAGGCTAAGGGTAAGCTCGAGCCTGGGGTGCAGGTTGAGGTTTGGGATGTGGCCGGCTACAGGAAAATAATGAGGGTTAGGTAACCGGCCCTGTGCACGTTAAAAATAAGCCCATTGTTTTTCACACGGCTACTGGGACTGGGCGGCGGCTCCGGTTGTGGCGGATTTGTAGCTCTGTATAATTGCCTTAACCCTATCCATTAATCCACTCTGGTGGCTCTCCCTCTCTATGAATTTAATGGTTTGGGATACGAAGACCTCGTCACGCCTATTCCTACACCTAACCCATATCCTGCCGTTCTGCCCCACGGTTACGTCGCAGTTTAACTCATCCTTAAACATGTTCACCATGGACCCCTTCTTACCTATAACCCTAGGCACCTTAACAGGATCTATCTCAACGATTGTTCCATCCTCAATTCTACCCAGCCTAGACTCCTTAATGGTCAAGGTCACTGGGTAATCCTTAGCTAGGTTGAAGTCGCTTATCTTAGCCAACACCACGTCTCCAATGTTCAAAATGTTTCTTAAGTCGGCGGTGACCACGTCAACGGGCTTTAGGGTAGCCTCATTCACAGGTAAGTAAGCCGAGTACGGTGACTTAATGTCAACCTCCCAGCCATTAACCAGTATATCCACCACATACCCTATCACGGCGTCACCCTGCCTAGGTTTATAGGTCCCATTCAACGGTATTACCTGAACCTCCATGGGCTTAACATCACCCTTAATGTTAATCGTAGCCACTGTGGCGGCGTAGGCCTTATCCCCTTCCCAGTACACCGACCCTACAATCACATAGTCATTACTCCTCCCACCAATCAAATCCCCCGGGAGCACTATCATCCTATCTGTGACGTTAAGCATAATGCGGGTTTTTAGTTGGGAGTAATAAGCGTTGCTGATAAGGACTCATTCCCGGGGGATGATACTGTGAATACTTTCAGCCACCTCTCTATAAACCCGGTAAAAAACCGACAAATCACGCTTAAATAAGCAGGTGGCGAAGCTGACCCATGGGTAAGCGTAGGCGTGCCTTCACGGTTGATGAGACTAACGCAGTGATTAACGAGATAAGGCCAATACTAGGTGGTTTAATGGAGGCGTATAGGAGCGGTAATTTAGCCACCATACATGAGCAGTCAATGTGGCTGATTAAACTGTCGAGGAGGCTGGGCTTCATGATAAACACGAGGCTAGGCATAGTGCACTTCCCAACACTGTATAGGGGCAGTTACAGGGTGGTGTTGTGCTATAGGTATGGTGAACCGAGGGTAATGTACTGGCACTGGATTGACAGCCACATCAGGATGAGGATAAGGGATGTTAAACTATTCGGACCCAGTGGGGGAATTAAGAATGAGGAAGCGTCATAGGGCACCAGCTTAATGGAGCTATTGACCGCGTAACGTTTATAAATGAGCACGCAGCACCGATATCGATTACTATGCTAGGTGATTCAGCAATAAAGGCAATAAACCTAACTAAGCGTTATGGCCCAATACTGGCGGTGGATCACATAAACTTCGAGGTTAAGTACGGTGAGGTATTCGGCTTCCTAGGCCCTAATGGGGCAGGTAAAACCACCACAATAAAGATGCTGACCACCGTAACAAGGCCCACCGAGGGCACGGCATTAGTGGGTGGTTACGATGTCGTTAAGCAGCCGGCTAAGGTTAGGGAGTCTATTGGTGTAGTTCCCCAGGACTTCACCAGTGATGAGGATTTGACCGGTTGGGAGAACCTAATGATGATAGCCGGCCTATACGGCATACCGAAGAGGGAAGCCAAGGAAAGGGCCGCTGAGTTACTTGACCTTGTGGAGCTGTCCCACGCTGCGGATAGGAAGGTTGAAACCTACTCAGGGGGTATGAGGAGGAGGCTTGAGATAGCCATGGGTTTGATTAATAGGCCTAGGATACTGTTCCTTGATGAACCCACGCTAGGTCTCGATGCCCAGACCAGGGCCGCCATATGGTCGTACGTGTTTAGGCTTAAGGAGCAACTGGGTACGACAATATTCGTCACAACCCACTACCTTGAGGAGGCTGACCAATACTGCGATAGGATAGCCATAATTGACCACGGTAAGATACTAGCCATAGGTACCCCAAGGGATTTGAAGAAGGTGGTGGGCGGTGACGTGGTTATACTTCAAGTGGCAGGTAACCCGGAGACTGCCGTTAAGGTTCTTCAAAATATTGATGGCTTAAGTGACGTCAGGATTGTTGAGGGCTTCATTAGGTTTAAGGTTAGTGATGGTAGTAGGGCGGCGCCACTCATATTTGACGTGTTGAGTAAGGCCGGCATTAGGGTGACTAGCATAGCCATAAAGGAGCCATCAATGGATGAGGTCTTCATGGAGTACACGGGTCATAGCCTAAGGGATGAGTGGGGTAGTAGGGAGGAGGCGATGGCCATGAGGAGGATTGTGAGGACCGCCAGGAGGTGATGATCATGGCCAGTAACCCACTGCATGGCTTATGGACCTTAACCGATAGGGAGCTTAAGAAGTGGTATAAGGCCCCAGTGGTGCTTATAGTAACCTTGATTCAACCCATAGTTTGGTTGGCCTTCTTCGGCAAGTCAATGAACATGGCCTCGATATTCACGAGCGGCAGCGTAAATATACCGGGGCTAAACATACCTAAGCAGATTATTGACCAGATAGCCCAGGCCTACTTAAAGTCAACCTTCGGGACCACGGACTACTTCTCATTCCTAGCGGCCTCAATGGTTGCGCAGATAACCTTCTTCACGGCGATGAACAGCGGCATGAGTATAGTGTGGGATAGGAGGCTAGGTGTCCTGGATAAGCTACTCACCACGCCCGTGCCTAGGGGCAGTATAATAATGGGTAAGGTGCTTAACTCGGTGCTAAGGTCCCTTGCCCAGGCCACTATAGTGCTCATAATAGCCACTCTACTCGGCATGAAGTTCAACACCAGCCTAACCCCCCTAGGGTTTGCCTTAAGCATAGTTGGTGTTTACGCAGCCTTAACGCTACTGGCGTTGGGCTTCTCGGCACTATACCTAACCCTCGCCCTCCGTTCAACGAACTGGCAATCCCAAATGGCCATAATAAACCTACTCAACATGCCGCTCATGTTCGCCAGCAACTCATTCTACCCAATAAAGATGATGCCCTGGTGGCTTAGGCCCATAGCCTACATAAACCCACTTACCTACGTCAACGACGTGACGAGGGGCTTACTGCTGGGCATATCAACATTCAGCGTGCCAATGGACTTCCTCTACCTGGCGGTATTCGCCATAGCCTTTTCAGCAATAGGCATAGTGCTTTCATGGCGCTTCCTAAGCGAGGGTTGAAGTTGAATCAAGTTTAAATACCCATTAACACCATTTAAAGCAAGGATGAGTAAAAAGGACTACTGGGTCGTGTGGAGGGTTAACATAGACTCAACGATCAGTAGGAGTGATGGCAGGGTTGTGCCTAGGCAGCTTGCCGTGGAGAAGCCCACCCTCGACGAACTGGCTAACGCCGCATCAAAGCTTGGGTTTAGATATGAGGTTCACCCAGAGAAGAGGCATCCTAGGCATTGGTTTGAGGAAGATTACGCAGGGTGCATCCACGTCTATAAGGTTGAGGGTTACAATAGGAGAAGCCTTATTAGGAAACTTGCCCAGGTTATTAAGAGTAGTAGGAGGGGTGGTTAACATACTGACGGTCTTCATAACCGGGACGGCTGGCTCGGGGAAGTCAACCTTAACCTCAGCCCTAGCCGACTACCTGGAGAGCCAGGACAACTACGTGGGGATACTTAACCTAGACCCAGCGGCCGAGTACCTACCCTACACGCCCGACATTGACATTAGGGATTACGTGTCGGCCAGGGGGATTATGAGGAAGTATAAGCTAGGCCCTAACGCCTCACTGATAGCCGCCGTGGACCTGATAATAACCAAGGTTGATGAACTTAGGCAGCAGATAAGTGAACTGGACCCAACATACCTGATAGTGGATACCCCCGGCCAACTGGAGATGTTTGCCTTCAGGGATACTGGGCCATTAATAGTTAATAGGTTAAACATGGACAAGTCCATGGTCATCTTCGTCATAGACTCCGTCCACGCCAGGACAATGCTGGGCCTAGCCTCAAGCCTACTCCTCTCCCTATCAGTCCAGTTAAGGATTCAGAAGACCCAGGTTAACGTCCTCAATAAGGCCGACCTACTGACCGAGGAGGAGATTGAGGAGATTGAGAACATGATTGAGGAGCCCGATTACCTCGAAACCAGGGGTGACTCAGAGTTGGTGACTAGGATAGGTGGGATCATTAGGAGCATAGGCATGATACCTGAGCCAATACCCGTAAGCGCCGTCAAGGGGCAGGGACTGGATAGGATACACGCCATAATGGAGCAGGTGCTAACCGGCGGAGATAAGCCAAGTTGAGTCCCAGTAACCCGCATCAGCTGAATGGGCAGCATAACTTATTATCCAGCCTAACCAACCTGAATTATGCTGGACCTGGTTGCCCTAGGCGAACCCCTTGTCCAGTTCAACGCTGTGACCGAGGGGCCACTGAGATATGTGACCTACTTTGAGAAGCATTCGGCGGGCTCAGAGGCCAATGTCTGCGTTGCAGTCTCCAGGCTTGGATTAAGGAGTGGCTTAATCACTAGGCTCGGCAGTGATGAATTCGGCCTCTTCATATACGAGTGGCTTAGGGGGCAGGGTGTCGACGTTTCCAGGGTTAAGTTTGACCCAGAGAGGCCAACTGGGATATACTTCGTCCAAAGGAGCTACCCAATACCGGGGGTTAGCACGGTGCTCTACTACAGGAGGGGTTCAGCTGCCTCGGCAATGACGCCGAGTGACCTTGATGAGGATTACATAGCTGGTTCAAGGGTCTTCCACACAACGAGCATAACAATGGCCATAAGCGACTCCGCTAGGGAAACGGTGATTAGGGGCGTGGAGATGGCCAATAGGCACAACGTAATGGTTTCCTTCGACGTCAACATAAGGAGGCTACTATGGCCAAGCCTAGAGGAGGCGGTTAAGGCTGTTGAGGGGGTTTTGAGGATGGTTAACGTGCTCTTCCTGGATGAAAACGAAGCTGAGCTACTCTTCGGCACCAGGGAACCTAGGGTGGTTTTCAAGGAGGCTGAGGGTAGATTCGGCATTAGCAGGGTTGTGCTTAAAATGGGGCTGAGGGGGTCCATGGCCAAGTGGGATGGGGAGGTGGTTGAGGCTAAGGCATTTCAAGTACCGGTGAAGGACCCCATAGGTGCAGGTGACGCCTACGCAGGTGTCTTCCTAGCATCAGTGCTCAAGGGTCATCCACCCTCAAGGTCAATATTGAGGGCATCAGCCGCGGCGGCCATGGTAGTCATGGTTAGGGGTGATGAGGAGAACCTACCCAGGGAGACTGACCTGGAAACCTTCCTACGCAACTACGGGTTAAGCGATGTAGAGCTTAGGTAACTGTAGTAATAATGGTTAAAAGCCGCTGGTTAAATGCAACACATGCCCGAGGAGCCGAGGATCGTTGAACTTGGCCTAAGGATAATCCATGAGTGTGAGAGTAAGGGCATAGTGGCTAGGCTACTTGGAGGTGTCGCAGTATACGTGTTAGCCTCTGACGTATACGTTAAGGTGCCGTCCCTGGCTAGGACCCCTAAGGACATAGACCTAGCAGCCCACGCCAAGGATTCAGGAAGACTCACCGAGGTACTGGAGGGCATTGGCATGGAGCCCGACAGGAGGTTTAATGCACTACACGGTTACGAGAGACTGATGTTCAGGGATCCTGCCAGTGGGGCACGCATAGACGTTTTCCTAGACGTCTTCAGGGAGAGCCACACAATAAGCCTCAGGGATAGGCTTGAACTGTTTAAACCAACAATACCACCAAGCGACCTCCTAATGACGAAGCTCCAGATATGGAGGATAAGCGAAAGAGACATCAAAGACCTAATAACACTACTACTCAAGTTCAAGATAGGCAACACGGACACCGCAGAGGAACTAGACGCCAACAGGATAATCAATCTAACGTCAAACGACTGGGGGCTCTACAAGACAACAGTAGTCAACCTAGGTAGGGTCACGGAGTACCTAATGAACAGTAAGGAACTAGAGGGCACTAAAGGCGAGGTAATAGACAAGGTAAACAACCTCCTAAACAGGATCAACAGCGCCCCCAAATCAATAAGGTGGCGCCTCAGGTCAATAATAGGGGAGAGGGTTAAGTGGTATGAGGAACCGGAGGAGGTCTAGTGCTTGGTTTCACTAAGTAGAGTAAAATTTATAAATAGGACAAAAATCCTACCCATAAATATGGATGCACCATGCACCTCACTATACAAGCTGGCCGAAGCAACAATATGCCTAAGAAGATACGACATAGGTAAAATACTTTACGAAAAGTACCTTAACTTATGTAGCAGCGACAATCCAGGTGCATGGCATGGATTAGCGATATGTCTCGAAATGGCAAAGCAACGTGAAGAGGCTAATAAGGCGTATAAGAAAGCCCTACAGCTACATTTAAGGCACAACGACCCCAGCAACCTATTATGGGGTGGTTGGTGTGCGTTGAAGTTAGGCATGTACGAATTGGCCTATGAGTTATTTAAGGAATCGGCAATGAAGGATCCCAATTACGCCTATACCTGGCATAGCCTAGCAATAGCCGCCATGAGAATTGGGAGAAGGGAAGAAGCTGAGGAGGCTATGGCTAGGTATAGGTCTATGGTGTCGAGAAGGCCCTACGATAAAATGGAATGTGAGGGTTTAAGGATGCTCATGGAGGCTGTCTCAGGGATTAACAGCGGCAACTCATTAATGAGCGAAGTCAGGGAGCTCATAATCAACCTGTTAAGTCAATCCATAGATAAATATGGGGCTGAATGCGGGTTACATGATATTCACGAATCTTAGGTGACAATAACGGCCAAGTCTCGCTCTTTAGGGTGGGGTTGTTTCGCTGTGTGGGTTTCATTGCGGTGGGTTTATACAATTCTACTCTGCTGGGGTTTTGGTGCTTGGGTTGGTGCCCCCGAGAGGGGGTTTGCTTCCCTCCGTTAGATGAGCCGGTGGGGCGATACCCCACCCCTACCACCACCCCAAGAACAAAACCAATAACCCCCAAAGAGGGAGTAACACCCAAGACCCCCACAATGAAAAAACCCACCTCCCTAAGGTGGGAAGGGAGTCATAAATACACCTACTAACTTAACCGTTACCATTACTGTAAAGTATACTAAGTCTCAGCATAGGCTAGCTAAGCCCTGAGTCATATCTCGTAGTCTCAGGTTTCAGCATGGTTAAGGGCAACAACCTCCTTACCCAGAAAATGCACGGCAATGTGAACTCAAATTACTGTACTAAGGGAAATAGGTATTTAAAGTCCAAACTTGGATACTATCGAGGCTTTGATGAGCAGTTTCAAGGAGGAGGTGCTTAGGTTACTTAGGGAGGATGAGAACTTTAGGCTTGAGGTCATGAGACTACTCGGTATTGTCAACACAAATGCCTCACTTAACCAGTTAACTGACTCGGTGAACAGGTTAACAAAAGCCGTGGAGGAGCTTAAGGAGGAGGTGCGTAAATTGTGGGAGGAGAACCATAGGATATGGGAGGAGATAAGCAAATTGCGTGAGGAAACTCGGAAAATATGGGAAGAGATTAGTAAGTTGCGTGAGGAGAATCAGAAGATATGGGAGAATATACAAAAGATGTGGGAAGAAATACACAAGCTACAGGAAGAGAACCATAGAATATGGGAGGAAATACGCGAATTAAGGAAAAACCATGAGAACCTAACAAGGATTGTTAGGGGTGTATCGAGGGATTTAGGCGGCTTATCGAGGACTGTGGGTAAACTTGTGGAGCAGAATATAAGGCACTATCTGCCAGGCTGGGTAAGGGAGAGGTATGGCATCGCCGTGGATAGGGTAAGGAGGCTTAGACTTGATAGCGAGGCTGAGTTCGACGGCTTCGTGGAGGCTGAGGATAAGGTACTGTTAATAGAGATAAAGACAACGTTGAGGTCTAGGGATATTAGGGACTTGGCCAGGAAGGTTGATAGGTATAGGGAGAGGGCGCCAGGGGGCAAGTTGATAATACCAATAGTGGCGTACTCAATGGAGGGGGAGAGCCTAGGGAGGCTCCTTAATGCGGCTAAGGCATACGGCATAACGCTGGTTAAGCACCACGGTGAATATGAATTCGAGGAGGTGAGCCAGTAGGGATGTGGTGTTTAAAGGTGAGGTTAAGGCTTGTGGCGTAATCTTAAGTCACCCTGAATGGATACTTAACTCTTAACTACACCTTTAAGGTTAGCCTGTTGATGGTCAGTAGCCTGGAAGCCGTCATTAAATCCTACCTCACGCGCCTCATCATCAACCCCTAGGGTTAACCGGTTTTTAATAAGGTTTCCACATTCAATACTTTAAACCCAGACGCAGTAGCCTACGCATGGATAAGGTTAGGGTTGGGGTGATTGGGGTTGGTGGCCACGGTAGGGGTAGGCACCTAATACCCTACACCAAACTACCCAACGTCGAGGTTGTGGCGGTTGCAGATGTCAACCAGAGGAGGGCTGAGGAGGTTGGTAAGGAATTCAAGGTGAGGTACTACACTGACTACATGGAGATGATTGAGAGGGAGAACCCAGACGCAGTAAGCATCGTAACCCCCACAGGCCTCCACGCTAAGGTCGCTAAGGATGTTCTCAGTAAGGGTGTCCATGTGCTTGTCGATAAGCCCCTTGGAGCCAACCTAAGTGAAGTTGTTGACGTGGTTAGGACAGCTAAGGCTAAGGGTAAGGTGCTCATGGTCGGCTACTGGTCAAGATTCTCCCCAGCGCTTAAATTCGGGGCCGAGGCCATGAGCCTTGGGATGGTTGGTGAACCATACTTAGCCTACGGCTACCTGGTTAGGAGAAGGGGCATACCTGGTTCACCGACCTTCATAGATAAGCAGTTGTCGGGTGGTAGGGGAGCGTTACTGGACATAGGATGCTACATACTTGATAACCTACTCTCACTACTCAACTTCCCAAGGCCAGTAACCGTGAGCGGTGCAACGTACACTAAGTTCGGCAGGAACCCTGAGGAGGTTAAGTTCAACTGGGGTTCATGGGACCCAAGCAAGTTTGAGCTTGAGGACTACGCCGTGGGCTTCATCAGGTTTGAGAATGGCGCCTCCATGATAATTGAGGTTGGTTGGGCGGCCAACGTATCCCACGTGGGTGAGGTCGGCATATACAGGGTTCTCGGCAACAAGGGCGGATTGGAGGGTAGGGGCCACGAGGCAGTCACCGAAATGACACTGCACAGTAGGACTAGCAACTTCCTCTACGACACCAAGCCCGTGCTGGGTAACGTGGACATGTCCCTGGAGATGGTTAGGGCATTCATCGACTCAATAACCCAGGGTAAGGAACCGCCAACCACGGGTTACCAAAGCGTGATAATACACTCAATAATAGACGCCATATACGAGTCAGCTAGTAAGGGCAGTGAGGTAAGGGTAACCATACCTGAGATCTAAGTTAACGTGAAAATCAAGTAGCATAAAAGAGATTCCCAAACCAAAGTTGGTAAGCTAGAATCTTTAATAATTACCCACTAATCAAGGTTGAGCACCTTCCTAAGCAACTCCACTTTAAAGGTTAATAAGCCTCCATTATTGTTTTGTGCTTAATTTCACTGCCCATTAAGGTGTTAACCTGTACCTATCCCTTGGGAACAGTATGACTTCCCTAATGTTCCTCACCTTAGCCATCACCATCATTAGCCTGTATAGGCCAAGCCCCCAGCCGGCATGCGGTGGCATACCCCAGTCGTAGGCTTCCAGGTGCATTGCAAAGTTCTCTGGGTTAAGCCCCCTAGCCTTCATGGCCTCCTCAAGTTGCTTCCTATCGTGAATCCTGGTGGACCCTGAGGTAACCTCCATCCCATCTATAACCAGGTCGAAGGACTCGCTCCTAGCCTCATCACCCTCAATGGGCTTTGTGTAGAAGGCCCTAAGCATGGTTGGGAAGTGTATTATGAAGAAGGGTTCCTTGATCAAGCTGCTCAGCTTCTCTAAACCCTCCTTAGGTATGTCGTCACCCCACTTAACCTTAACACCCTCCTTATCAAGCATGCTTAAGGCCTCATCATAAGTAATGACCTTGAAGGGCTTCACCGGCACCTTAATCTCACGGCCCATTTGACTGAGGATTGGTGCCGCGGCCCTATAGGCCTCTATGACCACATCCTCAAGTACCCCCATGACGTCCCTGTAGTCCATGAAGGCGGCCTCGGCGTCGACGGATATGAACTCGTTTACGTGGTACGTTGTGTCATGCTTCTCAGCCCTATAGGCTGGCCCAATTTCAAAAACCCTCTCAAGGCTGGCCGTCAACTCCTCCTTATACAACTGGGGGCTTTGGGCTAGGTAGGCTGTACGTTCGAAGTATTGGACTGGGAATAACTCAGCACCACCCTCGGTGCTGGTTGCTATTATCTTCGGAGTGAAGACCTCTATGAAGCCGTGGCCGTAGAGTACATTGCGCACTGCCCTAACAACCTCACTCATGGCCTTGAAGAGCATTACGTTATCCCTGCGCTTGAGGTCCACTACCCTGTACCTAAGCCTCAAGTCAAGCATGGTCTCATCCACGTTTCCCCAGATGTCTATTGGGAGCGGGTTAGCCTTGTTAAGTAACTTAACCTCGATGGGCTCGACCTCAACCCCAGCCCTGGCAACCTTACTAGCCTTAACCACACCCCTGACGCTAATCACATCCTCCTTAGCCAACCTAGATACAGCATTCCACGTCTCCTCGCTAACTGATGAACGCTTAACCGTGACTTGAACCATGCCCTCCCTATCCCTAAGCACAATGAACTTTATCCTACCCACGTCCCTAATATCCCAAACCCAACCCGATAACGTAACCTCCCTACCATCCATCTCAGGTTTTATTTCACCTACCCAATGGGTCTTCCTGTAAATAGCCACGTCAAGCTTATTCACCGGCATATTTAAGCGTTAATTAATGCACCTAGCCCTAAATGGCCTCATGACCCCTAGGGCATCCTTCAAACCAGCCCTAAAGCTAACCAGGTCAATGCAATCCACGGCGCTGGCGGTTAACATGGATAAGGCCCTATTAGCTAACCTCAGGAAGGGTTCAATGTAACCCTCCTGAAGTTTCACAAAGGCCGCTGCGGCAACTATCAAGCCCTGCACATTAACATCCCTACTAACCCTCCAGATGGGCTCAAGAGCCTCGTGGGCCTCCCAAAACCTCTCACCGTTGAATAGGTCAACGTAGGCCCTAAATGGGTTATCGTACCTATGCTCCATGGTTAAGTTAACCACCTCAAGGACAGGCCCAATTAAGAGACCTAGTGTATGCGCCACCTCATCCACGTTATCTGTGCTCGCATCAACCTCAAGGTGCCTTGTGGCTACCCTAACGTTAATTACCCTAATACCCATAGACCTTAACTGCTTCATTAAGTTTACCCTATCCTTAGGCTCATAGCCCCTGGTATTACTTAAGTAAATCAAAACCCTCATGAGAATGTATTAGCATCAGTTTGGTTAAAATGCGTATCTCAGCATGCCCTCTGAACCATGAACAAACAGGTAAAGAGGACTCACCAGTAGGATGCAATTTACGTCTGGTTTTATGGTGGCTTATTAAGGACCAGCGCAATGTTTCCTCACTGAACCTATCATAAAAGAGCACTATTTACTCCCAGCCCACCGTAGGGTAAACCATAGTAAGCGCTCAGGCAGTAACCCGATTAAAAACCAGTAGTTCACTTTAGTTTAGTTACCATGCATGGTTGCTAGGGAACGTAGTAAAAAGGGGAACGGCTAATTCATCCGTACTTCCCCTGAGGAAACCTCAAGGGGTTTCTCCTTAGGCTCCTTTATGGGTAACGTGAATATTATACCTACCACAGCGAAGGCTACAAGCACTAGCAGCAATTTAGACATTATGGCAAGCTTAGCGGCTGCACTTAAGGTGCTGCTTGTTATTGGGAAGTAGATTGGTATGAGGAGCGCGGCTAACGTAGCACCCAGCTTACCGCTTCCTGCAGCAATACCGTGACCCGTGGTCCTGTACCTTGTTGGGAAGACCTCAGCCGGTATTATGAACGTGGTTACGTTGGGTCCAACATTTGTGAAGAACTGGGCAATACCATAAAGCGCCAGTATAACCATGGGATCTGTAATGCCACTCCTTAGAATGAGGGCTGCTATCAAGTATGCAGCGGCCACTATGGAGAAGCCCATTATCTGCATTAACTTCCTACCAATCTTATCCACCAGTAGGGCAGCCACGTAGTAACCTGGGACGAGGAAGGCTAAGGCGACGTATAGCTGAGTGTAGATTGATGCCAGTGAGCTGTTGGCGAGACCTAGGGCTAATGTTACAAAGGGCCCGAATATGTTGGCTCCATAGAAGAATACGTCAAGGGCGAACCAGGGTATTGCAGTGCCTAGGATTACCGGTATGTACCTTGATAGGCTAATACCACCACTACCATTAACCTCAGCGTTAATGTTAACATCGGACCTCAACACATCCTTAATAGCCTTCCTAACGCCCTCCACATCCCTTCTAACGAAGTACTCAAACCTGGGTGTTTCATGAACCCTACGCCTAAAGTAAATGACCAGGGCAGGGAATACTGCACCAACACCAAGTAGAATCCTCCAGGCTAGGTCTGGGTTTACGTTTAGGTGTAGGAGGGATAACCCTAATACGGCTGCGGTTACAATACCCCAACCCTGCATGGAGAACACCCCAGCCACAAATAAGCCACGGCTCTTGGCTGGCGCATACTCACTCATTAACGTTGCGCTGATTGGGTAATCTCCACCAACGCCGAGTCCAAGTATGAACCTGGTTACCCAAAGCGTTGTTGGGTTTATTGATAAGGCCGATGCCACAGCCCCAGCCGCCAATAAGGCCGCCTCCACACCGTAAATGTACTTACGGCCGAAGATGTCACCTATCCTACCGAATATGAATGGGCCTATGACTGCGCCGAACAATGCGGCTGAGGCTATTAGGCTTATATCAGCTGACGTTAATGACCAAACCTGCTTAAGGAAGACCAAGGCTACCGATATGGCGAAGAGGTCATAGGCGTCAGAGAAGAAGCCAGCTCCAGATATTAAGAGCAACTTAACGTGCGCCTTAGTTGGCCTTGACCAGTCAAGCGGCTCAAATGGTGTTCTACTCACCATCATTACCCATGTAACCAGAGCCTTAATAGGGTTTTTGCCGGTAAAACACTAACCCTATTTATATTGTAAATAACTATATAGATATTAATGGTGAATTACCCATGCACTATTGAAGATCACACGACCAGTTGCCTAATGAAGTTGGTAAACTTAAATGACCACCTGTTGGCTGTAGGTCATTGCGTTTAATTATTCAATCACCTAACTTAACGATGTAATGCTTAATAATGCGGTGAATTGAAAAGGTTATAGTGGGAGTAAGGTTTATAAGTGGCTAAGTAAAACGATTTTAATGGTAGAGTTTAAGTATTTAACCTGGGATGATATAATGGACTTGACCATTAAGGTATCTGAATCAATAATTAAGGATAGTTATAGGCCTGATGTGGTTGTTGGCATAGCCAGGGGTGGGGTTGTGATAGCCAAGATAATTGAGGATATTTTAGGCATAGGTAACATGTCTTCTGTGGAGGTTAAGTTGTATAAGGGCATTGGTAAGCGAGGCGAAGAGGCAACGATAGCCCAGCCAATACCGATCAGCGTAAGGGGCTTAAGGGTACTGCTCGTGGATGACATATCGGACACTGGGGCAACATTATCAGCGGCTTATGATTACCTTAAGGGGCAGGGTGCCCTTGACATTAGGACAGCCACCCTGATGATTAAACCGTGGACTAGGTTTAAGCCGAATTACTATGCCGGTGAAACAACGGCCTGGGTCATATTCCCGTGGGAGCTTGGGGAGACCATTAGGGAACTTGGAGATGGGGCTGAGGTGGCGTTGAGTGGTGTTAGGGATAAGGGTATTGTGGCTAGGATAAGAAGGCTAGTCCTCGACATGGCCATTAGGCAGACCTCGCCTTAACGCTAAGCCCGCCCCTGACCCCACACAGGGTATAGGTTGTTTTCAACGCCCATGAGTGCCATAACCCTACCCACCACGGCGTTAACCAAGTCATCAATTGTCCTTGGCTTACCGTAGAATGGTGGGCTAGCGGGCATCACTATTGCCCCAGCCTCGGTGGCAAGCATCATGTTCCTAATGTGGATGAGACTGTAGGGAGCCTCCCTAATCAAGAGCACTAGTCTCCTTCTCTCTTTAAGCGCCACATCAGCGGCCCTGGTGACTAAGTTTGAGGTGTAGCCGTGTGCTATGGCGGAGAGGGTCTTCATTGAGCATGGGGCTATGGCCATTGCCTGAAAGCCGAAGGAACCACTGGCTATCGGTGCATCAAGCTCATCGTCATTATAAGCCTTATGGGCCAGCTTAACCAAGTCATCTAGACCCAGGTCTAATTCATGTTTAAGGACCTTTAAGGCTGATTTAGAAACCACTAGGTGAACCTCAACATCACTTACCCTGCTTAAGGACTCCAGTAACCTAACCCCGTAAATAACCCCCGAGGCACCCGTTATGGCAACCACCACCCTCCTCATGGTTAAGGCGGCCTAACTTAGCTATTTATTAATTAGTCACTAGCTGGCTTCACGCAATCTCAGTAACCGTGCCATCAGCCCTACCTACAATGACCCTACTCACCCTTGAGCCGCTGAACAACCCAACCTCAACGACACCCGGTATGAGCTTAATGTCAACCTCACCCTCAGTTGGGTTTAGGGTAACCCCAGGCCTGTAGTCGATTATGAAGTTCCCGTTATCAGTAACCACGGGCCCCCTCTTACCGGGGGAGTACCTTAAAACTGCCGAGCCGCCGTACTTACCCTCAAGCCTAGCCTTAACTATAGGCCAGGCGTATGGTATAACCTCAATGGGTATTGGATGGGTACTTGGTATCTTACCCACTAGCTTCGTCTCATCGACAATCACTATGAATTCCCTAGCCCAGTAGTCAATTATCTTCTCCCTAGTCAACGCACCACCCCCACCCTTGATTAGGTTTTTACCTGGATCAACCTCATCGGCGCCGTCAATAGCCACGTCAATGGCGTTAACCTGCCACGGGTACCTGAGCAGGTCGCCTAAACCCAGTTTAACAATCTCATACTCAGTCTCAGTTGAGGTGGCCACTAGTCTTACGTTAGTTAAGGAACCACTCGTAATAACTTTAGCCAACTCGGCTAGGAAGGTTAAGGCCGTTGACCCAGACCCAACTCCAATAACGTACCCATCCCTAACATACCTAAGAGCTGCTCTAGCCACCGCCAACTTAGGATCCATAGGTTTTAGCGTTAATTAATCTGAACTTTAGCTTAAACGTTTACTGACCGAGCCTCATTACTCCATTGATTTTACTAGGCACATTAACAGCAAAATTAACCTCCCAACTAACTAGACACTGTTACCAAGTGTCCTGACATGCCTTAATCTACACTGGGAATGCTTTAAATAAGGAACTTAAGCACGATTAAAGCCATGAGTAGCGTTAAGGAGGTTAGCTTATTAAGAAGGATCTACGTTGGTTCATTAATTGGCTGGGTCATGGATGCGTTTGACTTAAGTATGATGTTTCTGCTGGTTCCTGTAATGGCTGATGTATTCTTTCCTGCAAAATATGGTCTTGCCATAGTTGGCACGTGGAGCATATACACAACAACCTTCGTCTTCAGGCCGATTGGCGGTGCATTGTTCGGCAGGCTTGGGGATAGGATTGGGAGAAGAAGCACCATGGCTATTACGTTAACTGGGCTTGGGTTAATAGTATTCGCCACGGGTTTTCTACCAACCTATAGCCAGGTTGGTGTACTGGCGCCAATACTACTCTTCATATTTAGGGCTATAACCGGCACGTTTGCCGGTGGTGAATATGGGAATAGTGCCGCTATCCTGGTGGAGTCTATTAGCAAGGAGAGGAGGGGTTTATGGGGGGCTTTACTTCAAAGTGGTTACCCAATAGGCTACACGTTAGCTGCGCTGACCTTCCTTAGCCTTCATTACGTTATACCAGCCCCTTTGTTTACTCAAGTTGGTTGGAGGTGGATGTTTTGGCTTGGCATTATACCAGCCCTTGTGGGTTTAGCCGTTAGGTTAACAATGCCTGAGTCCCTAATGTGGGAGAGGGTTGTTAGGGAGAGAGGCGTTAATAAGGCGCCATTAACCACAATACTAAGGAATCCATTGTACAGAATTGGGATGTTAACAGGCGTATTAGCCATGACTGGTATTGCGTGGATTTATGGTTTAACACTTGGATTTTACCCAACTATACTCTCCTACCATGGCTTCATGAAATTCCCATACTACCTATACGTTATTATAGTCGCTATCCTAATCTCCCTGGTAGGTTACTTAACCTCAGGATTTATTAGCGATTTGATTGGTAGAAGAATGGCAATGATAATATTCTCAGTGCTAGCCATAGTAATCTCAATACCTACAACGTACCTAATATTGACCCATGCCTACGGTTTCTACGGTGCAGTGGCGTTGGCAAGCCTACTGGCCTTTGTAACTACGGGAGTGTATGGAGTGATACCAGCTTACCTATCTGAGAAGTTCTCAACGGACGTTAGAAGTACAGGTGTTGGCTTCTCCTTCAATGGCGGATTCATCGTAGGTAACTGGAGTACGGTATTCCTACTCCTGGTATCTGCAATTGCTAACCCGATGTTTTACCTGTACTGGGGCTTATTCATAGTAATCGGCGAAGCCATGATCTTAGCCTCGGCATTATTATCAAGTGAAACTAAAGGCATCGAACTTAGGTAATTCCCGCAAGTAAGTCTTATTTTTAAACTAGTTAAGGCGTCTAGTTCCCATGGACGAGTTGATAAGTAAAGCCATTAAATTGGCTAAGGATTATCTTAAAAACTCCTACTCACCCTACTCCGGGGTTAAGGTAGCCTCAGTGGCCATAACGAGCAGTGGTGAAATGTTCACTGGGGTTAATGTGGAGAACTCCTCCTATGGCTTATCAATGTGCGCCGAGAGGGTGGCTATATTTAAGGCTGTTAGTGAGGGGCATAGGGACATTAAGACCGTGGTCATCGTGTCGAATAGGGATGGGTTCACCTACCCCTGTGGTGCATGCCTACAAGTTATGAGTGAGTTCAACGTTGAGACAGTCGTCGTTACGTCACCCAATGGTGAGGTTAGGGTTCATAAGTTGGGTGAACTGCTTCCAATGCCGTTTAAACTTAAGTAACTGAGGTTAGCCTTAAGGTAGCTTATGAACCAGGGTTCACGGTACAGGGGCCCCTTAACCTCAACATCGCCGCAATTAGCCTTAACCTCAGCAGCCGCTCTGTTGAATATTACACCCCTGAATAGGAAGAGTAGGTAGACTTCACTGGGGCACTCATTGGCGATACTACTGATGTTGGGCTCCCCCACGAGGAGGTAAACCTTAAGGCCAGCCTTAACCAGTTCGCTCAATTCCTCCCTGAAGCGGGGGTTCCTTGATCCATGCATGACAATGGCTCCACTTACGTTCTCCCTTAAGGTTTCTATGAAACCAGGCCACTCCAGTAGGGGCTTCACCTTCAAGTTGGCCTTAGCGAGGGCCCTCTCGTAGTCGTCACCGTATTCGATGAATAATGGGAACGTTAAGCCTTTGCCGTGGGTCTCACCGTTGAGCATTAGTGAGCGGCCCACGCCCAGGAGTTGGCTGAATTCCCTCACTGAGTTTAGGTATTCTGGGTCCCTTGAGCCGTGTACGAGCATTACAAGTTCCATTGCTTAACCATGGGTGGCCCAGTTATTAACCCTATTGGCCCCGTTACTCTTCCTTCTCCGGCATGTAATAGTAGTATTCGCCAACCTCCCTCTGCACCCTATCCATCACCGAACCCCTCTTATTTATCCTAGGCCTACCGTTGCGTGCATCCCTCCTGAATGTTATGTCCTGCGCCTTGAAGAAGGTGTTCATGCCATCCCTAAGACCCGTGGGTGGGTTTGCTATGCCTAGCCTACCGGGCTCACCCTCAAAGACCATTACCGTGGTGCTGACGTAGTCTAGCATGGTTACGTCGTGCTCAATGAAGAGCACCGTTGACTCCCTCTCCTCAGCCAACCTTGCAATAACCCTGGCGGTCCTAATCCTCTGCTCAATGTCCAGGTAGGCCATTGGTTCATCAAGGACGTAGAGCTCCGCATCCTTAAGCAGGGCGGCCGCTATCATAACCCTCTGCAACTCCCCACCGCTCAGCTCGCCCAGCCCCTTATCCATTATTGGGTTTAGCAGTAGGCTGTTGGCTAAGTCCGGCCAGTGGGGCTTCTCCCTATAATCCGGCCCCGCCACCTTGCTTATCAATGCGTTGACCGTGAGGTCAGGGTACTTGACGGCAACGTCCCTAATGTATTGGGGCTTGTAGCTTATCCTAACCTGGCCGTACGGCATGACAACCCCCTCGTCGGGTTGAAGCTCACCGACAAGGAGCCTTGCGAAGGTTGTCTTACCGATGCCGTTAGGCCCCAGGACACCCACAACCTCACCCCTCATTAACTGCCCAGGCTGGGCAATTAGCTTAAAGTCGCCGAGCCCCTTGGTTAACCTATCCCACTCCACCATAACCCTCTCCCTCCTAACCTCCCTGGGTGGTGGGGTTGCCTTGAAGGTTATGGCCTCCCTCCTAATCATCATGTTCTCGTTGGTTAAGTAACCCTTGAGGTACTCGTTAATCCCCTCCTTAGCCCCCCTAACACTTGAAACAACCCCATAGGCCCCTGGCTTACCGTAGAGGATGACTACCAGGTCGGCTAGGTAGTCTAGGACGGCTAGGTCATGGTCAATGACTACTATGTACCTACCCCCCGAGGCCAATTCACTAATAGCCTTAGCCACCCTAAGCCTCTCGGTAATGTCCAGGTGGGTTGTGGGTTCATCGAAGATGTAGACGTCCCCGCTCCTAAGCATGGCGGCCGCTATGGCTAGCCTTTGAAGCTCACCACCACTAAGCACTGAGACATCCCTATCCAGCAGGTGGGTTAGGTTCAACTTACCGGCCACGTCAAGCACCTTACCCTCATCGCCACCAACCTTCATTAAGACATCCCTAACCTTACCCTTAACCGCCATTGGTATCAACTCTATGTACTGGGTCTTGTGGATAACCCTCAATTGATTGCTGTAGAGCCTTGTGAAGTAGGTTTGGAGCTCAGTCCCCCTAAACCTCCTAACCACATCATCCTTACCACCGCCACCTGTGCAGAGGTTTGGTATTAGGGAGCCAGCCAGTATGTTGGCTATGGTTGTTTTACCGAGGGCATTCTGCCCAAGCACACCTATTACCTTACCCTGCTTAAGCATGGGCAACCTAAACAACTTAAAGCCACTGGGCCCATACTGGTGAACGCAATCCTCGTCAAGCTCAGAGGGTAGGTTGATTATGGTTATCGCCTCGAAGGGGCACTTCCTAACGCATATACCACATGCTGTACACAGGTCCGTTATCACAGGCCTATTCAACTGCTCATCGAAGTAAATAGCCCTCTTACCAGTCCTAACCACGGGGCAAAACCTAATACACTCCTGACTACACTTCCTAGGTTGGCAAAGATCCTTATCAACAACAGCTATCCTAGTAGGCATTGATACAACACCCGAACCTCCGAATTCTTAGCTTTTTAACACTTTGTACCCAATTAAAATCATGGACATCAGTTTCTCTGACCCTAATCACCCATCATATACCAGCGTGCTCATCACTAAACTAAAGCCACCTAGGAGCCAAAAATTAAACCTAACCTAACAACAGGAAAGCAGAATTGAATTTAACCCTAACCTTACACCCAGTTAAAGTTAACATACCGTTACCATGCATTTTAACTGGTGCGCCTCATAGGTTTAGTTTCAATTAGTTCCTCATTGCTTTTGCATGTTTCATGCAACTCGCCCATTTTGCATTGGACTTAAAACCATTGGAACACTATTTCAATTCCTCCATTACCTTTCAATTGAAACAACCATTCAATTCTACCATCAAAACCATTGGAACACGGATGAACCATAGAATGAGCCCCGGAACCCTGTTCCAATGGTGACAATTCAAAATAAAAGAAAAACCTAAAAACCCTAAAAACACAAGAACCGGAGGACCTCAAAGGAGAATTGAAGGCATGCCGCTTGGTGCAATGAAGACATCATCCTTCGTGGGGAAGATCTCAAAGGAGAATTGAAGACTCTTAAAAATGGTGGATTTTAGGGATATTGGTTTGACTAAAAATCCTTATAAAATATGGAACAGAGGAGCACTTGGTGCTCTGGGTGTGGACTACCTTACTATTGGGCTTTTGGCGGCAGTACTGAGTGTGGTTATTAGTGTATTAAGCATTGTTGTTAGCCTAGTGAGGAGTGTTAATGATTTGAGGGAGAGGCTTGCCAGGGTTGAGGATAAGTTGAACTGGCTGATGAAAGACTTCATGGTTAGCTTGATTGAGCGATTGAATAAGAGGGGTATTATTGAGGATGTTGATGCATGGAAAATGGCACTTAGAGGTATCGTCTCCACCGCAACTAACCCGCTCACTGAGGCTGAGAGGAGGAGGATACTTGAACTTGTTGACAAGGGTGAGGATTTAACGCCCGAGGAGGCTGATGAATTGCTTAGGCTTGCTAGGAAGCTTTACGATGAGTACCGGGAGAAGGACCCTGAAAACGCCATGAAGGCACTTTACTACGCAGCCGCCATACGTGGTAAGGTCTACGGGAAGTACGGTAAAAAACTAGTAGACTAGTTACTGTGGACTAAACTCAAGCCCACCAAGCTTATCAACACAGTCAATACTTCAACATGCTGCCCATGGAGGTGAAGCAGAAAATGCCCCTTGAGCTCATTGATAAGGAGGACTTAACTATTAAGGGGATCAACAAACTACTTAATTAGCTAGAAAACTCTACAACAGGTACATTGATGAGGCACCTGACGCAATAGGGGCACTACTTTAAGCTGCCGCAATGTGTAGAATAACTTAGGAAGTATGTTGAGAAGTTGGTGGGCATAGTGTGAGTTTAATTAACCCAGTTAAGGTATTTAAAATTAGCCCTCCTTCAAACTTATTAACGTGATTATTAACGTGAACCATGCTGCCTTAATACGCTGTGATGATCTCAAGGGGAGAGTTGAAGGTTGACGTCTTAGTCTTGATTAACCTTGCTCATTATTAGTTCCAGGTAGGTTTTGGGTTCTATTGCGTCTTCACCTATGTTCAGCATTCTTTTCGTGAAGTTCACTATCCCCTTGACCAATTCGCCTACTATACCCTGGTCGTTGGTTAGGGTCTCCACCTCGAGGAAGTCCCCTAGCCTGTCAACCTTATCGACGTATATGGTGTAGTTGCCGTAGGTGTACTCATCCCTCTCCTTCCTAATGACCGCAACCTCCCTGAAGCCGAGCGCCTTAAGCATATTGATCACGTTATCCGCCGAGTCAACGTCGACGTTATACTCAACCCTAACCTTACCCTCACCCCCAAGTCTAGGACCCTTGTAGGTTACCGTAACCCTGCCCGACCCATAAACCCTAACCCTAACTGCCTCATCAGTGCTCCTGAAGTCCCTGCATGGGTGGTTGAAGTAGTGATCCTCCTCAACGTTACTGCCGATGTGGGTTGCAAACCCCCTAAGCCTATTAACCAGGCCCTTAACGTCCCTTACCCTGAACTTAACCTCAACCTCAAGCATGCGTTAACCATGGGTGCTTATCTTTATAAAACTACGGCTAAATCCTACAAATTAATTGATGGGGCAGTTACATTAGGCCTAGGTTGGTGAGTAGCTCAACGGCGTTGTTCTCACTGGCCAACCTGACGTACGCCTTCTTCTCCCCCTCCATCGTTATCAGTGTCCTGACGCCCACGACCTTAACCTTATACGCCTTCTCGATGTAATCCTTAATCACCTTCTTGCTGGCGCCCCTTGGCACTATGACCGTTAGCGTGTTCTCCCTCTCAGCCAGCCTAATAGCCTTCTCCGTTAGTACGAACCTAACTATGACCGGTTGGGTTGACATGTCACTCACCCATGAATAAGCCCTCTCTCCCCAGCCTCTCAATGGCCCCCTGGGTCCACAGGGTTAACCTACCCGGCGCGCCACCTGGGGCTAGGTGGAGCACACTTAGGTTGTCGACGTAGATTACATCAACGCCGGCCATGTTTCTGACTGCCTTAATCACGGGTGCGTCCTTCCTTGAAACCACCACTAGGGCGCTCTTAGGCTCCTTATACCTCCTACCCCTCATCTTACCCTTCCCAGCCCTAATCCTAACCCTACGTTGAGCCCTGACCACATCACTCCATAACCCGAGGGCCTTGAAGACTGCCTTAGCCTCTGAGGCCTTACCCACGTTCTCGAAGTCGTTCACGACGACCAGTGGTATAGCCTTAACGTCACCTATAACGTGCCCTCTAGCCGCAACCAATTCCCTAATCGCCGTGGCGGCTATGGCAGACCTAATGGCCAGCAACCTCTCCCTCCTATTCACCCTCTCCCAAAGCCTCTTCTCAACCTTAGGTGGGTGGGCCCTCCTACCCTTAACTACGTTTGGGGCTATCCTGGCCCTCGGCCATAGGTTGCCCTTAATCCTAGGCACCCTGGCTATACCCAACCCAGTCCCGAAGCTAACCGCAGACGACCTTAAGCCAGCCTCCGGGTCCGTGCCCTTGGGCTGCAGCCTAGCCGTCAATGCGCTTAACACCGCCCTCCTAATCACATCCGGCCTTATAGGCGTCTTGAATTGGGGCGGTAGCTCAACCTCCCCAATTACCTCCCCGTTGAGGTTGAGTAGCTTAGCCTTAGCAGGGACCTCGTATAGGTTCCTTAACAGTGGGGATAGGTCTATGCTCACCTCAACTCACCCCGCTAATACCCATTGTGCTTACCCACGTTATGTTGGGTGCCTGAACCTGCCTAATATCGTAGTTGAGCGGTGGCCTGATTGGGTACCTTAGGGCTATTAGCCTCTTGACTACACCAGGCACTGAACCTTCAACGAGGATGTAACCGCTCTTGATGATGCCGTAGTGCTTAAACCCACCCTTTGGCGTCACCTCGGCTCCATTGTCGCCTATCTTAAGAATCCTTTTATTGTACTCGGTACGCCTTTGGAAGCCCAACTGCCCCATCCTGGGTTGGGTGAACATGACGGCTGGCTTGGGGCCTATTGTACCAGTCCTCCTCGAACCCTTCCTATGCTTATGCCACCTGGGCAGTTCCTTAACGCCGAACCTCTTGATGACGCCCTGGGTGCCCTTACCCTTAGTCACCCCTACCACATCCACCAGTTGACCTGGCTTAAACACATCCATTGGCTTAACCTCCTTACCTAACAACCCCAGGGCGTACTTAAGAGCCTCATCAATGGCCGGTACCCCGCCTACCGGTATCTCCAGGACTTCAGGCGTCTTCTTACCTATGCCAGCCTTGTAGGGTTGCGTCATGGCTATCACCCTAACGTACTTTATTAAATCAACCATGCTGTTCAACTCCCCAACAGCCTTATCCACGTCAAACTTCTCAGGCAGGGTGGGTATCCTCCTTCTGAGGTACTTCTTAACCTCATCAGGTACGTTGAACCAGGCTTCACCAATACTCCTGAACTCGGCCTTAATGGGGTCAACACCGTACGCCCTCACGCCAACCACGTAAAGTGGGGGTGTCTCTATGACGGTGGCGGCCTCCACAAGCTCCTTACCGAAGAATGGGCTTGTCTTCCTATCATCAACGATTGTGGCGTGCACCATCCCAACCTTGTAACCCACGAAGCCCAGTAGCGTTGGCTTACCTAGGTCTACGGTAGGCCAGTTACGTATCCTAGGCACTATGTCCCTGGCTCTCTTCCTAGGGTAATACGCCATGGATCCCCTCCTAGGTCTATGAATCTTCAACCCCACTACAACACACCTTAGCGGTGGGCTAATGAACGTGGCCTTTTTAAGCTTTATAGATGATGAGGATTAGCCACGGCGCCTATCCCCCACCATTACGGCAATTACGGAAAACACCTTGGCCGCTGGTTATGTGAAAGGGGCCTATTGAGCGGGGTTTAAGGTTACCGATGGGATGGAGCTTAAGATATGCTGAAGAGGCGCTGTTAATGGGGGAGGGGTGCATTAGGCATGGGTGTTTCATTAGTGTACTGTATTAGCTTAAAGTTTAAGTTAAGTAATAAGGCATATTAATCAACGGGCATTAACCCTCCCAGTGAATGTTGAGGATTTGCCGATACCGGGGGTGCTTAAGGAATTCCTGGTGAGTAAGAGGGGCATTAGGACCCTTTACCCACCACAGGAGGAGGCTGTTAGAGCTGGTTTACTTAACGGCGAGAACCTGCTAATGGTGTCGGCCACTGCGTCCGGGAAGACCCTACTGGCCGAGGTGGCGGCGGTCAACAACGTACTGACCAACGATAAGAAGACTATCATAACCGTGCCGCTTAAGGCGTTGGCTTTTGAGAAGCTCAACGACTTTAAGGCCTACGGTGAATTGGGCATTAGGGTAGCTGCATCCACTGGGGATTACAATAGTGAGGATAGGTGGTTGAACTCCTACGACGTGGTGATAACCACCTACGAGAAGTTGGATAGCCTACTTAGGCTTAAGCCCAGTTGGATATGGGACGTTGGCCAGTTAATAATAGATGAGATACATTACGTGAACGATGAGGAGAGGGGGCCGATAATAGAGTCCATAGTGGCCAAGTTAAGGATGCTTAACCTAAAACCCCAATTAATAGGCCTAAGCGCAACAATAGGCAACCCCGAGGAACTGGCCAAGTGGCTCAACGCAAGGCTGGTTAAGTCAGACTGGAGACCTGTAAACCTGAGGGAGGGTGTTTACTACAGGGGTGTCGTGACCTTCGTTAATGATGGTGAGAGGCGTGTTGGTGGGCAGGGTGACCCATTAATCAACCTAACCATGGACACACTCAACGAGGGTGGGCAGGTGCTGGTCTTCTCATCCTCAAGGCAGGGGGCTGTGAGGATTGCCAGGAAGCTGGCCGAGTACATATGCTCATCACCTGTCAGGTACATTGACCCCGAGGAGGCTGGTAAACTGGCTGAGGATGTTAGGGAGGCCTCGTCATCAAGGATACTGGCTGATGAATTAACCAACCTGATAAAGTGCGGCGTCTCCTTCCACCACGCCGGCCTTGAACTTGAGGTTAGGAGGATAATTGAGGATGGCTTCAGGAGGGGTGTGTTGAAGGCCCTCGCCTCAACAACGACCCTGGCGGCGGGTGTTAACCTACCTGCACGTAGGGTTATTATAAACGAGTATAGGCGTTACGAACCGGGCTTCGGTTTCATTGAGATACCGGTCATGGAGTATAAGCAGATGGCTGGTAGGGCAGGTAGGCCCGGGTTAGACCCATACGGCGAGGCCATAGTGGTTGCCTCAAGTAAGGATGAGGTTGATTACATAATTGACAAGTACATTAAGTCACCGCCCGAGTACGTTAGGTCAAACTTCATGAACACCACATCGCTGAAGTTCCACATACTCTCAGCCATAGCCAGCCAATACGCTGAAACACTGGATGACCTAGTCAGGTTTGTCTCAGGTACATTCGCTGGCTCACAGGGCATGTTTAGCAGCATTCAGGTTAATTCAATTAAAAGGATGATTAGTAGGATTGTTGATGAACTAGTGGACTACGGCTTCATCGTTAAGAGTGGAGATAAGTTTGAGGCCACTGAGGTTGGCTCGGTGGTTAACAGGGTTTACCTAGACCCAGACACGGCACACATCTTCATACTTGGCCTAGGCAAACTGGGGGCCGGTATAGACCTGGATGCGTATTCACTTATGCTCATAGTTAAATCACCCAAGGTACCTAAGGTTAAGGTCAAGAGGGGCGAGTTGGATGAATTGGCCCAGCGGGCGGCGTCAATGTGGGGCTCAATACCCCTAAAACCCTGTGAAGAGGATGAGCTGCTCAACTACCCCGAGGATTACGAGGACTTCCTGTCAGAATTCAAGACCGCCATGGCCCTCCTGGATTGGATTAACGAAAACAGCGAAGACCAGATAATGAAGCTATACGATGTTCAGCCTGGTGATTTAAGGGTCCTCTCAGACCAGGCGGAGTGGCTAGTGAGTGCACTCCAGGAGTTGGCTAGGACGCTTAAACTGAGCGGTGACGTTGTTAATGGGCTTAGGGCGCTTAAGTACAGGGTTAGGTATGGGGTTAGGGGTGAATTGCTTGAACTAGTGGTTAACCTTGAGGGGGTTGGTAGGGTTAGGGCAAGGGCCCTATTCAACGCCGGCTACAGGACCATTGAGGACCTTGCCAAGGCTAATTTAAGCGAGTTAACCAGGGTGCATGGTATTGGTGAAAGGGTGGCCAGCTCCATATTGGAGCAGGCTAGGCAATTGGTTAATGAGGGTAAGGTGGTTAAATTCACCGAAGCAGCCATTAGTGGGCAGGGTAAGGGCGCTAGGGGTGGTTTACTCGACCACATACTTTAACACGGCCAGTTGGGTATAATTAAATGATGTTTATTAAGCCCTCGCTGCTTGTCAACGTAAAGCTTAAAATCGAACCCAAGCCGGTAATTGGGGATTATTATTGGTATGGAGCCTAAGCTTAAGGAGAAGTCGTGGGATTTGAAGAGGGAACTTGAGCTACTTGAAACCTGGGATAGGGAGCGGGATTCTGGGTTGAGTAAGGGGCAGGGGGTTCGTGAAGGCAAAGTCCTTGTGATAGACACCCCACCACCGTACATGAGTGGTAGGCCCCACATAGGTCAATTCGCCACCTACGCCCAAATGGACATGATAGCCAGGTTCCACAGGATGAGGGGCTACACAGTCATCTTCCCCTGGTACGCCGACAGGAATGGCCTACCCGTTGAGGTGGAGGTTGAGAAGAGGCTTGGCAAGAGGATGCAGGACGTGCCCAGAGAGGAGTTCCTCAGGCTATGTAAGGCTCAACTGGACGAGTACGAGAGGGAGTGGGTTAAGGTGCTTAGGAGGTGGGGCATATCAGCCGAGTACATACCAAACGGGACTGATAGCGTTGAGTACAGGACAATGACCCAGGCGACCTTCATAGAGATGTGGAACAGGGGCCTAATATACGAGGCCGAGAGGCCAACCATATGGTGCCCAAGGTGCATGACGGCACTAGCCGAGCCTGAGGTTGAGTATAGGGAGGAGGATACGCACCTGAATTACATTAAGTTTAAGGTTAAGGAGACCGGCGAAGACTTGATAATAGCCACCACAAGGCCTGAGCTACTGGCCGCAACGGTAGCCGTGGCGTACAACCCAGAGGACGAGAGGTACGGTAGGTTGAGGGGTATGCATGCAATTGTCCCATTATTCAACCAGGAGGTCCCGATAATACCCCACCAGTCGGTTAAGAAGGAGTTCGGCACTGGCGTTGAGATGATAAGCACCTTCGGCGATACAAGGGACTTAGCCATAGTGAATGAGTTGAGACTCCCCATTAGGATTGTGGTCACCCAGGATGGTAAGTTAAAGGGCACTGGCAAGTACGATGGGTTAGGTATTAGGGAGGCTAGGGAGAGGATTGTTAAGGATCTTGAGGCGGCAGGTCTACTGGTTAAGAGGGAGCCCCTTAGGCATACCGTGCCCGTGTGCTGGAGGTGTAAGACACCCATTGAGATAATAGTGACCAGGGAGTACTTCGTCAAGCAGCTTGAGTTCAAGGATAAGCTGCTCAAGGTTATTGAGGACATGAAGTTCACCCCACCGGAGTACAAGAAGATGCTCACTGATTGGGTTAATTCACTTGAGTTTGACTGGCCGATAAGCAGGAGGAGGTATTACGGCACTGAGATACCCATCTGGTACTGCGTTGATGATGAAGGCAACGCAAGGCCCATACTACCGAACCCAGGCAGGTACTATAGGCCGTGGGTTGATGAACCACCGAGTGAGGTTAAGGAGAAGTGCAGGGGCGGTAGGCTGATAGGTGAAGATAGGATACTGGACACTTGGTTCGATTCATCAATATCGTGGATGTATGCCTCAGGGTACACTAGGGATAAGTCACTGTTCAACGCCGCCTACCCAGATGGCATAGTTAGGCCCCAGGGCTATGAGATAATAAGGACTTGGCTATACTACTCAGTCCTCAGGGCAATGCACCTATTCGGCAAGCCGCCGTTCAGGTACGTCAGGATCAATGGTATGGGGCTTGATGAGAAGGGTGAGGCAATGCATAAGTCCAAGGGTAACGTAATAGATTCACTAGCACCAGCCGAGAAGTATGGCGCCGATGCGGTTAGGTTCTGGGCCGCCGTGGCCGGTAGGCTTGGCTACGACTTCAGGTACAGTGAGCATGTTGTTAAGACTGGGAAGGACTTCACCACTAAGTTATGGAACATAGCTAGATTCATATCACAATTCCCTGAGGTGAATGATGGGTACGAGTTGACTTACTTAGATAGGCTAATCCTCAATGAGCTTAATAGGGTTGCCAGGGTTTACATTGATGGCTTAAGCGGCTTCGACACTTACGAGCCAACAATGGCCATCTACGAATTCCTCTGGCACATCTTCGCTGACCACTACATAGAGGCCGTTAAGTCCAGGGCCTACAATCGCGATGGGGCGTTCACAGAGGCTGAGCAGAGGGGTGCCTGGTTCACGCTGCATAGGGTCCTCGACTACTCGCTGAGGATGCTTGCCCCAATTATGCCATTCATAACCGATGCAATATGGAGGGGCATACATGGTAGGAGCATACATGGCGAGTTCATTAATGATCCTGAGGGCTACGATGAGGCAATGGGTAAGGCGCTTAGATTGTTTATGAACCTCAACAGTTCAATATGGGGCTTTAAGAACAAGATGAGGTTAAGCCTAGCCGAGAGGCTCAACGCCGTGGTCTACGCACAACCTGAACTTGAACCGTTGAAGAGGGAGCTTGAGAGCATGCATAAGGTCAGCTTCAGCTTCACTAAACCACCCAGCGAGGCTGTTAACATAGGTGAGGGCATCTACATACTTATGCCTAAGAGTTAGGCATTACCGGTAAGACCCATTTCTACGTGGTGACCCTCAAAGCACACTGGTCTCTCCTTAGCTAACCCTTGACTTAACCCATGAATCATTCACATTACCGACACCTCATGGCGCTTGATTAGGAGACATTGCGGCATAACTCATTTTTGTAAATCCTGCGGGTGCCCACTAACTTAGCCTCGACATTCGTATCTAATGCGTTTAACCACTATGAAATACCTTTGAACGTGCCGAGTTTAATATAGATACGCTGTTTTCCTTATTTTACACACAGGTAATGCTTTTTAAGCTTCCCATTCGTCCGATTAATCATGAGCCTTGGTGAGCGTGAAATTAGGGAGGTTAAGGAGGAGTGGGATTCACCCATGGGCCGGTTGAGGATTTGGAACGTGAATAGGTTTGAGGAGCTTGGGTTTAAGGTGTCTAGGTTACCGATAAGCATTAGGATACTGCTGGAGAGCGTGGTGAGGAACTACGACGGTAAGGTAGTTAAGGTTGAGGATGTGGAGACCCTGCTTAAGTGGGATCCTAAGGCCCAGTACCCCAAGGAAATACCATTCATACCAGCAAGGTTGATCCTACAGGACTTCACAGGGGTTCCACTCGTGGCTGACCTGGCCGCTATGAGGGATGCGGTGGCTGGGTTGGGTAAGGACCCCAAGGTCATTAACCCACTCATACCCGTGGACCTTGTCATAGACCACTCAGTCCAGGTGGACTACTTTGGGGTGTCTGACGCCTTAAGGTTGAACATGGAGCTTGAGTTTGAGAGGAATAGGGAGAGGTACGTGTTCCTGAAGTGGGCTCAATCAGCCTTCAGCAATTTTAAGGTTGTGCCACCTGGTAAGGGGATCATACACCAGGTCAACGTTGAGTACCTGGCCAAGGTAGTCTTCGTCAATACTGCCAATGCCTCAGCCTACCCGGACACAGTACTCGGTACGGACAGCCACACCACCATGGTTAGTGGTATTGGGGTTCTTGGGTGGGGTGTGGGTGGTATTGAGGCTGAGGCCGTTATGCTTGGGCAACCACACTACATAACGATACCCCAGGTGGTTGGGGTTAAGTTGATTGGTGAACCCAGGGAGGGTGTCACAGCAACCGACATTGTGCTCAACATAACGGAGTTCCTTAGGAGGAGGAATGTGGTTGGTAAGATCGTTGAGTTCTACGGCCCAGGCATTAAGGCGCTCCCGGCGTGGGATAGGGCAACCATATCCAACATGTCGCCTGAGTACGGTGCAACCACGGGCCTATTCCCAGTTGATGAATTAACCCTAAGCTACCTAAGGCTAACGGGTAGGGATGAAACCCACGTTAAGCTTGTCGAGGAGTACCTTAAACACGTCGGCCTATTCTACACCGACAACTATGAACCAACCTTCAGCGAAAACTATCAATTTGACCTAAGTGAGGTTGAACCAGTCATAGCTGGCCCAAGGAACCCAGATGAGAAGATACCCCTCAAGTCCGCTAAGGCAATGGTCTCCAAGCTTATTGATGAGTACGCCAACAGTAGGGGTGGTAAGAGGAGTAGCCTAGTCAGCATTAATGACGTTGAGGTTAAGTTGAGCGATGGGGCAGTCGTCATAGCCGCCATAACCAGCTGCACGAACACTAGCAACCCAACAGTCCTAATTGGGGCTGGTTTAATGGCTAAGAAGGCTGTTGAGAAGGGGCTTAGAACCAAGCCCTGGGTTAAGACCAGCCTAGCCCCAGGCTCAAGGGTAGTCACGGACTACCTAACGGCAGCCGGCTTAATGCCTTACCTTGAGGCCCTTGGGTTCCACGTGACTGGGTATGGGTGCACGGTATGCATAGGCAACACGGGCCCATTACCCGAACCCGTGGCTAAGGCGATTAGGGAGAACGACATATACACCGTCGCTGTTTTGAGCGGTAACAGGAATTACGAGGGTAGGATACACCCGCTGGTTAAGGCGGCTTACCTAGCATCCCCAATGCTCGTGGTGGCCTATGCACTGGCCGGTAGGATAGACATAGACTTCGATAATGAGCCACTCGGCTACGACCCAAATGGTAGGCCAGTGTACCTGAGGGATATCTGGCCAAGCATGGATGAGGTTAACTCCGTGATTAAAAGCATGGTGACGCCGGAATTGTATAGGAGAAGGTACGCAGACGTATATAAGGGTGATGAATTGTGGGAGGGGCTTAAGGCCCCAAGTGGCTTACTCTACCAGTGGGACCCATCCTCAACCTACATAAGGAAGCCGCCATTCTTCGAGAACATAACCCCAGAACCACCACCGCTGAGGGATATTAAGGGGGCTAGGATACTGCTACTCCTCGGCGATAAAATAACCACAGACCACATTTCACCGGCAGGCTCAATACCACTCGACAGCCCAGCCGCCAAGTACCTAATGGAGAGGGGTGTTAAGCCCAGTGAGTTCAACACATACGGCTCAAGGAGGGGTAACCACGAGGTCATGGTTAGGGGCGGGTTCAGCAACGTCAAGCTCAGGAACCTCATGGTCAATAAGGACGGAGGCTACACAGTGCATTGGCCGGATGGTAAGGTGGCGACGGTCTACGAAGTTGCGATGCAGTACCAGTCCGAGGGCGTCCCACTGATTGTGTTCGCAGGTAAGCAGTACGGCTCGGGGAGCAGTAGGGATTGGGCGGCTAAGGCAACTCTACTGCTGGGCGTTAAGGCTGTCATAGCGGAGAGCTTTGAGAGGATCCACAGAAGTAACCTAGTGGACATGGGGGTGTTGCCAATTCAACTACCCGAGGGAGTAAGCTGGAGGGGCCTTGGGTTAACAGGCAACGAGGTGGTTGATGTATTGGGTATTGAGGAGGGGCTTGAACCAAGGAAGAAGCTGAGGATTAGGATAACCAAGCCCAACGGTGAGGTTAAGGAGGTTGATGCAGTGGCCAGGCTGGATAACGAGGTTGAGGTTGAGTACTACAGGCACGGTGGCATACTACCCTACATGCTTAGGAAAATTGCATTAGGCTACTGAAACAATTAATGATAAGCACAATTCTCCTCGGGTTTGGAGCCAATAGCCTATGTGTTTAAAATAATGCTGAAGACAACTAGACTTTCAAGATGGCCGAGGAACTATGGCTTAAACTGAGTTAAATAACCATGGCTAATAATTACTCACAGATGCTTTCATTATATTTCGAGGGACCTTTTTAATTACGTGGTTTTAACATGAACCTTGCATCAACAACATACGAACCCTTGCCATTCTCAAGCATTATGACCGGGTTTAGGTCAGCCTCAGATATCTGTGGGTTATCTACGATTAGCCTGGAGAACTTGACCATTATGTCAACCAGTGAGTAAATATCCCTCCTCGGCATACCCCTGTAACCGATTATCAACTGGTACGCCTTGGTTTCCTTAACCATGCTTAAGGCATCATCCTCAGTAATGGGCGCAATCCTCATTGACGTATCCCTATACAGCTCCGTTAAAACACCCCCCATGCCGAACAGCACCACAGTCCCGAAGATGCTGTCTCTTAAACCACCGACAATGACCTCAAGGCCCCCTTGAACCATGTGTTGAACCAGGTAACCGAAGACCCTGGCGTAGGGTGCCAGGCGCTTTACGTTACTGCTCACCTCCTGGCATGCCCTCTTAACCTCATCATCACTGCTTATGTTCAATGCTACACCGCCGACATCAGTCTTATGCATTATGTCTGGGGAAATCACCTTAATGGCCACTGGGTAACCCACCTCGTTTGCCGCCTTAATGGCCTCCTCATAATTAGACACAACCCTGTACCCTGGTGTCGGTATGCCGTAGGCCTCAAGTAGCTGGTAGGCCTCGTGGTCAAGTAGCTTAAACCTACCCTCCGACAGGGCCTTAACAACCAGATCGTGGGTCATGTCACTCCACCTCTTCCCTAAGCATCTTCCTAATCCTACTATACTCAACCAGGGCCCACAACGCCCTGGCCCCCCTGTCCGGTGTTGCATAAACCGGTATTCCACTGTTCTCCAGAGCATCATTGAACTTCTCCATTAATGCACTTCCACCGAAGGATACCACGACCATGGGTTTACCGTACCTCTTAGCATCAATTATGTAGTTGACCAGGTTTGGTGTTAGCCCTGGTATCTGCATTAAAGCGACTATTAGAGCCATGTCAACGTAGCTGGTGGGTAGGATGGAGTCTAGGACTATCTTGTAGTACTCATCGGTGGCACTCCCAGTGACGTCAACCGGGTTCCTGACTATGGCTAGGGGTGGCAAGTATTTCCTGAGCATTGCCTGCATTGTTTCGGGTAACTCAGGGACCTCAAGGCCAAGTGTGGATAGTGTATCAACTGCCTGAATACCCATACCACCACTATCCGTGAGGACCAGCACCCTCTTACCCCTTGGCAATGGCTGTGTGGCCAGGGCCTTGGCTAAGTCAAACATCTCCCTAACGCTGTTAGCCTCTATCAAGCCTGCCTGCCTAAAGGCACCCCTGTAGATTTCGTAATCCCCAGCTAAGGCTGCTGTGTGACTAGCCACTGCATGCACGGAAGCCTTAGTCCTACCTGCCTTGTAAACAATGACAGGCTTAACCTGAGCAACCTTCCTAGCGGTCTCAAGGAACCTTAAACCCTCCCCAGGGTACTTCAAACCCTCCATGTACATTGTGATAACTTTCACGTTCGGGTTGCCGGCGAAGTACTCCAGCAGCTCAGATTCACTCACATCAATCTTATTACCGTAGTTGACAGCGAGACCTATCCCAAGCTTCCTCCTAGACGCCCAGTCAAGTATAGCCGCAGCCACAGCCCCTGACTGGCTTATCAACGCTATTGGACCCTTGGGCGGCCTCCCCATCCTATCCTCGGGTAGGAAGAAGGTGTCAAGCCCATTCTCCGCGTTGTAAACCCCTATGCAGTTTGGCCCAAGTACCCTAACCTTAGAGTCCTTAATTATGGACCTAACCTCATCCTCAAGTCTCCTACCCTCATCCCCAACCTCACTGAACCCACCGCTAATTATTATCAAAGCCTTAACCCCCTTCTTAACCGCATCCGCAACCACCTGGGGAACCACGGGGGCCGGGACTGCTATGACGGCTAAGTCCACTTCATCATCCACGTCGGTTAGGCCCTTATAGCACTTAACGCCGTTTATGGAGTCGTACCTTGGGTTAACCAGGAATACCTTACCCTTAAACTTACCCAGTAGGTTAACCATTATGACGTAGCCTACGTGACCCTGCTTGGGTGTTGCACCAACCACGGCCACTGATGATGGGTGGAATAATGCATCAATATTACTCCCCCTAAGGCCTGATTCACCACGCAATACCTCGGTAGCCATATAGCACTATATAAGCACCAGCAGTTTAAATATATTCCCGGCAATGCGAAGGGTTTATTATTAAAGGGGGTTAGGGACCCCGTTAATGAACCAAGCCAGCACCAGGCCCAGTGGTGTGGATTACTTAGAATTCTATAGGGATGAATTAACCGACTACCACATATACAAAGCCCTAGCTGGTGTTGAGAGGAATGCCAAGAGGAGGAGCGCCCTTGAGGAGATAGCCTCAACCGAGTTGAGGCATGCCGAGTACTGGGCGTCGAAGGCTAAGGGGGCGGGTCAAGCAGTTAAGAATCCCCATACACCCATATTTAAGGTGATCTTCTACCTGCTGCTTAGGGTGATTTTTGGCCTTGCCGTGGTTGTTAGGCTTAGGGAGAGGGAGGAGGATGAGGCCATAGCTAGGTATGTAAATGCCAGAGACTCCATGAGGGATCCCAGCCTAGACGATATAATTAGGGATGAGGTTATCCATGAGGATTATTTCATAGAGGAGGCCACCCAAATGAGCACCCGTTTTAACAATATAAGGGACTTCATATACGGCATGAGCGATGGATTGGTTGAGGTTATGGCCGCATTAGCCGGGTTAGTGCCAGTGGTGACTAACCCTCTACTCATAGCCGTAGCCGGCCTGATCGTTGGGGTTGCTGGTACAGTGTCCATGACCATCGGCGCCTACATGTCTGTTAAAGCCCAATCAGAGTTAATGGATTACAAGGTTAATAAGGTTAAGACCACCCTAAGACTACTGCCCATTGAGGCCGTTAGGGATAAGGTACGTGACATACTTAGAAGTAGTGGTGTACCTGAGGATAAAGCACTGGCGATAGCCAGCGAACTTAGTGAGAATAGGGATGCAGCACTGGACATGGTTATAGCGAAGGAGCTTGGGTACACTGGCTCAACCGAGGACGCCATTAAGTCGGCCGTAAGCACAGGCATATCATACATAGTGGGTGCAGCGCTAGTGATTGCACCATTCCCCACCGTTGGGTTGGTGGCCGGTAGATTCGTAGCCCTGGCAACCTCAATAGTACTCATGGTTGTAGCCACAACGGCGTCGGGCGTATTCACCGCTGTTTCAAGTAATGCCAGGATAGGCAGTACGGTTGCTAGGAACGTGGGGTTAAGCCTACTGGCATTAACGGTAACATACCTAGTGGGTTCACTGGCGCACTTACTTGGGGCATCCGTAGCTTAAGTGCAGTATTCACCACCCACCTAAACATGGTGTGTTGTTAATCATAATTCCAGGTCCGGCCAATACCTCCTCATGGCGTCTAGGTCTAGGTCAATACCTAGCCCAGGTTCATCACCAAGCCTTATGAAACCATTCTCAATTATCCTCCTCTTAGGCTTAATTATCTCACCCCAAAATGGAACATCATGACCATGGAACTCGAGTACACCAAACGTGTTTGCAACCGAGGCTACGTGGGCGTGGGCCATGGTACCTATTGGTGATGCGGTGTTGTGGGGTGAGTACTCTATGTCGTACATGGATGCTAACTCAGCTATCCTAACACCCTCACTAACCCCACCAGCCTTAACTATGTCAGGAGCCCAAACCCTAACCCCGACATTCAGCAGGTCCTTGAATTGGTTAACCGTGTACATGTTCTCACCAGTTTCAATAGGTACACTGCAGTTTTGGGTAATTAGCCTAAACTCATCAAGGTTGCTTACGGTTATTTGAGCTGGTGTTGGATCCTCTATCCACCTCGGCCTGTACTGCTCAATGGCCCTACATATCCTTATGGCAGTGTTGACGTTATACCTCCAGTGAAGGTCAAACATTATATCAACGCCATCGCCCACGGCCTCTCTAATGGCCTTAACTATGGACGCCAGGTAGTCAATGTCCTTAAGCGTTAACTCGCCGCTCATTATCAACCTGGGGTCTGTGTACGGTGTTGGAACGTCTAAGTCGAATTTAATAGCCGTGAAACCCTCATTAACCATCCTCCTGGCTCTATCCGCATATGCCTCTGGGCTGTAGTCCTCATTCCACTTCTCCATGGATAACCTTCCATGTATAGGGTTATTGGATGTAACTAGCCTACCTGTTTCAACCTCAGCCCCACTGAGCCATGGTAACTGTTCAGGGAGCAGTAGGGAGTTCATGGCCTCAAGGCCCTTGCCACCATGGGCATCAACGTAAACCCTCACCTCATCTCTATAACCCCCTAATAACCGCCAAATTGGGACGTTAAGGTACTTACCCACCAGGTCGTATAGTGCTATGTTTATGGCCGAGGCCAGGTGGTATGTTGTCGTACCAGCATGTAACGTAGCCCACCTAACCTTCTGCTCAATACGCCTAATCTTAAGCGCATCCTCACCTAGGAGCAGCCTCTTAAAACGCTGCCCCATATCCTTAAGCCCAGGGGCTGGGCCAGCTTCACCTGTACCATAAAGGTCACCTGCGTAAACCCTAACGAAGGTCCATTCAAAGTTAGCTTGAACAGTAGCAACCTTAAGGTCGGTTATTTTTAACTCCCGCATACCATAATCCCCCACTACCCCTTTAATGCATTAATTCATTACCCAGGGCATTACCTTATTGCGTATAGGGCTACGTCACCCTCCTTAATCACCCTTAGTAATCCCCGCCTCCTGTAGTACTTCAGTATGGCTTCCGCCGTTATCAAGGCCTGTAGGTAAAGCCCCCTCTTAACACCATATTCACGTATTAACTCACTTGCAAACTCGCAAATAGTCATTGGCCTCTCCTCAAGTATAAGCCTACCTAAATTCAATAGCTTATTTATGGAATTCATGGATGTGTTTATGAATTCCTTAATTTCATCACCCTCGAGGACCCTCTTAGCGGGGGGTAAGTAATTATGCCCAGGTACAAGCATCTTGACGCTAATACTCTTAAGCATATTCAGTGTGTTAAGGTAATCGTCAATCGATGAAACTTGAGGTATGGAGTCGGTTACCTTAGATCCCCTTATCCCTGACCCCTGCACCGCATCCGAAGTGAACATAACCCCATTGGCGATGCAAACCACCGTACCCGATGTGTGGCCGAAGGCCTCTAGGCACTCGACACCATTAATCCTCAACACACCCCTAAACGACTCGTGGATAACAGGTGAACCAATCTTGGCCCTAAAATCCTTTATTAGGGATTCTACCAACTCCTGGTCAAAGCACCTCCTATACCTAAGTGGAAAGAATGAGTCAACGTTCACCAGGTTGCTGTATAGGAAGCCCCTCGCCACATCATGGGCAATCACCTTAACCCCCCTATTGGCTAGGTACGCGCTCCCACCGGCGTGGTCTTCATGGGGGTGCGTCACTATGGCCACCTTAGGCAACCCAATGGCGTTAACTACATCCTCAATTATGCCGGTCGTGGCTGTATCCAGCAATACCCCAGAACCCTTAACATAAACCATGTTAAGCTCCACATCACCGTAGTACGTGCCCACCAGGTTAACCCCACTGGTCAGCTCCTTAACAATAACCTCAACCATTACTGCTAAGCCTAAGTAAGCTATTAAACGTTAACCCTTAACCCTGCCAAGTACTTTGATTACCGCTGAGAAGTCCTCATTACTAAGCCCCATGGCCTCGGCGATCCTATACAGTTGAAGGGACAGCGACGCCAGCGGTATGGGGACCCCCAGCCTACTGGCCTCTTTACTAACTAAATCGAGGTCCTTCCTCATGTGTTTGGTTGCGAATTGGACGCTGAAGTCCCCCTTAATCATCTTAGGTACCTTAAGCTCCGATGTGGGGGACCTGGCGCTGGATAACTTAACCAACACATCCGTTATTACATCACCGCTGAGCCCCATTGCCTCACCTAGGTTAACCACCTCAGCCAGGGCGGCTACGTATGAGCCCAATAACGCATTATTCACAAGCTTGGCGTATAGTCCATAGCCGTTTGGCCCAACGTGAACCACAGAGCTGGCGAAGTGGCTAACCACCTCACGGGCCTTCTCGAAGGCCTCATCCTCACCACCCACCAGAACCACGGCTTGGCGTCTCTCCACTAACACTGATGTGCCTATCACCGGTGCATCAACCATTAAACCACCCCTCCCCTTGACAAGCTTAGCCAACTCTATTGATGTTGATGGTGATATGGTTGACATCTCGATGACTAGGGATCCACCCTTAACCCCATTAAGCACTCCACTGTCGCCGAGCATCACAGCCTTAACTGCATCGTCGTCTGAAACTATGGATAAGACGACATCTACATCCCTAGCCAACTCAGCTGGGTTACCGTAAACCTTAACCTTAAACTCCTCGGCGAAGGCCCTCGCCTTACTAGGTGTCCTATTGTAAACGCCGCGGAGTAGGCCATCCTCCCTTAGTACCTTGGCTATCCTCCAACCCATGGTACCTAGGCCTATCACACCAACTGTTACCATAATCCATAAGGCGTCTAATCGTAATTAAACTTATCGCACCATCGCTGCTAGGATGCATAAAGTATATTTACCAAGCTAAGCGTCACCACCATGGAGCTGGATCCAGCGGTGGCCCGCCTGGCGTATACCTTGTCCATAATGTTCCTGGTGCTGGCCCTCTTCGCATTACCATTCAACCTGCATGTTGAGGCGGCGTTGATAATAGACCTAGTGGTCATAGTCATGCTAGTGGCCTTCCTAATATTCGTGATTATCAGCGTTAGGAGGAGTCGGTGAGCACTGCTTCACTTAAAAACCTCATTAAGGGTTAAGTGGCTTACCGTATCAACAGGCTAATTAGTTTCACCGAGCCCATAAACCTATGTCGTCGATCACGGATAAGATTGATGATGAATTATCCAGGAGGAGTGGTACTGGGGCGTTGATAGCTGCTATTAGGATTCTAAACAGGGGCGCTGTTAGGCATGCATTGTCGGCGTTGATGAAGGAGGTGGAGTTTAATGGTAGGAGGAAACCCCTGCTTGAGTGGGTTATGGCCGCCTACGCTGGTAATGAGCCATGCCCAATCATCGCCCACATGGTTTCACCATTCTTCAAGGCCATGGTTAAACTGTCGATGAGCTACTTCCACGCAGATGAGGAGGAGGTTAAGCAGCTACTTAGCGACCCAGCGGTCAGGAGGGGCATTGTAACCACGCTTAGGGGCATTGCCCTATTCGGCGTAACAACACCACAAAAACTCCCTGCACCATTCTTCATAGTTTGGAACTTCACTAACCTATGCAACCTCAGGTGCATTCACTGTTATCAAAACGCCGGCAAGCCGCTGCCCAATGAATTAACACTTGAGGAGAAGCTTAGGGTGGTTAAGGAGCTTGACGAGGCTGGTGTGCCAGCAATAGCCCTATCTGGGGGTGAACCAACAATCCACCCGGACTTCTGGGATGTTTTAAATGAAATGAACAGGAGGGGGTTCTACTCGGCCGTGGCCACAAATGGCCTAATGTTCGCCAACATGGAGTTCGCTGAGAAGGCTAAGAAGGCTGGGTTAAGGTACGTGGAGATAAGCATAGACGCAGCGGACCCTGAGGTTCACGATAAGTTTAGGGGTGTGCCAGGGGCATGGGCTAAGGCTGTCCAGGGCCTTAGGAATGCGGTTAAGCTCGGCTTCAGCGTGGCACTGGCCTTCACAGTCACGAAGACTAATGTTGACCAGGTCGATAAGGTGCTTGACCTAGCCCAGGAGATAGGTGTGAGGAGGGTTGTCTTCTTCAATTTCGTACCTGTGGGTAGGGGCCGTGAAAACCTTGAAATTGACCTAGACCCCGAGGAGAGGGAGAGATTCCTAAGGCACATTTACAGGGAGATGAAGAGGAGGAACATGGAGATTGTGAGCACTGCGCCATACTATGGGAGGGTTGTGAACCAGTTAAGCAACAACGAGGACACTGCACCAACACACTTCGTGGTTGCTAATGACCCAATAACCAGGGAGTTAACGGAGTTCATAGGTGGGTGTGGTGCGGGGAGGATTTACGCCGCCATTGAGCCTGAGGGCACGGTAACACCATGCGTGTTCCTACCTTACCCCGTGGGTAACCTTAGGACTAAGTCCTTCTGGGACATATGGATGGACCCATTCATGGAGAATTTCAGGGATAGGGATAGGTTAAAGGGCTTCTGCGGTAAATGCCCATATAAGTTAATCTGCGGTGGCTGTAGGGCTAGGGCATACGGCTACTTCGGCGATGTACTAGCCCCAGACCCAGGGTGCATATACAACTCCTCGGAGTGGAGGAGGCTTAAGGAGGAGGCTGAGGAGTGGGCTAAGATTAAGGTTAAGGTATCGGGCTTAAGGTTTAAGTGACCTCCAATGAAGGTGCTCCTAGCAGTCCCACCAGGCATTGATAAGCTTGAGCTATACAAGGTACTTGGACTTAAGGCACCACCACTTGGCCTTGCCTGGATAGCCGCAGTTCTAGAGAATGCTGGCCATAAGGTCAGGATAATTGACTCACCCACCGAGGGCATTGACTTAGGCTCATTCATTAGTGAGGTTAAGGCCTGGGGGCCTGACGTAGTTGGCTTAACGGCCTTAACACCCACGGTATATAAGGCCTACGACACTGTTAAGGCGATTAAGGAGTATGATAAGGATTTACCGGTCATAATGGGTGGGCCACACGTAACCTTCATGTACGACGAGGCCTTAAGCCACGGCGTTGATGTTGTTGTTAGGGGTGAGGGCGAGTACACCATGCTGGAGCTCGTTAATACCCTTGAGAGGGTTGGCATGGATGAGGATGCGCTTAAGGAGGTTAAGGGCATAGTGTTCACGGATAGGAATGGGGAGGTTGTTAAGACTAGGGATAGGCCGATAATAAGGAACCTGGATGAGTTACCATTCCCAGCACGCCACCTACTACCCATGGATAAGTACACGATATTCGGTAAGCCAATTAGGATAATACACGTCATGGCCAGCCGTGGATGCCCCTATGGGTGCTCCTTCTGCTCAACATCATACTACTGGGGTAGGATGATCAGGTATAGGTCAGCTAAGAATGTCGCCGACGAGATTGAGGATGCCGTGAATAGGTATAAGGCGAGGACAATAGTGTTCACTGACGACGAGTTCACCCTTGGTAAAAGGTTCGTCTACGAGTTCCTTAGGGAACTTGACGAGAGGGGGCTTGATGTAAACTTCTCCTGTGGTTCAAGGGTTGATACGATGGATAGGGAGATGATGAAGGCCTTGATGGACCATGGGTGCACGGCGCTCTACTTCGGGGTTGAGTCAGCCAGCCAAGATACTATAAACAGGATTGGCAAGAGGATAACCATAGATCAGGCTATTAGAGTTTTTCAATGGGTTCATGAACTTAAGGCCAATGCCGTGGCCTCCTTCGTGATTGGGTTCCCCTGGGAAACCATCGATGATATGAAGAGGACTGCTAAATTCGCCGCTAAACTGGATCCATCATACGCCCAATTCACAGTAGCAACACCCTACCCAGGCACCCCACTGTACTACCAGGCGGTTAACGAGAACCTCATTGAGGATTGGAATTGGGAGCACTACACAACGCTTAGGGCCGTGATGAGGGGTTACAGGTTCACTAGGCAGCAGGCCGATAAGATGCTTCAATACGCCTATAGGGTATTCTACATGAGACTCAGCTTCATAGCCAGGGAGCTGCTTAGCGGAAGGTTATCAACCATAATAACGGCCATTAAGAACTCGGTGGTGCCGTGGTTCATGGATAGGTTAATGAGGAGAGAGGAGGATTAAGATATTTTTAATTTAAAAATTTAAATAACCTCACACCTGAGTATTGTTAAGTTTCGTGTTCCCTCATTAGATACAGTATCCTCTTGGCTGGGAGTACCGCGTTCTCGAACTGCTGCCTGGTTACCCTTAACCCAAGCATGTTGATTAAGCCTAGTATCACATCAACATCACTCGACAATACACCGCTCTCAATGTAGTCATGGGTAAGGTCCAGTATGCTTACCACGGTGTCCTTACCGAATACCTTACTCACCCATATTAAGGCATCAGGTATGTTGAGAAGCGCCATGTTCCTCCCGGTTAACCTAATCATCATGTACATGTATAGTAGGGAGACGTTGTTGATCATTACGCACTTACCCACCTTATCGCAGTCATCCTTACTCACCATGTAACCATCATAAACGTATATGCTACCCTTACTCCTCGAGAACCTTAGGTAAGCCTTAATGCCACCTAACTCAAGCAGCTTAATGTTCTTACCTAACTTATCCCTAATCCTCAGTAGTCTCCTAAAAAGCCTATACACGGATTCCCTACTACAACCCCTCATGGTTAAGGCTGAGGTTGACAATATAGGTAAGCCCATGCAGTTTAAACCCAGGGAATTGCACATGGATATTCTACGGTAGAGAATATGCAGTACCAAGTGGGCAGTGTCTAAGTACACTATAGGACAGGTTTCATCCGGAATTGATTTATAATCCACAGTAACTAGGTTAAATTAACCTATTTATTAAACATTCTAATTGGGATCCTGCGGGAGGTTAATACTCAGCTGCTGCGCATGAGTAGTGATATCATGAGGCCCATTATTATGGCTAAGGCGTATATTGTGAAAACATACCACGGCACACCCATTAACCCTGGTATGACCGAGACCTCCACGGGTCCAACTATGACTTGGTTTAACCACTCATTACCCGTGTAGTTCAGGTATATGAACCATTGGCCAACCCTATCAGCACCAATCCTTAACATTGACCCATTTACCAACTGCATGCTAAATATCCTCAACTTACCACTCTCATTAACAAACACCAATGCGTTTGAGGTAGTTGGGAATGGGTGCTTAGCCTTAACTATAACTAGTAGTATCACTGAACCACCTAGGGATATGGAACCGTTATTAAGCACCCTGACTATTACAGTCGGGTTAGCCTTAGACACCTTTATCACTCCACTGAATCCGCATGATAAGTAATTACTGTTGCCAGGCCAATTAATGCTTATGATATATAACCCAGGGTACCTTGGTGTGTAGGTTGCTTTAAAGTAGCCGTTGACTACATCAACGGTCATCAATGTATTGTTAATACTCACGGGGAGTGTGTTAACGGGGGCTGTGGTGTTTCCCACAATAAACACCTCATCACCGACTATGAATGTACCATATACCCCCACCCTGATGCTGCACGGCGCCTTAAGTACTATGACCGATGACTTGGCTATTGATGGTAGGTAGTTTTGTGAACCTGGGTAGTAGAGGGTTAAGTTTAGGTAACCGGCTTCCTCGGGTTTAATGTAAATGTGGCCGGAGCCATTAATGACGTTGATGTAGCCGGCCAATGAACTGTTAATGTAGACGTAAACCGAGCCACTTATCCTTGGGCTTAGGTTAACGGCTACCGTTAGTAATTGCCCATACACAATCGTTGAATTCACCAGGTAGCCTATGGTAACGGTAGCCGGCTCAACAATAACCTTAACCTGGCTTGAGGTTAAGAAGGACTGCGATGGCGAGTAGGTGGTGTAGATCACGTAAACCCCTGTTACATTAGGCTTAAAGCTAATCGAGGCCTCACCACTGTTGTTTGTCGTCACGGCCCCCGACCAAATCACTACCCCATTCAACGTGACTTGGTACTGCACAACCTGCCTGGGTAAACTAAGCCCACCGGCGGTTAGGATTATGGTTAAGTTTACGGTTTTACCATACGTTATATTCAGGAACTGGGGCTTAGTGGTTAACTCAGGCTTAAGCACATTAAGCAGTATAATACTGTTGAAGCTATACAAGAAGCCACCATCATCAGTCATGATTAGCGTTACGTTGAGGGGTATTGGACCTGGTTGAAGCGCCAGCATGGAGACGCTAAATGTCCCATTACCGTGGAGGTAAGCGGAGCCCCCAATGATACTGACTGGGAATTGGGGTAATAGAGGTGTTACGTAAATCCTCTCGCTAATTATCGGCGCTGGTACAGTCACGTTAATCAAAACCCTTGATTCAACCCCAATGGGTATGGTTGAGTTAGGCGTACTAACCACGGCGGTTGGTTGATAAGCCCTAACGGTAAACTCCACCGACCCAACTGTGCAATACCCGTAGTTAAAGTAGGCCTTAACATCGTAGGCGCCGCTACTAACTGTAAGGAAGCTACCTGAGGATGACTGGCCATTAACCATTACATTCATGGTTAAGTTGCTCATGTAAACCCCAACAACGTTAACCATATGGCCAGTCACCACGGGTATAATGGACCCATTACCCACGCTTACATCTAATTCACCGTAGGTGACGTTAACGGTAAACCAGGGCCTTGATGAACTGAGCTGGGTGAGGTAAGATGAGTACACTTGCCCATTGAGTGTTAGTTCCGCTGAGACCGTTCCATTAATGAAGGCTAACTGCTCTTCAACAACCTGTAGGCCATTAATGGTTATCTCGCTCACCGAGGAGTAGGTTCCGATAGTGTTGACTAGGCTTAGCTTAACCGGTTCAGCCGAGTAGACGATAATATTCAGTTTAGGTGATACGTAAGGCATGTTGATAATTGAGTTGTTGACTATTGGGGTTGTTAAGCCACATTGGGTTATGTATGCTCCAATTATCTTGGGCTTATACATTATTAGACGGTAAATCCTGCTGACGGTGAAGTTAAGCACACTTAAGGTTACGTTAATGGAGTAGTTGCCGTATGGTATTGAGTAAACAGGCACATTAATGAGCCTATAGGATGCGGTGGTTAAGTTGAAGGACACAGAGTATGCGTAGACGTTGCCTATCTGAACATTCAGGGTTGCGCTACCGTTGAACAGTATCGTTGAGTTCACTATTGAGGCATTAACCAGAAGCGTGAAGTAGTTTAATGGTGTTGAAATGAGGCCATTGCTTGGGTAATTAACCCAGTTCTCGTAGGATAGGTAAACCAAGCTGACGCCCAGGGTCATGTTTAACCTGGGCTTTGTTGCATTAACTGGCTGAGTCACGTTTATGGGGCTTATTGAAGTTGAGTTAGTTGCGGCTAATTGACTGGAGCGGGCAGTTAAGGTACCAATCAGTACGAAGGCTGCGAGCGCAAATACGATAAGGGCCAACTTCTCCATATTCACCATTGAAGTTTCATCATGAGTGGATTATTAAATGTTATTCAATTCAACGTCTACTGAGTCTGCTGGGGCTCAGATGCAGCGGCTTGGTTACCCTGGCCTGGCTGGGCAACCCTAGCCTTGAATATGCGTGAGGTAGGTGCTAAACCTACGCTGTCCTCAAGGCCTCTCGGCACCAGGTAGCCTGGTGACCTAATCCTAACGCCGTTTACGGCTATGTGGCCGTGGACTATGAGCTGCCTGGCCTCATGAAGCGACCTAGCTAAACCCCTCTTATATACCAGCGTCTGCAACCTACGCTCAAGAACTGCAGTCACGTCTAGGGCTAGGACTGAGTCCAGTGGTATCGACGTGTCGTTTATCAGCCCCATCTTAAATAACCTATCCTTAAGCTCCGTCTCAGCCTTTTCCCTAACCTCAGGGGGCGCTGAGAGTATCTCCCTAGCCCTATGCTTAATGCGCCTAAGCAGTGCCCTAGCTAACCAAAGCTCCCTCTTATTCCTTAGGCCGTATTCGCCAATTAACCTAAGCTCGCCCATAAGCAGTTCGCTGTTCCACAGCCTCTTCGGCTTACCCTCAATGTGCTTCTTCTTAGGTCTCTTAGGATCTCCCATTAAGCCCGATGCCGGGGCATGGTATATAAATATTTCCCAACGTCCTTACATGGGCATGAAGGTTGGGTTCGAATCCGTGGCAGGTTTAATGCTCCTATCCTCAAGGGCTGCCCTAATGTGCTTGGGCAGCGTGAACATGTGGACGTGCGTTAAGCCATCGTAGTACCTGGTGCCACCTCTAACATGCTTGGCCAATGCATCGTCAACCATTGCTGGGGTTAGTTGAAGCGCATCTGAGGCATCACTGGCCACCACGAATCCCCAGGGTGCATCGTAGGAGTGCATGTAAGACTGGTAAACCCTAGCCCTACTGAACACAGAGCCGATGGTCCTGTATATAACGGCCAACACCCTCAACGCGTACGCCGTATTGGTTGCCTGGGTGGCAAAGACACCGTTGGGGGTTAGCCTACTTTTAACTAACCTGTAGAACTCAACGGTGTAAAGTAGGTATGAGGGCCCCCCTTCAAGTGGGTCTGTGGCGTCCACGAGTATGACATCGAACCTATCCCCACTCTCCTCAAGGAACCTCCTACCGTCGCCAATCAACAGTTTAAACCTGTTGTCGCTGAATGAACCCCCGTGCATTTCAGGCAGGTACTCCCTGGACACGTTAACGACATCCTCATCAATGTCAACCATCACAACCTCCTTAACGGTATCCCACTTAAGAACCTCCCTGGCCGTGGCCCCCTCCCCACCCCCGATTATGAGGACTCTTTGGGGATTCCCATGAAGCACCATCGCCGGATGGACCAGTGATTCGTGGTAAACGTACTCGTCGAATAGTGAACTCTGCACCTTACCGTCTAGGACTAGGGCTTTGCCTAAATCCTTAAACTCAACAACGGCTATCCTCTGGTACTTCGACTCGCCTGAGTACAGGACTCTATTAACGGCCCTTAGGTGCCAGCTGAAGGGTGTCTCAAACTCTATGAAGTACGTGCCCATTCTGCTTATTTGATCTAAAACGTCGCCCATTGCTCCCAGTCGCCGGGGGTTAGTTTAGCCACCCCTTATTAAGCATTAACCTAGGCTTTAGGTTATGGTAGCGGCGGGTGGATTCGAACCACCGACCTCGGGGTTATGAGCCCCGCAGGATACCAGGCTTCCCTACGCCGCTAAGGCTCTCATGAAGAACCTAGTTTATAAGGGTTTCTCCGCATCAACATGCTTATAGGGTTGTTTGAAATTAAACGCATCAGTGTGCTTTAATTAGCCATTGCCACGTTGGCTGAGGCGGACTTAGCCACCTCAATGAGGCCCTTTAATGAGCCGTACATGGTTCCCCCACACACGGCTACAACGTAAGAGCCGCACGGGTACCTGGACCTTATCCTAGCTGACAATTCCGGGCTGAACTTGTTGATAGTTAAGCCGGTTAATGGTATATCCACCGTCTCGCAGTTCACGTGCATTATGAGGACTGCGTCGCCGCCGTTCTTAACGCCGACATCCCTCAATTCAACTATGTTAAGCCTATTGGGCGTTTTAATTAGGCCGCCCATTACGCAGTAACTGTACCTCCTGTTGAAGACTGGGGTTAAGTCAACCTCCTCTATGTTAGTAACCCCATAGCCATTGAGCTCCTCATTCAGTCTCCTCAACCCCTCACTGGTCAGCGTTGAGCCTGACCTTGAGGATTCCACTAGACCCATTGCCTTAAGCTCCCTTAACCTATCCTTAACCACCCCCTCCCCTAACCCCAGTAGGTTAACTAGGTAATACCTACCAACCCTACCCCTCAGCCTCAACGTGAGCATTATTATTAGCAAATCCTCACTAATCATAAGTTAATCTTATGCTTCACGGTTTAAAGCATTTTTCTCAATTAACCCTAGCAGTTGGCCGCTGTGTTTTTAACCAGCTTTAAATGAATTAATTACCTCAACCCCGTGGCTCGTCCCTATTCTACTGGCCCCAGCCCTAATCATGGCAATGGCCTGCTGTGCATTCCTAATGCCACCGGCAGCCTTAACGCCAATCCTACCCTCCACAGCCTCGTAAAGTAGCCTAACATCATCCTCACTTGCACCCCCGGGCCCATAGCCTGTGCTTGTCTTAACGAAGTCAGCTTCGGACTCCATAACTAGCTTAGCCGCCTTAACCTTCTCATCCCTGTTTAGGTAACCCGTCTCAATTATTACCTTAACCACCACGCCATATTCATGCGCAACCTTAACTACCGCCCTAATATCCCTCTTAACAAGGTCAAGCATACCTGCCTTGAAGGCGCCTATGTTCATGACCATGTCCACCTCATCAGCCCCGTCCAGTATGGCCAACTCCGCCTCCTCAGCCTTAACGGTGCTTTTACTTGCCCCGAAGGGGAAGCCCACGACAACACCAACCTTAGCCCTATTGCCCAATATTTGCCTGGCCAGGTTAACGTAGAATGGGTTAACCACAACGCTGTAAAACCCGTAGTCAATAACCTCCCTGCAGTACCTCTCCACATCCATTGGGGTTGCGGCTGGGTTAAGTATCGTGTGGTCTATTAACCTGGCTAACTCCTCCCTACTACTAGGAACCTTCATCACCAATACCCCCTGGAGTGGCCTTTAAGCATTACACGAAGCCACCGAGGTCTGCAATGCCTAATCCATCCACCATTTCCTCATCCATAAGCTGCTTGTTGGGGGTTCAGATAACCCTAACCACATCAAGGTTCAGCCATGCCGGGTTTCATCAACCTCCGGGCGCCTAAAACCGTGCTAATCTTTAAAAACACTAACCCAGGGTTGGGGGCAGTTTCGGTTTTCTTGATTATTTGTATTACTCATTTTTGTTGATGCTTGAGTCCTCTTAGGGCTGTTAGGTGTGCTGATGCAGTGTGTTTGTCTAGCCCATACTTCTTCATTAACTCATCGTGTTCTTTGGAGTTTGTTGTTCCCTTTGGGTTTACGTAACTGACCCTAATTGAGTACAGTGGTGCCTTCATTGCTATTTTCTCGATGATTGAGCTCCTGAAGGTCATGACTTTATAGTTATAGTTTTCATGCTTCCTATCGCCACCCCTAACCCACATTAGCTTCAGCCTACCGAGGACTCCCGGATTCTCTAGGAACAGTGCCCTAACACCATGGTGGTAGGCGTAGTTAAGCATCTCATGAACCCTCATACCAATTATGCTCCAAGCCTTGTGTCTACTGAAGCCCTTCCTAGAAGCCTCACTGAACCAGAATGTTTTGTGGTCTATTAGCCTACCAACACTATCGATAATCGCCAAATTGATTCTATCAGTATTAATGTCAACACCACCGATGAACCTGCCGCTATTACGCTTATGCCTAGACATGTGTTCAAAGTAGACATCTAATGGTATTGTCACATGAACCTCACCGTGAACCCACAGTTGGTTGCCTCTGACGCCGTAGTCCCTAACCACAACCCTACCCATATACTTGACACGTTCAAAAAGAACAGCATTAAGCAATTCCCTGTAACTCCTCGACACAGTGGGCTTTATAACAACCCTACTAATCGACCCATTAAACCTAACAGTAGTTACATGGAACTCATGGTTTTGCTTCAAGGTGATGCTTTTGGCAGGGTACTCTAATTCGCTTTGCTGGAACATGAGCCAGTTTGAGAGTTCAACGCCTTTGAAATCAACACCCAATTCCCTACAAGACTCGTAGATGCCCATTACGAGGGTTACTGCACCATCAGCATACCTACGATTCGGGATAATTCCATAGGCACTTTCCCTAAACGCATTCACCCAATCAACCTTAGTACTAGGAAGGAATTGCATCTGCTTCGCCACAGCCAACACCCTATGAGTAACCACCCTAAACAACCAAGCAGTAGACAACAACTCCCCAGCCACACCACCATCAACATTAAACGGCAACCTAATTGTTAAGTAATCCACAAAGGAACCCAAGACCCGCAGAGGCAAGGAACCCCCGGCGACAGGGAGGAAGCCACTGCGGTGAGGGGGCCCAGGGAGACCGCCGAGAAGGAGACGGTGGCAAAACCACCGGAAGTAAAAAATATAACCCACCGCCTCCGGAGAGACGGTAATGACTAAGGGTACGCCGTCATTCGGCAAGATGAATAGGGGTAAGACACACATAAGGTGCCCCAGGTGCGGTAGGCACTCGTATAACGTGGTTAAGGGCTACTGCGCGGCATGCGGCTACGGTAGGTCGCGCAGGATTAAACGTGGCTTGGCTAGGCTGCTCAGCAGACCTGTGGGTAACGTTAGGGGGTAGTGCGGCACTTAGTTAATCAACTCAAGCACCCTGGCCAACGGCTCCACCCCATCCTGCGTGACTATTACCGTATCCTCAAATTGAGCCACGAAGCCGCCGCCGGCCTCCATTAACACGCTGTAACCATACAAGACACCCCTACTGGTTAACTCGTTAACTATGCTCATTGTCCTATCGCCGAACTTGTCAACAAGCCACCTTGGGGTGAAGGGGAGTTGATTGAAGTTCCTGTATATGTACTCAAGGGCTGAACTTGCCTCGGCGCTAAGCTTCTTCGCATTAACCCTCTGGAGCATGTATATGGTGACCTCAGGTGAGTCGGTAACCATGCCCCTCCCGTTTGTGGCGAAGGGCTCTATGGCGTAGACCTCGCCGTCAAGCATCCTAACCCTACCCCCATCATCGTAGTTTGGGACTGACTTACCTGAGTGGAGCCTGTACCTGGTTATTAAGTGGCCTGTCAGGTTCCTGATGGGTTTAAAGCCGAAGCCGCTGATGGTCCTATCAACAACAGCCCCTATCCTACTCAACTCAACACCAGCCTTAGCCGTGTTTAAGGCATTCCTAAGAGCCTCCCACGCAGCCCTGGTTAACATGGAGTGGGCGGCGTTGAAATGCACCGTAACCGCTGCATCAACTATGAAACCATCCACATGAGCCCCAATGTCAATTTTAACTATTGAATTGGGTGGTATAACGGACTCATCATTTATCTTAGCGGTGTAGTGGGCTGCAATGTTATTCACATCTATGTTGGCTGGGAAGGCTGGGAGGGCACCATTACCCCTAATCTCATCCTCAATTAACCTGCACAACTCAAGTATAGTCATCCCTGGGTGAACTTTATCTATCGCATGCTTAAGTGCCCTATGGACAACATCCCCGGCTTGCCTATACTTCCTAACAGCGTCCTCATCAATCACAACTTAACCATTAAGGCTATGCGGTTAATATACCTATCTCGGCTGCATTCCTCCACCTTCAAGGTCTCAATTTGGCTCACCTGGGCGCTGGAGGCCAATGCAATGTGCGCAACTTAACGCTGTTAGGTTTAAAACTTAGGTGGTTAATGACTCGGTGCGTGGATATAGGCATAATTAGACCATATGAGGTTGAATTTAATCAACCCGATATAGAGGACCTTGAGCAGGCGGTGAGGGAGTTTGGGCATAGGGTTAAGAGGGTTTACGTCAACATGGCCAGCGTTAGGTTGAGCAGGGAGGGTGTAAGCGTTTATCAGGCTATCGGTAGGGGTGTTAGGGAACCAGTTAAGATAGATGGCGGGATCCTAAGGCACCTAGGCTTAATTAGGGACTTTGAGCAACTGCTCCATAGGGTTTGGGTTGTTAGGGCCATTGAGGCCATGGGTGTTTACGTGGTTAACAGCGCCATGAACTGGCTGGTGGCCAGCGACAAGTTAGCGGCATTAATGATGCTGGCTAAGAGCGGTTTACCCGTTCCCGAGACTGAGTCCAGTGAAAACATGTTCATGGCCTACGATGCGGTTAAGAGGTTCGGCGAGGCCGTGGTCAAGGAGTTGAGGGGTTCAATGGGTTACGGGGTCTTTAAGGTTAATGACCCAGACGTAGCCATGAACATCTTCAGCTACCTACTCAACCTAAGCAAACCGATGTACGTGCAGAGGTTTCTGAATAAGAAGGGTAATGGTGACTATAGGGTGGTCGTGGTGGGTGGTCAAGTGATTGGCGCAATATTCAGGAGGGGGGTTGGGTGGAAGAGTAACGTTGCACAGGGCGCTAGGCCAGAGGCCGTTAAGCCAAGTGGCGAACTAGTGGAGCTGGCCTTGAAGACCTGCGACATCCTTGGGCTTGGCTATGCTGGCGTCGACATAGCCGAAACGGACGAGGGCTACTTCATACTTGAGGTTAACCCATCCATGTCGTGGCAGGGCTTCAAGGAGGCCACGGGTATAAATCCGGCTAGGTATATTGTTAAGCACGTAATAGACCATATTAAGAGGTAACTAGTATTACGTGCCTTGTACACAAATTAAAAATAAATTGAAGAAGCAAAATTAAAAAATAAAAAATTTATTTATTTTAAAGTAAGGGATTCAGGCTTACTTCTTCTGTTGTTGCTGCCCACCCTCCTTCTTCTCCTCAGTCTTCTTCTTCTTGGCCACCTAAACCACCGGCTAACCCTAAATTAACGCAACTGAGATTTAAAAGTAACCTTCGCTTTTCTTGGTGAGATTCATGTGGGCTCAAACTCTTTTAACCATAGATGCCCTCATTAGCTTAATTTACTATTTATGGTTAATTTAAGGTAAATTACATCCCAATTTATGGTGATTTCTCCATAGGAATATCAACCGGTACGTTGTGAAAAGGCGCTTAAAACCCACCCCAGCCCCCCTCACCATTTTACTAAGGCAAAGGTGCCTTAAACCATTACAACGCACTTAAGGTCTTGTCTTTTAGGGTTGGGGGTTTGTGGAGTGTGTTTTAATTGGGTGGAGTGGGGGTTGTGCATCTCCTGTTGGGATGCTGGGGATAGTGGTTATTAGGAGGCAGAGTAGTAGCACGCACAATGGGGGCATAGGCTACACAGCAACTTAAATGGCGCATTAAACGTAGTGAAGAAGGCAATAAGCAAAACACCAATTACAATCAAGAAACCAAAATGGCACCCATTGAAAAGGGGAGGCAACAACCAAAACCCAACAAAACCTCACCATTAAAGGCGAGGAGGGGGTCATAGCTTATAAAACGCCCATACGCCTGGCTGGTGATGGGTATTGTGGTTAAGTTAACTGGGAGGGTGTTTAACAGTGAGGAGTTGATTGAGAGGTATGTGGATGTGGTTGCCGGTGAATCAAATAGCAATAAAGTGGTTGTAGTTACTGGGGGTGGTGACGTGGCCAGGAGGTATATTGAAGCCACCAGGAGGTTGACTAGGAATGAGTCGGCAGCCGACATGATTGGGATTTGGGCCAGTAGGCTTAACGCCTGGCTAATGGTCTACGCCCTCCACTCAAGAGGCATCAACGTCCACCTTGGTGTACCTGAAACTCTAGGTGAACTGGGTAGGGCTTATTCAACGTCGAGGGTTGTGGTGATGGGTGGCCTCCAGCCTGGCCAATCCACAACAATGGTGTCTGTGCTGGCCGCCGAGTACCTGGGCATAGGCACAGTCGTCAACTGCTCGAACATTGACGCACTTTACACCGATGACCCATTTAAAAACCCTAACGCCACTAGGATAAGTAGGGCTAGGATCAGTGATGTAGAGGCCATACTCCACAGGGAGGGTGTTAGGGCCTTTGCTGGAACCTACGAGCTAATTGATGAATGGGCACTGGGCATAATGAGGAGGAGCGGCATATCCATGGTGATTATTGACGGTAAAGACCCGAGCAGACTCGCTAAATACCTTAAGAATGGTGAAGTTGAGGGCACCTTAATAACACCTTAAAACACCTTAATTTAGGCTTAACAGCTTTAAAAAGTGCTCAGGAAAAGGTATTTTAAGCCTTGCATACACGATAGGGTGAGGTGATTAAGCCTGTCGTATGAGGAGGATCTAAGTGAGTTCGAGATTGAGCAGAAAAGGAGGAGCATAGGTAATGACCCTAGGCAGAAGTGGATAAGCAGGATAGTGGCATCCATTCAACGCTACTATAAGAAGTGCCCGCATTACGACTTCAAGACAGGTACCTGCCTAATAATGGATAGCGACAACCCCAAGTGCCCGAGGGAGGGTAGGTATGAGGGATGCCCAATTCTAGAGGAGTTCCTAGGCAAGAAATACGACTACTACAAGTCTAAGGGAATAAACCCACCGTATGACTTCAGGGACTTGGCGTTAGCGTAAGGCGGATGCCAAATCTCATTTTTTAACAAAATATAAAAGCCTTTTAGGGTATGGCCTTAAATTGACTGAAACGGGTGTTTGCTGAAAAACATGGAAAACGACATTAGTCCCTTAGACTAAGGGTGCTGTTGTTTAAGACGCCAGGACCTAGTGGCCATTGTTTATGAACGCTGATAAGCCTAGCGGCACTCCTCATCTTAATCAACCTAATCCTCAAGGCCATTAACCTATCCCTTGTTGAGGTGGTGATGTGCAGCAGCCGCAAACCTACCTCTAGTTTAGAATGTATGTGTCTTGAATCGAGATCTAAGCTGTAGTCCACCCTTTCATCTGCATGTTACTGCTCGCCAAGCATCTCCTGGGTAATCCAGGGTGAGGTCCATTTATGTACTTAGCTTAACAAACACCAATAAACACTAGCTGAGAAACGCTAGTAAGTCCAGTTATTAGCCATGGCCGACTCAACCCCCTTGCTTAAATGAACCATGAGGGCCCTAACCCTGTTAACAGCCTCCTCAATCCTCTTACTAACAGGCCTAACCTCCTCATTCCAAACCTTAAAGACCCTCTGCGGTATACCCTTGGCTAGGCGTATTGACCTAACCGTGGCGTTAACCTCAAGGGGCCTTACATCCCAGGGCAACCTAAGTTCCTCAGCATCCCTAACCTGAACATACCTATCCCTCCCAACCTCCAACGCCTGAAGGTGGTGGGCCAGTAGGTGGAG
>Ga0080003_1000086_pt1 | contig 66740 bp, 74 predicted proteins | sample JossMetagenome_FD_69206 | JGI IMG/M metagenome (GOLD analysis project Ga0080003, IMG submission 69206) | Hot spring microbial communities from Joseph's Coat, Yellowstone National Park, USA - JC2_E (SPADES assembly) (version 2) | ecosystem: Environmental > Aquatic > Thermal springs > Hot (42-90C)... | reverse complement strand
TTGGTGTGTCGAAGCCTGGGTGTCCGTATATCACTGGCCCAATCATCTTAACCGCATACAACTCATCAGTGGCTTGATCCCACTCAAGAACCACCGCTGGTAAAGGCCTAACCGTGGGTCCAGTAACCACAGCACCACCACGATAAGGATCATAAGTAGAACCATGGCAACTACAGTGGATCACCTTATCCATGGGTCCATTAACCGTTATAGCCTTAACACCAGGTGGGTAGAAGGTAATCTCAGGAAATGTGCAACCGAGGTGTTGGCATAAGGCACTGTAGGCTACTATCGACTTACTAGGCCCAACACCCCCAGGGAATTCATACGAAACCCCATTCTGCGGTACCACAACTGTTGTTGGAGGAACCTCCACCGGCCTACCACCCTCATCACCAAGATTAAGCAACATATTAGGCTCATTACTAAGTGGGTATGGGAATAGGGCTATTTGCTTGCCATTAACCGGTATGCTGGAGGCCTTGATTGGATTTCCATTCTCATCAACAAGAAGCAGCCTTGGGAAACCACTTACACTTATCTCAGGTGGCATAAGAACCTCAAGACCACGCAGCATACCGACAACGACGCTCAACCCAGCCACAGCCACCATGGCTCTAAGAAAGTTCCTCCTACCCTCATTAACAATACCTCCACTGGCCATAACCACTAACGCCTCCAGTACCTTTAAAAATTTTAACTATAATAAATTAGGAAGTAAAATGGAACTTAACCTCCAATTTTTTCCCAATTTATATCCAAGTAAATATAGATTTAACAATACGTAAAGCTTAAAAGGTCGAGAAGACTTAGTGGTGGTATATGGCGAGGGTAAGTATGTTAAATGGAGGAAAGGTGGATTTTAGACTTGTAATAATACTGTTGATAGCCATCGTGGCAGGGGTCATTTACATGCTTTACCCAATTCCATTGGCTCAAACACCAGCTGGCATAGTGGCTTATAAAGTTGTAGGTTCGGCAAATATTCAAAATCCAGGTAGTGAACCCTTCTGGAGTAGGATACCGTGGTACAATGTTTCACTGGTCCCTAACCTATCAACCCAAATGCTACCGATACCAGCTAATGTACCCACCTCTGGGCTTGCACCATACATTATGGTTAAGGCTGCTTGGAATGGGAGCTACATATTCATCCTTGTTAAGTGGCCTGACTCATATGGACCAAGCCTAGTTGGGCCAGCGGCCATAGCTGGGCCTGGGCATTGGCCGCTTGTATACAACCCCAACGGTCCATTAAACGTAACGTTCCTAAAGATAATGACCAGTACATTCCACAGAACCTACTTCATATTGAACTCAAGCTTTGCGGTTATCAAGGGTTCCCCAAGGCCGATGGAGTACATCCTGGCCTATGTTGCACCGCATTACGGGGTTTACTTCTACGGTTACTACGTTAACTTAACCACCGGCCACTACTACCCCGATAGGGTGGCCATAATGTGGTACATGGGTAGTGAGCAGAGCCCAAGCGACTGCATGAATATAGGTGGGCCTCACCCCAACTATGCCGTTAGTGGCGAATTAGGCCAGTTAATGAAGCCTTACGTGGGCACTAACGTGGAACAGTACACTGGCGGTTCATTGAGCTCTGGGGCTGCTGACATTTGGGAGTGGATTAGCGGTGCCACATACCCAAGCGGCCAGAACTTCAACTACTTCACCAACGTCACCTGGGATGTTGAGAATGGGATAGATGAATCGGCGGCCAAGGCCTTCTCCCAAAACCCACACGGCTTCTTCATAAATCTATTCACTAATCAAACCGGCCTATATGATATAGGTGATGGTGGCATATGGTACCCCAATGCCACAGGTCCCGAGCCAGGCTACTTCGATAACTATGCTGGTGCTAAATACCAGGACGGCTACTGGGTTGTTGAGTTCGTAAGGCCCTTGAAGGCCCCCATGCCCTACACGGTTAACCTAACCCCAGGCAATACCTATGATGTAGCCTTCGCCGTATGGCTTGGTAAGGCTGGGGAGACCAGTTGGGATAAGTCAATATCAGCCAGCTTCATACCCCTCACAATAGCCACAACAGCACCATCAGTCACACCACCGATACCAATCCAGGTAATCATAGTGGCCGTAATTGGTGTTGTGATATCGCTGGTTGCCATTGGGTTAGTATTCTACTCAATTAGGCGTAGGTGACTCACTAAATGCCTGAGTTAAGTAATGCCGATTCAAAATATTACAATGCCCTACTCTCACTTTTCCTAGCCCTATTCCTGGTTCAATTCACCTTTAGGCAGTTCCTACAGCCCATACTACCCTTCACCCCAGCCCCCACTGGCCCATTGACCATAATGAGCCTGGTGGGTACGTTCAGCGTAGCGGCCTTAGCCGTGGTTACCCCAGCCTTAATCTACGAGACTAGGGTGCCCTTAAGGCTACTCTACTTTACAGTGACCATGATTGCCCTTTGGGGTGGGGTTGCCTTAAGCTATCTCTATCCGCATTACTACTACTCCTGGCCATGGTTAACCTTAAGCATGGTGCTCTGGGGCTTAACCATACTGGCGGTGGTGATGGCCCTAACCTCAATGAGGCCAATGGAACTTGCATTAATGATGCCTATCATTGCTCTTCAATTAATCTCACTGGTCATCTACATAATTAACATAGTCACGGAGTACTACCTAACCCCACTGGAGGGGGTGGTGACCCAGTTAACTTACCCAATGCTCCTCCTTACCTTAATCGGCGCCTTAACGTTAACGGTACTTGCGTTAATGGGTATTAGGATGGGTAAGTGGAGCTTAGTGGGTTACGTTGCATCGGCATTAACGGCCATAGCCCTAGCAGCGCCATTGTACTCACTGACAATTAACAATGGGTTCATGCAACACATAATGGATATGGTCTTCGCCATGGGCTTCGGCATCCTTGCACCACCAACCTCAATACCATTCATGACCATAGTTCTGGGTTTATACATATTCTCATCACTAACCCTAATAGTTAATGGTATGGTTAACAGTAGGAGATACCTTCACCTAGCCGCCATAGCGGTGACCTATGTTTCAACAGCCTACGTGCCCCATGTACTGTCAATATACTTCACCTCCGTAATAGCCTCTTCCCTACCGCTAGCCTATATAGGAGTATATAAATGATGCTGCAATTAAATCCATAGATAAGGCTTAAATAAAACCACTATTGCGTTAGTTACCTATGGGTAATGAGACTAATGGGAAAAAGGTTGCTAAGTTAAACCACACAGGTGAGTCATGCAGCAAGGTCGCAATAGTTAACTGGCTTTTCGTAAGGTCAAGGGGAGCTGACGTTAGGTTAATGATACTTAGGAAGCTTAGGGAGAGCCCAATGAACATTAACCAACTCTCCAAGGAGCTGAACCTAGATTATAAGACAGTGAAGCACCACCTAACAGTGCTGAGTAAGTACGGCTTCGTGAGTAGGGTTGAGAACAGATATGGATCACCCTACTACCTCACAGACGAAGTCTTCAAACACTGGGATGAGTTAATTAAGTTTATCAGTGAGTACAAGCCCCTGAAATTGGATGAGAATGGTAAGTACCCATGAGACTTAACGACGCACCTACATTAAAAATAATTAACAACGAGCCCATAATAGAGTGGGGTGGGGAGGTGTATAAGGTACCGAGGCTTAAGCATGGGGCCCTGTTCCTAATGGTCAATCAACTATCCACCCAGTTAAGGTTCTGCGAATACAGGGTTCACTTGGACTACACCAAGGGCAGGGTTATTGGGGATGAAGCCGTGGAGGGGCTTTACGAACACGCAAGGCAACTCGGCGGCATAGCCGATGAGTTTAGTCTCGAGTCGGGGTGGGATCCTGTAGTGGTTAATAGGGGTGAGGAGGGGGTTTCCTTCTTCAACATGAGGATGAGGAACTGGGTGGGTAAGGCAGACTTCACCAAGCCATATGTTGAGGAGAGGAGTGTGCTAGCCATTGTTAAGGGGATTCCAATACTGGGCTTACCGGACCTGATAATTAACAGGGATGGTAAACCATGGTTAGTGGTTGAACTTAAAACCACCAATAGGGTACATAGGCTTAGTTACGTTAACCCAAGGGAAGCTTACCAGGTGGAGGCCTATTACCACTTCCTAAGGATGCTGAACCTAAACGTTGAGAGGGCTGTGGTGGTTAAGATGATTAGGGGGCTGGATTATAGGCTAATAGACCACGTGGATTCAATAACCAAGGCTATTGAGGATGGGGTTAGGCATAGGCAGTTGAGTAATGGGGTCTACATGCATGTCGTGGATGTTACAAGCTTCAACGAGTTCATGAGTGAACTCGAATATGCATTAGACTACTGGCTGGGTTCAAGAAATGCCAAACCAAGCCCAAGCCAGGGGAAGTGCGCACTATGTGACCACAAGTCCCATTGCCCCTATAGCCTGGCCCGTTAATGACCGTGGTATCAGTTTTAATGCTTAATCGTCGTTATTTAAACTAAGACTATGGATTAACCCTGGTAAAGCAGGACACCTGAGAACCAGTTCAACATTGCACCAGGCGCGTAAACGGTGACCTGCCAACACGGGTAATTAACAACCCTCAGGGTTACTGTACCGGTGTAATTCACCACGGAAGCCGCCGTAACGTATATGCCTGTGCCGGGTACCGTGTAGCAGTATACGTAGGCTGATTGGTTGGTTAACGTTAAGCTGATTAGTAGGCTTGAGACGAGGGTTAAGTTGCTGAAGGTGAACAGTGTGTATTGCCCAGCCCCCAATTGAACACCCGGAGTCCCATAGACCTGGTACATGGCAGTTAACTCGGTTAGAATTAGGTTAACCTTACCCTTAATGCTGGTTACATTGTCGCCTATTTCGCTAACCGTATTGTTGATGCTGCTTAAGATACCTACCTCCTCATTACCTAGGCTAGCGATGCTGCTATTAATGCCGCTAAGCCCTCCAAGGGCCTCATTAAGCTTACCGTTGATGCTTATGTAGCTTGAGGTTAAGTTACCCATCAGCTCATTGTAGTAGTAGCCCATTGAGTTAAGTATCAATGATGAGTTAGATTCAATGCTACTTAATATCCTAGTGGACTCCTCCTTGAGGCCACTTGTCACATTAACTACCGTTAAGTTACTGTAATACCTAACCCCGCTCAACACGCCCCGCTCACTACCCTCAACGCTACTCACTATGCTGGACGTGTCCGTACTTAGTTCAGTAAGGACCTTGATCAGCATTGTGTAGAGGCTTGAGTTAACCATGCTTAGCCTGCTGAGGGTTGCTGACTCATTAACCGCCTCATACCTGTACACGCTCCAGGCTAGGTTTAGTGTGGGTGAAAGGTACCCATTCTTAATCCCAGTTAAGTTACTTAGCACAGCGGATGTGTTGATGTACTGGTACCTGTAAATTGACTCAACAAGGCTTAGGGTTGGGTTTAGGTAACTTGCCCTATCCACGTGCTCACTGTTCAATATGTTAACGGCGAAGTGTTTAATGGGGTTCAGATAAGCCACTAGTGAAACCAACGCCAACGCCAGCACAACCAGTATCAGCCCCACTTGAACCCAACCCATACTCATAGGTGTCATAGACCTGGTGCACTTAAAAAGGTACCTTCATGGCGAAAGAACGGCAAGTCTCACCATTGCTGCATAGTAATGCTGTTTAAGGTCAGTTCGTCCCTTCCGTAATCATAATTCATCAACTCATCGACCCCTCATCACCGTTGAGGATTATTAATCCACCTATTTAAACCACTACCCTCAATGCAGTTTATTGCAGGTCTCGGCTATTTTACGCAAGGTCACCCTGATTAAGTAAGGCCCATGGTGAGCCAGTTCATCACCCTCCGTAATTAGGTAGGCCCTAGCCTTAATACCCCTAGCCTTAAGCCAATTAACCACCTCTTCACTACCCCTTTTCCTACCAATGGGCTTAGGGTCGTATATGGCCAAGTCCACTTCAATGGTCCCTCTGCCTAGGCTGAAGTACGCCCTTGGTTCATCACCGTAAATATTCCTTAAGCCGAGTAACCTAAGCATTGAGTCTACGTAGGTGTGTGCGCCGGCCGTGTACGGCTCCTCGAACTCAATCTCCACGTATGTCCTTAGGGGTGGGCATGCCTTGGCGTACTCGGTTAGGGTCCTAAGTAGCTCAATGGCCAGTTCCTCACCCCTGTTCGGTTCATTAACCACTAGGGCTACCTTCTTCACGAAGTCTAGGACACCATATATGGTTACTGGTATTGGTATTGGGTAGGTTGGTGCAATGGCCTTAACCTCGTTGATTAGCCCCCTCTGGACACCCGTGGTGGTTAGTATTAGGTCTGGGTTAATACCCCTCAGCCTATCCACCAACACCCCAGTGTATGCCGCCACCCTTGGCTTAAGCATTGCCTCTGGGGGTCTATGGCAGTAAACCGTCACGCCTGCAACCCTATCCCCAAGTCCCATTTCGAAGAGAGTTTCCGTGATTGATGGGCTTAGGGACACTATTCTCTTTGGCTTATCAGGCAGCTCCACGGCCTCACCCATAACCTCGCTGAACACCCTCACGGCGCTGGGCACTAATCCTACTTTTAAAGCAACACCACAAAGATAATAAAACCAACCACACAACCCAACCATGGCCTACTCAGATAGGGTTAGGGGATTGCTTGGTGGGGTTGGTGAGTTTAGTAGGGTTAGGATTCACCTTAAGGATGGGTCAGTCCTGGAGGGTATGATACTGCCCAGGCCGGAGGTTGGAGACCCCGATGTCCTACTGGTTAAGCTTGAGAATGGTTATAATGCTGGGATACACGTGGACAGGATCCTTAAGGTTGAGGCCCTGGGTAAGTATGAGCCACCGAGGGTTGAGGTGCCGCCCTACGGTGTAGTGGTTTCCGGCAGTGGCTCTGGGGGTGTGGTTAGGTTCATAGCCACTGGGGGTACGATAATGTCGAGGGTTGATTACGTGACTGGGGCCGTTTACCCAAGCTTCAGTCTAGAGGACCTGTACCTAATGTACCCTGAGTTGAGGAGCCTTGCATCCATAGAGATGGTTAACCTGATGGCAATATTCAGTGAGGATATGAACCCGGCCAGGTGGGGTATGATAGCCGAGGAGGCTTGCAAGGCCTTCAGGAGTGGGGTGAGGGGCGTTGTTGTGTTGCATGGCACAGACACGATGCACTACACGGCCGCCGCCCTAGCCTTCGCCCTGCAGTCATCCCCAGGCCCAATAGCCCTAGTGGGGGCTCAGAGGAGTAGCGATAGGCCGTCAAGCGACTCCTTCGAGAACCTATACGCAGCAACCATAGTGGCCTCCCAGGCGGCCTTCGCAGAATCGGTGGTTGTGATGCATGAGGGGACCAGTGACGGTGTAATTGCTGTGCATAGGGGTGTTAGGGTTAGGAAGATGCACACGTCCAGGAGGGACGCCTTCATATCGGTTAACAGTGAGCCAATCGCCAGGGTCCTGGTTAGGCAGGGTAAGGTGGTTATGAATACGGGTGAGTATAAGGGTAGGGGTGAGTTGACCTGCAGCCCCAGGTTCGATGATAAGGTTGCCCTAGTCAAGTATTACCCAGGCATGAGCCCCGAACTCCTTGAGTACCTAATCGACAAGGGTTACCACGGAATCGTCATTGAGGGGACTGGCTTTGGGCACGTTGGTGAGCAGTTGCTTAAACCTATTGCAAGGGCCATTGAGGCTGGGATACCCGTAGTGATAAGTAGCCAAACGATATTCGGTAGGGTTAACCTAAACGTTTACAGGAGGGGTGTGGAGCTGCTTAAGCTTGGCGTGATACCAAGCGAGGACATGCACCCTGAAACCGCCTTCGTTAAGTTGTCCTGGGTCCTGGCTAACCATGGTAGGGATGTTGAGGAGGTTAGGAGGGTTATGCTGACCCCCCTGGCCTATGAATTGAACCCGAGGACGAGACCCATGGATTACATTAACAAGCCCACGGCGCCTAATGAGGCATGATCATCAGCCCCAAGTTCCTCATCAATACTCAGAGGCCTGCGTCTGAAACATCACCGGGGTAGGCACGCACGTAAACCCCTATTAAGCCTTTAGCCCACTCACTGAAGGCACTTGGTGATGCCATTAACGGTGTCGTTTGCTATCCTCCCAACCATGGAGTCTATGTTGACGAACCTAGACATCAACTGAAGGAGCCTACCCAAACTGGCCTCAGCGCTCCAATTAACCCTAGACCCATCACCAACCGGTTCAATGGTTAAGGTTAAGGAGACCTCTATCTGGCTCCCCGCAGCCCTACCATTAACCCTGTACTTAACGGAATTACCCTTAGCCTCAACAACCTCTATGGTTGAGTCGGCGGTGATCCTCCTCAACTCGGCTATGGGTACCTCCTCACCTAGGTCAACCATGAACCTAACCCTAGCCCTTGATTCACCCATCAACTCATAACTAGCTACGTTAGGTATGCACCTAGCAATGAAGCTGAGGTCGGTTAATCTATTGAAAACCTCACTGGGCGGCTTGGCTATGTTAAATGAACCGTTGTAGCGTAGGTTAGGCATTCACAACCACCCAATCCTCCTCCTACTATCCCTAGCCACCTCACTCATCAGTAGCGTCAACACCGCCACCCTACCCCTATCCTCATCAACACTGCCCCTGAAGCTTGAGGCCAAGCTGCGCAGTGGCTCATCAAGCTCCCTGAGGTCGTCGTATAGGTTTGCACCAAATAACCTGTAACCCCTTGTGACTGAGGATTTGCTGGAACCAAGCATCCTAGCCACCTCATCACTCAGCCTCTCACCAACCAACCTACCCGTGGTGAATTTACCACCAATGACAGTGGCCATGTTGCTGGGCTTCTCATGCCTAATAACCATGAAGTCCCTTGTAGCCTCCCTGGTATCCACACCCTGCATCTTGATGAGGGGCCTAACTGATGCATATGCCCTAACAACACTTGTCTTAGCCAGCAGCGGTACCATTTGAGAGCCCTCCGACGTGAGGAATTTGATATCATCATCTGATATTGGTAGGTTATCCGGGTCCTCCACTATAACTGCCGTGGTGCCCATTATTGACGTTGAACCATAGGGCAGGAGTATATCACCATCTGAAGGCATCCTTAACCTGTTGATAACCCTCCTAGTTAACCTACGTTGGTAAACAACCATAACACCCATAGTTGGCATCATATCAACATCGATTCCTGCCATTTTAACAACCCTATAGGTCCAGGGGCCAGCTGCCACTGCTATAACCCCAGCCTTAACGCTCCTAACCCCACCTGTCAAGTGATCCTTAACCGAAACTTCCCTAACTTCACCCCCATTAATGTTAAATCCTATAACTTCAGCGCCCTGCATTATTAAGGCACCCTCCCTATGTGCTGAAATCGCTATGCTGAACATTAAATCCCTGGCGAAGACAACCTTATCAGGAACCTCAACCACGGCCTTGACGTTTGGGTTTAGGTTAGGCTCCTCCCTAACTGCTTCCCCTGGGTTAATCTCCCTGTGCTCAATATTAACTTGCCTTAACCCCCTTAGGAACTGGTCCACGTACTCCTCATCCTCCTTTGTAATTGCCACGAAGTAACCGCCGGTATCCTCAACGGCGTGGGGTGCCATGTTCACGAGTACCTTATTCTCCTCAATGCACTCCACGGCGGCCTTCGGATCTGTTACAGCGTACCTAGCACCACTATGTAGCAGGCCATGCATCCTGCCACTCGTCCCACCGCCAATGGCCCCCCTCTCCAGTAGTACTACACTGAAGCCTCTTAGGGTCAGATCAAGTGCCGTGAATAAGCCATTAATACCCCCGCCAATCACGGCCACGTCGAAATCCACCTAACCACCCATTAACGCTAGGTATCAAACTTATTTAGGTTTTACCTCTGGTTAATACCGCTTAATGGGTTTACCGCTCATACCCATAGGCCCAAGGCACTTCCTTAGCCCAGCCAAGGGCCCTCTGCACTGCCGCCTTCCACCCCCTGTAGAGCCTCTCCCTGGTCTCGGGATCCATGGTTGGCTTGAAGACCCTGTCCAGGGCCCAGTTAGCCCTAACCTCATCTAGGCTACCCCAGAATCCAATGGCTAGGCCAGCTAGGTATGCTGCGCCCAGTGACGTTGTTTCAAATACCTTCGGCCTCCAGACTTCCACGCCAGTTATGTCGGCTTGGAACTGCATTAGGAAGTTATCCCTTGCAGCACCCCCATCAACCTTAATCCTGGGTATCCTTAACCCAGTGTCGCTAATCATGGCCTCCAGCACATCCCTATTCAAATACGCTATTGACTCCAACACTGCCCTCGCAATGTGTCTCCTTGTGGTGCCCCTGGTTATGCCTATTATAAGCCCCCTGGCGTATTGATCCCAGTAAGGCGCCCCCAGGCCCACGAAGGCTGGGACGAAGTACACACCCCCAGTGTCCTCTGCCGATGCTGCTAGGGGTTCAACCTCATCGGAAACCTCTATTATCTTAAGCCCATCCCTAAGCCATTGAACAGCTGCGCCTGTTACGAATATACTACCCTCAAGGGCGTACGTTGCCCTACCCCTCTCCAGTGAGTAGAACACCGTGGTTAGTAGGTTTCCTCTAGACATGATGGGCCTGTCCCCAATGTTCATGAGCAGGAAGTTGCCGGTTCCGTAGGTTGACTTAACCTCACCAACTTCAAAGCCAACCTGCCCGAATAGTGCCGCCTGCTGATCACCAGCGGCACCACACACCGGTATTGAGACCCCACTAAACAGTTTACTAGATACCTCAGGCCCAGTGTAGCCGTAGCAATCTCTATCACTCGACGGCCTGGGTAGCGGTAGGATGACCCTAGGTATCTTACCCTCAACCTCCAGTAGTTCATCATCCCAGTCAAGCCTATGGATATTGAATAGCATTGTCCTTGAGGCGTTGCTGTAATCAGTAACATGAGCACCGCCTAATCCAGGCGTGAGCGTGTCCCCACTACCCCTGGTTAGGTTCCAGGTGACCCAAGTATCCACGGTACCGAAGATAACCTCACCCCTAACGGCCCTCTCCCTAAGGCCAGGGACATTATCAAGAAGCCACCATACCTTAGTACCGGAGAAGTATGGGTCCGGGATTAGGCCAGTCCTAGACCTCACAAGGTCCATGTGGTTAGACCTCAGGTAATCAACCTGTGGGGCTGTCCTCCTATCCTGCCAGACAACGGCATTGTAGGCGGGTTGCCCAGTCCTCGGGTCCCAGATGACTGTGGTCTCCCTCTGGTTAGTGACGCCAATGGCCACAATCCTCCTAGGGTCAACCCTAGACTTCTCAATAACCTCCTTGACGACCAGCATGACCTTCTCCCAAATCTCAAGCGGGTTATGCTCAACCCAACCGGGCTTAGGGTAGATTTGAGTATGCTCACTGTATGCGTAACTGACAATCAACCCATTGTGGGACACCAAGGCGGCCCTGGTTCCAGTGGTACCCTGGTCAATCACCAGGATAAGGCCGTCGCCACGGTTCATAGCCCTAAACCCAGTAGCCGCATAGGGCAACTCCTTAATAAGGGGCACGCGTAGGGTGTTCATGGAAATCGGCCACTTTAAATGGTTAAGGTCGCACACGGCCAGGTACAACCTATCAAGCAGTGGCGTGATGCCGATAACCCTGGGTGAGTTGGTGAAGCTTGGGCAACCAGGCAACATAATTGATGAGTTAACCAGCACCTACGCCATCGATAAGGTTAACATTGCGTTAACCCACGGGACACAGGAGGGTAACTTCGCAGCCCTATCAGCATTAAGGGAACTCGGCATCGACAGGGTCGTGACAGTAGTGCCCGAGTACGAGCCCATAAGGGCATTACCGGGGTTCCTAGGCCTAAGGCACATTGAGGTTGAGGTTCATGAAACACTCCTAGAGGTTATTAACCACATTGAACCGGGGACTGTGCTCCTCCTCTCAAACCCAAACAACCCAACCGGGCTATTCCTAGACAGGAAGCTTCTATGGGAGTTGAGTGATTCATTAAGGAGGAGGAATGCCTACGCAGTGCTCGACTCAATATTCATCGAGTTCGTGGAGGAGGACCTCAGGCAACTACCCCTCGAGAACGTGGTCTACACATTCAGCACATCTAAGTTCTACACAATGAGTGAGCTTAAGGTTGGTTGGGTGATTGGCGATGAGGCCATTATTAAAGCAATTAACGGCATCATTGACCTCGTGAGCCCATTGGTCCTGGAACTGGACCTGGGTTACGCTTCAATACTAATTAGGAGTAGGAAATGGGTTAGGGAAAGGAATCTAGGCATAATAAGGCCCAATGTTGAAGTCATGAGGAGGCTGATAGATGCCTTGAGTGGTGGGGTTAAGGTTTACTACACGGAGTACATGCCCATATTCTACATGAGGGTTGATTGCCGGGGCTTAACAGGAACCTCACTGGCTGAGGGGCTACTAGCCAGGGATGTGCTCGTGGTTCCTGGATACTACTTCGGTAGAGATGACGGCATTAGGGTGGGGTTAGGTTCGGTTAAGCCTGAGACCTTTGAGATAGCCATGAAGACGATAATTAATGTTGTTAATAGTGAGTGTTCATCAAAACACCACTAGAGTTAATTTATAGTAGAGGAGGGACTTACAATGGAGGGAACTTGGTGCCTATCTAGACTTCGCTTCTTTACTAGCTCCAAGTACCTCTTAACAGGACTCAAGGTCAGTGTAGATGTAGAGACTGGTGGAAAGGGTTGATGGGGCGGCTAGGAAGATTTAGGGTAAAGTGATGGTGGTCCTGCACCGCCTGAGGATGGTTCAGAGACTTGAGACGTGTTTGAATGTTTTTAATTGGGTGGGTTCTATGTTTTAATGCGTCTCAGGACTCACGTAGCCTTCTCCATGGGTTTAATAGCGCTGCTGGAGGTGCTGCTTAGCGTGGTTAACCCAGTCCTAGTGATCGGCTCATCATTCGTATTATCATACCTAGTGAACTTCATAATAGATGCACTCGGCCATGAGGAGAGGGCTGGCCGTCCAGTGAGGTCGCCTAGGACTCATACGGTGGGTAGGTCGTTCACCATTGGTTTGGTGCTTGGCTTGGCGGTGGCGTTGTTCCTACACTACATGGCCCCGGTTAACCTAATGCAAGCAACCGTGGTCACCTTAATGGGCCCCATGGTTGGGTGGAGCCACATGCTTCTCGACTCGTTAACCGAGGGTGGGGTTTTCGTTAAGAGGAGGGGTAGGTGGGTTAGGTTCGCCCTAGCCCACTGGAGCTATAGGAACCCAGCCGCCAACTGGCTGTTCACAATGCTTGGCCTAGCCATGTTAGCCTACTCAATAGCGCTCATGCTTCATGTGGTACCGCCTTAGGGTCAGGCTCAGCGGTTACATCAGGGCTCAGCGCTGCAAACTATCATCACTAGTTAAGCCGGCTCGTTAACCCTAATAAGCTTAATTGTGGTTAAGCATAAAAGGTTAGTTGGAGTGCTTAAGGAGTGATCAACGTAGATGAGTTAACGGCCAACCTGCTCAGCAGTTGCGCCGGTGAAGAGTTCCTGGGTAGGGTGCATTCTGAGGTTCAGGATACAATAATTGATGTGGCCGAGCTTGGGGTTAGTGATGAGGTTCTCGTTAAGGTGCTCGGCATCTACGCAGTGGCCCAAGCCCTGAGGTGGGTTAGGCTTAACGTTAACACCCAAGCCCCAACAGAGGCCCTCAGCGATGACTACGTTAGGGTTATTCAATGCCTAGCCGACGCAATTAGGGGTAAGGGAGCCGGAGACTGCCACGTGTCCAGTGAATTGTTCAGGAGGGCCCTCCAGCATGGGTTAACCCTTATTAATGAGGTTAAGGTTAAGTGCCTCAGTGACCTGTAGTTAATTTTAAAAGGGCCAATAAACTGGGCTTAAGGATAATAACATGCCCGCATTAACATCATCAGGTCAACCCAGGAGGCAGCATAAGGCGCTTGGTAATGCTCCATGGCACGTTAGGCGTAGGCTACTCACAGCCCCATTATCAAAGGAGCTTCAGAGGCAGTTTGGTGTTAAGAGGGTCCCGGTTAGGGTTGGGGACACTGTCCTCATACTGAGGGGGGACTTCAAGGGGACTAGGGGTAAGGTAACCAGGGTTGACTACAAGAGGGTTAGGATATACGTCGACTCCGCCACGAATAAGAAACCCAGTGGTGAGGCGGTGTACTACCCGATACACCCATCGAAGGTTGTGATAGTTGAGCTTGACCAGAGTGACAAGGCAAGGATGGCCGCCATTGAGAGGGCTAGGAAGCAGAGGGAGGCGGCGTTGGGGGGTAAGGTTGAGGTTGTCACGACCCAGCAGGGTGGTCAACCATGACCCACCTGAGGAGGTCAACCACACCAGACTGGTGGCCTATTAGGAGGAAGGAGGCCCCTTGGTCTGTTAAGCCAAGCCCAGGTCCGCATCCAGCTGACTCAAGCATACCACTGGCCATACTGATCAGGGACGTCTTACACTACGCCAAGACACTGAGGGAAGCCAGGTTAATAGTGGGTAAGGGTTACGTTAAGGTTGATGGGGCCGTTAGGAGGGATTATAAGTACCCCGTGGGTTTAATGGATGTCGTGGAGTTAACGCCCACTAGTGAGTATTATAGGATGGTTCCTGACCCAGTCAGCTTCCTTAAGCCCATTAAGATCGATAAGGCTGAGGCAAACCTGAAGATATGCAGAATAGAGAACAAAACCATGGTTAAGTCCGGTAGGGTTCAACTAAACCTACACGACGGAAGGAACATTATTGTTGACCAGGAGGAGGGGAGGAAGTATGGCACACTGGGTAGTGTGCTGGTTAATCTTGAGGAGGGTAAGCTGGTGGACTACTACCCAATGGAGCCAGGTCGATACGTGATAGCCTTCGATGGGGTTAACGTGGGTAGGCATGGGACACTGGTGGGTTGGATTAGGCCACTTAGGAGGAGGGACGCAATAGCCACCGTCAAGGCTAAGGAGGGTGAGTTCAAGACTGTATTAGACTACCTACTGGTGGTGGGGAAGGAATCACCGGTCCTAAAGGTGACCGAGTGATGCCGGCCATAGACCTATCAACAATCGACCTGAAGACTATTAAGCCAAGTGACATAGACTGGAGGAGGTTTGTACTGGACACTGGACACCCCATGAGGAGGGTCTTCATTTGGAGCGTTGCAGTTAACATGGGTGTTGGGCAGAGCGGTGAGAAACTTGAGAAGGCTGCTAAGGTAATGGCTGAGTTAACAGGTAGGACGCCATCCTATAGGCCAGCCCACAAGTCAATAAAGGACTTCGGCATAAGGAGGGGTGAGCCGATAGGGCTGCTGGTAACCCTAAGGAGGAGTGAGGCGGTGTGGTTCCTACTAAGGGCCCTGGCGGCAGTGGACTTCACCCTAAGGGAGGAGAGCTTCAACGCAGGCAACGTGAGCTTCGGGGTTAGGGAGCACATACTCGTACCCGGGGCTAGGTACGACCCGGCTCTAGGCATATTCGGCTTCGACGTGGCGGTCACCTTGGCGAGGCCAGGCTATAGGGTTCAGTATAGGCGTAGGGCAAGGTCAAACATAGGCAAGGTGCATAGGGTGACCAGGGAGGAGACGATCAGGTTCTTCCAGGATATAATAGGAGTCAAGATACTTAAACGCTAACCACTGGTAATAGCATCTACATTTAATCCACAGGTCCCTACGGGGTTTGAGTTAATCCACCTAATTAGCCGCCCAGCACCCATGGCATGGTATAACTCCCCTTCAGTCGGCATCCACCTGGAGCCCAACCTGGGCCTCACCACACGGAGCTCACAGGCCCATGCGGGCCTAAGCCCCCCTGGTGTATTAATCCAGGGAGGCCCGTGTGCCTGGGGAGTTTCCTAAGACCACCCGTCGCCGTGGTGGTCCTGAACCGCCACCACACCATGGGTGCTGGGCTGTTGTTAAATCAACCCCTTGGATTATAAACCTTCCCCTTTCAACTAACTTAAACCACAAGAACCCTGTCACCATTCTTAATTCTCATGATTAATGATGGGAAGTCTAGCGCTTCATCAACGAGTTCACTTAGCTCATCCTTACTCACACCGTAAATTGCCATAACCCCTGTGCACGCGATGACCTTAAGGTTACCTAGGGATTTGGCATTACTGATTATGCTTAAGTAATCGGCCTTAAACCTACTATACCTCTCCCCCTCTCCCTGGTCACTTAACTGCGGGGTCTTCTTGAAGGCCAGTATGGCACTGCCACTTATGAATAAGACTACCTCATCCCCTAGGGCTGAGTATGATGCTGCTAGGGCTGATGCAACGTAGAGTTGTGCTGGGTCATTCCTGGTTAGTATTATGTACGTCGCCATTAGGGTGGCTCCACCTCTGATGGTATTAACTAAGCCGGTTAATGCTTAATATGCAGCGTTAAATATCAACGACGAATTGAACCCTGTAATGGTCATTAACCTTATCAATCCTCATCATGTTGTAGGTCATGGCCTTCACAATAGTTCCCCTGAAACCATGCTTATTAACATCATAATGCTCACCCAGCAGTACAGCCTCAATCCTACCGCCCTCATCAAACCTATTAATGACAATGTCCCCAATGGCCATCTTCCTCCCATCAAACCAGTAAATAACCTCATCAATCCAGTTGAAGAGTAGTTGCTCAAGATCAACACCCTCAACGGTTACGTTAACGGCCTCAACCTTATCAACCCTACCCGTATCATACATTATGTTTAAGACACCCAACGCCGCGTTCCTGAAGGCCTCAGGTAACGTTGAACCGTTAGCTATGATGAGGATGTCCGCCGTGTGGTCACCGTACTCGAAGGGTGGGTAAGCCACGTGGGTAGTGTTGATTAAGGTTTAATAATTTTTAACTAACATGAGCCTAATCCTAGAAGGTTAACACCTGGTAGCCATTGTTTATGTAGTACGAAACCCGTTCACCAGCCGGCTTAAGGTCAACCTTGATTTTAAGCAGACTTGAGTCAATACCCCTACCCTTAGCGTAGTTTATGCAGGCTGAGTCAACTGCACCATTCTTAAGCAGGTAGTCAAAGTCCTCCCTAGCCTGCCCCTCAAGGTTAAGCAGCCTCTCCTGACTTGGCCCAAAGAATATTATCTTCAAGTCCTCAAACCTCCTATTAGCCACAGAGGCTGCGGCCATCCTTAGGGCTAGGTCCATCTTCTGGTCGCCGCTCATTATTAGGAAAACCACCTTAACCATGACTGGGCGAGGTAGTTGCTATTTAAATACGCTGCGCGGTCTATAGCCTGAAATTGCGGAAGCCATATTAAGGTGGCTTGGACTATGGGACCTGGTGATGATGCTTCACCCCACGTGAACCGTGATGATAAACTCCAATACTGAGATCATCTCGAGGCAAAGAACCCTATTAACAGCCCCACTAAGAATATGACTATCATGACTACTCCAAGGCTTAGGAGGAGCCCTGAGAGGAATGCCGCCGCGGCCAGTGAGAAGCCTAGGACATGAATGAGCACTGCCATGCCCCTCGGCGAGATTACACCGATTAGTAACAGGATTAGTACTATGGCGCCTATCACTATAGCCGCCACTATGAGCTTTCTAATCAGGAAACCCACTAATATGCCCAGTACAAATACTATCAACGCCATGACAAGGCCACCGATTACTGCATCTATCGCCGTCATTATAATCAGTGAAGGCAGGTTAATCATAAACTAGGTACTATCTGGAGTTTATAAGTATAGCGTTACTCTTACTCATTGTTCATAGCTTCATCTACTTAGTGCTTATTTAAATTAGATGTACATCGAGCATGGAGATGTGCTATGCGCTAGGCCTTGTAACTACCTGTGTTATCCTCAGGCTTCTGTTGTAGGATAAGATATTGCTCATGGATACCTCAACGTTTGGGTTGGGTATGCAGATTATTGACAGTGAGTCGTAGGTGACTATTAGCCTTATCGAGTTCCTAAGCCTATGGAAACTAAGCACTTGGCAGAGCCTATTCATCAGTGTTAGGTGGCTTGGCTTCAACTCATGGCTAATCATCCTCTCACCCCTGGACTCACCCAATATTGACCTTAACCTACCCCTAACCTCATTCATATAAGCCTCAACGGCGTCATACACACCCTCAAGCCTACCCATAACCACCCTACCTAGGGTGGCCAAGTCTATTATGGGGACCATTAGGCCATCATCTCTCTGTGTTGAGCGCCAAAGCATGGATTCGATGAAAACGTAGAGTAGGGCTGCATTAACACCGTTGATGTATGGTGTGTTTAGGAGTAGATAGTCGGTGTATGAGCCCATGAAGCCGAACCTAAGGTTCTCGGTTATTATCGAGGACACTAGGCCATCGGCATCACTAGCCTTAATGGCGCTAGGTTCAATTAGGGTGGGCCAGGGGTTCAGGTGGAGGGACTTCAATGGGTCGCTGTGTAGGCTTAGTGGCAGTGACTGGCGCTTAAGCTCAACTAAACCATCATTAGCCATGGCGCTCAGGATGCCTGATGCATCGGCGCCGTTCTCATCTAGGGTTAATCCAACTAGGTAGGTTAAGTAAAGCCTCCTGGCTATGGTTGGCCAATTGTTCAACGGCCCTATGGTGGTTGGGTCGATGACCTGCTGGAGGTTGCTGGGCGTGTGGCTAAGCAGGATTACATTGCCCTGTGGGTTAGCTTGAACATTATTCTCAAGCCCAATCAGCAGCGTAATATCGTAACCCTGAATGAGCCTAAGAACCCTCTCATCGTTAATCGAACCGGCGAAGGTTAGGTGGGTTTCAAGGCCCAGGTAATACCTAACCATGAGCAGGGCTAGGGCCAGGGTGACACTGTAAGTAGATGGGAAGGTCACCATGAGTAGTGGTTTACTGTTCCTAATTATGGGCTCTATGAGCGTTATCCCCCTATAACCCCTCACAGTTTAACGCATACGCACCACCTTTTTAACGCTCACACCAACCACGTTAAGTACAAAAACACACCCAAGGCTGGCTGGTAATGCTCCATGAGCCAAGTAATCCGCTGTTCGGCGTGAACAACCCCAAGGGTAGGGTGATAGTGGTGGGCATACCGATGGAGGACACGGTTAGCTTTAAGCCAGGGACAAGGTTCTCCCCAGGGGTGCTCAGGTTCATTTCACCATACCTTGAGGCAACCCCAACCGAGCACCTGGGTGTTGAACCACTGGGTGAATTTAGGGATGTTGGTGATGTACCACTGCTCCAGGGTGAGGCTGAGGTTAACCTGGGCAGGGTTAGGGAGGTTGAGGCTGGGCTACTGGGGAGTGGGCTCGTGGTTAACATTGGTGGTGAACACACGTTATCGCTAGCCGTGGCTAAGGCCATTAGGGATAGGTTCGGTGAACTTGGTGCCTTCATACAGTTCGACGCCCACCTAGACCTAAGGAGTGAGTGGCCGCTTGGGCAGGGGTTAAGCCACGCCACCTTCGGTAGGCTGCTCAACACCGAGGTTAAGCCGTCAATGTACGTTAACCTGGGCTTCAGAGGTTACGATGAGGAGGAGCTTGACTTCGCCGTGAAGCTACGCAAATCAATTCTCCTGGACTCCGTGGAGTTAATGAGTATAAGCCCCGTGGGGCTACATGAAGTGCTCTCCGGTTTAACGGATATTAAGGCCCCCATACACCTATCCATAGACATGGATGTCTTCGACCCAACCATAGCCCCAGGGGTTGGTAACCCTGAGTCAGGGGGCGTTGACTATTGGGCAGTCTACAGAGCGCTTAGCGTGCTAATGCCCATGGTGGCGGATAGGTTAGTCGCCGTTGACGTGGTGGAGTACTCACCCCCAAATGACCAGTCCAATGCGACAGCCTCATTGACGCTGAAGTTGATAGTGGACATAGCCAATCTGTACCTATGGAGCATCAGGTGCAGGAGTGCCCGTGGTTAAAATTTAAGAGGCGTTGAATAGGGTTACCTAGAAGTTTAACTCCCCTAGGTTACCCAGGTCGCTTGTTGCCTTCTCAGAAAGCACATCATTACTGACGGATATGCTGTACCTAAGCCTATACGTGTAAACCAAGGCACCCGACTCCTCAGTGGGTTGTAGACTCAACTCACCGTTAATATCGGCATGACCCTTCTCTACACCATTCCTAAGCAGGCTCCACCTCATGGACACTACCAGCTTATCCCCACTCCTCTCAACACTCCACTTCCTCTCCCCAGGCTGCAAATCATAGGTGGTGGCGTACTCCTTAACCATATTGGTGAATGAGCCACCCTCCCCAAGGGGCTGGGATAACCCAGCCTCCCTGGGCCACCTCTCAAGTCTCCTCAACCGAGCCTCCTCGGGTGTATCCTTACTGAACCTTATTGGCACCTCTATCTCCGTTTCGTAAACCACAGTGTACTCGGATGACATAGTAACCGCGCCTAAGCTAGGTTAATTAATGTTTTCACGCGTTAATTTGAGAAATCTTTATTAAAGGGGTTACCACTGTGAAGGCCATATGGCGGTTAACGGGGTTGATCTACTGACTCTGAGCATACTCCTAGCCTTCATACTTGTGGTAGTGGGGGTAATGTTAATTATTGCAGATGCAGCCAGGGGTAAAGGGGGCGAGGAGGGTAGGGGAAATGCCAAGTACGGTGGGGTGGTTGTCATTGGGCCCGTACCCATTGTCTTCGGGAATGATTCATCGGTGGTTAAGTGGGCCATCATATTAACCATAGTTGTGGTACTTGTCTTCGCATTACTCATACTACTGCCGATGATGGGTGTTTAACATGAGGCTCTATCAAGTTGGCCTAGCGCTAATATTCGCCGCCGTGCTCATACCAATAATAGCCATTGTCCTAACGGCATTAACCACCCAGCCAAGTGGAGTCACCTGGGGTGGGGCCATCCTGGTCTTCCCAATACCAATAGCCATAGTGCTGGGCAATAAACCAACCATAGTAACCGCCCTATCCTGGGTTATGCTAGTAGTCTTCGTAATCTTCCTAGTACTCTTCATAGTTATGCTGCTTCGCTCAAGGGGGATTAGGCCTAGTGGCCTTGACTCATCAGGTGTTTAACTCCATTATTATGAGCCTCCTCCCATCCTGGCCCGGCAGTATGAAAGTTAACTTATATGAGTCACCGAACATTATGGCGGATACATCATTCCCCAGGTGGACCTCACCATCAATGCTATGTATCATGCATGATTCACAGCCCCTAGCCTCCTCAATAATGCCCCTTATCACGTTAGGTATGTTAGTGCCATCGGTGGTTAAGGCCACCAGCAACTCGCCATGGTCACCGTGGGAGTGGTAATCGGCGCTAGCATGGTACTCGCTCTTAATGGCATCAACGACCTTACTTAAATCCTCCATGAACCCAGGGGGTGCTGTATGCTGGTGATGCTCCTCACCCTCTTCACCCTCCTCATCCTCAGTGGCTGGGATGACCACTATGTTGAGCACCAGTTCAAGCTTATCCGAGGCCCCAATCCTCTTAAGCTCATTCCCAAGTCTCCTCCACTCCTCAAGCCCAAGTTTAACTTGCTTGAAATCAAACACAACCAGTCACGTTAACCGGGATTTATAAGACTATCCCACTGGGCAATTAAGCTAAGACAGGAAGACACGCCTATTCGCCACCATTTCTCAGTGGGTGGCGGTTTAGTGGCCCGCCATCTACCTCTCAACGGTCACCCGCAGTTCCCAGCCCTACGGATCTCGGGACCCCAGGGTCATTAGCAAATGTGTTGAGGTTAGTTTCATAAATCTTTTGGAGGATAGCCACAAATAAGTTATGAGTAACCATAAATAATAATGAAGACAGAAACAGTCCATAGATAACCACAGGCAAACCTTATACGGCCTCCGGCATCTAACCCCTAGTGTTTAGGCAATACAGGGTTAACTTTATTTAGGGTCGTGGTTGTGGTTCATGTGGCTAGGCTCCTCATTATAAGCGACTCAAGTAGGTTTAGTGTGAGTAAATTGGCCGGCGAATTGGCTAGCATGGGCAACCAAGTCACCCAACTTAACCTAGATAACGAACCATTTAACCAACGCCTAGCCAACAACTACGACCTTGTGGTCTTCACGGCCATTAATCCATACACGGCATTGTCAATAGCGTTAACCGTCAGTAGGAGCATTAATGATGCAGTGGGTATGTTGAACTCCCTATCGGTCGTCAAGCTACTTAAGGAGCAGGGGATTGAGTATGAGCTGGTTGCTGGTGATGAGGCCGTTAAGAGGGTGTTCACCAAGGGTCCCTACTACTTCAATACGGCCTGGTCCCTAGGCCTAGGGGGGTTTGTGGATACTGTTGAGGGGGCTAGGAGCATACTTGAGTATAGGCACTACCTGAAGAACCCACTATCACTAGCCTCAGTGCTAGCCCACATTAGTAATGCCCAAGAGTCCAAGGTATTCGCCACGGTTAAGCATGAGAGGTACGGTGAGGTATTGAGGAGACTTAACGTCCAGTTCGCCGAGTTAACAATAGTCAACGGCGTGATAGTTGAGGCTAACCCAACACCAGAGGTGCCGTTGGGAAGTGTTAGGGAAGTGGCTGAGGTGATTAACAGTAATGTCAAGTGAACTGGAGGTTACCTTAAGGATTAGGGTAATGGACTGCTCAGACGTAGTCAAGGCGCTAATGGTTGACGAGGTTAATCTACCAAAAGGCATTAGGACTAGTATTGAGTGCAGTGGCGATGAATTACGGTACACGCTGAGGGCTGAGGTAGGTAACCCAAGGAACGTGCTATCCGCCTGGAACACCATCGACGACCTGCTTAGGAACTTAAAGGCTATTCTCTCAATTCAGATTCATCAATAGTATTCTCATTAATTGAGAAAATGTGTACTATTAATTAAGTTCTGGTTAAAATACGTGAATCCAAACTAAGGAACATTAATCTTGAAACACTCTGCCGTAAAATCCCTTAAAAGGTTAGTTTTTCTCTTAAGCTATAAGGATTAAAAATACCAGTGGGGTTGGTTTTGGGTATGCAGGACTTCATCCACGTTAAGGATGTTGCATCGGTTGGGGAGGGTAAGCTGGTTAGTGTTAGGGGTTGGGTTTATAGGAAGAGGGAGATCGGTGGAAAGGTCTTCATAGTGGTTAGGGACTCAACGGGCATTGTCCAGGCGGTTGTGGGTAAGGATAACGGTGACGCCTTTAAGAAGGCTGAGCAGCTTAACATAGAGTCCTCACTGGTGTTGAGGGGCTACGTTAAGAGGGAGCCTAGGGCACCTGGGGGTTTTGAGATCCAGGTCATTGACATTCCATGGAGCTTCGTTGGTTGGCAGTTCCCCATAAACGAGGACGCTGCTAAGGCTGACTCGGAGTACCTGCTCGACATGAGACACCTGTGGGTTAGGAGTAGGAGGATGCAGGCGGTGTTGAAGATTAGGGATACGGTCTTTGGGGCCATACACGAGTGGTTTAGGGGCAACGGCTACTATGAGGTCCAGGCGCCCATGTTCATAACCTCGGCTGTTGAGGGTGGGTCAACGCTCTTCGAGGTTAACTACTTCGACTCTAAGGCATACCTAACCCAGTCATCCCAGTTCTACCTAGAGGCCCTAATATTCTCACTGGAGAAGGTCTACACAGTGGCCCCAAGCTTCAGGGCTGAGAGGTCGAGGACGCGTAGGCACCTGACCGAGTTCTGGCATGCGGAGGCTGAGGTGGCTTGGGCTGGGCTTGAGGACATTTTCACGGTCACCGAGAACCTGATAAGCCACGTGGTTAAGAGGGTCCTTGAGAGGAACCTAGAGGAGTTAAGCATACTGGGTAGGAGGACCGAGCCCCTTGAGAACGTTAAGCCACCCTTCCCGAGGGTGAGTTACGACGAGGCAATAGGCATACTCAACAGGAAGGGGTTTGACTTGAAGTGGGGCAGTGATATAGGTGCTGATGAGGAGAGGGCGTTAACCCTTGAGTTCACTCAACCAATACACCTGCACCACTTCCCCGAGCAGGTTAAGGCATTCTACCACAGGAATGACCCAGCTAGGCCTGAGACGACGCTAAGCGTCGACGTACTCGCCCCCGAGGGTTATGGGGAGGTTGTGGGTGGTGGGGAGCGTATATTTGACTACGATGAGCTCGTGGGCAAAATAAGGAGGTTTAACCTAAACCCGGATGACTACCAGTGGTACCTTGATCTCAGGAGGTATGGTTCAGTCCCCCACGCAGGCTTCGGCCTTGGGGTGGATAGGCTGGTCATGTGGATATGCGGACTTGACCACATTAGGGATGCATTACCCTTCCCAAGGGACATGAGGAGGCTTAAACCCTAGATTACTGAGGCTATGGCTATTAGTATCATCATTATGGAGGCTGAGGATAAGGCGGCCGTTGTAAGGGCAATAATCCTCCTCATCCTGGCGAGAACCTCCTCATGAACGTAGATGGCCATTGACACGTCCAAGAAACTATCCTTAACAGCAAACACTGACATTACAAACACGGCCACGTCAAGTATGGCTATGGAGACCAACTCATACACGAACCCACTTGAGCGTGCCGCTGAGCCAAGGTGGATGAACAGTTCGTTGACCCCTAGGTAACCGTGAACCATGGCTACCGTGGAGAGGAGTATAGCCACTATGCTCAATCCAAGTGATACATAGACCGCCTTAATGTTCATTAAATGTGCCTAACTCATTAATTGTTTAAATAGGTTGCGTCATCTGGGTATGGTACCCCCAGACCTATAGTACATGCACTTATCCCTAATTGGGCACTCACCGCAATGTGGTCTCTTACTTCTGCAAATCCTCCTACCGAACTCTATTAAGCCCAGGTGCACCCTTAGGTAATCCCCGGGGCTCAGTATGCTCCTCCAAAATAGGCTGACATCCTCATATCCACCCACCACGCCGAGCCTATGGCTAATCCTCATTATGTGGGTGTCCACTGGGAAGGTTGGCCTACCTATGTTCAGCAGCACCACGTCAGCGGTCTTAGGCCCAACCCCAGGTAGGCTCATTAGTGTCCTCCTAGCCTCATCAGTATCCATGTTCCTAATGAACTCCAGTGACCCACCGTACTTCGTGTTTACTACGGTGGCTAGCTTAATTAACCTATCCGCCCTTTGCCTAAAGGACCCTATTGGCCTAAGTAAACCCTCCAACTCCAGCCTACTGAGGCTCAGTATAGATGAAGGTGTTATTGACCCCAACCTAGCCTTAAGATCCCTGTAAACCCTAGTGGCAACCTTATCACTAGTGTTCTGGGTTAGCATAACGGCCACTAGGCCCTCGAATATTGATACACCCCTGGTGAAGACCCACCTACCCAGGAACTCCCCCTCATCAATTTTAACTAGTGATATGGCCTTAAGGACATCATCCCTTGTTAAACTTACCATGACTGGGCTTGGGTCACCGTTAATTTAAAAGTGTGGATTTGTTCACCTGGCCAGTGCCTTAAAATTCAACAATCCTCTTACCCTTACTCCTATACTCCTCAATCAGCTTGGCGGCTACGTCCTCAGGTAGCTTAATGGTTACTAGGCTTGACTTGGCCCTAGCCTTCAGCTTAACCACATTACTAACCTTCTTAACCCTAATCTCCTCAGCGTTGTCGGCATACCTCCTCCACAGGTCTATTAGGAAGACTTCCCTTGGCATATCTTCGACTCACCAGTACCCCTTTAATACTTTCCTCTAAAGCCTGAGGTTAACCATTACACACCCTCCTCACGGTTCTTCAACCACCTCTTTAAGTCCGGTGCAGCGTTTATGAGAACCTTGGTGTATTCATCTTTTGGGTTGCTTATTATTTCATTTATGTCACCCTCCTCAACTATTCTACCATTCCTCAGTATAACAACCCTACCCCTACCTGACTTCAGTAGCAGTACCCTGGCTAGGGCTAGGTCGTGGGTTATGAAGACGAGACTTAGGCTTGACCTATGCATCAACTCTATGAAGGTGTTTATGAAGCCTATCCTCAGCGAGGAGTCTATCATGGTCACAGGCTCATCGGCAACTATGAGCCTTGGGTTTGATGCAAGGGATCTAGCTATGGCAACCCTCTGCCTCTGCCCCCCAGACAATTGATGCGGGTATTTGTTCATGTAGAAGGATGGCGGTACAAGGCCAACCAGCCTAAGCAACTCCTCAGCCCTGGTCTCAGCGTTAACCTTGGGGTTCCACCTCCTTATGGGGGCCATTAACTGCTCCCCGACTGTTAACGATGGGTCTAGTGATGAGTATGGGTCCTGGGGAACCCACTGAACGCTCCTCCTAAACTCCTCAAACTCCCTACCCTTCAGTGAGTATATGTCCTTACCCTTGAATAGAGCCAACCCACTGGTGGGCCTCTGGAGGCCAAGGATCACCCTGCCCATGGTTGTCTTGCCTGCACCACTCTCGCCCACGACTGCAATCACGTCGTTGTCCCTTATGCCCAGGTTAACGTGGTCAAGGGCCTTAGTAACCCTCTTACCGAATAGGCCAACCCTCTCCGTGAAATAGACACACACGTCCCTAAGCTCAATTAGGTACTCATCACTTCTCATATAGGTAACACCTCACCACCCTACCATTAATGTTATACTCCCTTGGCTTTTCAACCTTACACACATCCATGGCGTACTGGCACCTGGGCCAGAAGGGGCATCCTTGAATATCCTCAAGTGGGTTCGGTGGTTCGCCGGGTATTGGCCTAACCTCCTCGGGGCTTGAGGAAAGTGAAGGTGTTGACTGCACCAGTGCCTTTGTGTAGGGGTGCTTGGGGTCAATTATGACATCCTCCGTGGGCCCAATCTCCATAACCTCCCCATTGTACAGGACGATTACCCTGGAGGCTATCATGGGTACTATGGATATGTCGTGGGTTATGAAGATTATTGTCGTGCCCAACTCCTCATTAATCATCTTAACCAGTTTAAGTATCTCCATCTGCGTCACCACGTCTAATGCGGCAGTTGGCTCATCCATAATCACCAACTCCGGGTTTAGGAGTAGTGAGAGGGCTATGGCAACCCTCTGCTTCATGCCACCGGACAATTGATGTGGATACAGGTTAAACACCCTAGCCGGGTCAAGCTTAGTGAACTCCAGTACCTCACTAGCCCTCTTCAAGACATCAGCCTCATCACTGATTCCATGTGCCCTGGCAGTGTCGAGGAAGTGGTCCTTAACCCTCATTGTTGGGTTGAATATGTTCTGACTGGCCTGGGGGACCATGGAGACCTTAACCCACTTATACTTCAAGTTGAATTCATGTTCACTGAGGGAGAGTAAGTCAACTCCATTGTAATACACGTTACCACCCTTAATCACCGCCGGGGGTTTAAGCATACGCATTATTGCTAAGGCTAGGGTTGATTTACCTGAACCACTCTCGCCAACAATGCTAACTATCTCACCCTTATTAATATCCATGCTAACCCCCTTAAGGGCCTTAACCGCAATCTTAAGGTCTGGCAACCTATACTCCACGTTAAGGTTCCTCACGCTAAGTAGTGGCATACCTACGGCTCCACAGCACGTTAAGGCTCTATTAAAAGCTTTACTCAAAATAGTAGAAGGTTTATGACCGTAGCTTTAGGTAAATTAACTTAACGTATTAATAGGCTATATAACTTAGATAAGTCAATGCTGTAATTACCATAAACATCACCACCGGTAATGTTAACGATATCACCGCTTACCTTAACGTCAGCCCTAAAGGGCGCAACCACACCCCACATCCTCAACACCCCGTTGGAGTCCTCCTCATAATACATGTAGGTGGTTTTAATGTGATGCCCCCTCCACCCATAGGTCACCTCAGGTGTCCTGGGGAATACGACAGTGTACTCAGTACTGCTAGTTGAAAGAACTGCGTGGTTTCTCCCCATGCTTACCACGTTACCCATGCAGTGTATGTTCCACCTGAACCTACCTACACCATTCACCTCATCCAGTATCACGTAGATGAACTTACCTAAACCTGCAACCCCCCTCCTATGCCTAACGCCTGGGTACGTGTCTGCCTCGAAGGAGGCGTAGACATTGCTGCCCTCAACCCAGTACCTTATTAACCTACCCCTGGTCTCAACCTGGTCCTCGTCACGGAGTGTTACCGTGTTGTGGGCTATGCTCCTCCTATGCCACGTCCAGTGGAGCTCGGAGTAGTAACCTCCAGAACCTGCATCAACAATGAGAGGTTCACCGTTTGAGTGGAGTTCAAAGCTTAACTTATCGGGGTGCCCGTGCCAAGCACCGTGTGGACCGTAGTCGAGGATGAAGTAGGTTGCCTTGGGGCTATCCTCACTTCTAACTATGAACCTCCCTGAGTCATCAAGTACGGTCACTTCGCTATGCTTAGGCTCAATGGGGTTCCCCAGGATGTTTAACCCATCGGCCAGTGCTATGGTACTCAACGGTGATGTTGGCCTTGCCCCAAGCTCCAACAACTTTAATCCAACCTTAACCAGCACTGGGTCACCGTACCTAACGCCACTTATTATGAATGGGTCTGGGTTAGGTAAATCATCCCCACTGTCCTCCAGTGCAGGCATCCTGTAGCGTGGGTCAAGCAGGTTCCACAACCAGTACACCGCCCTCTTAATAACTGGTTCACCACCCCTCGCCACTGAGTATATGTCGACACCGTTGAGCCTAAGCAACTCGGCTCCCCACGTCACCAGGTTAAGCACGGCGTTGTGGTAGCCGGCGGACTCCTCAAGCCACCCACCATCATTTAGGAAGTAACCTAGCGCATTCCTAAAGACAGCCTCAGCCTTGATTAGGCCAAGTTTAGAATTCCTGAAGTTGAATTTGCTTGATATGGCCAGTAGGGCTAGGGCTTCTGTCAACTCCCAGTTGCCAGCCCAGGCGTTAGTTAGCTTAATTAACTCGCCCTGAGCCCACCTAAACATCAACATGAGCCTCAGCTTCAAGTCACTAGGCAACTCATCCTCGAGTAGGTCGTAGGCCAAGGTAAGTTGAAGCATACCACCTGAACCAGCTCCACCGTGTATGCCATTGAACCAGTGTATCAACTCCCCCCTCTCAAAGGCTGACGCAATGGCTTCAAGGCCCTTCAATGCATCACCTATGGGTGAGCCCAGATAGACGTGGCTAATGGCCAGTTTTAGGATTAGGTCTGCTAGGGCGGTGGTTACATAGCCACCCCTGGTGAATTCGCTTAGGTTTAGGAATATGGCTGGGTAAACCTTAACGCCGCCGGCTAAGTACTCCTTAAGCACCTTAATGGCCTCTTCAGGTAGTTGCCTCCTCTTAACCAGCCTAATCCTACTTGAGAAGTCCTCGGCAGCCAGTTCATAAACCCCCATTGAGGCTGACTTATCGTCGTAAAAGCCCTCAACCTCATCAACCCACGTATCAAGGCGGCTAACTAGGCTTGGGTTAACCCTACCCAAGGCCTCAACGGCAGCGGCGTAGTCTGGGTTTATTGAGAACGCCCTAGAGGCCAACTTACCGTTAATGCTGAACTCCAGGTAGGGCACGGAGTAGAGTGTGTCCTCCATGGACCAGCCTAGGGCCTCGGTCTTGAAACCGACAGCCAATGCTTGACCAGGCTTTACATTAATGGTATTAATTTCCATCGTTAAGTTAAGCTTGGACTCACCGATCCTCACCCTATCCACATCATAACCCCTCCTGCCCAGCACCGGCATAGACTTAACAAGCCTCACGTGTCCCTCAACCTTAACCTCCCCAACCCTCGACACTGGGTATATGGCCAGGGCCCCGTTAATGGAGTCACCCGGCTTAATAATGCTTGGCGACTCGATACCAATAATAAGTTCATCATCGGCGTAGTCAACCCTGCCCAAGCCGTTGAATGGTATTAACTCATAGCCTAGCTCCACAGCTCCACTTCCATTCGCAACCAGATTGAGTTCAACGTTGAAGAACTGGTCCTCAACTACGCCATAGCAGCCTGTTAGGCACCTAACCAGTAGGCCAACCTTCCTACCCTCATTGACGAAGGCTACCCATCCCAGTTCAGGGAAGTACCTGTCACTATACGTGTGCTTACTGAACCTGAAGCCGGAGACCGGTGGTCTCAGGCCAACGGCCGAGAAGCTGTTTGGTGGTTCAGGGAAGCCAAACTTCACGAAGTACCTGCAGTTGTACATGGCCCCAAGGGCCTCCCCCCAATACCCACCCTCACCGCAGGCGGTGTGGATAAGCTCCCTAATCCTATTAACCCCATTAGCCTTAACCCTAATGGTAACCCTAGGCCCATTAAGCGCAACCTCCTTAACCAGCGTTATGCCGCCTGACTCCACGCCCAGCACCACCGATGAGCCACTCACGCTTATGATCCTCCTACTGGCCTTGATCAACGGTTCAACTTCAAGTATACCCATGCCGGGCTCCATCAACTCTAGCTCCGGTCTCCTAGCCAGTAGGTGCTGGGTGTTAGTCCTCTTATCAAGTAGCTCCACTATGGTACCGCTGGGTTCGTGTATCACCAGCCTGATTGAATCGTTCTCAAGGCTTATCACAGGTTGTGGGTTAGGTGTAGCTATATTAAAGTAAACCCGCAGGCACCTTAACTGGCGGAATATTTTAATAGGGGGTTGTGCCAAGTGGGGGTGATGGGTACATTGAGCTACATCACCGACCTGTGGAAGAAGCCCTACGAGGAGCCGCTTAGGCGTGTTATTAAGGCTAGGTTGCTTAAGTGGCGTAGGGAACCCTCCGTGGTTAGGGTTGAGAAGCCCACCAGGCTGGATAAGGCTAGGAAGTATGGTTATAAGGCTAAGCAGGGGGTCGTGGTGGTTAGGGTTAGGGTTAGGAGGGGGCCGTTCAATAGGCGTAGGCCAAACACAGGTAGGAAGCCTAAGAGGATGGGCGTTTACGGCATTGCATTATCCACCAACCTCCAGGTAGTCGCCGAGCAGAGGGCGGCCAGGAGGTTTAGGAACCTTGAGGTCCTTGGTTCATACTGGGTTGGCGAGGATGCCATATACAAGTGGTTCGAGGTGGTCATGATAGACCCAAACCACCCAGCCATCAGGAGTGACCCAGACTACAGTGGCATTGTGGGGAGGGAGGATGAGAGGGAGAGGAGGCAGAGGAGGGTTAGGAGGCTAAGGCAGAGGCAGAGGAGGCTAATTGAGAGGTTAAGGCAGAGGATGCAGGGACAGGGTAGTGGAAAGTCTAACTAACGCATCTGAACAATATTTATAAAATGCTACCTATCAGCTCAGGCAGGTCCTTGTGAGCAAGCTGGGCCTCAGGTTTGGGACTGATGGCGTTAGGGGGATTATTGGGGAAACAATAACCGATTTAACCGTAGCCATAATAGCTGAAGCCACTTTAAGGTACTGGTACAGGAGGTACGGCGTATCCAAGGTCCTCGTGGGTTACGATACCAGGTTCATGTCTAAGGACTTCGCAACCATAATAGCCTCAATAGCCAGGGAGCATGGGGCCGACGTGAATGTTGTCTCTGGGCCAACGCCAACACCAGTAATATCGTGGGCGGTGCTTAAGCATAGGTTTAACCTGGCATTCCAAGTGACGGCAAGCCACAACCCACCCAGGTATAATGGGGTTAAGGTAATTGGGGGTGATGGCGCGCCCGCCAGGCCAGAGGACACTAACGGTATTGAGGGGGTGATTAACAGTGAGTATGATGACATTTTAAGGTCGGTTAGGGATATTGAATACGCCCAGGCCCCTTCAATAAACATTAGGGATGAATACATCGACAGCATCACCTCATGGTTCTCGGCCAGGTTTAAGCCAAGGAGACTTAGGGTCCTTGTGGATCCACTGCACGGTGCCGCTGTGGGTTATACGGCGGAGGCGCTTAGGAGACTTGGCTTCGAGGTCACTGAGGTTAACAGTGACCAGGACCCAAACTTCGGTGGTAAGGCACCTAACCCTGAGTACGAGTACATTAAGGATGATGTTGATGCCGTTGTTAACGGCAGGTTTGACATGGCCATAGCGAATGATGGCGATGGTGATAGGGTGGCCATGGTTGTTAAGGGTCTAGGTCACTTGGACGCCAACAGGATAATACCAGTCTTCCTGAGGGTGCTGTGGGGGTTGGGTATGGTTAAGAGGGGTGTGGCGAGGACTGTGGCGACGACGCACCTGATAGATGACGTGGCGGCTAGCCTCGGCATTAAGGTTGTTGAGACGCCGGTTGGAATAAAGTACATTGTTGATGCAATGAACAGGGGTGAGGCTGATATAGGCGGTGAGGAGAGCGGTGGCCTAGCCTACTCCTGGCACATACCGGAGAAGGACGGCGTATATAGTGGCGTAATGGGGGCCTGCATAGAGGCTTCAGAGGGCATTTCAAAGGTGTACGGTGAATTAACAAGCAGGTTTGGTGAGAGGAGGTTCAGGAGGGTTGACATTAAGGCCAACGATGCCAAGGCCCTGGTTAACAGGCTTAGCCAAGAGTTAAAGAGAGCCATGGTCAACATGGGTGAGTTGGATAAGTTCATTGAGATTGATGGGCTTAAGGCGGTTTACAGGGATAAGTCATGGGTATTGGTTAGGGGTAGCGGGACAGAGCCCGTGATTAGGATTTACTCGGAGGCTTTAAGCGACGGTAGAGTCAACGAGCTGATAGAGCCCGTGGTATCCATCATCAACAGGGCTATTGCTGGTTAATCACCATACATGCTTCTAAACATGGACGCTGATATTAACTGGCTAACCCTTAATGGTTCAGGTCTTCTGCCATCCCTCTGGAACTTGGATATGAGGACCTTAACCTCCCCATAGCTCAACCCCCTGTACCTAACCCAAACAGGGCCATACTTAGTGTTAACCATGACTGGTTCACCTATCCTATCAAGTATACTCAACCTCTCCTCGTAATCCTTAAAGAGTTTAACAATAGCCGCCCTGGGATTACCCCTACTCCTACTGAAGGCTAGGCACATTACGGGCACCTTCAACTCACTGTGCAATCTATCTATATCAACTATGTTGTAGAAGGATATTATGCAGCCGTCTATCATGACGGCGTGCACGTCTGGCCTATTCAACCCCTTAAACATGCCTATTATCGAATCGGTTACATCAAGACCACCTACGGTTGCGTATGAGTTAACCACACCATCGATTATGAAGTCGCTCCTCATGACAACACCGGTGAGTATGGATTTGGGGTGGGTTAACTTGAAGCTCTCCGCTACGCCAAGCACCCTAATGGCTCTCTTACTGATGAGTGAGCCATGTCTCATTGAGTGGACACCTGACTCCTGAGAAAGCCCAGCAACTCCTCGGCATCACTGAAGTACTCGTGAACGTATTCGAAGGGGTTCTCAGCTATGTCCCCATCCTCAGGTGGCCAGTAGACGTAGACCGGCTTACCCATGTTAACGGCTATGGTGACCTCTGAGAAGACACCCCTACTCAACGTACCACCATACCTGGGCCTATAGGCAATCACCATGTCGGACTGCTCAATGTACCTGAAGTCCCTCCTCATTATTTGGTCTTGGATTAGGCTCCTCCTGGTCACGGGGTTCCTGGCAGTCACCTCCATGACCTCATCCTCCCTGAGCTCAATGGGGTATTCGCTGTCATCGTTATCCACGGGCCACCTATCACCCCTATCTATAGTGGTCCTTCTACCGTTGGTCCAATTCCTCTCAATAATCAACTCATCGATTGTTGTTGGTTCAAACAATACAACAATTCCCCTAAGTCTCCTGGCGAATTCATTAATCTCACCAATGGCCTTCCCGTTATCCCTAACGTGGCTTATTGGGTGTGATAGGTATGCTTTAGGTAGCTTGGTGAACATGAGCTTGAAGAAGGTCTCCATGGGGTGCTTAATGGCGATTACGTAGTTCCTTATACCCAGCACTGTGGCTAGCATGTCAGCCATCATTATCTCCACGGTCCTCCAGACGAAGACGTCCCTAAGCCTAATGTAAACCCCATGTCTCTCCCTGGACTCCCTACTACTGATCCTGTGCCAAACCGAGTAGGCATCATCAATGAGGGTTATCACCATGTCGAACTTAAACTCCTTAAGCGCATTGGCGTCTATTAGGCTCCAGTACGTGTTATGCCTAAAGTACGTTAGGTGCATGCTCACTATCACGTGCTCAGGCTGCTCCCTATCAATCCTATTGAGCAGTTGGTTAACGGTCTCATACCACTTGTTCCTCTGCTTCTCAAGGTAGCTATCGAGGAAGTAGGGCATGGAATTGGAAAGCATGGAGTCGAAGTCAAGGGCCATGACCCTACCAACCTTACCATTAGCGTAACTGCTGATTGAGTTAATCCACCTATGCTTATCCAACCCACTATGCCCAGCTACCAAAACCCTAACCATACATTGCTTACGTTAACTAAAGCAAGCAGCCATATTTAAAGCATTCCTGCGTTCTAAGCCGACGCATTCAATGGGTTCACGTTGTTAATTAAATGCTGTAAGGGTTAATGCTTAATTGCCTAACCCCAACCGCATCCATATGAGCCAGGGTGGGCTGGATTACGTGAATGAGTATAAATCAGTGGTAACGGGTATAATAGACGGTGTGTTGAAGGATCAGTGGAGTAACATAAAGTCAGCGGCTAGGTTATGCGCGGACTCGCTGAGCAAGGGTGGCTTAATCTACGTCTTCGGTACAGGACACTCAATGCTCATGGTCATTGAGGTCTTCTACAGGTCAGGTGGGTTAGCACCAATATACCCCATAATTGATCCGAACCTACTCGGCCTAAGCGGCATGGCCCTTTCAAGTAGCCTTGAGAGGCTACCTGGATACGCCTCAACGCTATTGAACTCCCAGAGGATAATACCAAACTCAACCATGATAATAATCTCAAATTCAGGTAAGAACGCTGCACCAGTGGAGATGGCATATGAGGCTAAGAGGAGGGGGTTAAAGGTAATTGCCTTAACCTCTGTGGAGTACTCTAAAAGTCTCCAGCCGGATAACCCACTAGGTAAGAGACTGTTTGAATTAGCTGATGTAACAATTGATAATAAGGTGCCTCCAGGTGAGACCGCATTAACGATAAGTGGGGTTAAGGTTGCAGCAGTTTCAACGGTAGTCAACGCCTTCATACTGCATAGCCTTGAGTTGGCCATCATCGATGAATTAAGGGGCAGAGGCATTGAACCCGAGGTTTGGGTCAGCGTCAACATACCAGGTGGTAGGGAACGCAATGAAGCCCTGTTGGCTAAGTATAGGCAGGTCATAAGGTACCTCTAACCATACTAGAACTTAACCAAACCAATGCTTAAAAGGTACCGTTAAATCCACTGCCAATGGTTATTAAAAACGGAGTTCAAGTGCTCTTTGATGAAGGTTACGTTAACGACTTGAGGGGTAGGAGGATTGGTATCGTCACTAACCACAGCGCCCAATACCCAGGTAAGGGGCACCTGGTGGATCTACTGGTTAAGAGTGGGGTTGATGTGAGGGTTATCTTCACCCCTGAGCATGGGTTAATGGGTGATAGGCCAGCCGGCGAGCACTACCCCAACGGAGCATATGGCGGCATCCCGGTCTATAGCCTATACGGTCCTAGGTACAAACCACCGGTTGATGTTATTAAGGGGCTTGACGCGGTAATATATAGCATTCAGGATGTTGGTGTTAGGTTCTACACCTACATATCAACACTGTTCTATACGCTTGAATCCTCAGGTAAGGCGGGCGTTAAGGTTATGGTGCTTGATAACCCAAACCCGTTAACTGGCCTAATAGTAGAGGGCCCTATACTGGACCCTGGGTTAAGGTCATTTATAGGAATCTGGAGCATCCCAATTAGGTATGGCTTAACGGCTGGTGAGTTGGCTAACCTATTCAACGATGAGGCTAACCTTAAGGCTGATTTAACGGTGGTTGGGCTTAGGGGTTGGGTTAGGGGTATGTGGTTTGATGAGACTGGGTTACCGTGGCCTAGGCCATCACCAGCTATGGTGAGCTTAGAGAGCGCGATAATGTACCCCGGTATTGGCCTATTCGAAGGTACTAATGTTAATGAGGGTAGGGGGACTGATAAACCCTTCAGGGTCATTGGGGCTCCATGGCTTGATAATGTTAGGCTCATTGATGAGGCGTCGACGCTGGGGCTTAATGGTTTGGAGTTAAGGCCAGTGGTCTATAGGCCAGTGGGGAATGGGGTTAAGTATAGTGGTGAAGATTGCAGGGGTGTGGAGTTCGTGATTAAGAGTAGGGTTGACTTAAGGCCCGTGAAGGTGGCCCTAGCCTTAATCAACATTATTAACCGTATACACCCAGGTAGGTTCAGCTTCATTGAGCGTAACGGTTCACATCACTTCGACTACCTGGTTGGTAGAGGGAACGTTAGAGGTTTGTTAATGGGCGGTGATATTGATGAAGTTATGAGGATTGTTGATGAGGGTATTGAGGATTACCTAAGGAAAGTTAGGAGATACATGATCTATGGTAATTAAGCTCTATTGAGTCAGTAGGTGCTTAACAGCGTTGATAATGTCCTCGTGGCTAATGGGTTTAGTGAAGACCCCCTGAGCAAACGTAACACTACCCCCACCCCTGCCCCCAATTTCGCTAAGCGCCTTAGCAACATCCACCGCCTTAACCTTGCCATTTGTGTAGACTTGGTACTCCCTCCCATGGGTTAGGATTAATACGTCACCTTGGTATCTGGTGGCTAACTCCTGTAGGTAATCCTTAACCCAGTAATCCTCAGCGTAAACGGCAACCCTAACCCCATTTATTGTTAAGGTTGACTTAGCCAATTTGGCTAAGTCGGCATCAATGGCCTTGCGGGCAAGTAACCTACTCCTCTCGTTAGCCTCGTTAAGCTCCTTAAGTAGCCTATCCACTGCCTTAACGGCCTCATCCCTACCTACACCCAGCTTACCCGATATGGACTCCAATGCATCCTCAAGGCCCCTAACGTAATTCAGCGCATACCTGCCTGTGGTGAAGATGAATCTAACCACCCCCTCCTGTATCTTCTCGACCTTAACTATCTTTATTAAACCAACCTTACTGGTGCTGTCCAGGTGGGTTCCACCGCAAGCCTCAACATCATACATGTCCTCGCCCTCACCAATCCTAACAATCCTCACCGTGCCTCCAGGCACCACACCACCCTGGTAAATTATGAAGCCATACTTGGCCTCAGCCTCATTCCTAGGCATGAACTCCGCCTTAACCGGGATATCCCCCAGAACCACCTCATTGGCCAACTCCTCAATTCTCCTAACCTCCTCGGGCGTTGGTAGCCTATAGTGGGTTACGTCAATCCTACTGAACGGTATGTCCTTCTGGGCGCCCGCCTGCCAGACATGCTTACCTAGGACTCTTCTAATGCTTTGAAGCAGTATGTGGGTTCCAGTGTGCATCCTCATTAGGCCAAGCCTCCTCTCGGAGTCAATAACCATCTCCACCGTGTCGCCGGCATTGGGCACCGGCCCCTCGACAACGTGCAGTATCACTGGTCCAACCCTCTGCACATCAACAACCTTAGCCTCAAGCCCATTGAACCTCAACACACCCCTATCGGCCGGTTGACCACCACCCTCGGGGTAGAATATGGTTTCATCAAGCACTACGTACCTACCCTTAATAACCTTAAGCACCTTAGCCTTACCGGTGAACATGTATGGGTTCTCGTAGAACAATTCCCTAGTAGGCTTAAGGTCTATCACATCATCGGCGGTAACGTCAACCTTCCCACCCTCCTCACCCCTACTCGGTCTCTGGTGCCTACTGGCTAGGATCTCGTAGAAGTTGTCGGGTACATCAACTTTAACACCCCTCTTAACCGCCTCATCCCTAACAACCTCGGGTGGTATGCCGTGTGAGTCGTATAGGTTTATCAAGTCCTCAAGGGTCACCTTACCCCTTATCCTACTCATTAACTTGGGCAGCTGGTTTATGGCGGACTTATACTTACCCTCCTCTAAACCAACCAACTCAATTATAAGCTGCCTACTATCCTTCAGCTCAGGGTAATCATTAACTAGGTAATTTAAATGCAGGTTGAAGATCTCTGCCAACGGTACCTCAGCCCCTATTGAGTAGAGGTACTTAAGCATCCTCCTGATTAGCAGCCTAGCCAAGTAACCAACGCCTGAGTTTGATGGTATCACGCCGTCGTTTATCATCCAGGAGACGGTCCTTGAGTGGTCAGCCAGTACGTAGAGCGTCTCCTGGGGCTTAACCACGTTGATTAACTCCGTGGGCTCAACCCCAATCCTCCTAGCCACCTCAACATAGGCCTTGTCTAGTGCTATTACCTCCGGGTCAAGTTGACCCATGTGTATGGCTAGGGACGCCATGAGTTTCTCATCAGGCCTAGGCAGACCCAGCAATCCCCTAGCCCTACTTAGGAACTCTCCAAAGACAGCCTCGTATATGGTTGGCTTACCCGTTAGGACCCAGTAAATCCTCTCAAGGCCATAGCCCGTATCCACTATTCTAATTGGCATCTCCCTATACTCACCGCCAACCACCCTGTAGTGCATGAAGACCAGCGTGGCCACCTCAAGCCCCCTAACCAATACCTCAAAGGACTCACCAGCATTGCCGCCACCCTCCCAAATGTTCTCCTTATAAGTCACCTCATCATCCCTAAACCCAAGCTCCCTCGTGAAGAACTCGTGGGCGTACTCAACCGTCTCATCAACCCAGTAAACCTCCTTACCTGGGAAGTTGAAGGCGTGGTGAGCCATCATTTCAAACCCAGTCAGGTGCCTACCGCTCCTACCCACCTTATCCACGTCCGTTAGCCTAATGCTTGGTTGCGATATTGTAAGTGGGTTAGCTGGTGGTGGGACGACGCCCTCGGTTACCCAGGGTTGGAAGTCGTATATTGAGGCGCCCACCAGGTAGACGTCGTTCCTCCACCTGGCCACCACAGGGTACCTGTTAATCCTAGTGTGCCCCCTCCTCTCGAAGAAGCCTAGGAATCTCTCCCTAACGTCCCTAATGGACTCTGGCCTAAAGGTGCCTGGCGGGTTACCTATGAAGCCGTATGGGGTGCAGGGTTGGTCACCGCAGTTGTCCTGGCTTGGGTTAAGCGTCCAGTAGTGGTGGCCGCAGTATGGGCACTTACCCCTCCTAAACCCCCTACTTACGAACAGCCTTGTCCTAAGTAGACTCTCATTGAACACTGGCACTCCACTTAGCCTTAACTGGGCTTAATTACTCTTTTGCAGTTACTAGCCCAGTAACCAACGTTACTTAACGTGATGTTGAGAGTTAGTGTTTTAATACTAGAGTGGGCTGACACCATATGCGTAGGAGGGGGGCTGTGGGTTTCCTAGTTACATCACTGCCGTATAGGGTTAAGGTATACTCGAACTTCCAGGTCCTCATACCTGCCAGCCTGGTTAGGGCTTTGGAGATTACGAACTTGAGGTACGTTAACGTAACCTTCAGGTACAATGACGCGAGGGAGACAATTAGGGGTGTTAGGCTGCTTAGGACTAGGCACACGGATTCGAGGCAATTCACAATACCGAAGGAGGTTAGGGAGAAATATGGCATTAAGCCTGGGGACTACATAGAGATCCTGTCAATTACCCCTCTCTCATGAACCGCACCACCGAAGGCTTAACTGGTTTTAACAACCTTATCGTAATAGTCCATGAGCGGCACCCACACGGTCATAGGGCCTGGTTCCCTATTGGCCCACGCGTAGTACGGTATTGCCTTAAACTTAATGGGCCTAATCGCCAGCTTAACGTCATTAATCGGCTCATACAGCCTACCCTGGGTGCCTAACTCGTAGGCATCCCCCTCAATAATAACGACACCACCAAGCAGCACCCTGTTGAATCTAGCCTCAAGCCTGCAGGTAGTTTTCAAGGCTATGTTATAGACGTCAACGCCTGGGTTATCCGTCTGTTCAATGCAGTAGATTAATGGCCCTCTCCTTATGGCAACCCTAGACGTGTTAGCCAGCACGTGTTGATGCGATGACATTAGATCAACATTCATAGGTATCCTTAAGGTTACCTCATCCCCGTAACTCCAGCTTCTCCTTACTCCAACGTACGTTGATGGGGTTAATTCATGCTCATAATCCCCACCGTTAATCATTAGCTTGGCTCCACGGCTCCAACCCGGTATCCTTAGGTACAGTGTGAATTCGTCACTGTGACTTGGGTTAACCACCATGTTAACTTCACCATCCCAGGGATAGCTTGTTTTCACAATAAGCTCAACCACGTTATTACCTAGCCTAGCTCTAACACTCGATGAAACGTATAGGTGAACCCACAGCCCATCACTTGACAGTGAGTATATGTAACCTGGGAGTGAGGCCAGCAACCTAGCTATGTTGGGTGGGCAGCATGCAACCTCAAACCAAGGCATCCTCCTATGGTAACCCCTACTGGCCAGTGGATTAACGTAGAAGAACTCCCTCCCATCCAGTGATACGCCAGCTAGGGCTGCATTGTAAAGGGCCAGTTCCATTACGTCAGCGTACTTGGCCTCACCTGTGGCTAGGAGCATCCTGTAGTTCCACATTATATTGGCCACTGCGGCACAGGTCTCCGAGTAGGCCCTATCATTGGGTAATTCATACCTCTCACCTATGGATTCACCCTCATGTCTAGAGCCGACGCCACCCGTGATGTACATCCTGGTTTCGGTTAAGTCAACCCAAAGCCTATTCAATGCATCCCACAGGCCCTTATCCCCAGTCTCCATGAACACGTCGGTTGTACCCGACATTAGGTAGAGGAACCTGACGGCATGGGCTATGGGTACTTCATTCAACTCCTTAATGGGCTTATGGTCAATGAAGTATTCATCATCGAAATCCCAGGCATTAGGCATCCCAAACCCCCTTAAGGTACCCCTACCCCTGGTGTTAACTTGAAACACAGCCTCGTTAAGGTACCTCACATCCCCGCTCTCCCTATATAATTCAATAAGTGCCATTTCAACCTCTGGGTGTCCATCAACGGCTACTATGCCGTGATCATTGAAGTTGTCAACTATGTGGTTAGCCAACTTAACCGCAGTGTCATAAAGCCTTTGACAAGCCCCACCCCTCCTGCAGGCAATTGCCGCTTGAATTAGGTGGCCGGCGCAGTATAATTCATGGGATTGCCTAAGGTACCTGTACCTATTACTGAGTCTATCGTGGAAGTACGTGTTTATGTAGCCGTCGGGTAATTGGGCCTTTGAGACAGCGTCAACGACGTCATTAAGCATCTTAGCCAATTCGTCACTATGCATGTAGGTGAGTAGCCATGCAGTCGCCTCAATCCACTTATAGACATCGGAGTCATTGAATAGTAAACCCCTAAACCCACCCTTAAAATCACCTGAAACCCTCCTAAAATTATCAACCCTCCCAGTCTCCTCAAGGAGGTTATACATCCTGGGTAGAGTTACCCTCGCAAGAGTGTTTAACCTAGGCAACCAGAAGTCGTCATTAACCTTAACGTTACTTATTGAAACGGGTCTTAACCTAGCGTATGGGCTATTAGAAGTGTCAACTATGAAAGCCCCCATTGATTATACACCGCATGAATTCCCTTATAAGTATTGTATAGCTTTAATGACCTTCTTCCTGCCTTTGTTGGGTGGGGTTTTCATTGTGGGGGTCTTGGTTGTTACCCCTCTTTGGGGGTTACTAAATACCCTGCCTAGTGTTGGGTTTAACCCCCATTGCTATGAACCCCACGTAGTGAGGCAACCCTGCCCCTAGAAGGAACGGGGCTTGTAGTTCATTTTGTCAGTTGAAACGCCGACACATCACCAACTCATCGTAACTCTGATTCATCACCAAGTGCACCTACCACCGCTATTAATAAGTTTTCATTATGAATGAACTCTGATATAATTGTAATTGAGGAAGTGGTAACCTCAACGCCTTCTGCCGTACCTACCCATTACATATGCCTCAGCCAGGATGTGGCCCTCCATTGCCCTCCTAACTTCACTTAACCCTGCACTAGGCCTTAGGTTAAGGGTTGCATCCAGGGCGTAGAGCCTAAAGTAGTACCTATGGGGTGGGTGGGTTCTGGGTGGGCATGGGCCACCGTAGCCAACCCTGCCGAAGTCGTTAACACCCTGAAGTCCAACCCCAGGTACCTCCGGTCTCTTAGGCACATTCTCGGGTAGTTGGCTTAGGTTAGGTGGTATGTTGTATAGGACCCAGTGCGTGAAGGTTCCGCCTGGTGCATCAGGGTCCTCCATTATGAGGACGAAGCTCTTAACACCAGCCGGCACCTCAAGCCACCTTAAAGGTGGTGAAACGTCATCACCATCGCACGTGTATTTAACTGGTATCGTGTCCTCACTCCTGAAGGCTGGGCTCTCAACCCTCATGGTGAATTACCCTGTGTAGGTGTTTTTATTAATTAACCTCATTGAGCCGTTATGTTAACCTTGATGGGCGGGCTCATGGTTAACTTCAACTCAACCTCCTTAAGCTTATCCCACCCATACTTCCTAGCCACCTCCTCAAGCACGGCTACGGCGTTTTCAGCTATTTTACTGGGCTCCATGTCCTCGGTCCCAACCTTAACCATTATCTGGGGTTGGTCCCTAACCCTAACCCTAACACTCCTCCTATACCTATCTATAAAAGCCTTCACGTCTGCATTGGGTGGCACCACATCGGGCATTTTACCCCTAGGCCCAAGTATTGGGCCCATTGTCCTACCTATCTGCACCATTAGATCCGGTGAAGCCAGGAAAAAGTCGAATTGCTGGGCAAGCTTCCTAACACTCTTCTTATCACTGAACTTACCGAGGTCATCCTTAGTTATGACTAGGTCGGCTCCAGCCTCCCTGGCCGCGGTTATCGTGGCACCGCTGGCAATAACACAAACCTTAGCCCTCTTACTCATTGGGTTCGGTAACGGGACTGTTAGGTTAATCCTGTTCTCAGGCTTCTTAACATCAACATCCCTCAACTTTATTATCAACTCCACTGTCTGGTTAAACCTCCGTCTCTTGGCAACCTTCCTAACCTCCCCAAGGGCCCCCTCAATAATCTTAACGTAACTGCTGCTCATTAACCAACCTAGGCCCGGTGGATTTATAATGTTTTACTGCCATTCAGCATTCACCGTTCCATGTAACCTGCGGATTCGCTAATAATCCTCCTCGGCAACTCCCACCTAAACCTCACTGCAATGAACCTTAACGCTATTGTGGCAATCATTGACACTAGCGCTGACGTCGAATCACCGAGACCAATTAACCTAAGCATGAAGTAGGTTAAGGAGCCTATTATTGCCGCTGTAGCGTAGAATTCCCTAGTAAGTACCATTGGAATTTCATTAGCCAGCAGATCCCTAACCACACCACCACCAACGGCGGTTATTGCCCCCACCAGTGTTACGAGTAGTGGGTTATGCGACACTGAATAAGCCAGTGAGGCACCTGATGCCGAGAACGCACCCAATCCCACGGCATCCGCGTATATCAATGGCTTACCTACATTATTGAAGAACCTGTAGAACACAAAGGTCGCTACACCTGCGGCTATGGCGGTTAATGGGTAGGGTAGGTAAGTTAAGTTTACCGGTGGGTAGATACCGAGGAGTACATTGGATATTATGCCACCACCCAGCGCCGTCACGAATCCAAGCACAATAACGCCGAGTAGATCCATCCCCTTCCTAATGGCTTTCATGGAACCGGACACGGCAAATGCAACTATACCAATGTAGTTTGTTACCGTGAGCACAATATTCATAACGGATCCTTACAGCGCTTTTTATTAAGGACTCCTCTGGCCATTCATTGGGCTGGAAATGTTTAAATAATCTCCAATGCATGGGTTTGATTAATGAGGTATTGGTCGGTTAGTGACGAGGATGTGATCAATTTGGTTAAGAGGAGGTATAACGTAACCGTGACCTCTGACCAGATAGCTAGGGCTAGGGGTTTTGAGTATAGGATTAGTTGGAAGAAGGCTATTGAAACAGCCAGGGCTGTGAGGTTCCTAACCATTAAGCAGGCGGAGGAGTACATGGAGAGGGTTAAGAAGCTTGAGGCGCCTGTACCCATCAAGGAGTTCACTAAGAAGCAGGCGCACCACAACGTGCCTTGGGTTGGTTGGCCCGTGGCCAAGTGGCCGGTTAAGGTGGCGGATGCCTTCCTAGAGGTCCTTAGGAACCTTGAGAACAACGCCAGTTATAGAGGTTTAAACGTTGATAGCACTGTGATTGTGCATGCGTCGGCAAGTAAGGGTATGAGGATTAAGAACTACATGCCGAGGGCCTTCGGTAGGGCTACACCGTGGTTCCACGACACGGTTAACATAGAGCTTGTCGGTGTTGAGCTACCAGCCGACCTGGTCCCAAGGAAGTTCAGTTGGGCCAGGGTCCTTAAGGCTGTATAAGCATTTAACCGACGCCCATTCAATTAACCTTTAGAGGGGTTGGTTATTGGGGAGGTAAGAGAAAGGGGGTTATGGGGAATTTTTGCTGAGAAATTAATTACTGAATTAAGGCGAGTTAACTTAGGACAAAAAGACCGTTACCTGGCTGTTGCGGCAACCCTCTCCATCTCATCCCTCCTCCTTAACGCATAACTGGCTTGGTCATTGTTAGCCGCTGCAATTATCTCGCTGGCTAGACAATCCTCTATGGGCCTTGGGTTATTGAATGAACATGCCCTAGCCCCCTCCGCAATCCACCTTATGGCCAAGTCAAGTCTCCTCATTGGGCTAACATCAACGGAGACTGGGTAAGCTATACCACCGTAGATGACCCTAGTAATCTCCTCCCTGGGGGCTACGTTAACTATGGCGTCAGTAAAAACTTGAACAGGGTTCTTCCCAGTTGCCGTGTAAACTATGTCGAAGGCAGTCTTAACTATCTTATAGGCCTTCTGCTTCTTCCCGGCATTCTTACCGGGCTTCATGAGTTGGTTGATCAGCCTCTCCACTATCGGTATCATAGCCTTGCCGAACTTCCTGTTCTGGTACTTACCCTCGGTGTGTGGGAGTATCATCGGCTTGAGACACATATATCTCCTGAGCCCAGGATCCCTCACAACGATGCCGCTGACGTCCCACTTACCGAAGAGTAGTATTGGGCTACCGTCAAGCGCCTTCACGTCCCTCGGGCACTCCTCGATTATCTCAATGCCGGGTGCCAACTCCTCAACCCTGGTGGTTTTCGATAACTGTTGCGCCACGGTGGGGGTGTGTGCATTGGGTTTTTAAAACTCCCGCGCCGGTTAAATTTAATCAATTGGTTGAATGATTTAAATTAAATTGCGAAATCCAGAGTTAGATTTTTAAATAAACCCTTGAAAGGGCCTTATGAGTAAGTTTAAACTACTGCTTGTATCGGACCTACACGGCTCGGAGGTAGCCTATAGGAAGCTGTCTAACGCCGTGAGGTTCTACAAGGTTGATGCAGTGGTACTTGCAGGTGACTTAGCTGGTAAGGTACTTGCACCTGTTATTAAGCTTCCAGGTGACTCATATAGGATCCCCATCATCAGCGAGAACAAGGTGTTTAAGGGCAGTGAGGCTGAGGTTAAGATTAAGGAGCTTAGGGCCTCGGGTTACCACGTTAGGGTTGTTAGTGAGGAGGAGCATGAGAGGATGGTTAATGATAAGGATTATTTAAACAAGGTCTTCAATGAAACAATGGCTAAGGACGTTGTTGAGTACCTAAGCATAATTGACGAGAGGTATAGACAGCAGGGTGTTAAGCTATACATAATACCAGGCAATGACGACCCAAATGAGGTCATTGATGCCGTGGTTAATAGGCAGTGGGGCAGCATAATACCCTTCGACGAGGGCATCGTTAACCTAAACGACCACTTGCTTGTCGGCTTCGGCTACTCCAACATAACCCCCTGGAACACCCACAGGGAGTTGAGTGAGGAGGACATTTACAACAGGTTAAGTAGGTTAATGAATAAGCTTGACGGCGGCGCCTACTCAAGGACAATACTGGTGGTTCACGTGCCACCCCATGGCACGCTAATAGACCAGGCCCCCATGCTGACCAGTGACTTTAAGGTTGTTAGGAGGGGTGGGGAGGTTGTCTTCACCCACGTGGGTAGCACTGGGGTTAGGAGGATTATTGAGGAGTATAAGCCATTAATGGGCCTCCACGGCCATATCCACGAATCGGGCGGTGTCGATTACCTTAAGGTTGATGGTTCAAGGATACCTGTCTTCAATGCTGGTAGTGAGTATCAGTATGGGATACTTAGGGGAATTATAATAAGCATCGATGGTAATAAGGTTAATTACGTGCCGGTTAGGGGTTAATTCAATCCTAAAGCCTCTCAACGACAAGGGCCGTGGCTCCCCCAGTTCCGTGGCATAGCGCTGCCACACCTCTTCTGCCACCAAGGTGCTTAAGGCCGGTTAACAGTGTTGTTACTATTCTAGCCCCGCTGGCGCCCAGGGGATGGCCTATGGCTATTGCCCCGCCGAATATGTTCATCCTATCGTACGGTATGCCCAACCTCCTGTGCACCAGTACGTTAACCACTGCGAAGGCTTCGTTAACCTCGAAGTAGTCTATTGAGCCTAGGCTTAGGTTAAGCTTCCTAAGCACCTTATCTATTACGTACGTGGGGGCCTCGGTGAAACGCCTAGGCTCTATCATGTACCAGGCGTAGCCGATTACCCTGGCTATCGGTTTAAGCCCCAGTTCCCTAGCCTTATCCATCGTCGTGAGCAGCAGCGCCGCTGCGCCATCACTAAGCTGTGATGAGTTACCTGCCGTGTGTAGGCCGTCTGGGGTGAACGCTGGTTTAAGGGCCTTAAGTTTCTCCAGGCTGGTGTCCGGCCTAATACCCTCATCGTGGTCCAGCTTAACCCTCTCCCCACCTATGGTTGAGTCAATGGGCTCCACCTCCTTGAATAACCCACCCTCAGTAGCCTTAACAGCCCTCATGTGGCTCATGTAGGCGTATTCATCAAGCTCATCCCTAGTGATCTCATTCTCCTTAGCCACCATGTCAGCCTCCTGCCCCATCACCATCATTGTCACTGGGTCTATTAACCCATCATACACCATTAGGTCTATTGGCTGAACAACCTTAGTTATGAAGTGTTTAACACCCCACCTGTACTCACTTGGTAGGGCTATCGGCTGGGTGCTCATTGAGTCAACACCACCGGCTATGATTATGGATGCATCACCAAGCACCAACTCCCTGTACGCATCTATAATAGCCTGCATGCCTGATGAGCAAACCCTGTTAACAGTATAGGCACTAACAGAGTTGGGTAAGCCAGCCAATAGCGCTGCGTAACGTGAAATATTCTGCCCCATCCCACCCTGTAGTGTTGAACCGAAGATGACTTCATCAACCATTGACGGCTCAACCCCACTCCTCTTGAGGAGGGCCCTTATCGCCTCAGCGGCCAGTTGAGGCGACTTAACGTTCCTAAGCGCCCCACCGAACTTGCCTATGGGCGTCCTAACGTACCCGACTATAACCACCTCACTGTTCATAGTGGTTAAGCGTGTGGATGTGAATTTAAAAATGTTTAGTAATCAACGAATAGCGTTACGTTGAGTAACTAACTCAATGGAATACTGCCGGTGGGGTTAATTGGCCTAACCCGTATGAAAGCTTTTATACACCCAACAACACACGGCCTGGTGGTTATCATCTGGGGCAGGAGTACGCAGTCACACCCTGGGAGGTTAAGGGTAAGGTAGATTACCTAAGGCTCGCCAGGGAGTTCGGTGTTCAGCTACTCACCGATGAGGACCTAAATCTGCTTAAAGGCCTAACTGGGGGTGACGTGCATTACCTAATCAGAAGGGGCTTCTTCTACGCCCATAGGGGTTTTAGGGAGATTTTGGAGAGGGCTAGGTCGGGTGAATCATGGGCGCTGTACAATGGTAGGGGGCCAAGTGGCGACCTGCATATAGGCCACCTAGTCCCCTGGATACTGACAAAGTGGTTCGTGGACAAGTTCAACGTCCACTACTTCTTCGAGTTAACCGATGATGAGAAGTTCCTGGTGAGGGATGGCTACACGCTTGAGGAGACTAATAGACTGGCCTACGACAATGCGCTAAGCCTAATAGCCCTTGGCTTCACGCCGGATAGGCTACACATAATAGTGGACACGGATGACGTGGCTTACCTGTACAAGATAGCCGTTAAGGTGGCTAAGAAGCTAACCTTATCAACGGTTAAAAACACCTTCGGCCTAACGGACTCAAACAACATAGGCGCAACCTTCTTCCCTGCAATGGAGATAGCAGTCGCCTTCCTACCCACGGAGCTTCTTAACAGTGAAACCCCCGTATTAATACCCACAGCCATAGACCAGGACCCATACTTTAGGCTGGCCAGGGATATTGCTGAGACCCTCAACTACCCCAAGCCGGCCACGTTATACAGTAAGTTTCTCCCAGGCTTAACAGGTGAGGATAAGATGAGCGCCTCTAACCCCGACTCAGCCCTATACATCAATGACGATGACAAGGAGGTCAGGAGGAAGATAATGAACGCCTTCACCGGCGGCCAACCAACAGCCGAACTCCAGCGTAGGCTGGGTGGTAACCCAGACATATGCCCAGTCTACAGGTACCACACACTCCTCAGTGATAACGATGATGAGGTTAAGAGGATTTACGAGGACTGTAGGGGTGGTAGGCTTCTGTGCGGTGAATGCAAGCTGATACTTTATGAGAGGGTTAGCGCCTTCCTAAATAGGCATAGGGAACTGAGGGAAAAGGCTAAGGATAAGGTAAGTGAATACAAGATATCAGTTAAGTTTAAGTAGTCAATAGCCCTAAGCCGCTTAAACAAGCCAAGTGATACCCTCGTGGTGGTTGGTTACTGACCGATCCTCAACCTAATCCTTATCCCAGCCCTCCTAGCCTTAACGTAAACGTCAGTCTCCCTAATCCTCCTAACGAACAGCTCAACAATCGGCCTTAACCTATTAACCTCACTGGGTGGCACAGTACCCCATTGTGGGCAGTATTTATCAACCACGACGCCGAGCTCATCATCGTAGTTAAGTGGGTACAGCCTACAGCCAATGGGCCTATTCTCGTAAATTTTGCATAATTTAGTCTCCTCATTAAAGAAAACACAGTGGCCGTTAACATTCCTCAACCTCCACACCCCACTATCTTCATCAAAGACAGCGAAGTCCTCTAACCTATACCCAAGGGTCTCAATTCTCTCAATATCCTCAGGTAGTAGCTCCATTTTGGTGTCTATGCAACATAGGCCACAGATGGTGCACTTGAACTTAACCTCAACGTACCTTAAGTCACCTATCACATTACTCATGCCTAGCACCAATACAGCGAAACGAAGGCAAGTAATGATTAATAAACCCTACGCCAAAAACCACACAGCAAAACACCCCCTCAAAAGCGGGGGTTATTAATTATCACCTACGCCTATGGTTAACCCACCTGCTGTTGCAGGCTTAGTTAGGATTAAGCGTAATAATTAGATGGTGATGCGCACCGCCTATAAATACTCCCCAACGCTCAATTTGAGGATTCCTTAGGTGTTAAGTTTAAGGAAAGACTTAAATACTAGGATCTAAATGGTGGTTCGTGCCAAAGAAGAGGAAGAATAGGGGTAGGCATAAGGGAGATAAGGGTAAGGAGTCGGTGGTTTACTGCGATAACTGCGGTAAAATGATACCGAGGTCTAAGGCCGTTAGGGTCACGGTACCCTACTCACCAATACCCGCGGATTTGGCTAAGGAGCTTGAGAAGCAGGGTGCAATAATACCCAGGTACTATATTACCAAGACTTACTGCATAAACTGCGCAATATACCTAGGAGTCATTAAGGTTAGGTCTGAGGATGAGAGGAAGAGCAGGAAGCCAATTTTAAGGAGCCAGCAGAAGCCGCTACAGAGACTGCCAGTCACCGCACCAGCAACCCCAGCACCCCCACAGGCGCCCACGGGTAATGAGACAACTCAGGCAGGCTCAAACCCAACCAACACCAGTGGCGATGCTCAAACAACCAAGTGAAGCCACTTATCCAATGAGGGTGGCTGAATCTATACCATTATTAATACGCGTACCCCATGGAAAAACTTATAAACCATAATGAAACAGGCAGTCTTAAGGGCCCGTAGTCTAGCTTGGTTAGGATGCCCGCCTGACGTGGCTTGGGGCTGGTGGGTCTGCAATCATAAAGCCCCAGGCATTGGATCGCGGGAGATCCCGGGTTCAAGTCCCGGCGGGCCCACCAGGCTATGGAGATTCTCGTTGGGAAAATGCTTAATTAGCGTTGAGTTAAACGTGAGGTGATGAGGATAAACTTATCATTGGTGGCTGCGGTTTTGATGCTTGTATTATTAGTGGAGTTGCTGCTGGCCATCGGTGGCATATCGGGTAGGTACATCACCCTCGCCAATAATTACACTAGTCTAAGCGCCGAGTACTCGACCCTTAAGGTTAATTATAATGAACTGGTGATGAAATACTCGTTGATTAGCGTTAACTACAGTAAGTTAAAGGGCAACTACACTAACCTAGTGAGTTCATACGGTAGGTTACTGGCAAGTTACAACATAACCGTGGCCATGTATAATGAGACATTGGGTAAGTATGATGAGTGCTTGAACACTAGTAATTACCTAAGAATGGAGGTGGGTAATTACACTAGAATCATAAGCAATCTATACGTTAACATCTCCAAGTCCAACAGCATAATTAAGGCCCTAACCAGTAATCTAATGCTGTGCAATAGGACCCTTGAGGCTGTTACGGGTAATTATAGTAATAAAACCGCTATATTGCAAGATTACATTAATACTCTTTACAGAAATTATACAATATTAAACACTAGATACTACTCGTTAGAGGCAAACTACAGCAGTTTAATGAATACCCTAAGTCACCTAAACAATACTTTACTTAACCTGAACAACACTGTGAATTACCTGAAGTCCGGGGGCTACATCTATGAGTATGGTTTAAGAAACCTACATTCAACGTGCAACGTAACCATAGTGGGCAGTGGCGGTTCCGGCTTAATCAACGTGACGATTAAGCCTACGCTTAACCTAGCCAGTCAAATATTGAGCTACGGCAGTGAGGTAATGTTGATAATCAACATCCCAGTGTACCAAGGTAACCCAATACTGGTGGCTATAGGGCGAGTTAAGGTTAATGGCCAGTTAATCAACATTGAGTCTAATGTAACCGTTAGGCAGGTTAACGGCAGCCTAGAGCTCATCGAGTCGATAAATATAATAGACTCGCTAACCGTGGTGGATACTGTGATCCTACCCAGTGAACCACACCTCATAGCTTCAGTAACCATAACTCAGTATGACCAATCAAAGCCTCTAGCCCTAGACATACTCTACTCCCTCCAGAACCAGAATGCGGTCTCGGCTTTATGCATTGTTAATGTTGATTGATTCTACTACGATGCACTGGTGACCTCATCATACTCCATAGGCACTGTATTGCTTTCGGTTAACTCAATCTCCACAGCCAGTTCGGTTAAATCGTCATGCCCGCTATACATCTTCGCTATCGACAGTAGTGAAATTGAGGATAGGAGTAGGAATAATCCACTGAACACCACACCTGCATTAGTCATCACAACTATGTAACCGTTACTTAGGTATATGCTAATTGGTAGTGGGATAATTAGGAGTAGCCCCAGTGCAAGTAGTGATGTCGGGATAAGTAACTTAAGCGATGCCTTACCGTCACTAAGGATGCTCTTCACCACACGCCTGTACATTAACCTAGTTAGTAGCAGTAACATAAGCCCCAGTATGGATGAGATTACGGAGGCCTCTAAAAGAAGGTAGTATAGCTTATCAGGTGTTATCATTACAAACACTATACCATTAGGGTTATCACTCACGACTATGGTGTCGAGGGGTAGGGGTATGGTTATGTGTGAGTTAAATCCCCTACTGAAGGCTATGAACGTTGAGAACCCTATGTTGGTGAAGAATATGAACGCTAATGCAATAACGGCCACTGTGTATATCAGCAGGACTACGTCTATCCTGTTCATTACGTTGTTAGTTGAATAGCCGGTTTTTAAATATTAATATTCGATGCTTGAAAACCGGGATTTTAAAGAAGTAAACTGAAACATTATATGTAGTCATCGAGACCCAGCTTCTTCAAGTGACTCTTAATCTTGGATACATCCTTTTCCATCTTCTTAGCCTCCTCTGCAACATCCTTAACCTCCTTATCCCTCATATTTAACGTGCACTCGCCATTAGGAGCCATGGCGTGGGCGCTGCATGCTGCGTACTGGCACTTGTAGCCTATGCATGGGTCATTGGTTAGGCCGCATATTGCCTTACCCTGGATAAACCTTAAGGCTTTCTTAACGCAGATGAAGTATTGGCAACTAGCCCCAATGCAAAGCTGAACCTTAGCTGGGGCCTTTGGGACAGTAATCCTCACGTTAACCCCCGTTCACTAGGCTTGCTAACTTAAAATATTTAAGCATTTTTCCCAGCCCTTCCATACCAGTCCCAATGCATTTAATGTTAGGAACGTGCTCAGCCTGGTTTAGACCAATCACTTCTCATCCCTACCACGCCTCATCATTCCTAATTAGCCCTAAGGCTCAGTCGGCCTATTTAAAACACTTTAACTTAACCCCTGCCAACGGATAACGGCAATAACACAGTTCACTACTGTATAGGCAGGGGAGGGGGCGGCCTTATTATTGCACCTTAACCATTGGGAATGGTATCACCTCCTTAATTGAGTATTGGCCTATTAGGACCATGACTAGCCTGTCAATACCCACGCCTAGGCCACCCGTGGGTGGCATGCCGTAGCTGAGGGCCATCACGAAGTCGTAGTCGTAGGGGTGGGCCTCCTCGTCACCCCTCTTGAAGCGTTCAGCCTCCTCCTCGAAGAACTTATGCTGAAGCACAGGGTCATTAAGCTCAGTATATGCATTTGCCAATTCGAGACCGGCTATGTATAGTTCGAAGCGTTCTATTAAACCAGGCTTGGACCTATGGGGCTTACACAGTGGTGTTGTTTCCTGGGGATAGTCTGTTACGAAGGTTGGCTGGATAAGCTTAGGCGCAACGAGCTTATCGAAGAGCTTCTCAATCATGAATCCCCTGACATACTGCCCACCCCTGGGCACAAGCCTATTCTCATCCATTAGCCGCCTTAACTCCTCATCGCTCATCTTCTCAACATCCCTACCTAACTCGCTGCTGAGCGCCTCATACATGGTAACCCTCTTGAAGGGGGCTGTCAGGTTAATCTCAACGTACCTCCCCTCACCAATGGGGTATTTGACCGTTGATGAACCAAGCACCTTAACTGCCACCTGCGATATCATTTCTTCAGTCAGCTTCATCACATCATTATAATCGGCGTAGGCCCAGTAAAGCTCAAGCATTGTGAACTCCGGGTTGTGGTGTACGTCGATATCCTCGTTCCTAAAGACCTTACCGATCTCGTAAACCTTATCAAAACCACCCACTATGAACCTCTTCAGGTAAAGCTCAAGGCTAATCCTCAGGTACCAGTCCTCATCGAGGGCATTAACATGGGTCTTAAAGGGCTTGGCCAATGCCCCACCGTAGACTGGTTGAAGAACAGGGGTCTCAACCTCAAGGAACCCCCTTGAGTTGAGGAACTCCCTTATAGCCTGAATCACCCTAAACCTAGTTTGAATTACCCTCCTGGCCTCACTATTGTAAAGGAGGTCAAGGTACCTGTGCGTGTACCTCCACTCGGTAGTGTACTTACTCCAGTCAGGTGGTTCAAGCAGCGCCTTTGAGAGTAGCTCATAGTTGCGGACCAATAGCGTTAATTCACCCTTAAGCGTGTAGAATAAGTCACCCTCAACCCCTATGATATCGCCCCTGTCTATGAACCTATGGAACTCCTCAAACCTCTCACCAAGTTCATTAACCCTCAGGTAAAGTTGAAGTCTCTCCCCCTCATCAAAGATATCGACGAATGACGCCTTACCATGTCTTCTGATATTAGCAACCCTACCCACCGTCCTAATACCCCTGTAGAATGGGTCATGGCTAACCGGGTAATTCTTAGCCAACTCCCTTATCTGCGCAATGGTGTGAGTGAACTCGAACTTATGCGGATAAGGATTAACACCCCTACTCCTCAACTCCTCAACAACCCTTAACCTGTTGGGGTCCCACTGGGGTTTATACATACTTAACGGCAAGGCGGCAGTGGCCTTTTAAACCTTGTACTCCTCATGATCAATTAACAATTACGCCGTTAAGCCACCTAATAACAATTATAATTTAAGTTGAATATAAATGAGACTACATAAGTTAAGCACTTAAATCACCTAGAGTTAACTAGCCCCTGATGCTGCAGGTGGATGATGACCTAGTGGATGCATTAATGATACTTGGGTTGTCTAAAAAGGAGGCCACGGTGTTAGCCTACCTAATAATGAGAGGTAGCGCCACTGCCAAGGACATAATGGCCGACCTATCAATACACCAACCCCAATTATACAATGTAATGATGTCCCTTGAGAGGAAGGGGTTTGTTAATATTCAGCACAGTAAACCCAAGGTCTACGAGCCAATAAGTGTAGGGTTAATAATGGAGATGATTGAAAATGAGGCGTCAAGGCGTAAGCAAGCCATCGTGAAGGCCATTTCCTCATTAACCAGGGGTGAAAGGTCAAGGAGCCTGGTGTGGGTTACGAGGGGTATTGATAATATTGTGAATAACTCCGCGGCATTGATTCAGGAGGCTAAGAGTGAATTGTACATATCAGCGACCCCCATGTTACTAGGTAGGTTGTTAAAGTACATTAAGGGCCTTAACCCAAGGGTTAAGGTATACGTATTCATCTACCCCTACTTAGATGAGGAGTTATTAACAAGCCTAAAGGGCATTGATAATGTAGTTGAGGTTAAGACCAATAGGCTTGGCCCATTCTCCCTAATATCACCAGACGCAGAATCATGCGTGTTCACAATGATTAAGGCCAGTCTAGGCGATAAGAACGGCGCCTACGGCTACGTGTTTAGGGATAGGGCAATGACCCTGCAGTTCATACATAGCCTGTTCGATGCGTGGAGGCGTGCCCAAACGGTATACAGAAGGGAGTTTAAGGAGTCGGATTACCCATTGGTGTTCAACTCGCACAGGTTCGCCACCTGGGAGATACTTAGGGCTAGGGAGATTGGGTTAAACATAGAGGTTAAGGTTAAGGGTTACTTAACAAAGACAGGTGAAGAGGTGAGCCTAATTGGTACACCTGTTAACGTAACCATAAGTAGTGATGTGGTGAACTTCGAGCTAATACCCAAGGGCGGCGGCAAACCAATACTAGTGGGTGGCACAAACGCATTGATTGAGGACGTGGAGTCCGAGTACGTTGAAATTAATCCCTTGAGCCAAGGCACGTAACCTCGCTAGTGACTTGAACAAATTATACTAAGCCATGTAGTAAAATTTAAAAACACCAGCACATTAAACAGCCTATGCCCAATAACGAACCCTCAATGGTAAGGGTAATGGTTATACTGGCCGTGGCTGTAATGGCCGTGTACGGTGCAGCGGTTGTGTATGCTCAGCAGAGGCCGCAGATCATAGGTGGAAACCCAGTAACAATAATACTAACCCCTGGCACACCAATGTGGAATCCCTACGCGCCAAGCAACATGATTGGTAACACGTGGGACTACCTACCATTGGCAGCCTTCAACCCATTAACAGGCCAATGGTGGCCTATACTAGCCGAAAATTGGACTGTTCAGGTTTTGCCTAATGGTAGTGGTATCTTGACTATTTACCTTAGGCCTGGCCTATACTGGTTCAACGGCACTAATGCAATACCCTTCACTGCTTGGGATGTTTATGCTCAGTTTTACATTGGTATGAAGGCTTTTGGTTGGTATGTGCCTTGGATTAACCAGTCCCTAGTGGATGAGGATGTTAGGGTGTTGAACAACTACACGATACAATTCCTATTCCAGAGATGGACCCCGTACATACCATACTGGCTACTAACAAGCTGGATAGACGTACCATACCAAGTCTGGAAACCAATAGTGGATGAATTAAAGACCATGAATGTTACTCAGGCGGCTAAATTCGCAACAAACATAACCGAGTACGTGGTTCCATACTATGGCCTATACCCGTATTACCTAAGCTACGTTAGCACGACTTACCTCCACTTCACCCTTGAACCACCCAACCTGTTAAGCTCATGGTACCAGGTCTTCCCCTTCGCATCCTGGCAGTACTACGACCCAACGGCGATCGTATGGGAGACTGGCGGCAACACGCAGGCCTTAAGCGGCATGATTGCCGGTAAGATTACGTACGACTGGATCGGGTTATCTGAAGCACAGCTTAAGATTATCAACAGTACACCGGGCTGATGACCTCCTCCCCGCCTTAAAGGGTGGGGTTTGACTGTGGGGGTTTTGGTTGTTACCCCCTCTTTAGGGGTTACTGAAAACCCTAGTAGAGCTGGTGTTTATAAACATATCCCACGTAGTGGGGCAACCCCGCCCCTAGAAGGGGCGAGACTTGGCATGCCTGTCACGGTCACTGTGCTTACCGCAGTAGTGGTTGAGACCGCTGTTGTGGTGACTGTACTTGTAACAGTAGCCGTAGTGGTGACTGTTGAGACCGCAGTAGTCGTAGTGGTTGTTGTGGTGGTAGTCGTAGTAACCGTAGTTGATGTTGTTACTGGAATGTACGGTATGTGGAAGTATGACGCTACGCAAGCCTGTAGTGATGGGTCTGGGTTAGGTATGCCTGGGAATTCACTGGCCATCATCATCCAGTCGGTGAAGCCACTTGGTGCAAGCACCGTAAATGCTAGTTGTGTTCCGTTTGGTGTGTACCGGTATCCGTTAATCTTCTTAAAGCCTAGGCTTTGAAGTATTTTGAGCAGCCTTACTTGGGTTATATTGGCATGATATTATGAACTGCCTAACATCAGGTGGATAAGTGTTCTCAGTGCCCGGTATCACTGGGTTCGGGTAGTAGGCTGGTTTACTAATCGCTAAGCCCCCATGCAGCAGCAACCTCAGTCCTATTAATCACATCACAGATAGCCTCCCTAACCTGAGGAATATCCCACGGGTAGTAGTGAGGATTAATAGCAATACCCATGGTGGAGAACACCGGTAGTGCGAATGATGACATAATGGTTAAGTCTTGCCTTTTATGGTGGTGTTGTTTCTTTGTTTGTTTAAAGTTTTAGTCTTTTGGTTGGTATTTTTGTTTCTGGTTATGTTTTAATTCCCCTTTGTTTTGTGTTTCCTGGTGCCTAGGGTAGTGCCTCCGGGAGGGGGTTTAGCCTATTCGGATGAGCCGGTGGGTCGATCACCCACTGTTTTCACTACCCTAGGCACACCTTCCTCCTCCACTCCTAAACTAAAGAGGAGTGGGAAATCAAGGAATGGTAATGAGGAAATACGCACCGTTAGATTGAGGTTGTTGCCTAATGGTTCTCAAGAACGCAAGCTACGTAGGATTGCTGATGCCACTGCTAGGCTTTGGAATGAACTGAATTATGCCAGGTTGGTGCAGTTTAGGGAGAGTGGTAAGGTGGATTTCAAGGGTACGGAGCATGAGTTTTATCACAGGTACAAGGATAGGCTTGGTGTTAATGCTGGGCAGGTGATTAACCTGAATAATTGGATGTGGAATTCATTCTTTGAACTATCTAGGCAGTATGAACAAGGCAAACTACCGAAGTTCATGAATAAACCATCACCACCTGGTTTTTTGGAAGGACAGACTCCTAGGGAAGAGGGAGCTAAGGATTCTGGTTAGGAATGATAGGTATTACTTGGAGCCAATCAATGGTGGGGAGGGCTATTTAGTCCTCAAGGACTGGAATTTAAGGGTTAGGTACGCTGGTAGAATCAAGTGGGCTGGTAAACAGGGCACGTTGGTGATTAGGTTTGAGGATGGTAGGTGGTTTGCATATGTACCCATAGAGGTTGGTTCTAAACCAGCGAGGAGTAACCCGAGGGGTTACGTTAAAGGCATTTACGATAGGGTGCAGGTTGAAAAACCTAAGGGTAGTAATAAGGCTTTCATTGATGTTGGCTTGAATAACTTGTTTGCTGTGGTGTTTAATCACACCGACGTTGCAGTGCTCATAAAGGGCTCAACCATTAAGGCTGAGTACTACTGGTGGAAGAGGGAAGTTAAGACCTACCAGGCAATAAGAGACTGGTTGAGGAATCGTGGCTTCAATGCATGGCGCAAGTATCACATGTTTTACCTTCACGCTGAATACAAGCAGCATGAAAGGCTAAGGCACTACTACAGGACTGCAATCAGATTCCTGGCGAGGACAATGCATGAAATGGGTATTGATGAAGTCTTCGTTGGCTATCCATACATGGTTAGTCAAGATGATGGTAACGAGTACAACACGAACATCTGGTGGTTTAATAAAATCATTAAATGGCTTGGTGATGTTCTTGAGGAGTATGGGGTTAAACTGCATGTTGTTAATGAGCATGGGACTAGTAGGCAATGCTCAATATGCAGCATGAAGCATGAAAACGGGAGGGTGAAAAGAGGACTCTACCTATGCCAAACAACTGGAATCAAAATCAACGCTGACTTAAACGCAGCAAGGAATATTGCAAAAAGAGCAGGCTACGAAACACCAACACCAAGAAAAATATTGAGTTACATAATCACTACTAACGGAGTGAAACCATTAACCCCCATGGAGGGGGTAACGTCCGAGACCCCCACAGTGAAAACCCCACCCAAAAAGGCGGGGAGGGGGTCATTAAGACAGTAGTAGCTACAGCATTAATAGCAGGAATAGTAGTCATCGTGATTGTTGTAGCAGCAGTGGCTGCACTAATAGCAATGAGAAGGAGGTGATGAATAAGTTTTAGATACTCTAGCTCTTTAAACAACTTAATTTTAATTTTGCAGCAAAAATCTATAATATATGGTTAAGCTATGGGGGATTAGTTAGGCATTCTAATGCACTGGTTAAATTAACCTGCATGGTTACGGTTAATCCATGGTTCATTAACTCACCCTGCAATTTAGACATTAGACTGCCTGTAAGGGTTAATGGCAAGACCACTGGTTGCCCATCACAGCCACCTGTCTGTGCACTTTGGGTTAGCAGCGTTAATTTGGTTGAAGTGGGCTTCGATATCAACTTAATACCGCTGGTTAGGATTGTGAATGCTGGGTCACTTACAGTCTCATCACCTATGGTGCCGCTGGCCGGTAGCACCCCTGGATTACCCCAATCAACAACTTGCCTATTAGTCTCAGGTTGAAGCACCAGTACAGTGCTTAATTCAATGTCCTCCACTCTATGCCTCCTAGTCAACAGCGCCCTACCGGTTCTTAACTCCATTCTCACACCGTTTAGAACCATCAGTGGGTTTTCGTATATTACTGCTAATCCTAAGTCATATATGTTGAGTCCGAGGAATAGCTTAAGTGCATTGGATAATGCCACTAGATCTATTAATTCACCGGACTTCTCGTAAATCCTCATTACGAGTGATATAAGGTCCTTATCATTAGCAACACCCTTAATGTATGACCAAATCTCGCTATAGGTATCTTCAATAAGCTGCCTATTGCCTGTTAGAGATGCCCACACCTTAAAGTAGTCTTCATTGACATCGACACCCCCGATCATGACTATTGTTGACACTAATGCGCCTGGGAACGACCTATATCTGTTGATCAACTCAAGTGGATTAGTCACAATCTCCCTACTTCCAGGGTAATCAATGTAAGCCAGCATTCACCACACCTAAGTATATTTTTAACGTGATTACGCATTAAGGTTATTAATCTTTTGGCTGTTTACGGACTCCGAAACATTTAAAAAATCGGATACGATATCGGTAACCCATGAGGATAGCGGTAATAGCTAACACTGAAAACTTAGTCACAGGACCGGGAGAAGGGGAGTATATACTGGTTTACGAGGATGATGGCAGTAACGTGAAGCTGGTTAACAGGGAACCGAATCCCGCAATGCAAGCTGAAATGCATAGGGGTCTATATGCACTTAGGAGGGTCAAGGAGATTGGTGCAGACACCCTAGTGGTTAGTGAGATAGGTAGGCCTGGATTTAACATGGCTAGGTCACTGGGTATTACAATTTACATAGTGCCTGAGGGGCTTAACGCTGACGATGCCGTTAAAATGGTTATTAATGGTGAGGTTCAGGTAGCTAACACACCTACCCATGAACACGGCCACATGCATCACGGCCACTATGAAGATTGATGATGAAGTTAATTACCATTTAAAGGCGTGTTAAATCGACTTACCCTCGCCGCCCTCCTGCGACTTACCCAGTAGTTCATTTATGGACACTGTGTACTGTTTAAGATGCCTAGCCACCAGTATGGGTGCATTAACCCTAAGCGCTATGGCAACTGCATCACTGGGCCTGGCGTCGATGTAATGCTGGGAGCCGCTCCTATTATCCTTGAGGTATATTGTAGCCGTGTAGGTGTGGTCAACGAGGGCGTCTATTGTAACCCTCTCAATGGTTGCGTTCAATCTCTCCAAAATGTCGACAAGTAGGTCGTGGGTTAGTGGCCTTGGGAAGTCCATTTGTCCCATGGCCTTCTGTATGCTTAACGCCTCAGCCATGCCTATCCAAATGGGTAACACGAAGTCACCCCATTCATCAGTGCCTAGGAGCATAACGGCCTCGGCACCAGTGGATGTCACATAAACGCCCTCAACAACGGCCTCCAGGTACCCCTCCACCTCCTGACTGTTAGGCATATTTAATGCCCAATAGGCTTCTTATTAAACTTTCCCCGGCCTATTGATTTTTAATTTAGGCCAGGAATAACCCCCATAATCATTCATACGGTAACATCAACCGTGATAGTCCTCCTACCCCTAATTAACCTCAGCTTAAACTCCCTCTTACCCTCAGCATACCTGGAGTATAGGTAGGTCTTAAGCTTCACTATTGACGTCAACTCGACGTCATCTATGTTCGTAATTACATCACCCCTCCTTAACCCAGCCTCCTCCGCTGGAGAGTAGGGCTGAACATGCACCACCAGGACTCCCCTATCCACGGGTAGCTTATACTGCCTGGCGAGAACCCTATTAACGTCAACACCATATATGCCTATCCTCGGCTTCCTAACGTAACCCTTACTTATCAAGTCATTTATGGATAACCTAGCTAGATTCATTGGAACTGCGAAGCCTATATTCTGCGCCCCTGCGACTATGGCCGTGTTTATGCCCACAACTTCACCGTCTAGGTTCACTAATGGTCCACCTGAGTTGCCTGGGTTTATGGCTGCGTCAGTCTGTATAAGCCCCTCAAGCATCACCTCACCTACCCTTATGGTTCTACCTAAGGCTGAAACTATGCCGAAGGTTGCGGTAGGTTGGTTCATTAAACCCAGAGGGTAGCCGATTGCTATAACGGGTTCACCAACCATTAACTTATCGGAGTCCCCCAGCTTAATTGGCGTTAAGTCGCCGTCAACCCTAAGCACCGCTGTATCAACCTCAGGGTCTGCACCCACCACCTCAGCCTCAAGTAAGTCACCGTCACTGGTCACTATGGATACTTCACCCGGCTGGGAGACTACGTGCGATGCTGTGGCCACGTAGTGCCTATCCACGGCGAACCCAGTCCCAAACCCCCTAATGGGTACTACGTTAAGCCACTCATCAATGACAGCCCCGGCTGTCATTATGGCAACTATGGATGGGCTTACCTTATTGACCACACCCGGTATCAGATCCCTTATGTTAGGTAGCATAGGTGCAATCTGCACCGTAGTTTATAAGGCTTAAAGTTGAGGTACCGCTATTCAACTAAGTCTTACTTAACCAGCAGCGCCCTAACCTTATCTAGTATGCTTAACCTCAGGTTCATTAATTCAGCCTCAGCTGCGTCACCAGGTGCGTCTAGGTAAACCTCGCCAGTGGTTATGTTTACCATAGGCTCTGCGCCGGTTAGGTTAAGTAAATTAACCCTACTTATGGTATCCCTCATCCTGCTGTAAACGTACTTAATCAACGTGCCCTTAATCGTTGATGCATTGTCAGGATTAATTCTCCTGGCTAATTCACCAATACCACCAGCGCTAAAGGCTTGTTCAACATCCCTAGCGAAGAGTTCGCTAACCCTATTCATGAACCACTGAGGATCGGTCTCAAGTTTACTTAACACCCTCCTCAGTAATTCACCAACATCAGGGGTAATGCCTGGGGTACCTGGTTCACTACGCTTAATTAAAATTGGCCAGTAACCGTAGTTATCAGGCAGTATACCCGGCGACTCCATGAACGTTAAGCTACCTAAGTCCTCATTCAATGCACCCCTAACCTCCTCAGGGGCCTTAACGTCTACATAGTCCCCCACTGAGTCGATGTATATGTAAACCAGCGGTGTTAAGTCCGTTGACAACTTGGGGAGTGTACCCTCAATGAAGTTGACCGTGCTGAAACCCCAGTAGAGTGGTGGGAACCTTGGGTTACCCCACTCATCGTTAACAGCCACGTGGATCACGTAGTTAAGCCTTAAGTCAGGTGACGCTATGGCCTTAGCAGTATTAACCAGGACATCAACTAGGCGGCAATTATCAATACCCAGGAATAGTGGACTAATGTTAAACCCCATGACCACCAGGTAAGGTAAGTCACCCTCCCTCGTTATGACTAGGTCGTAGTAGAGTTCGTTTCTCAAGGTGAAGTCCACGCTATACCTAATGCCTAAACCACTCACGCTGGCTTTAGTATAAAACACTGGTATTTCTGTTGGCAATCCCCTCGCCTTAACGGTTAAGTCACCGACCAGCAGCTGGGCGTTGGTGTAATCGCCATTGCCGACGTACACCACTGAGTCATAGCCACCCCTCAAGGCCCTTGCATAATCACCCCTCCTGCCGATTAGGGATTTATTGAAGTTGAGTACCAGTGGCCTATTGGATACACCCTCCCCTGAGAATAGTGGTGACAGTGAGACTGCGCCCACGTCATTATTGTTAATGATGACTCTGCTTAACGCCCTACTACCCCAATGGGGGGTTATTAGATATGTGAACTGCGGGTTATCCACTGTAGCAAGGGTTAACTCTATGAACTGCCTCACGGCTGGAGCAAGGTCCACTTGGCCCCTGACCCCCCTGCATATATCCTGGAGGCTAATGCCCTTCACTGATTTGGCTAGGTGCGAAATGTATTTAACGGTTAGGTCGAGGATGCCACATGGCTAGGTTGATTAAGAACACCACCATGATGCTCCTGGTAATCCTAATCCTCCTGCTTAGGCGTGGTAGTGGGGATTTGCTTAAAGTTTACATCGACAACATTAAGGCCTTCAGGAGGCATGACCCTGGCACAGCTCCCTAATGCCCCTCGCCAGGTTAACTATGGACTGGTAATCCCTCTTAATCCTAACCTTCCTGAATAGAGGTTTCATCCACGGCCACTCGTGCAGTGTTGCATTGGCCAGGAGGCTTAGTATGGTCATCCCCTCGCTGTTCAGGTAACCGTCACTGTAGTAGGTTGAGAATGGGTTCTCGAGTAGGTTAAGCAATTTATCAATGTATGAACAATCCACCTTACCTTGGTTAACCATAAGCAATCAGCCGAAGAATGAGTCCAGGGTTGTTGAACCCTTAACCTTATTCATACTCTTCTTAAGTCTCTCCAAGGCGTTCTTAACTCTATCCTCGCTGAAGTCATGCTCCTCGACCAGTAGCTTAACTACACCATCCTCATCAGGCTCCTTGAAGTTAACCTCAACATTCTGGTTAACCGGTGGGTTTAGGAAGAACTCCCTTATCTTAAATGGATCCACGGGAAATTGGGCGTTCTTAAGCACTGTGTTGAGTAGTTTATCTAGGCTACCGTGCTCCTGTACGAGCCTTAAGGCCCTCTGGGGCCCTATTCCGGGTACACCATCTGGGTTGTAATCTGTGCCGAGGATTATGGCTAGGTCTATTAACTGGGCCCTATCCCTTAGCTTAAGCGCCTTAAGTACGTCACCAAGCTCTATCAACTCTGGGTTAACCTCAACGTATTCATCCTTACCTGGGAGTTTCCTCCTACCTGAAATGGTAAGGTTCCTCACAAGTTTGGGTGAGCCAAATAGCAGTGAGTCGTAGTCTTGGCTACCGGCTGCCCAAACAACACCCCTACTGGCCATGTAGGCTGCCTGAGCCTCACCCTCACTGGGCGCCTGAACCCATGGCACACCCATGCGGTCGAGGAGTCTCTTAGCCTCATCAACCATGTCGTTGGTTATGAATAGGGCCCTCTGGGCGTACTTCCTAGCCTCAGTTCTCCTACCCTCCTCCATCGCCTTAACCCACTCCTCCACTGCCTTCTCCCTAACCCTCCTCCTCTTCTCGATTTCAAGCAGCTTCAGTTCAGGTGGCTTGCCGTCGAAGACGTAGACTGGCTTAACACCATACTCAAGTAGGTTGATTGTCCTGTACAGTAACCCACTCAGGTGGCTGGTGACCCTACCCTGGGAGTCCATTAGGGGTGTGCCGTCAGGCTGCCTTATTGAGGCTAGGAATTGGTATAGCGCATTATAGGCATCCAGGGCTATGACCCTCCCATTAAGTTGGTTAAAATCAATCCTCCTCCTTAGGTTATCCGGGATGAGCTTACCCAGCTCAGTAACACCCATACTAAGGCTGAGTTAAGCACCAGCGTATTAACCTATCCGTTTGTCCCTAGGTGTTGCGCCTAGGGACTTCCACCTCGCCCACATGGGCTATCGGTGTGGGTTCATGGGTGGCTGTTGAGCCCAACGGCATGGGGCTCCCATCTAGGAGGGACCCACCTGGGCTCTGGGCATCGCCTTCAATGCCCAGTGTATTGGTATTTTGTCTCTTGGTGCTTTGAATCCGCAGTTTTCGCAAATCATGATTCTGCCTGGTAATTGGGTTAGTTCGTGTTGGCATACTGGGCATATTGTGCTTGGTAGCCTCTTGAACTTATACGGCACACCATACCACTCCAGCTGAGTAGCCAGTAGCTTAACGAACCTCCTCGTCTCAGCCAGGTAAATCTTCCTCAAACCACTTGGTAACTTCATCTCAAGCAACTCCCTCCTCGACTCCTCAAGCACGTCATCAATTAGCACCTCGGCCCTCAGCCTAATTGCCTTCATTACCAACTCGTGAACCTTCTTCTGGGCGAAGTCCCTTAGGTATGCGTAGACCTTCCTCCTCAATGCCTTGATTTCCCTCCTCAATCTTTTGGCTTCTGGGGTTGAATCCAACCCCAACCTCCTCAGTTTGCCTAGTCTCTTATGCAAATCCTCGGCCCTATAGTACCACGTGTCAATGAGCCTGAGATTTGGCCTTAGGGGTGAGTACTCCGCAATCTTGTTGCTTGGATTAATTATGCCGTAGGCAACACCGTTATTCCAAGCGTTAACATCAACAACAAGCCTACAACCACTAGGCACGTGAGGCTCAACCACACGCTCAGCGGTTAAAGCCAGGTAGGGTTCATCATCCTTTAAACCAATCATTGCGAACCTCACATCACCACCCTCTTTAATCCTATCAACAACCCACTTGGGCATGGGGATGGTGACGACATATCTAGGCTCGTTCCTACAGACCTGGCGTAGCCTAATGACACTGCTCCTAAAGTCCAGGACCACTAAAGCATCTGTTGCACCCTTTCTGGCGCCATCACCGTAAACCCTCAACGTCTTCAACGGAACCCACGTCTCAGCAAACCACCTCTTCGGTGTAGTTCCAAAGACCAAGCTTCCCATGTAGTTCTTGAACCCATAGATTTGGTACTGTATGTTTTTGGGAATGTCCGGCACCCAAACCTCAAAGCCACGGTAAGCTAAGTTTGTTAAAGCCATCAACCGAGTAATGTAATTAACATCACATTTGTCCTTCGGTAGCCTAATGATTATTGCCCTCCTTGCATTCATCAATAATCACCAGTACCCTAACCCTCCTACCCTGAAGCCCCCTAATCTTATCCTGAAACTCCCTACTAATGTAGACGCCCACATCCCTCCCAGTAACCTTAGTCACACTACCCTCAAGGTAGACCACGCAGTCCATAGGAAACAATCCGATACTTTCTTATAAATATTTCGGTAAAGAAAGGTTTAAAACTCGGGTTAAGTAGGGGTTACCCAGTCCCAGTGGAGTAGTCGTCCCACTGGGAGCCAGCCCCGTGGCAAACTGAACCATGATGCCCCAAGAATGGGGATACCCGACAAAGATGAAAAGTGATTAGGGTCACTGGGATGCGGGGAACGGGGCAAATCCTGGCTAAAGCCTCGTTCTTATGCATTAGTACTACTGGCCTAAGCATTAGTAGTTGAATGGCGCCCAAGCTAATTAGAAGTACTACTAATTAACCTGGTTGGGGTTAAGCCCATATGATTGGTGGTGTAGCCTTCCAGGCTGGGAGTGGAACAGGCATAGTGGGTAGTGCAGTGCAGTACTTTGCACCGGTCTTCGATGCAATAATGGCTTTCCTTGGCATAGCCTTCTGGGCAAGCCTAATATTCCTAGTTTACTATGGTATAGAAGCCTACATCCACCCAACACCATTCGGCAGGTCAGCTAGGCTAGCATCAATGTACGACCACGCTAAGGGTGTGATATGGAGTATTATTGCAATATACCTCGTGCTTGCTATTATTGCCTTCGCTGTGAACCAGGCAAGCGCCGCGGCTGGGGTTGGGACAAGTGTCAGTGTTGGGAAGTTGTTCTACTACGTCTTCGTCGAGCCAGTGGTCAAGGGCTTCAGTGTACTATTCAGTAGCGTGTAGGAGGGGTTTTAAGGCATTTGATTTCAAAATCAACCATTCTTCCTGGCCAGTATTGAAAGCCACGGGTTATCCCTAATGAAGCTTGGCGCATCCTCAGTGGATTGGCTTTCCTGCATTGGGCTTTGGGTTTGGACTTGAATCACCTCGGCTGATTGAGGCTTCTGAACCTGGATTGGCT
>Ga0080003_1000085_pt1 | contig 67130 bp, 65 predicted proteins | sample JossMetagenome_FD_69206 | JGI IMG/M metagenome (GOLD analysis project Ga0080003, IMG submission 69206) | Hot spring microbial communities from Joseph's Coat, Yellowstone National Park, USA - JC2_E (SPADES assembly) (version 2) | ecosystem: Environmental > Aquatic > Thermal springs > Hot (42-90C)... | reverse complement strand
AAATATATCAAACCTTTATATAAAACTTTATATAAAAGATATAAAAACATAAAAAGGTAAAATAAAAAGATATAAAATAAGGTAAATTATAAATATTTAAATTATAAATATTTTAAAATATTAAAACAACATAAAAAATGTAATATTCTTATATTTAGAGCTCAAAATAATTGAGTAAATTTTAGGTGTATAAATGACAATGCTTTGTGAAAGATGTAAAAAAGAGGTTTACGAAATAGAAACATGCAATTACTGCAAAAGGAAGATATGCCACTCTTGTGTAAAAGCTTCACAGAGAAAAGCTAAAGTCAACAGACTTGTTATATGCAAAGACTGCTGGGGCAAGATTCCAATGAGGAGTTTATACAAGAGAGCGCTGACTCCTGAAACCGCAGAGCTTCTCGAGATAACCTCAACAGAGAACGCCTAACTTTTTCATTGCTTGTTTTCTTTATTTATTCTCTTTTTATTTTTATTCCCCTTATTTTATTATCTTTAATTATATTTACTGTTTTTGTTTAGTATCTACTGCCTGTGCTAATCTTTATCTGAACCTTTACTTCTAAAGTATCAATCTTGAATTCTTTATAATCCCCTTCAATCTTGTTCTTTATTTTATCCGCATTTATAGTCTTTGCTATCTCCCTCTTGTTTCTTTCTATTATATCAGCAAGCTCTGGAAGCGCATCATAGCTCAGCTCTATTATATCCTTCTTCTTGAGCTGCATCTCCTTCCTCATAAGCTGTATCCTGCGTTCGAACTCCCTTATCAATGCCTCCTCCTTGAGCTCTTTGCTTATCTCGTTTGAAACATATGCAACACCCTCGTTGAAAAGAACCGCATTCGGGTTTTCAACTCTACTTACAATAATGAAGTGCTTGCTCGTTATATTTACCTCGCCTTTGCTTGTATGGAGTGGATAATACTCATGCTCATCAATAGACCTCTTTAGCTCTTCTGGATTAACTGAAGAGAGCGCCTCTGCAACAGCTTGCGCCTTCTCCTTGAAGTCAGGACCTATATTCGAGAAAACAGGTTTGATTTCTTCTTTGATATTTGCATTCTGCTTGATTTCAAGCTCTTTTGCATTTGTCAGCTCCTTTATTATCAATGAGAATTTCTCAACCGCATTATAGGCCTCTTGACTTCTTACCTCGAGTGTTTCATGTGCAATCGGCCATCTCAATGGAATGTTGCTTTTTTCCCGTGCGCTGAGCAGTGCGGATATTGAATCCCTTGCAATACGCATCTCCTTTTCGAGTATATTATCAATGAATCTTTTATTTGGCTTCGGCCAGTCCTCTAGGAATATACTCTCCTTCTCATTGAATAATTCTAGATAAACACTCTCTGTTGAGAAAGGTATTATTATAGAGAGCAAAACAAGCATTCTTGAGGTTACATATGAGAGAATATCAAGAACCTTTTTAGCCCTCGCCTTTTTACTATATAGAATCTGCTTCTTTGCAATCTTTAGGTAGAACCTGCTGTAATCCTCTACAAGGAATTCCTTCATTGCTGAAACCGCTTCAAATAATTTATAGCTATCTATCAACTCTGTTGCAAACAATATTGTTGATTCAAGCCTTGATATAATATATTTATCAGCAATCTCAAGATTTGATAAACTGATCCTCTTTTTGAATGAGGGCTTGTAGTTGAGAAGCTCTGAATACTCTTTGATCAGATTTGAAATATTATAGACAATTGAAACCGTCTTCACAGCATCGCTTATCTCGTTCTGGTTGAATGGAAGGTCGAGCCATGGTGTATGCTCGAGGCTCCAGAACCTGAATGGATCAACACCATATTTTGAATATATTGTTTCTAATGGAAGATAATTTCCAAGCTTTTTGTGCATCTGCTTTCCGTGCTCGTCAACCAGCCAGCCGTTAACAAGAACATTCTGATAAGGCTTCTTACCACTTGTAAATACACTTAATTTAAGTAAACAAGAGAACCAGCCTCTGAATTGATCTGGACCCTCTGCAATCATATCTATAGGGAAGAACAACTTGAATTCATCTTCATTCATACTCGCTCTGAATGCTATACCAGAATCAACCCAGACGTCAAGCACATCTGGAATTCTAAATGAATCAGAACCGCATTTCTCACATTTTAATACAATCCTATCTACGCTCGGTCTATGTAGGTCATTAAGCCTTTCAATTTCTTCTTTGTCTTTTGCATGCATCTTTAACTCCTCAATCGACCCTATAATTGTATTATGACCACATGAGGGATTTGAACATTTCCAGATTGGTATCGGAGTACCCCAATACCTTTGTCTTGATATAGTCCAATCAGGCGAATTCAAAAGTATACCCTTCATTATGTCCTTTGCAGATTCTGGATGGAAGTGGACTTTATCATTTTCTTTAATTAATTTTGATTTTATTTTCTGCACATTAAAGAACCACTGCTCTGTTGCAATAAATACTATTTTATTATCGCACCTCCAGCAGTGTGGATATTGGTGCTTTATAGTGGATTTTGCAACAACTGCACCTATCTCTTCAAGAGCTTTTAGAAGCACTGAATTTGCTTCATCAGGAACCTTCAAACCTGAATATGCACCCGCATCTTTGGTGTAAAAACCAGATTCATCAACAGGAGAGAATATAGGAAGCTTGTTTTCTATACCCAGTTTATAATCCTCAGGACCATGACCTGGTGCAATATGAACTAAACCAGTTCCTTCATCCATTGTTACAAACTCCTTTGAAAATATAATTTTATGATAGTCTTCCATCTCTCCTTGTTTTGGAACTTTGGATTTGAGTGGGCTCTCATAATACAAGCCTTTGAGCTCGCTTCCATAGAACTCCTGCTTTACAATTAGATTGGCATTGAGCGTGGCTGCAACTCTTTCCATCCTGGCTTTTGCAATAATCAGATTATACTGGCCGTTAGAAACAAGAACATATCTTTCATCAGGATTTGCAGCTATAGCAACATTTGAAACGAGCGTCCAGGGTGTTGTAGTCCATATAAGAAGATAGGTGTCAGGCTCGAGCACAAGCCCCGATTTATTATTTACAACCTTGAACCTTACATATAATGATGGATCCTCAGAATCTGAATATACTATCTCATTTCCATTTGGAGATACTGCAGTCTGGCAGTGCGGACAGAATGGCGTTGTCTTCTTGCTCTTATAAAGATAGCCCTTATCACTTATCTCTTTGAATACCTTCCACTCCTTCTCCATGTACTCCATTTTTGAGGGTATATACGGATCTGAGAAATCTAGCGAAATACCAAAGCGCTCATAATCTTTGTCCATTCTGCCGTGATATGAATCAACAAAATTCTTGCATTGTTTTATGAACTCCTCTACACCTATTGTTTCCTCAATATCTTTTTTTGACTTAACTTTGAGAAGATTTTCAACTTTGTTCTCAATAGGCAAGCCGTGGACATCATAGCCTGCTCTGTCCCTTACATTATAGCCTCTATAGCGCTTGTAGCGTAGAAATGCATCTTTTATTGATTTAACCCATACCTGACCGGGATGCAGATCACCAGTAACAAAAGGAGGACCGTCGAGAAAATAAAACTTCTTTTTACCCTTTCCCTTTTCCCTTACCTTTCTATTTATATCATTCTTCCTCCAGTATTCTACTATTTTCACTTCTTTCTCATCAAAATTTAACAAAGCAAACACCTAATATAAAATATAAATAAAAATATAATAAATAAATATAATTAATAATAAAATATAATAAAATGCAATAATATAATACAATAAAATAATTAATACAATAAATAATATAATATAATAATAATTCTAAAAATTATAAAATTATGAAAAATTAAAAAATTAATAAAAAAATAAAAATTATAAATTAAAAAAACAAATAAATAAACAAGTAATAGGTTATAAAAATAAATATTTAAATATTTGTTGCTCTTCTGATTGCAGATCAGATCTGTTCATTTAAAATAAACTTCAGCTAAGGGTCTAAAATACTTAAAAAAAGAACCTATAAAAACTTATTTTGATATTTTAAATATATTATATAAAAAATATATAAATAATATAAAAAATATAATATAAAAAAAATATATATAATAAAAATTAAAATATAAAAAATAAAAAAGTGCTCTGATGTTCCCCTTTAATAAAAAAGAAAAAATAGAAAACGAGAGCTATAGCGGAAGCGAAAGCTACAAATACATTGACATGCTCCTTAACAGCAGAAGCGAAAAAATAAAAATTATAACTCCATTTATAGGCAATTATTATGCAAGAATGCTCAACAAAATATCAAAAAAGAAAAAGGTATATATACTTCTCTCCAAGAATGCTGAAGAAAACAATAAAGATGCGGTATCAATGCTTAGGGGACCAGAACCATTCAAACTCAAATTTCCCCTCCTTGCAATAAGTATACTATACTTTCTAATTCTTGGATTCTTATGGAATTCACTAGATCAAATTAAGATTCAATTTTTAATAATTCTTTATATTTTAATAGTGCTATTTTTAGTTTCCTACTCTTTCATACAGAGCTTAAAGAAGTTAGGGCAGAATCTACATATTAAGATAGCTGGCGATGTATTTATACACGAGAAGATATATATAGCGGATGATGTTGCTATAGTAGGGAGCGCCAATCTGACTTATTCTGGAACACATAAGAATATAGAGCATATTGATATGATAAGGGACAAGAACAAGATAGCAGAGCTTGAGCGGCATTTTGACGATTTATGGAGGAAATACTAGAAATAAAAATAAAAAATAAAAAGAAAATAAAAAAAATAAATTAAATCAAAAGAAATAAAAGAAATAAAAATGCTTTAAAAAAATATAGTGCCACTGCACCTGAAAATGCAATGGCACTATAACTCCAATTCCCACCACCCATCATTGTCTCACTTCCATACATCACCTGCTTTTGCTGTTGGCAGCTATTATTATCGCAGCTGCACCGAGCCTCATATTTCTTTTCTTTGCCTCTTTTATTGCTGCAATTGTGTACTCTGCAAACTTCTGCGCGAGCACTTCCTTCATTGCAGCGCTTGCCTCCTTTGAGTTCTCATCCAGCCCTATTAATTCAAGCACTTTCGACATATCACTATTCTGTAGTGCTTCTATAGCCCTTTCCTTTATATCTGCCGCAATCCTTCCTTTCTTCACTTCTGTTAATTTTATGCTTGCACCCTTTTCTATACCTCCATCCACTTTCATTCTCACCACCAATTAAATATTACTGCGTTCTTGATATTTAAAGCTTTTGAGGAATATTCTAATATATAATTAGAAAATTGTTTATCAATCAAAATTATAAAAAAATTAAATTTATGATAATCTACGACGGAAAAAGATCAAATAAAAAAAATAAAAGTGCAAATTATTAAGGAAAAATATATATAAAAAGAGAATCTTAAAAATAGGGTTTTTCATCGGAAAATTTTTAAAAATTCCACTAATTTAAAATTTACTATTTATATATAATTATAAAATTTATTTTTATATTTACATCTGAAATTAAGTTTTTGTTTTGTTTAATAGATATTTAATTTAAAATTATTAATATTTTTTTAAATAATTTTCAATGATTATTAAAATTTGATAAATTATACTATATATAAAAAGAAAGCTATAATATATAGTGTAAAACAGCACCCGCTGCTTTATCCACCCACCCACAATTTATTCTCGCTACCAATATGTAAGGTGGGAAAAATGAAGACAACAATGAAAAACAAGGATGTAATAGAGAAGAATATAAAGATTTTGTACAAGCAGAAGGATGGAAAGGTAAGGGAGTATAATATAGCACTCCTCTATTTCTTAACGAAGTAGGTGCTTTGAATGAAGATAGAGAGTAAAACACCTAAAGCACCTCTGCCTTCAACAAAAAAGAAAAAGATAAAGAGAGTGTCAACAATCCATAAATTCTTCATTATGGAATGCCAGGAAGATGCAGACCTTGGAAAGCTCGCAGAAGAACTGATAGCAATAAACGGTGTAGAAGAGGTAAATATAGGAGAAGGCGATGATGATAAAGGAATCCTAGTAAAGACAAAGCTGAACAAAGAAAGAGACGATGATGAATTTCTAAATTTTCTAAGGAGAAGAATAAAAGGCAAGTATGGAAAGTTGATAAGCTACTACTCTGTTAAGAAATAATTTATTTTTTATTTCAATTTTTTATTTAATTTTTATTTTAGTTTTTGCTAATTTTTATTACTTTATTTTTTATTATTTTTATAAGTTCGCGCCACACTGTAAAGCATTTTAGTATTTCTCAAATAATTTATTTTTCCACCGCAGTTTATAAAAATCTTCTTTATAATAAATTTATAATAATATATTATTTTTAATTATTTTTTAATCATGAAATATAATTTTAATTATAAAATATAAAAACAGCAGTAATAGTTTTATAAAACTTTAGCAGAAAAACATATTAAATTAAGTGTTCAATAAAAAAGAATAAAATATAATATCTGCGATCGTAGTCTAACCTGGTTAGGACTTTGGCCTTCCATAACTATTATTTAAGAAGAGAGCCAAAAACCCGGGTTCAAATCCCGGCGATCGCATATCTTTTATATTTTCTAATTCTGAATATAAATTATATAAATAGGAATGGAAAATTAAAATACTACAAAACTACAAAAATAGTGAATAAATAAAAGTAAAACAATAGACAAGCATACAAAAAGATAATAAAGTTTATTGAATAAATAGATATTATGGAATATTCTGAAGCATTAGATGTTAACATTAATAATGCAGATAGTAGTAATATCGATAATAATATTGTTGAATCATTTAAAATAAAAAGATCGGATATAGTATACAAGCACATGAGGGATCCAGCATTGTTGAAATATTATTATAAAATGAAAACTATCGCATCTCTTTATGATAAAGATAATATTAAAAATAATAGCAAAAATATTATTGAGGGATCATCGCCAACAGATATATTTATAGGCAGCTATAATTATCCTTATGTTTATATAGGACCGCTCGTACCACCACAGTTTGGAGATACCTCATTACTAGGCACGCCTGAAAAGTGGCAGAATCTGCGTATAGAGGAAATAGTAGATCTTAGAACAAAGCTTATAAGGGGAATGTCATTAACAAATATTTATGATGTTGATAATGGAAGAATACAGCAGCAGATACAGGAGCTTGCAATGTCTGAAAAATATGAAGACACAGCTCTTGAATATTCTAAAAAACCAGTGATAAAGCTTGAATTGAATGATGATGTACAGCCATTTGGTCCGAGCGTGCAGATTAATAAACTCGAAATTCCAAATACGAAGGCTAATAAAAAAATAGAGAGATTCTTCTTTGATTATGATGCAAATGCAGAGGATGCATTAATAGAATTGTATAATGAAAATATCGAGATTTCAAAGATACAGAGGGCGTTTTCTGCAGGCTTGTTTGGAATAAAGAAGCAGAGGAAGTTTGTACCTACAAGATGGAGTATAACCGCTGTAGACGACACTATATCAAAGCATAACAGAGAAGCTATCAAAGCTTACGAGCCTGTCGATACCATCTATGCTTATTTCAATAATGCGCTTGACACACGCTGGCTCATCTTCTTTATACCCGGGAACTGGCAGTATGAAGTAGTAGAAGCTTGGTGGCCACGAACAATATGGAGCGAGACTGAAAAGGATATATCAATCAACTCATCATATGAGCCATACAACGGCAGAAGCAAATACGCAGAAATCGGAGGAAGCTATTATGCAGCCAGGCTCGCGGTAACAGAGAAGCTCAAGAATGTTAAAAGACAGGCTATGGTGCTTATATTAAGAGAGATACATGAGGGCTATATTCTACCTGTTGGGGTATGGAATGTGAGAGAGCATGTTAGAGAAGCATTAACCAAAGAGCCTATTATATTAAACAGCACTGACGAAATATTAAAGATTATAAAAAGCAAACTTGATATCGATCCGAAGGGATGGATAAAGAACAGTACATTGTTAAGATTTTTATATCAGCAGAAAAGGCTTGTTTAAACTCCTTCTTTGCCTTCTTCCTTGCTTCTAATTTTTATATTATTTTTATTATCTTTATTGTTATTATTTTGATTATCTTTATTATTATTTTGATTATCTTTATCTTTATTGTTATTATTATTTTTCTTATTAACTTTATTGTATAATACTTCTACATCTTCTCCTCTGATGTTTATTTTAATTTCCTGTGCCGCATTAATCTCTTTTGAAGCTAGAACCCTTTTATTTCCATCAACTAAATTCAACGTATAGCGCTTGCCCTCTATTAAGTCTGATACCCTTGCATGTCCATTCTTTATTTCCGCACTTGCAATCTCCTCATTTAGATATATGATGCTTATACCTTTGATTCCAGTGATGTTCTTTTTAAGTTTATCACTTGAAAACATTTCAAAATAGATTTTCATTGAAATTCTTTTTGGGATTCTTATCTTGCTGTTAGTTATATATTCTTCTAATAAATTATTTCTCTTGAAGCCTTCACTTTTATTTTCATAATCTTTTGTCTTTATAAATATAGTATCTTGTGATAATTTTTCAGTATTATTTTTGACCACATAATTAAGAGCACCTATTCTTGAATCAAGATGCTTTAATTTTTGTATTACTACATCATCTTCCGCATATGTAAATACTAAATCGCTTGCAGCATCTTCAGCTACATCTGATGCTTGTTTAAGATAAAGTTTTATTTGGCATAATCTTCTAATTGAGGGATCTATATCTATAACATTATGAGTTAAAAGCATCAAGCCTATACCCTGTTTTCTGAAATCCTGTATTCGATATTTAAGATCCTCTATTGCAGCACTCTCTTTATTGCGGAATATAAGCTGTGCTTCCTCAACACATATTAAAAGACGCAGTTCATTATCACCTTTTGTATTAAAAGTCGATGAAATCGCATATAATTGGTTTAGTATCAAAGCATAAAGATATGGCTTTGTATCAATGCTTGCTCTGGAAAGATCAAAAACAACACCTTTATCTAAAAGCTCTTCAAGCTTTATTCCTTCTCGAGAAGAATACTCAACCCTACTTAAGATATTTCTAAGATTTTCAAGATCAGATTTTATATTCTCACCATGCTTTGTATATATTACACTTTTATTAGTCTTCTTGCCGTGAAACCTGATTATTGATTCTTCTATTTCTTTATAGACTATTACAGGATCTGGCATTGACGTTTTAGAGTAGATCTTTCTAAATGCATTAAGCATGCATTTTTCCATAGGCTTTTCATAAGGACCCGCATTTGATGCGGAGGATAATATCATTGCTAGATCCTCATAAAATTTATCTACTTTTGCCCCATCTGGACATCTGAAAAAATTAATAGGCACATTTTTATTATACATTTTTATAAGATACATATCATGACTGTTTGCAAATTCATCCCATTCATCAGTAGGTGAAATTATTACAACCTTATGCTGTCCAAATCTAAATAATTCATCTATTATTGCCATTGCCTCATTTGTTTTTCCAGAACCTGGAAGCCCTGTTAAGATAGCACCAAGATTAAGTGCGGTTGGGTTTATTTTTATTGGTATATTGGTTTCGGCTGTTGCATTCTTCATCAATGTTCCAACTATAATACCGTCTGAGGTTTGTGGATGTATAGTCTGCAGCGAATAACTAATATTAGTAATACCTCTAAAATTGATGAACAACTTTGCTATATTTATTCCAACAGGTAATGGATTAACACGATTGAAATTATTTTTTATTGGTAATTTCAAATCTGAATCAAATTTTGAAAAAACTAAGAACCTATTCTTGACATATTCCTCTAATAGACTTGAATTGTCATCTATTACAAAATAGATATTGTATACAATCCCGTTCCTCAAAAGAGAAAAGTTTATAGATTCTAAAAGTTCTTCGCTAAACATAGATTCCTCCGAATTCATAAAATTTTCACGTTGAAAAGAAATGCTTGATCTCTTGCTGATAGAATCAGATTGAATTGATTTTGTCTCTCTTGCATCTCTTTTGCTAAGTAGGGTTTCTAGATATTTTTTAGCTGGTGCTATTTCTTCTACATCAAGCGGAATAAATAGTATAGATAGACTGCCATTGTTTAATTGAAGATCAAATAAATCTGAAAAAAGATTTTTGTTTATAGTATCAATCTTCCTATAAACGGATAAAATCTTGTATTTATTTTTGTTTGCCTTATCATTTTTATTTTCAATATCAATCTTTTTAAGCACAAGCCCTGGAAAGGCCTTTATGAGGTTTTCTAAAATATTATCATTATTCTTTTCTAAACCTAATATAGTTTTTCCTAAAGAAAAATCGTATCTTAAAATAAAGGGTTTTCTACCGATTAAATCGAGCATCATTTCCTTATCGATATCAATGTTTGGTATTGAATCAACTATATACAAATCAAATATATCATCCATAAAAACCACTACTTATAAAATATTAATAGAATATTTGCTAGAACCACAAATGCACCAATTATAATTATATTTCTTACAAATGGAGGATAAGCAATATTCTTGAAATAAGAGAGTAGTATCAAAAAAGAGGTAAAGAGGGTAAAGATTATTGCTATAAAGATAATATTATTAAATAAAATTAAGGAAAAACTCCTATTTATCATCAAAATAAGATAGATTATAGAAACAAAAATAGATAATGAAGATAGAAGTGAAATTATAATTATATTGATGGATATAGGCTTTTTATGATATGCTAATATTTTATCAAGCATAAGATACACCATAATAGACTATTCCACATATTAGTATAAGCAGTATACCGCTCACTATTATAGAATTTGCTATAGATACAAAATGGCTGTCGTTTTTATGCGCGCTTATGATGTATATTAGAATGCTCATCGCAATTGTAAATAAGCCTATAGCATCACCGAGCTTAGCTAAATATAGAAGTATACTAGAGAGCAAGGACATCCACCTTTTTCAACAGAATTGATAATAAAAGCAACGAGCTTGTTTGATTTGCTTTTGATAATATATCAAGAAATCTGTTTTCTTCTAATTTAGACAAGAGCACGATTGTTGCACCATGTGGATCACGAATCGCTTTTGTTATTTTGCCTTCATCAAGCTCACTTAAAAGCAGGATATTGTTAGATTCCAAAAATTTATCCTTCTTTATTTTAAACCTCCCATTGTTTAATGAATAGTCATAGAGCTTCTTTGTAATGATGCTTTTTATAGGATTCTTTCCAATCGCAACCATATCAGAAAAGTTATGCACTTCATAATTATTCTTGTATCTACTATCTAATTCGTAAATTAAATTTTCATGAATCTGATCAATATTGTATGAGGGATTATATGAATAGCTGATCTTTTCTTCTACGAGCGCATCAAGAGGTAATGCAATATCTTTAATTATCTGCTTCGTATTGGCCTTCTTAAAAGCACTTTTTAAAAATCCATCAAAATTCATATCAAAAGTTATATTATTATTTTTATATGCAGCATAGTCACTCAATGTTTTATTATATCTTATTCTAACTGATGAGGATTCAGATCTAAAATCTGAATACTGTTTTATTATAAAATAAAATAGAACCGCACCTATTAATATAATAAAACTTGAAAAATCTCCAAGATAAAATATATTTATTGAATCTTTATATGAACCGTAGTATAAATCCAGATTGTTGTATCCAAGGCTAAATGGAATATAAAGATTAACCTTTCCATTTTCATTTATATTGTAAATTGCGCTCTGCTTATTGTTTAGAACCATTGTTATTGCAGTATTTCTTAGTATACTTTTATTTAAGTATAATGTCCCGTTTATGTAGCTATTAGAAAAGGTGCCAAAAAAACATAATTGCTGGCAATTTTGATTAAAAGGGAGTAAGTCGAGTATTGAAGCAATCAGAAGTATTATAAACAATAAAATTAATGCAATCTTTAATTTATTTAGTTTCTTTAATTCAATTCCTGACATTATAAACAACCCATAGCAAAACTGACTTTAATTTATATTTCTATTTTTTACTTTTATTTTTACATTAAATAAATAAAATAATATATTTGTATTAATTATATTATTTATATAAACATATTTATACTTTACTATATTAAACTCTTTCAACTAAAATTTACAATTTGAAAAAAGAAATAAATATCAAAAAGTACTAAAAGTATTAAGAAAGTAGGATATAAAATTAAAAATTAGAATAAAAACTAAAATAAAAATTAGAATAAAGAAAACAAAGCTTCTCTATTATCACTACTTGCCGCTTTAACTCTTTTTTTAAGCCCGCATTTCTGACATTCATAATATATTATAAAGTTGTTCCTCTCTGTGTATACTTTTATAGGTTTCATTACACCATGGCACTTCTCCTTTCTATCACCAGGGTTAACATCAACATGCACGCTAAAAAGGCAGTATGGGCAGTGATCTGTATAACCATTTCCTTCAATCTGTTTGCCACAATTTATACATGTAAAATTTTCTCTATTTCGCACGAAGCTTTTATTGCTACCCTTACTAGCTATATTATCTTTATTATCTTCTTTGTTATTGTTATCTTTATTGTCTTCATCTAGCATTTTGTCTTCATCTAGCATTTATTCCATCTATATATTTTATATATCTATATTTGGTTTATATACCTAATTTTATTACATTTAATTTTTATTATATTTATTATGTTATTGTTGTGTTATTACAGATTGTTAAATAATTTATTAATTTTATTAAATATATTAAATAAATTTAAATTTTAATCCTTTTTTATTATTTTCTCTTTTTTAATATTTAAATTTTTGTATTTCTTAGTGGATTTAGATATTTATGAATATTTATAGTCCTATAAAAGGAAGGGAAAAATATAAATATGAGAATAATTTAATATAAGATTGGATGAGAGAAAAAGGTAATCCGTTAATTATTTAATGCATATGTTATTAAAATATATATGTGCAGGGATGGCGGAGCCTGGTCAAACGCGACAGACTCAAGATCTGTTGGCTTAGGCCTACGGGAGTTCAAAAAATCGAACAAATCTCCCTCCCTGCACTTGATTTATTATGTTTAAAAATTATGGTGAATAAAATGAAAAATAGTAAAAAGAAATCAAGTATTAAGGTTACAAAATCAAAAGCTAGATCTAATACTAAAAAAAAGAATAAAAGAGCAAGAATGGCGAAGTCAAAGATATTTAATATACCAAATTATGCACAAACATATGAATTTACCAGCTCAGCAGCTTGCGCAATGATGGTCCTTAAATATCTAAAGAAGAACTTCCAGATGAAGAAGGAGCAGGAATTTGAGATATGGCAGGACGCTATAAACGGCAGTATATGGCACGGCTCGAGGTACGGCTTAGCATATGCACTAGCCAAGAGAGGTGTTAAACCAGAAATAATCAGCAATGCAAAGGGTACTGAAGGCTATGAGAAGAAGCTAGCAGTCTATGAAGATATAAATCTGGATACATTAACCTCTTCATTCAATGAGATCAAGAAAAAAGTAATGGATATGAAGATTAAAGAGCAGTATGGAGTATCATCTATAAATGCGATAAAAAAGATATTGAATAGCGGAAAACTTCCGATTGTGTTAGTAAATGCCAATGTAATAAATATGTACATGGATCCAGCACCACATTGGGTTGTAGTAAAGGGTTATGAGAGAAATACATTCTACATTAACGACCCGTATTCAGATAGCACTCTGACGATAGAAGCAGAACTTCTAAAGAATGCATTAGGCTTTGAAGGAGAACATGATATGATTGTAATAAACACAAGGAAAAGGTAATTCAATATAAAAATAGGTTTAATTATTTTTATTTTTTTGTTTTTTATTTTTATTTTTTATAGTATATCATTATTTACTCTTTTTGTTTGTAAAATATGTAATAATATTTTCAATTTTTGAATCTTAACTCTTCTACCTCTAATCCCAACCATCTATCCCTTACATACTTGCCTTAAAAAAAATAAAAAAAATCAACTATTTACATGAGTAAGGGTTTTATTTATTATGCTTTTTCTTATTTCTTTTTTAAGATCTTCTCTGCTCGCATTTGAACTGCTTACTTTACTTATAGTTCTATTACCTAATTTGCTATAGCAGTCAACACATACAAACCTACGTTCCGCTGGCAATGTTTCATCTTCAAAGGCTTTAGTAGGGAGAAGTATTTTTAATTCCCCTCTTGCGAACTTCTTTTTACATATAGCGCATGTGTATTCTGCTGTATAATGTGCTTCTAACTCAGCAGCGCACTTCTTGCAAAAATAGGCATTGGCTTTTTCTACATACTTACGATTACTTCTGTTGAGCTTTACTCCACACTTCCTACAATATTCTTCATCCACCATTTCCTCTCACCACCAATATTATATCCTTCTTTTCTGTTATTTATATTTTACTATTTTGAAGGATTAGCGGAAGTGTGGCTCAACATTAATATAACTTTCGTTATTTGATCTATTGGTGCATCGGTTTTTATAGCGTCCGGATCAAAATGCGTTTTTTCAACAGTAAAACCCCTATTTCTCAATTCCAATATTATATTATCAAGCTTGACTGATGAAACCTTTAGCATCTTGGTTATTTGGGATATTTTATAATATAAAGGTATATTCTTTTCATTTACAAGCATCTCTACAAGTTTTCTTTCATCTTTGTTTGCATCTGGTATTTTTTTAAATTCATCTGCAATGCTTGACATAATTAAATTATTTATCAAATCACCAGCCCAGAGCTTGCCCGCAATCTGTAGCTTAGCACCGCATGCACATTTATCTATATTTGGGAAGAAGCTTGCAGAAACGCTTCTATAGCCGCAGCTATTGCAGTAATAGGCGTAACCGAGATTTTTCAAGGTTGATAATGCATTATCAGAGCTATGATTGAGCTTGACAAGAGCCCTGAAATAATGTGCATGTGAAAATGCAAAAACCACCTCGACACCGAAATTAAACTGAGCGGCTGTTCTAGCCACGAATCCTAAAAGAATTCTCAAGCCGACCTCGTGTGCAATGCTGTTGTGCATTGGCTTGGCATCATAGAGCTTATAGCAGGCTTTTTCATGAGCACCGCATAAAACCGCAGTATCCGTTGCAGTTAGGAATAAATAGGTTTTATCTTTTGCTAATTTTAATATATCATAAAGATTAGGCGCAATGCTTCCGAACGGATCCAAATCTATAATATCATATTTCTCCATAGAGGTATTTGCAAATTCCTGTATGCTCGTATTAAGCGCGGTTGTATCGACACTGCATGAGCTCAGGTTCTTCTTTAATACCTTATATGCACTTTTATTTATCTCTAAAAATGTCAGGTTTTTTATTCCGGCCTCATTTGCATATCTGATGCCCCTTATACCCGTAGCCGCAGTAGGATCTAGAACCTTTATCTTTTTCTTCTCTTTTTCCGTAAATGCAGCATTAATGAAGGCAACACCTAGATCTCTTGTCAGTCTTGATTTAGGGTTCAAGAATGCATTTTCAGAATACTTTATCTTTGTATTTCCTTCAATATAAATATAAACACCATTAATTATTTTTTAAATTTTTTTTATCAATTAATCTGCCCTCTCAATCATCCTTATTCATTATGTGTATTGCATCAAGAAGGCCGTGTGCATATGATATGCATGAAAACGAAGTATATAAATCCCCCTTTTCAAGATAGCTCTTTGCATCGCTCGTATACATTTTTGAGAGCTCTATTATCTTCAACATCTTTTTATTTTCTATACCATTTAGCCTTGCTATACTTTCATAGAAAAAATCTATGTCTTTTTCAATTCTTTTTATGACGCTTTGTTTCTTTATATCCTCTTTATCAAAATTATTAGCATCCATAAAACCACTTTTTAATATATTTTTAATTAATATAAAAAATAATATAAAAAAATATATTAAATATAAAAATAAATATAATTATATAGATATAGTCCAATGAATTATATATAGATTACGTTACGTTTGCAGATTATACTACAATTTACAAAATAATAATTTATAAAATTAGAGCACAAGCAAAACTTATTAATAGTATTTATTTAATTATTTATTGAATGACTTTGAAAGAGGTGTTTTAGATGGCGGATTTATGGAATGACTCAACAGATATGTTATTGAATGATGTGGATGGGTTCATATTCGACAGCTATAAGGTACATATAAAAGAATTATTAAGCAACCCATATCGTTTTGTTGAAGAAACTAATATATTAGATAAGATAGACAAGATAAAAGCAGATGTAGATGACTATATTGATACACTACTCAAAACATTAGTAGATGAAAGAAGAGATTTTGAAAATAAAGCCGCAGCAGCCAATGCATTAACAAACCAATTGAGTCAGATGATTTCGCTTGCTGCAAAGCAAAAAAATATACCAGTAATAAAACCTACATTGTTCTTTATTGATCAAACGAAATTAGACATCATATACATTGAGAAGAGCGATCAAAATATTACCGCATTAATAAATAAGATACTTCCAATAACTACATACATTTCTGATACAAGTGTTACCTATAAAGGTTATAGTTTTGGAGATTGGACATTTGCAACCGACTCTTCTAAAAACTATGAGATAAGGGTTAACATTCCATCAAATATGGTATTTCAGTTGGAGCAGAGTAGAGATACAGTAGACGGATTGTTAACAGGTACAAAAAAAGCTATAGCTGAAATGATATCAACGAATAACACAAATAATAATACAAATAATACAGCAAAAAAGTAATAAGCGGAAGGTAGAATGCATAAGAGAATGGTTATAGCAGTAACAGGAAACCCAGGTACTGGTAAAACTACTTTTTCAAATAGGCTTTCTAAAACCACAAAAATAAAAAACATAGAGATTAATGATCTTGCAAAAAAATATGATACATTTATTGCCTACGATAAATCACTAGACTCGAATATAGTGGATATTAAAAAGCTGAATAAAAATATCAATAATTTTATAAAGGGTTTAGATAAGGATATAATTTTAACAGGGCATCTTGCTGCGGATTTAAAAATAAAATATGATATTGCCATTATATTGAGATTATCTTTGAAAAAGCTTGCAGAAAGATTGAAAAAAAGAGGCTATTCAATTAAAAAGATACAAGAGAATCTTCTTGCAGAGGCGTATGACTATTGTTCTAAGATAAAAAGCTATGCAAAAGAAGCATATGAAGTTGAAACTGAAGAAGAGAAAAAAGATATTATAAATTATATTTATGCTTTGGAAAAAAAAGATAAATTACTAATCGAAAAAAATAAAAATAAAATAAAAAGATTAAAGGGAAAACAGAAGGAGCATTTCAGTGAAATTAAAGAACTGATAAAAAACAAGAACGAATATAAATTTTAATTTATTCTCTATCTATTTTTATCTATTCATTATTATCTTCATTATTATCTGTTTATTATTATTTATTATATAGATGTTTTTAGAACAAAGGCAGAATACACCAGCTTTGCTATTTCTTCAGGTATATTATTCTTGTAAATCTTCAGCTCTTCTTTTTTAAGATATGATGGTAATTGCATATTCTTGATAGAATTAATTATAACCTCTTCAGCATCTGAGTATTTTGACTTTTCAATTGACTGAATTTTATCAGATTCAAAAATAAAGCCAAAAGATGTTTTATGTGATTTTAAAAATGTATCAATTGACTCCTTCATATATACTTCCGGGCCATTTATAACTGCATATTTTATCTTTATATCATTTATAAAGAAGACTAATATCCCATTATCAAGAAACACATTTTCAAGTGATAAAACAGGTGCAAATCCATTTTTCTTGAGTGCATCGCTTAATGAACCCTTCAGCTTCCTTATCTGTTGCCATAATATATCATCGGCAATATTTGGAACCTTGAAATGCAAAACAAATATACTTAATCCAAGAGCTTTAGAAAATTTTAATACCTTATTTTTTGAGTATATATCAGAGAATTTTGGACCTGAAAAAGTAGTAAGTAGAGGTTTATCAATAAAAAACCTTACTGAAAGTACAAATCTTGCAAGCGTCTCTTTTGATACAACTGCCGCTACATTTCTATTTTGATCAACAGGATCTATAACAATAAATTCACTATTGAACTTTTTGCTTAAAGTTTTAACTTCATTTGAATCCTCTTCATATATAATCTTGTTTAATGGATCTATAACAATAGGAAGCTCTAAATTATAAAAGTGTTTAAATAGATTTATTAGAGAACCATAGGTATATATTAGAATCTCGCATAGATAACCTGAAAAGCCCTCTGTTTGAGCATCAGATCCATATATATGATGTGCCTTTAAGAAGGATTTAAGAATCCTAACATCATCCTTTTGCCCTTCTGTTAGATTTTCACTGATAAATTTATTATGAAGCTGGGTTCTATCAACAGCACTTATACGCTCCAGGGCATTATCTATTTTGTATGCGGGTACAATATCCGCAGTCATACCAAGATCGCCAAGTATCAGCTTGACATAGGGATGCTCTGCATACTTTACTATATAGGATTCATGTTTTTTAGCATCTACTATTTTTTTAGCATATTCTAGCCCCTTTTCCTCTAATTCTTTTCTACTTATATTCTTTGGAAACAACATAAATAGGTCGATATCATGACTATTTTTAACCTGTGTTCCATGAGCTATTGAACCAACTGCGAGTATTTCAATATTATTAGGTACTACCTTTTTCAATCTTGATACAAGCTCGTTCGAATAGCGTGCTATTATATCGAGTTCATCAGGAGTAGGCTTAACTTCTTTTAACACAGTAGCAAAAATACTTTCTATTTTTTCAATTTTTTCTTTTGATAGTGTTAACATGAAAATCAACCTATTATAATATGAAATATCGATATCTGATCTAAATAATTGATAATAATTAAATAATTTATAATAATTAAATAATATAATAATATGAATGATATTTACAATTTAAATAATATTCGATTATTAATAAATAAGATAAAAATAAATAGCTATTTAAATTAATATTATATTTAAATCAAAACCAAAATAAAAATTAACAATATTGGGCTTGTAGCTCAGGAGTAGAGCGTTCCGTTCGCAACGGAAAGGCCGCGGGTGCGATTCCCGCCAAGTCCATTATAGGTATAAATTTTAGCCTAAATTTAAATAAATTTTAAAATAAATTTAAAAAATTCAAAATTTTTACTTGCTAAAAATTATTAACAAAAATATTTAAAAATATTTTTAAAAATATTTGAGAATATTAAAATAGTTTAAATTTAGCAAATAAAACAAGATAATAAATAGATATTAAAAATATATAAAAACAAAAAAAGAAAAAAATATACAAAATTGTAGATCGATATGGATTACTATATTAAAGGGGATGAGAAATTTGGTAGGTTCGGCTCTTATATTTATTTATTATTTACAAAACTTCCAATAATGAAGGAATTTTATTCTTTTGTAATAGAAGATTTAAAAAAGATCAAAGCCAAGACTATAATTGATATTGGAACAGGAACTGGAGAGATTCCTATAAAACTAGCAAAGATAAAGAAAGTAAAGATCTATGCGGTTGACCCATCAATATACATGATTAATATTGCAAGAAAACATTCAAAAAATCTTAATATAAATTTTAGCATCGGTTCAAGCATGCATCTAAATTTAAAAGAGAGTTTTGACCTAATTTTTTCAACATTATCCTTCCACCATTGGAGTAAAAAAAGAGAATCATTAATTTATTTAAGCAAATTTCTTAATCCAAATGGAGAAATAAGAATCTATGAATTCAATAGAAATAGTTCTCTTATATCTAAACTTGCAGGAAGCCACACGTTATCAAAAGAAGAAATTATTAGATTAGCAAAGGAATCCAATATGAAGATAAAAATAAAAGAAAGTGGTAATTTTATATGCGCGATATTAAAAAAGAAAAGCAAAAATAAAAAGTAAAAATATAAATAAAAAATAAAAATAATATGTAAATAAAAGATAAAGATATAAATATTATGTTAAAGGTGATAAATTGGGTGAATGTCCTGAAATAAAAATAAAATCAATGAAAGATGGTCCAAATATAATAGAAATAGATGGAGAAAAGAAATATGCATTATGTAGGTGTGGTCACTCCGCAAACAAACCCTTCTGCGATGGATCACATAGAAAGGTGAACTTTCAAGCAGAAGAAAAGGAACTGAAGATTGAATAATTTTTCTTTTTATTTTCTTTATTTTTGTTTGAATAATTTATATGTTATAAATTATTATTTTGTTGTTCTTGTTGTCGTTGTTAAAATATTATAATTATATTATTATACTGTGCTAACTTTAACATCATTTACTAAAACAGCAGGAACAAAAGCGTAATCGCTCGAATCCCATGATGTCGCCTGTATTGTTTCATTAGATGTCATTTCTATATTTTTAAGCATTCTTAACATATTATCATGAATTCTTATACCCACTATTTCCCCTATATTCTTCTGTTTAATCGCAAATTTCTTCTCGCCATTTTCAACATATATTGCAAGATCGCGCGGCATTGTTGAAAAATCACCAGTAAGAATGTTGCTGAACCTTGTATACCAAACATTGGTTATTATTATACCTTTATCTATATCTTTTAAAAGTTTTTCAAAGCTCTTTTTCTTTCTATGTTCTAAAACAAGGGTCTTTGATTCAGGCTCTACCAAACCTGCATTTCCAGTGCTCTTTGTATTATACTTTACTGCTGTCGAATAATTGTGCAGATACTTCTTAAGCACGCCATTTTTTATTATTTCATTGTTTTGTGTTGGATAGCCCTCATCATCAAACGCAGATGAATTTATCGCACCTTTATGATTGCCATCATCATATATATTCAGATTTTTGTTAGCAATCTCTTTATTCATTTTATTAATTAAGAAGCTGCCTGTTTCTATAGAGCTTATACATGCGGCGCTGTTAACATTCTCAAGTAGATTCGCAGCGGGTGCTGGAAGGTATAATATATCAAAAGAACCACTATTTATTTTTCCATATTTATTAGATTCAACAGCCATCCGAGCGGCTTCACCGCTCATCTTCTCTGGATTTATTTCTGATAGGATTGCTGATGCAATAGTGTTCTGATATGAAGCATGTTCGCCAAAAACCCTTATTGAAATCCTTAAAGAAGTGCTTTTATCTTCCGCTTTGACATTTTTGCTTGTGGCTAGTGAATATTTACCTCTTGAAACTCTTATCATACCAGCAATTTCTTTAGCACCCTCAGCCTGCGCGCTGTTTATTACAGATTCTGCAATATCCGAAATATCGCTGATATCAAGATTCTCAATCTTCTTATCGTAATGTGTATTGCTTTTGCTGTACTTGAATGGCCCCTCTGCAATCCCATAATAATCCTCTTTTGGCTTAAGCAGCTTGATGTGATCATAAGCATGATCAATACTCGCTTTTACCTCCTTCTCATTTAAGCTAGGCAGACTCATAGTAAATATTTTCTTTTTGCTTGTTATAAATATATTACCAGAATGATGGTTTTTATAAACAACAGAATCAATCTTTGAATTTGTTATTTTCATATATATTACATCATACAATGACTCATTGCTAACAACCTCATCAAACCCTCTGCTTTTAGCATATTTCATAACCGCATATGCATCCATATCCATTTTATCACTTGAACTTAAGCAGTGCAGAAGGACCTCCCATCGTAACAGGAACGCCCTGTTCTGGTTCACCCTTTCCGCATGTGCCTAAATATAATTTAAAATCATTACCAAGAAGCTCAACAGCATTCCAGAAATCAATAGTAGATGATTCTAATTTGTAATTCTTAACAGGCTTGTCTATACTTCCGTTTTTTATTAAATAAGCTTCATTACCCTGATATAATGAAAAGCTCCTTGTATCATCTATATTCCACTCTGTAAAGCTCTTTACATAGATACCATTTTTAGCCTCGCTTATAAGCTCATCTAATGATGCATCTCCTTTCCTCAAGTAGGTATTCGACATCCTTATTATAGGCTCGTTTGAGTAGCTGTCGGATCTTGCAGAAGCATTGCTTTTGAGCCCTAGCTCATAAGCATATTCCCTATTTAGCAGAAGCTCGTTCTGGATTCCGGATTTGACAAGGAGCTTTGGCCTTGCCCTTACACCCTCATCATCGTAAAGATAAAAGCCATAGCTTCCTGATAATGTTGGATCATCTATAATGTTCACTATTGAGCTTCCGATTTTCATGCCTAGATTTTCTTTTGTTATATAGCTTCTACCCGCTTGTGCAGCCTCTCTTCCAAAAACCCTGTCTGCTTCATTTGGATGTCCAACACTTTCATGAACCGCTATTCCGGATATTTCAGGAGCGATTACAACATTCTTTATCTTTCTTATTTCGTTATTTGGAATTGATGTACCATTTTCAATAATATTGTTAAGCGCTTTAACCTCCTCTTCGATATTTTCATTGGCTTTATCGATCAATTCAAAACCTCCAGTGCCGCCGAGCTGTAGAAAACGCTGCCTTGATTCCTTAGCCACTCCAACAATCATTAAAATATAAAGCGTAGTATATGGTGTTACTGAATTTATTAAACTACCTTCAGAATTCATAAAAGTATTTTCCAAATTTGTAAAATCACCATAAATACTTCTATATTTAACGTTTTTTGAATTCTTTAACTGCTTATCAAGTTCAGAAAGATGGTTAAGAAGCTTTTCTTCACTCACCTCTTTTTTAGGTTTTATTATAATATTGGCTTTCTCTCTTTTTTCTTTGGATAAATTAACCTTCTTACTTTTAAAAGAGGTGATATTGCTAAGAATTTTATCGACAGAATCCTTTGTTACTTGGTCTGTTGATAAAGTAAAAAGATTCCCATCTTTTATAATTCTAATTCTTAATCCACCTCTATCGGAAAATGCACCACCATTAATTATACCCTGTTCGATCGCATAACTATATGATAAATAATGCTGGAGAAAAACCTCCGCATAGCTTGCTAATTTGCTGGTTTTTTTAAGCGCATACTCCGCCACACTTTTATAATCATTAGCATTTTTATTCATTATTTCACCATATATATGATTCAAAAAATTAATAGATATTTAAAACAAAATTAAAACAAAAAATGCAGATTAAAATAATAATAAATAATAAATAATAATTAAACTGCTATAGTATTATATATTTAAATTAGTTTTTGTTTTATTTATATAAAAATGTAAAAAATTTAAAAAATTTAAAAAATTAATTATGGTGCAGTATGAACACGGAGGATAATTCAGCATTTGGTAATTGTGTAGAAGATTTAACACTCGATAATGAGGTTTACCATATTATAAAGAGCTTTGCTCCCATTTCTCATGCAAGAGCAATAATAAAAGAAAACAACATAATAATTAAAATTCCTAAATATTATAACAGTGAAGAAATAAAAAATTCTTATGAGAATCTTAAAAAACGCGTTGTAAAAGCACTGCTTAAAGATGCTGATAGATTTAAAACAAAAAAATTAAAATTTTATAATAGAGAGTGGCTTAAGGATGTTTTCGGCAATCTATATTTGATATATATTAAAGAGGGTGATTTCAAAAGGATAGAAGCTACAACTGATGGAGAATTAATAGTAGTTCGATTACCAAAAAAACTAGACGAAGCAAAGAAAGATTATTATGTAGCAAAAGCAGTAATAAATATTTTATCAAGGATATTACTGCCTAAATTAGAAAAAAGAGTTGAATTTTTAAATACTAATTATTTTAATTCAGAAATAAATAAAATAATAATAAGAAATAATACTTCGAATTGGGGTACCTACAATAGGAAAACACATAACATAGGGATAAATTTTAAACTTCTATTTACCGAGCTGCCAATATTAGATTCTGTTATAATACATGAATTAGCACATACGAAAGTACATAATCATTCAAAGAAATTTTGGGATATTGTATATAATATTGTTCCCGATTATAAAGAAAAAAGAAGATGGCTCAATAAAAATCAAAATAAAATATTAAAATATAGGGGAGATGATATAGTGCAGAATGAACCTGTGCACTAATTAGATTTATTTTGTATTTTTAAGTTTTCTCACAGTTTCCTCTAATTTATCAATAAGCTCCTTATTCTGATTTCCAAAATCTGCATTTCTCAATTTTTTAATTTTATCTTCAAGCTCTGAGATAGTTTTATTTATATCTATATCATTAGAGTCATTAGAGCTTATTTCTATATTTTCTATATTTTCTCTTGCAGGATTATTTGAAAATAGCGGCTTTGAAATACTATCTAATAGATCAATCCCTTTCTTTGTTGTTTTATAGTATTTTATAGTATTTTCATCTCTCATACTCAAATAACCATTATTAACGAGATCGCTAAGCGCGGGATAGACATTTCCAGATGATGGCCTGTAGCAACCCCTCGTGAGTTGATTGATCATATCCATTATTTCTACACCACTTACTTCCTTCTCACGTGCAAGCTTTAGGATCATATATTTTATACCGATAAATCCCCTTCCAATATCATGCAAATTCCACGTTCTATGCATTCCATGACCACGACCTGGACCGCCTCCAAAACCTCCTCTCATTTGGCCATTGCCGCCTCTCATACCTGCACCTCTACCATATCCCCTATTTTCATAGTAGAGATTAAATCCGGATTCGCTTCCAAGATCATATCCATACTTATATTCCATTCCATTATATCTATTTATATTTTCCATGTTTTACACCTTGTCTTTTTTAAGATATCTATATATAGATATACACATTAAGATATTTAAATCTTTCGATCAGGGGGCTACAAGAGAATACTAGCAACAAAAATAGACAAAAAACGAATCCTGTAAAAGATATAAATAGAGTTTAACGAGAAGTATTAATAGGTGGATTATATGAAACAAAGTATTACCGTTAAAGCACCTGCAGTCATTAAACTTTTTGGAGAACATGCTGTAGTTTATGGAAAATTATCAGTTGCTGTTGCATTGGCGCTTTATGCTGAAACCACAATAAAAGAAACAGAAAAAGATAAATTTGAAATAGAGCTTAAAGATCTAAACAAACATGTGGAATTTACAAATAACGAATTAGAGGCTATTTATGATAGCTATACTAAAAAGGAAGGCTATGATTCTTTCATAAAAAATCAAAAAGTTGAAAAAGAAATATTGCCTTATGCAGTTATAGCTGGAAAGATTAGAAAGCTAAGAAACATTTCATTAGTAAATACAAAAGTAATTATAAAATCAGATATCCCAATTCAGAAAGGACTTGCTTCAAGCGCTGCGTGCTCAACCTCTTTTACAATCGCTCTTCTAAAGTATTTCAATATAAATATCACTGACAATGAAGCTATAGAGCTTGCACGAGAGGGCGACAAGGTAATTCATAAAAGCGATGGTGCTGGTAGAATTGATATTAGTACATCATATTATGGAGGTTATGTAAGCTACTCTACAGAGAACGGCGTAAAAAAAGAAGATATAAACAATGCAATTAATTTACTACTTATTGATACTGGACCGAAAAAGAGCACAGCTGAAATGGTAGGGCATGTAGCAGAGCTTTATAAAAATAATAAAGAGTATATAGAAGGAGTCTTTAATGAAATAGAGAAGTGTGCAAAAGATGGGCTTAAATTTTTAAAAGAGGGAAATCAAGCAGAAGTTGGTAGATTGCTTTCTAAAAATCATGAATATCTTTCAGAACTTGGCGTAAGCAATGATAACCTTAATAAAACAGTTGAGATAGTTAGAAAAAGCAACGGGTTAGGCGCAAAGTTAAGCGGTGGTGGAGGTGGCGGTCTAGCCATCGCATTAGTTAATGGAAATGAAAATACAATAATAAATAATTTAAAACAAGAGGGATTTAATGTCTTCAAAGCACCAGTAAGCATAGATGGTGCTAAAACGCTCATCCAATATAAAAATTTAAGTGTAGGTTGAAATTTTGTGTTTTAAAATTTTAGGTTTTAATTTCAAATTCTATTTTTTATTTTATTTTTTTATTTTTTATTAAATTTTTATTATGACAAGAAAGAGATTAAATAAATATCATCAGGGGCATAAAGCCCCTGTTTCTTCGGGTGAAGAAATACGGACCCTCTACACGAAAATAAAGGGGGGTATTTACATACCCAATAATATATTGTATAGAAAAGTATTTAAATATTTCTATAATACCCCTATTTGTATTATAATATCTAAATTTGTAGTAAAGTATAAATACTTTTTCTTTCAATATTTAATTGGCCAGCGTGAACTAATCCACAGCGCTATATAAATTGTGGATATGGGTGAATATATGGATGAATACACGAAAATAAAAGGAATGTTATCTGTAGGTATTGAGCAGTTGGTTGCTTATATCTATAGTATAACATTCGGGGAAATGGATCAAGATGAACTGCAAAATGCAGTAGAAAGGGGTACAAAGCTGATTGAGAACATTAGCGAATTAATTGTAAGCATTGCACAACATGATGCAATCGCATACAGATTATTAGCTAATGATGGTATAGAACATAAGTTCTATATTAAAGTCGAAATCAGTGGAAAGGACTCCTTGGCTTGGTCGATACCTGCATAAGGTGTTTGGGGCTGAACGCCCCACTTTCCCTTGCGCTTTCTAATTATCTTTTTTTATAATATATCTATATTTTAGCGCCGTATAGATTAACTTTTTGTTATCTACTAATTAATATCCCTAAATAAAGATCCCTAATAAAAGATTCCTAATACCTAAAGATTTATAATTTTTTATCATCTGTTTTTTTTAATCTGTTTTTAAAACCATTATACTAAAACACAATCTTTATAATTCATGCAAAAGCAATATAAACTTATTTTATTTTAATATTATAAAATTTAGAAGTGATTGTATGAAAGAACTTGAAGAACTCAAGAAAAAAGGGCTTGAAGAAATGGCAAAGAGAGTTGTTAGAATCAGCGATATAAACAATCACAATAATAATTCAATAATATTAAGGGGTTGGGTTTATAGGCAGAGGAGAACAGGAAACAAATCCTTTGTAGTATTAAGAGACGGAACTGGAATAGTGCAGTGTGTCGTTGATAAAGAGAAGGTTAGCGAAAAGGAATGGAAAGATTCTAACGATTTATTTATAGACTCTGTTGTAACATTAAAAGGAATTGTAAAAGAGGATCAAAGAGCGCCAGGTGGTTATGAAGTACAGGTAGAAGAGTTTAGCCTTGATTTTAAGGGTGAGCCATTTCCTATTGGAAAAGACCAAAGCACTGAATTTCTTTTGGATGTAAGGCATCTATGGGTAAGATCACAGCGTATAGTTGATGCACTGAAAATCAAAGCCGCATTAATAAATGAATGTAGAGACTTCCTAAATGAGAGGGGTTTCTTAGAGATTCAATCTCCAATGCTAACATCTTCAGCTGCAGAGAGTGGTGCAACAGTATTTGAAGTAAAATATTTTGATAGAAAAGCATATCTTGCGCAAACAGGACAACTTTACAGCGAAGCAATGATTTCTGGTTATCCGTTGGTTTATGTATTCGGTCCATCTTTTAGAGCTGAACCAAGCAGAACGCCAAGGCACCTTACTGAATTCTGGCAGCTTGAGCCTGAAATGGCATTCTATAATCAGAACATGAATATGAAACTTCAAGAGGAGCTTGTCGAATACTTTACACACAATATAGCAAAGAAATACCCCGACATATTGAAAAAATTTGGCAGAGAACCAAAAGACCTGCTTGAGATTAAAGCACCATTCGAAAGGGTAACTTATGCCAAAGCAATAAAGATCCTGCAGGACAAAGGCCTGAATATTAAATGGGGAGATGGAATTGGTATGGATGAAGAAAAATTATTAGTTCAGGAAAATACACAACCAATCTTTTTGACAAACTTGCCAAAGGAAATGCGTGCATTCTATATGAAAATAAATCCTGAAGACCCTAGAACAGTGCTCGATGCAGATGTGCTTGCACCAGAAGGAATAGGTGAGATTATAGGAGGTAGTGAGCGTGTCTCTGATTATAATGAATTAATACAGAGAATCAAAGAACAAGGGCTTAAAAAAGAAGACTATGAATGGTATTTAGACTTGAGAAAATATGGAAGTGTACCACATTCTGGTTTCGGGCTCGGTTCTGAAAGGGTTGTAAGATGGATCCTAAAATTAGAAAGCATAAGGGATGCAATACCATTCCCAAGAACTATAAACAGGCTTACACCATAGTTTAATTTTACTTTTTTATTTTTATTTATTTTTATTTTCACTATTTATTTTCACTATTTATAATATTATAAAAACCCATACTTGCATACGAAACGACAGATTCAAAATCATGTGTTGCTTCTCCAGAATTAGTGTAGTTCAAAAGAATTCCAATATTTGCATTTTCCTTCTTTGAAAACAAAGCAGCGGTTGCAGCAGTACCATAACCGCACATACTGTCTCCCGTTTCATCAAGCGCAGAATAAAACCCCTTTATATCCAAACTCTTTAATTTATCCAGGACTTTCATATCTTTATTTTTGGCAACTTCTGCAGGTTCATAATGATTCATATCTGAACTTGCAATCAAGAAAATTTTTCTCTTTAAAATCTTTGCAGTATCATATATAGCCTGGCTGAGTATCAAAGCGCTCTCATATGATTGATCGCCCATACAAATAAAAACAGATTTTGGATCATTGACAATCTTTTGCAGGAATGGAAGTTGGACTTCAATGGAATGCTCTTCTTTATGTGCTGTTTCATCTTCTTCAATATATTTTGAGCTTTTAACAAGTGTAGTTGAAAATTCCTTATCATTTCTAATAATTCCAAGTGGTGTCTTCCAATCATCCATAGAAACTGATATTGGTCTACCTATACCAGTATGGTTTGGTCCTATAATAATAAAGGTATCAATGGGTTTATATTTTAAAAAATCATAAATATTTTTATATGTATATGCAGCAGTTTGACCAGAATAAATATATCCCGCATGCGGAGCTATCGCGCTTATAAGATCATTAATATTTTTACTATTATTTTTAATAGTATTACTTTTAATATCATTTTTATTAATTTTACCATCAACTTTATTAAAGAAATTATCTATCATTGATGATAAAGCAGTTTTATCTTTTGGATAAAAACTACCTGCAAATACCGCTTCCCTCATCTAATCACTTATTGTCGCATTTTCTTATTTTCTTATTTTATTTTCTTATTCCTTATTCATCAATAAAGATAAATATCTTTTTAGTTTATTAATAATTATGCAAAAGTTGGGTATACTTTATACTAGCATTGCCAATAAAAGAGCAGTCTGTAATCTCTGTGCACGACGCTGTAATATACCAGAGGGTTCTTTAGGATTTTGCGGTGTAAGAAAGAATATAGATGGAAAGATTTATTCAACCGCTTACGGTGAAATTGCTGCGATAAACCTTGATCCTATAGAAAAAAAGCCCCTATTTCATTATAAACCAAAAGCAACTATGTTGAGCTTAGGTACTAATGGATGTAATTTTAACTGCCAGTATTGCCAAAACTGGGATCTCAGCCATCAGAGAGATGTTAAAACCACAGAGATAAGCCCAGAATTAGCTGTAGAAATGGCAAAGCGCTATAAGGCGGATGGAATTTCATATACTTATAATGAACCTACAATATTTATGGAATATGCTTTAGATACCGCAGAGTTGGCGCATAAAAACAAACTCTTTAATACATTTGTAACAAATGGCTATATGACTCCTGAAGCGGTAGATGTTGCTGCTGGAAAAATTGATGCAATGACTGTTGACTTCAAGGGAAATGCAAATACAAAATTTGCAATGCGCTATATATCTATAATATCAGAGCAGCCAATCTTTTCTTCGCTTCTTGCAATGAAAGAGAAGCACATGTTTATTGAGATAACTGATTTAATTGTTCCAAAAGTCGGGGATTCATTAGATGATGCAAAGATATTGATAAAATGGATTTATGATAATCTTGGTCCAAATACTCCAATCCACTTTTTAAGATTTTATCCTCATTATAAGATGCAGGATTTTCCACCAACTCCAATAGCAACTCTCGAGCGCCATTATAGGCTTGCTAAAAAAATTGGAATGAAGTATGTTTATGTTGGAAATGTACCAAACAATAAATATGAAAACACTTATTGTCCAAATTGCGGAAATCTGCTTATTGAAAGGTCCGGCTTGGATATTATTAATTATAATATAACTGAGGATAAAAAATGCCCAAAATGTGGTGAGAAAATAGAGATAATGTTTAATCCATCAAATTAATTTATAATCTTTAAAAAAAGGTATTAAAGCAGAAAGATTCTATGAAGGTATATAGTTTGGAAGATGGCAAAATTTTAGTTAGAGCGGCTCGCACTGCTATAGAACAGTATATTAAGAGAGGTGCTAAAACATATGTAGCTGATTTAAATAAGTTTACTGATCTTTATGGTGTTTTTGTAACTCTAGAATATTATCCGACAAATGAGCTAAGGGGCTGTATAGGATTTCCACGTGCTGTTGATACTGTAAAAAACCTGCTGGTTGAAGCAGCAATAGCTGCCGCAACAGATGATCCGAGATTTCCACCACTTATGCTAAAAGAGCTTGAGAGTATTATAATAGAGGTGAGCATTCTTTCAGAGCCTGAATTGATCAATAAGAAGGAGCTAACTGATAAGAAAATAGATGATACTATAAAGATCGGTAGAGATGGATTAATAATAGAATATGGCTATTCAGCAGGCTTGCTTTTGCCTGTTGTAGCTGTCGAAGAGCACTGGAATTCAAGCGAATTTTTAAAGAATGTATGCTATAAAGCGGGCTTGCCCGATGATGCTTGGCAAAAGCCATCTGCTAAATTATACAGGTTCGAAGTTCAAGCTTTTAAGGAAAAAACACCAAAAGGAGAAATATTTGAAGAAAAGCTCTTATAAACATCATTAAGAGATATAAAAACAAAATAAAAATAAAATAAAAAGGAGTGGTTATTTTTTATTTTTACCACTCTTGTTGTCCTTTGAACTTTTACTCTGTTTTTTATTTGCGGAACTCTTTTTGTTTGAAGCGCTATTACTTTTGTTTTCATTGTCATTTACAGCTGCTTCTTTATCCACATCTTCAGATTCTTTATTAGATTCTTCTACTTGGGCGCTCTCTTGAGAAGTATCATTGCTCTGATTATAGCCGCTACTGCTATCATTGCCACTAATATTATTAATATTATTATTTATGCTATTATTGTTATCTATATTACTGCTAGAACTTTGCTTATCCGCACCTGCTTTTTTACTTTTTAAAAACCAGAATATCGCAACTATTATGATTATTATAATTATAACTGCAATGATAAGCGAATTTGAATTATTTGACTTAGCAGCTGCTGTAGAAGACACTGATGTTGTTTTAGTTATAGTTGAAACATTACCAGTAGAGTTTTTATTTGATGAAACAATAGAGGTATTATTTTTAACAGATGTTGTATTTGAAGTTGTTGTAGTTTTATTTTTGATATTAGAGGTTGTATTTGTACTATTAACAACATCTAGCAATATTGTTGTATTATGCGGCGAAACATCACCATTAACCGCAGATAAAACTATAGGATATATACCCGGCTTTGCAACAATAGCGGTAAAAGAATTACGTATCGGTATTAAACTTATCTGCACCTCACCAGAAAAAGGAGTTTGGTTATAAGGATTTATAAGTCCTACACCTATACCGTTATCATAAAGATTTTGATTATTAACTACTTGAACTGTCGTACCCCATGCTTGGCCACTAACAAGCAGAACCTTAAAAGATACTGTTGCTGTTTTATTTAAAGCCAGCGTAAGGTTTGTTTCATTAACCACTATCTTTGAAGTTCCGTATCCGTTCTGACCAGACTGGGAATTAATTAGAGGAGTAAGTGTGCCAATCAATGCTGCTAAAAGCATAACAGAAAACAAAACTCTATAGTTCTTCATAAAACCACCATAAATAATTTAACATTTTTATTAAATATATAAATAATAAAATATAAAAACATAGCAAGTAATTGATAAATGATAGAAAATGATGGATTATGAAAAATAAAATTAGAAAATATAAAGAAAGGGGTAAAATTTCAAAAACTAAAGTTAAAGAGCTTATAAGAGATTATGGAAAACTTTACAGCGATGAATTAAATATTAATTTAAATTCGCAAGATGAAGAAGAGATATTTAAATGGTTCATTGCAAGTGTTTTGTTTGGGGCTCCTATTACTGAAAAAAATGCAAAAAAGACATTTTTACTTCTTGAAAATTATAAAATTGATACTCCTGATAGAATACTCAAGGCGGGCTGGAACCGGCTTGTAGAAGTGCTTGATGAAGGCGGATACACACGCTATGATTTTAAAACTGCGGACAAACTTTTAGAGCTTTCAAAGAATATTAAAAAAGAGGGCAGCTTAACCAATATTTATAAATCCTCAAAAGATAATGCTGAGCTCAAATCGAGGCTTATGAATCTTGCTAAAGGTATAGGTGACACTACAGTAAATATATTTTTAAGGGACATGCAAGGAATATGGGATGTTGAGCCTGAGCATACAAAAGCAGTCTTAGATATAGCTAAGAAGCTAAATATAAAACTAGACAAATTTGACAAATATCTTGATACTGCATTAATTAGGTATATGCATAATGCAAACAGAAAACAAAAAAGAAATAAACAAAAAAACAAAACAAAAAATAAAAGTAAAAATTAAAATAAAATTACAATAAAAATTAAATAAGCTTATCCTACTTTTTAATAAATTCTATTTTTTCTTCTCTTAGATCCAAAAGATAATTTATTATATCTATACAGCTTGCTGCAAGATACTTTCTATGCCCTAATGATAAAGCGCTGCCATATCTCAATGCAAACATTTCATCTTTTTTTGGCAGGCCAACATGATCACCTATTATAAATAATAATTTTTCATTATCTAGATAATTTTTGAACTCATCAACTTCAGTAAACATAATACCTTTATTATTTAGGATAAATATTTTATAATTCTCATTATATTTTTCTTTTATTATCTGCTGAAATGATTTTCTATCAGTTGATATACCTTCATGTGCTCCTCCTTTAAGCAGCTCTTTTATTATATTATACCAGCTTATCTCATCTATTCTTGCATCCCTTAGATCATTACCAATTATTTCAATATGAATCGGTGGATTTTTTGGACCGTTTAGTACTGCATGAAAAACAACATCATGCCTGTGTGATTGTGATTTAAATATAGATGTTAATATTGTTTGATAAAGAATATCTAATCTTCCACCTTCTTCAAGCGTTGAAAAATTAGGGGTTGTATAGCCTGTTCTAGAATAAAATAAAAATTCCCGCATAATAACATCTTAAAAAATCTTAATAAAAATAAATATGAACAAGAATATAAAAATGATAATATATTTTAATTTATATCTTTTGATAAAACCCATTTGTTTAAACGTTTCAATGCAGCATATTTCTCTTCATTTGGGATATTTGATCTATCAATTATATTGTCCATCTCATTTATAATATTATCATAATGATTTTTATTAATCTCAAAAGGTATCTTGTCTTTTCCACCAACATTATATGAATAAATAAATGGATTCCTATATGCAAGTTCTTTATTATAAATTAGTGATGAAATAAAAGCAAGGGATCTTATTGTTGATCTTCCAACCCCTTTCAGCAACAGGAGATCTTTAAACTCTTTAGGGTCTAGATCATAGATCTGCTTTATAATTTTCTGCGCCCTTTTGCCTAAATCAATATTTGGAATAATTTCATGGCGCTTCGGGTATGCCCCAAATAAATTTATATTCTCGAATGCTTTCTTATAATCCTCAACCACTTTTATACTCGCATCTCTAAACCATTTGTTTTCTGCGAATGTAAAATCAAGGCTGGATATATTTTTATTATTTGATAAATCTGAATAAATGCCGCTATGTGGCTCATTTGCTAAATCATTCTGATCTAAAAATTTTGAAAACCATTGGAAGCGTATTGCATAATCTCTAAACATTCCTTGTTGAATAACCGACCAGGTTTTATTTTTAGTAAATATAAAAGTATGATGATACAAACTAAAATCATCAGCAATTAAAGAAGCATCAATCTTTGCGGATAACCTGCTCTTTTCTATAAAATTATCTGATTGATTTGGTATAGAAAGAAAATCCACACCTTTAATTATTTCTTCAGGTGTTTTTACTCCTACTCTACCTTTCCCACCCGCTATATAGACCTCTTTGCTCGTATTTAATGCCTCTTTTAATGCCGCTATTGTCACTGTTGTCGTGCCACTGCTATGCCAGTCATAACCAATTGCACATGATAGTGCCTGAAACCAGTTTGAATTGCTCAAACGTTCAACTAATTCATCAGGGCCAAACTCATCAATTATAACCTCAGATATCTCTCGCGATAGCTTAACCATTCGTGAAAACAACCATCTAGGTGCCTTGCCATTATGAAGGGGGAGAAAAGTTATAGAACGCATATATTAACCCCAAATATCCGCTTTAACATTTTCCTTTTTGACACCTAATGATGCTAAACATTCCTGCATAGCTTTAACAAATGCGAGCGGTCCGCATATATAAACCTCACGCTCATTATAATCAGGACATTGTGATTTTATAGTATTAGCATCGATATGGCCTGTCAAACCACTCCAACCATCATTTGGCTGCGGCCTTGTTACTGTTATAACTTCCTTGAGCTTGAGCTTTTTGGCGAGCTCGGAAAGCTCGTTCTTCATGATGATATCTGTTGGGTACCTTACACTGTAAATAAGCACTGAATCGATGTTAGCAGAAAGCCTGTTTATTTGACGCAGCATTGAGAGGAACGGCGCAAGACCAGTACCACCCGCAATAAAAAGCACTTTCTTATCTCTATCAACCTCAAATGAAAATTGTCCATAAGGGCCCTTCACTATGAATGGATCTCCGATAGCGGCATCCATAAAGTAGGTTCTATGTATAGAATTATTTAGCGGGTGCTCTTTAGCAACAAGCAGTTCAAGTATGGGAGATGCAGGGTCTGATGAAATAGAAAAAGCTCTAGCAGGCATTATTTTACCGCTTTTTTTGTCTATGCCAGAAATCATTATGAACATACCCGATTTAAAATCAAGAGGTTTTCCATCTTCTGGTTTAAACCTTATTACAAGCACATCCTTTGTTTCATCTATCTTCTCATAAACAAAATATTTCTTTTCTATTGGTTTTTGATTTTCCATAGTGAACACTTGTTTATATTTATTTTATTTATATTTATTTTATATTATTTTATATTTAGAATTATTAAAACAACAAAAATAAATATTATTAAATTATTAAATTATTAAATCCTATTTATATTATTAATTTTCATCGATAAATTCATTGAGAATTTCTGAGAACTCTTTTGAATTTGTATAATGCGCATTATGGCCTGCACCTTTTATTATTTTTATTTTACTATTTTTAATTCTTGCATTAAACACTGCCGCATATTCGGGATTTATTATTTTATCATTTTCACCCCATATTATTAAAGTAGGGGTTTGTATTTCTGATAATGATTCTTGAGTAAGCCATTCTTTGCTGAATTCTGAATCCAATATATTTTTTATAACGTAGCTTCTATTGCCATCAATCTTCATTATCTGATAAAACATTTTTTCCTTCATTGCAAGCGCCTCTTTGGGACTTGTTGAATTAAAATCGATATCTAAACCTGCTGAATCTTCAAGCACCAAAGCATTAAGATTAAAATTTATTGCATATGTCGCGGCAATCCAACCGCCGTATGAATGTCCGACTATATAAAGATTAGATAGCTCTAAATTATCTACAAATTCTTTCAAAACATCAACTTGTACATTAATATTATAATCAATAATAGGTGCATCAGAGTTGCCATGGCCGAGCAGATCAATAAAATAAAGATTATATTTAGGAGGCATAGCTGAAGCAACTCTGCTCCATACTTTTGATGATGCACCAAGGCCGTGCAGAAATATAATGTTTTTGTTCTCTTTATCTTCTATATCTAATTTATAATAACGATAAAATATCCCGCCTTTGCTTGTTTTTATATAGCTCTCTTTTAATTCAACCATAAAAACACTACAGTATTTTAATTAATAATCAATTGATAATTAAGTTTATGGTTTATGTACAATTTATTATTTACAATTTATTAATTTATGCCAATTCTTGTTATATAATTTTTTGTTAGATAATTTCTTGTTAGATATGTTAGATACCTATTATATAAGTTAAATTCATATTTTCCCATAGAAGTAATGTATAGGTGCACCAATTGCAGCTTCTGCACATTCCTGTATTGCTTCACTAAATGTCGGATGCGGATGTATTGTACTTGCAATATCATCCAATGTGGCACCCATCTCAATAGCAAGCGCAACCTCTGCAATCATTGCATTTGCATCAGGAGAAACAATCTCAACCCCTTTAACAATTTCATTTTTATCATATGCGATCTTAACAAAACCATTAGTTGAATCCAATGCTATACCACGGCCTAATGCGCTCAATGGGAACTTTTTAATTTTTATATCCTCCTTCTCTTCAACACTTCCTGCAATTGCTATTTCAGGATCTGAAAAGACCACTGCAGGAACAACAATATTGTCATATGAAGAGCTTAATCCCGCTGCTACCTCTGCAGCTATAACACCCTGCCTTATCGCTTTATGCGCAAGTAGCGGCTCGCCAATTACATCTCCAACTGCAAGTAGATTTGGATCGGTTGTCTGAAGTCTTTCATCAACTATTATAAAGCCTTTGTCATTCTTGCTTACTTTTGTATTTTCAAGCATCAGACCTTCAGTATAGGGAGATAAACCTATTGCAACAAGCACAAGATCTGCATTAATCTTCTCGCCATTGCTCAATACTATCGTATTATTTTCTCTAGAAAGCGGATTTACACCTGTAATAATTTTAATACCTAAATCAAGCATCCTTTTCTTTATTATTGATACCGCCTCTTTGTCAAAATGAGATAGAATATCAGATCTTGCAAGAATTGTTACTTTTGTACCCAGCTTTGCATATAATATTCCTATTTCAACAGCTACATAACCCGCACCTATTATAAGCAGATTATTAGGTATATAATCAAGCATCAGCGCCCTCTTATAATCAATTATAAATTTATCATCAAATTCAAAGCCCTTCAACTGTGTTGGTGTTGAGCCTGTTGCAATAATAGCTTTTTTAAATTTTATAGTAGTCAAGCCGTCAATAAGAAGCGTATTTGATGATGTAAAGACCGCATTGCCCTTAATAACTTCTATATTGTTTGACTTGCAGAGGAATCCCACACCATCCTCAAGCCTTTTTGAAACATACATACGCCAATCATACATCTTCTTCGCGTCGATTTTCGATTCTACATTCAAGCCAAATTTTTCAGAATGCTGCGATGAATAAAATAAATCTGCTATGTGTATAAGGGTCTTTGATGGTATACAGGCATAGTTCAAGCAATGGCCACCAAGCTTTTCCTTTTCGATAAGCACAGTGCTTTTACCAAGCTCTGAAGCTCTTATCGCAGCAACATAACCACCGACACCTGCGCCTACAACAGCGATATCAAATTCCTCAGGCAGAGATCCCATCACCATATAAACACCATTTGTTTTTATAGATTCCTAAATTTTAACTTTTTATCAATAAAAATTAAATAAAAATAATTTAATCAATAAAATAAATAAAATAAATAAAAAATAAAAAAATTATTCTTAGAAAAATAATAAATAAAAATAAAAAAATACAAATTACAAAAACAAAACTATAGCATCTCGAGAAAATCTGGATCTTCTAGGTATCTTATCAATGAATTTCCAAAAAGCACCGCTTCCGCACCATCAACAACTCTATGGTCAAAGCTAAGTGAAAATGGAAGTACCTTGCCTATCTTTATACCACCATCAACAACAACAGGCTCATCACGCACTAGATGTATACCTAATATTGCTACATTTGGAGGATTAATCATAGGAACTGAAAAGTAACCTCCACCTAAACTACCAATATTTGTAATCGTGAATGTACTATCTTTCATTTCATCGAGTGATATTTTATTATTAAGAACCTTGTCATGCAGCTCGCTTATTTCAACTGCAATATTTACAATACTCTTTTTATCTGCATCTTTAATCACAACAACTTTGAGCCCGTCTGGTGATTCTGCTGCCAATCCTATATTATAATATTTCTTAATAATAATCTCTTGATTTACACTATCATAGCTCGCATTGAAAGAGGGATTCTCTTTAAGCGCTTCTATCGTCGCTTTTATTATGAATGGTAGTATTGTAAGCTTTATACCACGCTCCTTTTTTAGTCTCTCCTTTTCCCTTGTTAATATATCCCATAATGCGGTTGCATTTATTTTATCCATATGCACAGCGCGCGGCATCTTCCATGACTCCTCCATATTTCTTGCTATTGCCTTCCTTGTCTGCGACATTGGCACTCTTTCTATTAAACCCTCTTTCTCTTCTATATTTGCTTTACTATAACCACTAGGAATCTGATTGCCACTTGAAATAACAGAAGAGATTCTGCTTGCATAGGCTTTTAGATCATCTTCTAGTATTCGCCCATTTGGACCGCTACCTACAACTTTTGATATATCTATATTCATCTCCCTTGCAAGTTTTCTTACAGAAGGAGTTGCTATAATTTCTCCTTTAGATTTATTACTTTGATTAATTTGAGTATTTTGTATATGGTCTGATTTAATGCTCTGCGTACTTGGCGCATTTACAGTTATAATATTAGGAGGGCCAGGCCTTGTAAATTTATTTTTGAATTCCTCAAGCGTTCCTATATACGCAAGTATATCACCTATATGCACATCATTTTTTTCTGGGATGTTTATTTTGATTACCCCACTTGCAGGTGCAGGTACATCTACAACCGCTTTATCCGTTTCAATCTTTACTACTGGCTGATCCTCTTTTACTATATCGCCATCCTTGACAAGCCATTTCTGTATATGGCCTTCTGTAATACCCTCACCAACATCAACAAATTTTAACTCCATCATAAAATCAAACCTCGAGATGCTTTATTAAATAATCAACTTTTATATTTTATATCTTTTTATATCATATCTCTCTATCCTACCTATTATATCTTTTCTATTATCGCTTTCCTAATATATAATTTATATTATATCAAATTTTGTATATTTTCTTTTAACGTTAATATTTACTTAATATTTTATTCTGCTTTATTCTGAATTTTAAATTTTAAAATGATAAAATTTTATCTATAGCTTCGCCAACTTTGTTCTCATTAGGTATATAATATTTCTCGTAACCTGGGAATGGATATGGAAGGCTTGGTGAAGCTACCCTAAGAACGGGTGCATCAAGATCAAAAATTGCCTTTTCAGCAATTCTAGCTGCTATCTCAGCACCTACACCAAATGACAAAGAGGCCTCATGCACAACCATCGCGCGACCCGTTTTTTTAACACTGCTTATAATAGTATTCTCATCAATTGGGTTAATTGTTCTCAAATCAATTATTTCAGCATCAACATTCCTTGCTTCAACTGCATTCTTTACAATTTCAACCATAGTCCCATATGTCACTATAGTGAGCTTATCGCCTTCTTTAACAATATTTGCCTTGCTGATAGGAACCTCATAACGTTCATCTGGTATCTCTTGCTTAAATAGTCTATAGAGTTTTGTAGGCTCTAAAAATACTATAGGATCCTTCATATGTGAGGCTTTTATTAAAAGCCCCTTGGCATCATATGGATTAGAGGGCTCTAAAACAATCAAACCCCCTATATGTGAATAGAACGCTTCTGGATTATCAGAGTGATGTTCAAGTGCACCTACACCACCGCTAACAGGAGTTCTTATTATCATTGGAAGAGGCATTGAGGATCTTGTTCTTGTCCTATAACGTGCAACATGGTTAACAATCTGGCTAAAGCTAAGCAGCATAAAACCCGCAAATTGTATTTCAGGTATTGGAAAGAGACCTCCAAGCGACATTCCAATAGAGCTTCCGATTATTGCTGATTCTGCCAGAGGTGTATCAATAACCCTTTTCTCACCATATTTTGCAAATAAGCCATCAGTAGCTCTAAATACACCTCCATCCTTTCCAACATCTTCACCTAATATTATAGCTTTATCATTCTCTTCCAAGATTAAATCCAGGGCGTTATTTATTGCACCAACCATATTTGTCATCATGATTACCACCACTTAATTTTTACCGCTGTTATTCAACCAAAAACCAGCGGCAACAGCATTATCATATTCTTCCTGAAGCACATCAGGCATAAAGCTGTATACTGTTTTGAACATATCATCTGGATTCGGCTTGAATTCTTCGGCCTTCTTTACCGCCTCATCAATAAGCGCTGCCTGCTCGTTTTTCATATCCAGATCTTTTGAATCGCTCCATATATTCTTCTTCAACATATAAGCGCGCAGTCTTGCTATAGGATCCTTAGCCTTCCATAGGTTAACTTCATCTTCGCTTCTGTATTTAGTAGGATCATCAGAGGTTGTGTGCATGCTCATTCTGTATGTTATGCACTCTATTAAAACAGGGCCTGAAGTCTGCACTTTTGAAAGAGCATCCTTTGTTGCTTTATAGACGGCAAAAACATCGTTGCCATCGACCTGCAAGCCCTCTATTCCTGCCGCTATAGCTTTTTGAGCTAGCGTCTGCGCTGCACTCTGCTTGCCTCTAGGCACTGATATAGCCCACTGGTTGTTTTCTATGATAGCAACAAGAGGCACTTTAAATACACCTGCAAAATTTATAGATTCATAGAAGTCGCCTTCGGATGTACCGCCATCACCAATATAGGACACAACAGAAGCTCCCGTATTAAGATATTTTTGAGCGAATGCAAGCCCTACTGAATGAGGCATCTGTGTAGATACAGGCACTGCAACCGCAAGCGAATTTAGCTCTTTGAAAATATCAGAACCATCTTCATAGCCTTTCCAAAAAACAAAGAATTTATCGAGGGGAATGCCTCTCACTAAGAAGACACCATGCTGTCTAAAGTTAGGCACAAAGAAGTCTTTGGAACTGAGCGCTAATGCACTACCGATCTGTGTTGCCTCTTCTCCTACAAGCGGAGCATATGTTGCAAGCCTTCCCTGCCTCTGTAGGCTTAGCGCCTTTGCATCTAGCGCTCTTGCAAAATTCATATATGTATACATCTTAATAATTGTATTATTATCAAGATCTTTTGGAAAGAGATTTTCATCAACATTGCCATTTTCATCAAGTATCTGCATATAAGAAATAGAACCTTCAAAAGTTTTCTTTAGCATTTTTCCACCACTTTTTTTCTATTATATTTTTTTTCTTTTATATTTATAAACACTATAAAACAACAAAACTTTAAATAACTATTTGCTAAAAAGAGAGAAGAAAATATACAACACAAAATAAATTAAAGAACACGAAATTATAAATATAAAATTATAAATATAATAAAAATTAATTCAAACAGAAAAAGAAGATTACCAAAATATTTTATTTCAATATTTTTGTTGTAATATTTTGTTGTATTTCTTTTTAATATTTTAAATATTTTTATATTTTTATTTTTATATTTTGTTAAGCCTGCTCTCTATCTCCTTAATATCAAGTTTTGTTGTTATAAGAGGAATCTTCTCGACTTTTGCAATCTTTATAGCAAGCTCGTCAACATTTGTTATATTGTGTAATACAACCAATTTTGGTTTAATCGGAGCAACTCTTATTACAACCATCGGCGACCTACCGCTTGAAACATGCTCAAATATAAATACTCGTTCTGATGTCGAGCCGAAGAGTTTTGGATATTCAGAAGGCTGCATATTGAGTATAATTTTAAGGCTGTCTACAATAGTGTAGCCAAAGAGCTTTATATTATCAAGGTAATTCGGATTTGCTATTATTTTTCCTTCTATTATTCTGCTAAAGTCTACGCCACTAATGGGGGCTATAAAGTCATGTATTTTATATATAGGAGATTCCTCTTCCTCCTTAGACATAAAGCGCCCCAAGCTCTGTGTTACTATATTGCCTTTCGCCTCATCAAGCGCAAAAAGTGCATCAACAAATCTTTTTATAACGCCGACTCCGGGACTTAACCTTCTATTGCTTTCATAATCACTTATTGTTGATGTTGATACCTTTATCGCATGAGCGAGTTCAACCTGTGTAATTCCAAACAGCTCACGCCATTTCTTCATTGTACTTCCAGGGCTATCTGAAAGAGCAATCTCCCCAGCAATCTTCTCTTTCAAATCATTTGCCACAATCATCACTTAATAAATTATAAGGTTTTAAACTAAATAATAAATAGTAATGTATCTTTATTAATATTTCGCTCATATTTTGCTACCAAATATTCATTATATATCCAAATATTAATTATATATAACAAAAATTATATAACAAAATAAATTACAAAAATATCTGTTTTATTTTTTGTCTATTATTATTTTTTACTCTTCTTTGATTTTTCTACTTTTTTATTACCTTTAGGCTTCGTTAATTTTGCTTGCTTCTTAGGCTTCTCTTCAATCCCCTTATATAGTTCATCAACATTTGAAAGATCTATTTTTGATTTTCCTGAATCTGTTTCAACATAAATAGTTTTCGGTTTCTTAATTAAACCATATGCCAAAACACCTATACCTGCAATTAACAGTATAAAGAATATGCTTCCCATCCACATAGCTTCATTAACAAGATTTTTAACTTGAGCTAATTGTGGAGAATTTAATGTTTGGTTTGTTAATGGAGGTATATAAACAAGTGTTGCATTAACCTGTTTATTTGATGATGGACTACCTTTTGTATTATCGATAACCAAATAATATACACTATTAAAATTAGAAACTTCAGAAAAAAGCGGTTCTGTAGAACTATTCTTTAATAGTCCAGATGGTATTGAAAGTGTACTTACATTCTTATATATATAATAAACACCTTTATTTTCTAAGCTGATTGCATCTTCTATACCTGTTTTGTTACTGCTTGTATTAGCTACTAGTTTCTTCCAGCTTGAGAATGCACTATTATTCATCAAATAAAAGTTTACAGACGAACTAGAATTCATAAACGCCATTAGATCAGATGTTGTATTTAGGTTTACGTTATAATCTGCAAACGAATCACTTCCAACCGTATAATTTTTAACAGTTAAAATTTTTGAGATACTAATATTTAAATTCTGCGAAGATAACTGCGAACTTTCAAAAAACAATAGCAGAATAGATATAATTATAATTATAATACCTGTATATACAATATTCTTTATCATTGCACCACTATAATTTTATGATATTTTTATATTTTTTATATAAATTTTTAGTATTATATTTTATATTATGAAAAACAAAGTTTAATAATAATTTGTTTGACTCATTATGTTATGTATTTGTTATATATTTTTTATACTGTTAAATTTACTAGCTTAATTTAAACTGATATAAATTAAAAGATAATTTAGTAAACAGTATATTAATAATAGCTAGCATGATGAGAAAGATATTTAATAATTATAAGTAAATTATAAATAGGGTAATTATGGAGGGGAATAATGGAAAGCGTTTTAAGACCGGTATATTTGGATTAGACTCGATGCTCAATAAAGATATGCCGAAAGGGAATCAAGTTCTTATTGCGGGCAGTCCTGGATGTGGTAAAACCCTACTAGCATTCGAAATAGTATATAAAAATGCGATTGAAGGAACACCAGGATTAATATTTTTATTTGAAGAACGGGTTGCAGACTTTATAGAAAATGCAAAGAGTGCATTTTCAGATTTTAAAGATATAGATGCACTTATTGAAAAGAAACTGATTAGAATCGTAAATATTGATATTACATTAAATCTTAACAGTTCCGATGGCAATAATATGTTTTTAACATTTAGGAATATCATAAATCATATCAATGAAGAAATAAAAGAAAGCAATCCAGGTTGTGTAGTTATAGATTCAATCTCGTTACTAAAATTTATTGCTTCTAATGAAAACCTTCTTTTGTATAGAAAAAGTTTATTTTCACTTATAACAACAATGCGAAATTATAATATAACCGCCTTCTTTACAATAGATAATTCATCAATCTCTAGAGAAAATTTGATATTCCAACCCGAATTCTATATATTTGATGGGGTAATTATGCTTTATGCTAATATTATTGATATAAGAAGAGAACTCACATTAGAGATATTAAAAATGAGGGGCTCTGCGCATAGTAAAACAATTGCATCATACGCAATTACAAATAGGGGATTTTCTGTACTTGCAAATGACTCTGTGATATTATGAATGATTTAAAAAATAAAGATACCTTCATCAAGAAAATTAATAGAACATTATCAGACAGATGGAAGAATTTTATTGTTATAATATTTTTATTTTTTATTATAGTAGGTGTTTATTTATACTTAAGTTATATTTCAACACCGACTATAGTAGTGAGCAGCCCGATGCAAACCGCAATATCAAATTGTGAGAAATCCGCATCGTATGTTGATTGTATAGATAATTTAGCAGTTCAAACCAAAAATGTAAGCATATGCAATGCAAGTTCTACGGAATCTGCTAAGGCGGGATGCATTTATGATTTTGCAAAAACAACAGATAATATAAGTGCTTGTAATACAATAAACAAAAACATAAACTATTCAACCGATTGTTTTATGGATTTAGCAAACGAAACGAAAAACTACAGCGCCTGTGCATCGTTGGGGATGCCTTATGGCGCAACATGTATATATAACCTATTAAATAGCAGTGGTTTCTCAAACTTGACAAAATGTGATTCTATACAAAATATCACATATTTAACAATGTGTAAGGATTTATATTATTTTGAAAATGCATTAAAAAACAAAAACAGCGCACTCTGCAAAAATATGAGCAATACAACAAATTATGATGATATGATAAGTTTATTTAATACACAAAAAGAAAATATTACAATTAAAAATTATTCTGGTAATTTAAGTAGTTTAAGTATTGTACCCTATAATAATTATATAGAATTTTTAAATTTCACCCCGCGCGATTACTGTTATTATAGTATGGCACAAAGTCTGAATGATTCACAATTATGTAGTAAAATTAGCAAAGATGAAAGCAGAATTTTATGCAATTCAACATTTACCAAAGTGGTTACACCAAATATAAATTTAACTGCACCTAATATGACGGCGGCATGTATAAATAATAAAAATTCTACACTTATTGCAGAATGTAATGGCATTTATCTACTTAGAGATGCATTCCAAACAGGGAATTTAACAGAATGTAATAAAATTAATGAAACACCTAACGAAGTCAGCAGAGCATCAGGTTCTGCACTTTCTGATAACTGCAGATTCTTAATAGCATTAAAAGAAGAAAATCTAAGTATATGTAATATGATAAGCAATCAATCAATAAAATCAAATTGTATTAGACAAACCTCACTTTTTATTAATATTACAGCAAGCATTAAAAATATAAACAATACAAAAATCAACAATTATACTAATTATACTGCCCCAAATGTCACCTGATATAATTTCGTGTTTTTATGAAATCCAAAGATAACTATATAATAACCTCAATAAAGAAAATCTATAATAGGGATTATCTTTATACTGCGGTTTCTGAAAAACCAAATGCAATGCAGATAATGTTTGATGAAAAGAATAAATTTGAACTGTATGATGAAATAAATTTTAATCTAGATGTAAAAAAAGAGAATAAAAATATTGTAAAGGAGGGAAAAATAGATAGAAAAGAGTGCAATAATATAATAGATATTATTATTTCTGAAGATATCAAAAGAATAAATAGTATAGCACCCTCAAGCAAAAATGAGGAATTAAACAAAGTAACTGAAAAACTGCTTCCAGAATTAAAGAATGTTGTGATTAGGATTATTAAAAATATTTCTACAGGCGCACCAATAATTGTGAGATTTCATAATGATTCTGATGGATGCAGTGGTGCACTAGCATTATATAAATCGCTAAATAATTTTATGAATAGAAAGAATATAAGTAGCGCGCATATATTCTGGAGGATAAATAAAAGTATAGCATATAGTGTAGACGCATTATATGAAGATAAAATAATAATTAACCAGTATAATTCAAGTGAAAAACCATTATTATTGATTATTGATTTTGGAACAGCAGAGGAAAGTATAGATGCATTAAATCTGAAAAAAGATTTTGATATAATAATGCTTGACCATCATCCAATTTTTGATAATTTTCAAACAAAAAACATTGATGTATATATTAACCCATGGAATTATAACGGTGATTCTAATTATACTGCAGGCTTTCTTGCGGGAGTTGCCGCTGAATTAATATCCGATGTAAATGTCAAGCCTTTAATGGATGCTTCGCTTATAGGAGATCATAGCATATACTGTGATTTAAAAAACAAGAATGCTGAAAAAATTAGTGTTGTACTTGATTATATAACTGGTAAAAAACAAAATTTTAGTATTGAAAATACTTTAAAAATTATAGATGATACAGATATTCTTGAGAAAAATTTCAAACATTCTACACAGCTTTTTGAATCTGCAATATCCTCTGCATTAAAACATATCAAGAGGTACAAAGGTGCTGAGGGGATTTTAATTTTTGTACTTGATTTTAACCATGTAGAAAGAATTGAAGATGATTTTCCGCTTCCTGGAAGGTTCAGCTCAAAGCTCCATGACAAGATAGAAGAACTCAACGGACCAAATTTAACAATTGTCCATTATGGGAGCTTTATTTCGCTAAGGTTGAGCAACGCATTGGTAGACAAATTTAACATGTTAAAAAAACTTGATGAATTTAAAATCACAAATGAATATGTTTATTCCGCAGGCGGGCACAATGCTGCTGCAAGCATTAAAATAAACAAAGAGTATATAAAACCAGTATTAAACAGCCTGTTAAATTTTTTTGGAGTAAATAATAAAATATAGAATTATAGCGATATATAGCGCATAAAAAACAATAAAATAAAAAAATAAAAAAGATTTATTATAAAGTTTTAAGACTGCCTGAATTTTTTATCAAGCCATTCAACCTGCTTTTCATCTAATCCAAAAGCGCGCTCGAAAAATGAATATGCTTCTTCTTTTGCTTCAGAATTATGGGCTGTTTTCAACATCTCCACAATTATATCCAATTCAGAGCTTATTATTTTTGACGTATTAGTGTGCAATCTATGCTGCAATAGCAGTGCTATTTCCATAGTCTTACCTCTTGACTCTTTTGATTTGCTCAACTCGCTAACCTTTTTTGGGAATGAATATCTCCGCATTTTATTTGGGTATGCATGCTTTGCGAGTGCAACACCGCTGGTAATAAATGCATTCATATACCTCCAATAAGTATAATATTGAGATCTTGATGCACGATTCAAGAAAAGCGACCCTAGTGAGAGCATTTTATAAGCAGAATATATTTCAGCTGCACTTTCATATCTCTTATAAATATTTTCATCAATCCATTGAATTAGCATATCGGTATCTACATCTGAGCTTGCTGTTAGACTAAGTGGTGCAGAATAAGTGTTGGCGAAAAATATCTTGTCAAGAGTTGCAAAAATATCCATCTTCCTATCACGCATACCTATCATTTCTATATATTCAATAGGCGCCTTATCAAGCACTAGAAGATCATTAACCGCACTTCTCACATCACCATTCGACTGCTTTGCAATTTGGAGTATCATTTCTTTACTTACATTTAAGTTTCCTATAACTGCAATCTTCGCTAGAAACTCTGCAATACTTTCATTTGGAACTTTTTTAAATTCTACCATCTCAGTATAATTTCTTAAGAATGTAATCTTCTTTTCCCACACATTGTTTGCAGTAAATATAATCGGACTCTTTGAAACTTCTATAAGGTTAAGCAATGCTGATGCAGCGCCCTTATCAAACTTTGATGATAATTCATCAATCTCATCTAAAAAAATTAGGTTCTTTGATCCAAATATCGTTCTTGATTGGGATGCTGCAACCATTAGATTATTTATAGATTCTTTATCTCTATAATCACTTGCATTGAGCTCTACTATGTGCCATTTATTTGCTTTTGCTAGCAGATTTACTGCGCTTGTCTTCCCATTTCCTGATGGACCATGAATCATTAGTGGCTTTCTCTTTATGTTGTTGTTTATATCAGATGCAAATTTCTTAAGCTGCAATACTGCATTATTGTTGCCTATTAATTCATCGATACTTTCAAGCTCAATGCCAAAGTCTGCAATCTTCATAATTAACACTGATATTGTAATATATATTGTTATTGTAGTATATTTTAATATAATTAATATATAATATATATTGTAATATAAATCTAATAATATATTATAAATTAGAATATAAATATTTTAGGATTTAGGATATAAATATTTATATAATTATTATATTATTATTTGGTTTATCCAATAATAAAGAGCGCTTATTCTCAATAACATATATATTTAGCAAATATAAATTTTCAATAGAGAATTTCAAAATAGATAAAATAGAAAGAAAAGCAATTCCAAAGCGCTTGTTTATAGGTATATTATGTTTTATTTTAAACTATGTTTGTTATTATTTAATTATTGAACAAAACCTATCTTGTAACTTTTATTTCTTTCATATCCTCTAATGATCTTTTGCCAGGACCTTCTAAGAAGTATTTCCTTGCTGGTTCCAGAAGCTTAATAAGCTCTGAGCTTACGCTTGTTTTTAGATCGATTGGATGTATATTACCGATCATGTAATCTTTTTCTAGTTCTTGATAGCTCCTATACACCTTTCTTTCATTATTTTTAGCATTGATAACCTCAAACTCCTTTTCTTCACCTCTGAATACTATGTATCTTGCAAGTTCTAAAATAGGGTTTAGCTCAACCTCTTTAGGTGGACAATAAGCCCCATTTATTTTTCTTTCAATCTCTTCTGGTGAATCGTGAATAAAAATAGCACTGTTAGGTTTCGACTTCGACATTTTTATCTCTAGTATTCCCTCCTCAAACAGTTCTCTACTTCCTTCTTTTTTTGCCTTTAAAATTTTTTGTCTAACCTCTTCGGTAATATGTATCCCCATTAATAAATGATGATGAAGAACTACTGGCTTGTAACCCCCGACTTTTTCGCCGACTTCTATTGCTATGACATTTGCTTTTCTTTGGTCCATTCCACTGTGCACTATATTTATACCCATAGCAAATATATCCGCTACCTGCATAGGTGGATAAATCAACTGAGCAAAATCAATAACTTCACCTTCTTTCCTTCCCATAATAGTGATAGATCTCTTTATTTTAGAAAGTGATGTGTTCATTGAAATTTTCAGAACTGTTTCAAGGTAGTCAATTCCAACCTTTTCATAAAGCTCTGATCCTACAACAAAATTCACTTTTTCTGGATCTCCACCTACTGCCTTTAGAGATTGCGCAAGTGCCTCTTTAAAATAACCACCAGCTATTTTTCTTATGGTTGAAAGATCACCACCTAATTTTTTATTTATCCAAGTATGATAATCCGCTAAAAATATTGTTGTTTTAATTTTCGCTTTTTGAAGATCTGCAACTTTCTCCATACCAAGCAAGCCACCCAAATGTACAAAACCAGAAACTTCGAATCCAATATAATGTTTTAGAGCTGTGCCTTGATTTAAATATTCTTTAAGTTTTCCTTCTGTCAACACCTCTTCTGTAGGCTCTTTATAGACTAATCTAATTAAATCCTCCATTTTCTCATCTCTTTCTTAATATTTTTACCTTTTATCTTGAAAACTATCAATAAAACTTATTAATAAAAGATAGGGTGTTTTGATTTAAAAGCTTTTTGCACAACTTAGAAACTTTTTCTTTTATATAAAAAGATATTATAAAATTATATTAGTATATTATTTTAAATTATATTATTTTTTAAACTAATTTTTGAAGTTATTATATTTTAGTTTTGTAGTTGTTCTAATCTTTAGATCTAACTAAAAAGAAGAAAAAAGAAGAAGTTTTATAATAACAGATAAAAGGTATTTAGTTCAACTTTGAGAGGGGGTTATCTGCTTTAATCTCAACATATTTCTATATTTATTAACTAAAGCAACCGCTTGGGAAACCGCTCTTATCACATCTGCTTTTGTGTGTGCACCAGTGCATATAACCTTTCCGTTTTTGAATAAAAGCAATGCCGCTTTTGGATCATGAACCTTTAGAATTGCACCTGGAAACTGCTCAGGTTCATAATCAATATCAGGAGATATCTTTGCAAGATTATATAAATCTAAATCCGCCTTCATATCTGCACTCGCAACTATATTTTCTACATGATATGTAGGCTTTAAAACAACATGCTTGTATTTTGTCTCATTTTTTGGATTTTTGCTATTCATAAAAACACCCGCTACCAATATTATAGATAATTATATAAAAGTATAAATAGCTTTCCTATTTCGGTTAATATTTGGATAGAAAAACAATGAGTGCCATATTCAGAAGCAGTTTGTTTCTTGCCTGCTCCCATACTATACTCTGTTTTCCATCTATTACCTCTTTAGTTATTTCTTCACCTCTATGCGCAGGCAAGCAGTGCATAACCCGCGCATTTTCGCCGGCAAGCTTTAGCACCGAGCTATTAAGCTGGTATTTCATAAAAAGCTTTCTCCTCTTTGCGGCTTCTTTTTCTTCCCCCATGCTCACAAATGTATCTGTGTATATAAAATCAGCATTGCTCACTCCCTCTTTTATAGAATCGGTAATTGTTATGTTATCCTCATTAGAAAGCTTTAGCATATCTTTGTTAGCCATATAGCCTTTCGGTCCTACTAGACGCACCTTTGCTCCGAGCCTCGATGCTACTATCATGAGGGAGTTAGCGGTATTCGTTGCTATATCTCCAATAAATGAGATCTTTGCATTCTTTAGATCCTTGAACATTCTCATTGTGTAGACATCGGCTAGAGCCTGTGTTGGATGCTCTAAATCAGTAAGCGCGTTTATTACTATTGCTTCTGAATTTTCAGCTATTATATTAAGATCTGAATGCTTGTACATTCTTGCTATTACAAAATCAGAATACATACCTAGAATGCGAGCAGTATCCTCAAGCGTTTCGCCTCTTGAGCGGTGCGTTGTCTGTGGATCAATATAGGATGAACTACCGCCGAGCTTTGAGATTGCAACCTCAAATGAAAGCCTTGTACGTGTTGAAGGTTTTTCAAAAAATAGTGTTGCAAACTTATCCACTTTAAAGCTTTTCTTATTCTCGCGTATAAGGTCTGCGATTGAAAATATTTCTTCAATATCCTTGACGCTCAAATCCGAAGCACTAAGAAAGTGCATGTGCATTTTTTATCATCCAAAGATAGAGCTGAAACCCGCATTCGCATTTGACTCCTCATCTGCTTTTATCGCTATGAACTTCTTCTCAATTTCAGGATCAGCCCTTTTAATAGTCTTGAACTCCTTCTTGAACCTCTCCTCAGCAAGATCAAGAAATTCATCAGTTGCCTTAATATAAAGATAGCTTTTATTTGTATCTATTCCTAGCATTCTCCCTTCCCTTAAATCACAGTCCTGCCTTGCAAAAATGACATTAGCCAGCTTGTCTTCTGAAAGCTTCTTCACAGCTTCTTCGGCTTTTTTCTCCTTTTCTTCATACTCTTTCCTCTGCTCCGGAGTCATCTTTGCGAGCATCTCCTTGCTAACTTCCGGAACTTTTGGAATAAGATTTGTATCTAAATAAGGATCATAGGTTAAGAGTTTCTTGAGTGTTGAAACCTCAGATGGATCACATTCATAAACACGCTCTGACATATCTGCACCTTTTTATTAAACAAAAAAATTTAATTATAGATTGTAATTTATTGACTTAAAAGCCTGGCGTTTACACTTCCCTCTCTTCCAGGTCTATTTAATACAACCGCCTTTCCGAGCTCGGTATTTATTATTGTACCTTTTGTGATTATGTTCTGCCTTGCAAAGTTTCTATTATCCTTTGATTCAAGCACACCTTTGATGCGCACTTTCTTATAGCCCTCATTTGTCAGAAGATTAGCAAATGCCGCATGTTTGAGTACAGTATTAACATCACCACCACGGCGCCTTATCTTTTTTGTAACATTATTCTCGGTTTTAGCATCTGCTAATTTTGTTGCAGTAAAATAATTTCCGATTTGACTTCTTTTTTTATCACTAAACTTTATCTTTTTCTTCCCATTTCCAGTTTTCTTTGTATGTGATTTTCCATGAATTTGTTTTCCGAATTGGCTCATTCAATCACTCAATATAATTTTTATATTTTTTATTATATTTTATATTATTAAATTTTATATTATTATAGTTATAATATTATAAAATGCAGTTATAGTATATAATTTATATACCACAACAATTATAAATCTATATTTAACATCTTTTTAACATCGATTTGATTGCCTGCTTCTAAATTTATTATCTTAACTTATCAAGAGTATAAACCATAAATAATCAGCATTTCTATTGTCTAATTGAATTATATAAAATATATAAAAATAACCACACTTTAATTGAGCACCTTTTTATATAAAGTAGTATATATTGGCCCATTAGGTGTTAAATCGCTTTTGAATATTTTTATTTCATTGCAGATAATATCTCCAAAATAACTGTTTTGATTCTTTCTAATTATTTCAGAAATAACCTTATAATCATTGAAAGATGCACTTTTCTTGATTCTTGCGATTGTAATATGCGGAACAAAATCCTCATGATCTCTGCTCGCACCATTTTCAAATGCGGAATCTTTTAATTGATTATATAGGTATGCTATAGAATTACTTTCATCTATTAAATCAATAAATATAACACTAGGCTTGTTTAAATTAAAGGTGTTTACACCCTTTATTTTTATTTTGAATGCATTTAATTTAATATCATCTATAAAAGAGGATAAATTTTTTATTTTTTCAGTACTTATTGACGGAAAGAAAAATAAGGTTAAATGCAACTGCTCGCTTTCTACTAATTTAAGTTTATCTTTTTTTGGAGTAAGTATTTTACTTATTTTATTATAAATCTGCTTTTTAAATTCTATTGGCAAATCTAACGCTATGAATGCACGTATTTTAGTTGTATTCTTAGTATTATCAGTTATATTATTTTCAATATTTTTATTTTCAATTTCATCTGTAACATCAACCATAACAACACTAATAGCTTTCTTAAATTTATTTAATATATAAAATATTATAAAATATAAATATAAAATAAAATATATTATATTATAAAATAAAAATAAAATATAGACATATTATAAAATAATGAGATTATTAAACAAATACATTAAATTTAAAACACTACAAAATAAGTGTTTAATAGATATTTTTATATTTATCTTTTTATATTACTTTTTATTTTATTTGTTTTTATATTTATTATTTTATTTATTTATTATTTTATTTATTATTTTTGGATGATGCATAGAAATTAAGCAGTTAAAATCCTTAGATCAGATGATAAATGATGCTGGATTATAAAGATACAACTATTATTATTCCTGTCAAGGATGAACCATATGCTGAAGAAGTAATAGATAGTATAGAACGCTCGCTTAAAGGAAGTAGAATAATATTAATATATGCTGGAAAATTATACGTCAAAAAGAAGCATTCTAATCTTGAAATAATAAAGCAGATTGGTTTTGGTAAAGGTTCTGCATGCATTCAGGCAATGAAAAAGGTTAAAACTAAGATTACTTGTTTTATTGATGGGGATAAAACTTATAATGTCAATGATTTAAAAAAGCTGATAAATGAGATTAGAAATGGAGCGGATATGGCAATAGGTAATAGATTCGCAAAAATGGAGAAGGATGCGATGCCTAAATATGTAATTTTTGGAAATAATATATTAACAGCACTTGAAAATATATTATATGGCCTAAATATAAAAGACTCACAGACGGGTTTGAGGGCATTTAAAACAGAAATCTTTGAAAAGCTTAACATACAAGAACAAGAGTTTGGTATTGAGTCGGAGATGAATATTAAGGCAAAGAAAATGAATTATAAAATAGTTGAGATACCAATTTTTTACTACCCGAGAAAAAGCAATGACAAACCCAAGCACTTTAAACCGCTTGGTGGATTTAAGCTTTTATTTATTACATTTAAATATTTATTTAAAAAATAGCGAATGTAGTTGATAGAATGCAAACAAAATATGTTGTTGTAATGGGTTCGCTTCTTAGTGGTATTGGTAAGGGTATAGTAACTGCATCGATTGCCAAAATATTATCTTTTTATAACTACAATGTACTGGCAATGAAATTTGATGGATACTTAAACTATGATTGTGGTACAATGAATCCTTTCCGGCATGGGGAGGTTTTTGTGCTTGAAGATGGAGGAGAAGTTGATATGGATTTTGGCACTTATGAAAGATTTATCAATAAGAATATCTCATCAAAATTTTCTCTAACCAGTGGCAAAATATTCAGCGAGATAATACAGAAGGAGAGAAAAGGAGATTATTTAGGTATGGATGTACAAATAATACCACATGTTACCAACCTAATAATTGAAAAAATAAAAACAATATCAAAAGAGAATAATTTAGATGTATTATTAATAGAAGTTGGAGGCACTGTTGGTGATTTAGAGAATGGATACTTTATAGAAGCTTTGAGACAACTTTCGCTAAAAGAAAAGGTAATTTTTGTTAATGTAACATATGTTATGGAGCTCAAAAAAGTAGGTGAGCAGAAAAGCAAACCAGTACAGCTTGCACTCAAAAGAATGATGGAGGTTGGAATTAGCCCGAATTATATTGTATGTAGATCTGAAACTCCACTAAACAAGAATATTAAACAAAAAATTGCATTTTTTGCAAATATAGATGAAAATGCAATTATTGATAATCATGATATTGATAATATTTATGAGGTACCTTTAAGATTCTTAGATCAAGGATTCGATAAAATGCTTCTAAATGATTTAGGCTTTAATAATAAAATTGATGAAGAAAAGTTTAATAGCTGGAAGAAGCTTGTAAATAGAGAGGAAGAAAAGAATAAAAAAGAGATAAAGATCGCGGTTGTTGGAAAATATATTAATCTAAAAGATTCATATGCAAGCGTCAAGGAGGCGCTCGTGCATGCCGCAAACAAACTTGGTGCCAAGCTAGATATAGGGTGGATTGAATCTGAGGAATTTGAAAATAATAAAGAGAATATAAACAAACTTGCAGATTATGATGGTGTATTGGTGCCTGGCGGCTTCGGCTCCCGTGGTATTAATGGAATGATAAATGCTATAGAATATGCAAGAACAAACAAAGTACCTTATTTAGGATTGTGCTTAGGTATGCAGCTTATGGCCATAGAGTATGCAAGGAATGTATGCAAGCTCGAAGGCGCAGATTCAACTGAATTCAATGAGAATACAAAATACAAGATTATAGATTTAATGAATGAGCAGAAAAGTATAATTAATAAGGGAGCAACGATGAGGCTTGGTGGATGGGAGGCACTTATAAAAGAAGGCACATCAACTTATGATGCATACAAAGCAAACAGAATATCTGAAAGGCATAGACATAGATATGAATTTAATAATGAATATAGAAAGCTGCTTGAAGATAATGGTTTGATTATTTCGGGAACAACAACAGACGGATCATTGGTTGAATTTATTGAATGGAGGGATAGTTTTGGAATAGGAACGCAAGCGCATCCAGAATTCAAATCAAGACCTGAAAATCCAGCACCTCTTTTTGTTAAATTTTTAGAAGAAGCAATTAAGAAAAAGGTAAAAAGAGAAGATGGAAGTATTAGCGAATAAATATTTCAGTATATTTAAAGAATAAATCCGCTAATTTATTGATTAATGGAATATTTGATACCATCTTCTTTATCAGATTGATTAAATCTTTATCTATTGTTTTTGTCATGCTTATTATTATTGGATAAATAAATATCTGCTCGATAATTGCAACTATTATCAGAGGTATAAAATTATCTCCAAACAACAATATTAATGGAATAATAAAAAGGGCGCTTATAATACTTGATATTACCACTTTCACTATTTTATAATAGTCTAGTTTTAATTTTAATATCCGCATTATAAAGTATAAATATAAAACAACAGATACGAATGGGATTAATATAAATAATATCAATGATAAGCCAAAGCCATTAAATGTAGGTATAAGAAGGGGTATTAAAAGAAGCTCCAGCAAGGATAATATTATAGAATAAAAAAGTATTGTTTTAACCTTCCCTTCACTGATTATCAGACTCGATGAATAGCTGTTTATTATGTAAAAGAATACACCAAGCGCCATTATCTCTATATATAGCGGTGCTAAAGAATAGGTGCCGCTGAATACTGTATATGACAAAGGTTTAGCAAGCATTATAATAAGGAATATTATAGGTGTAATAACTAAAAAGGTAAAAAATAATGTATAATTATAATATTTTTCAATACTTTTAATTTTATTCTTAGGATTTGAAGAGGCAAAAGAAAAGAGTGATAATGATGCAACACCTATAGATCCTATTATTAGATCAAACATTGTTGATAATTTATTTGAGACTCCAAAATTACCAACAACAAATGTTGTCGAATAAACACCAAGAGACATTATCGCAATATTATTTACAAAATTACTAATACCTCCAGATATACCTAGTGGTGAAGAGAATCCAAGTAGTTCTTTCCACTTTTTTGTTGATATTCCCGAGAGATCTAATTTTATATTGAGAATTTTTTTAAGATAATATAAACAGGCTAATAAGCCGAAGAGAAATCCAATAATAGTTCCAAGAAGCGGGGCATAGGCACCAAAGTCTAAAAGCGCTAGAGTTATGCTTGTTACCGCCTGCAGTGTTACTTGAATAGTTATGACGTAAACGAGCTTTTTATTAAGCCCAAGACCTATAAGCACAGAACCGAAAACGCCAAAGAAAACCCCAAAAATTATTGTAAGAGAGCCGAGCTCGAATATTTCTGTATATGAGGGTGTTTTAAATATATAGGTTGCAATAGGTCCACTCAAGATAAATGCAAGAAGTGTTAAGCAGCCTGTGCCGAAAATAAGGATAGTAAAGACGTTCTTTATCAGCTCTTCAATTTTTTTCCTTTCATTTTTAGCAGTATACTCTGATAAAAATTTAATTATAGAAGTGCTAAAGCCGAAATCGCCGAAGGCAGTAAACAAACCCGGAATAGTAATTGCAAGTGTGTATATTCCGTATATAGCAGGGCCAAGGATTCTTGCAACAACAATAAACGCGAAGCCGACAACAAGAAATGTAAATATTTTTGCCAAGAATATTGCACTAGCCATCCTTGCGGTCCTCCTGCCGAGATTAATTGCGGAAAAGCTTTCTTCGCTACTATCGATATCTATAATTTCTTTATTATCCATAACTACACTGCGTGATATATTTATTTATAATATTTTATAATATGTTAATTAATCAAATTAATATCTAATAATATCTAATAAATATCAATTAATATCTAATTAATATAGTTGACTAATAACAACTATAAAAACTAACTAGTATAATTACAGTATCTTTATTAATTTAATATTTTTAATTAATTGATATAATTACAAACAAATTTATTTATTTTATTATAATTACATAATTAATATATATTATAATTACAGAATGCATAGCAGAAAGCCCACGAATTTATTCGTGGGATGAATGCGAAACGAAAGGTTTATAAATATATATTGAAGTATATAAAATAGTAGTGAGATAAATGAAATTGACTCAGGTTGTAAGAGTAGAAGGAGATTATGCAACGCTAGAGAATCTTTCAAAAATAACTAATGGCCTTTATAATTCTGCCCTATATTTAGTAAACCAAAGATATCAAAAAGAAGGTAAATTCTATTTCTATTATGACTTGTGCAACTTGTTGAAAGATAATAAACTCTACAAACTGCTGCCATCCCAAACCGCGCAGGGTGTACTTCAAAAAGTTGAAGGTGCAGTAAAGTCATTTTTGAAGCTCTACAAAAATGATAAAAATGCAAAGTTTCCAAGGTATCACAAAAAAGATACTCCATGGGTAATACCAATTAAATCGCAGCAGATAACACTAGAGGAAAATAGGATAATTATACCCATGTCAATGCAGTATAGAAAAGAAAAAAATATATTATACCTTGATCTTAAAATACCCAAACTGAGATATGAAGGTACAGTAAAATATGTTGAAATATATAAGACAGATAAGTGGTATGCTTCAATTGTTATAGAAATTAATGAACCTAAAGTTGAAGAACCTAAAGAAAATCTTTATATAGACCTTGGAGTAAAAAATCTTGTTGCAGTATATGATGACGACAAGGCAATATTATATTCAGGAGGAAAAGTAAGTGCGACAGAAAGGTATAGAAACAAGAAAATTGCAAAAAAACAATCGGTGCTTGCAACTGCAGGTATAAAAACAAGCAAACAAAAAAGGCAGATTGCAAGGAAAACACTGCAACAACTAAAACAGCAGATACATGCAGCAACAAAACAGATAGTAGAAACTGCAAAATCAGAGGGTAAAGGTATAGTAGTTGGTGATTTGGCAAACATAAGAAAAAATGTAAAATACAACGACAATGCAGATCAAAAGATACATCAATGGCAGTTTGGCGAGATAACAAGACAGCTCTTCTACAAGGCAAGAATGTTTGGGGTAAAAATAACAAAAGTAAGCGAAAAAGATACCTCAAAGACCTGTGCGCTGTGTGGCAGAGAAGAACATGGAAGAATACATAGGGGTCTGTATAGATGTAAACTATACATAAAAGAATTCAATGCAGATATCAATGGCGCGCTAAACATAAAGAAAAGGTATCTCCAAATCCCACTATCGCAAGGTAGCGGGATAGGAGTAGTGGGTGTTCTGGCACACCCTGCGGTATACTATTGGAATGAACACGAATGGTGCGACAATAGTTGAAACGAACCTTGAAACCGTGAGGAACCCCACGAATTTATTTGTGGGAGGATGTCAGATAAATTATTACATAATATAAGATTTTGCTATAAGGCTTTATTATGAATGAAGTAAAATTGATAATTGACAATAGAGAAAGGAATATAGACATAATTAAAACTCTTGAAAAAGCAGAGACCTCACTAGAGTTTCAAAATCTACCTGTTGGAGACTATATATTATCTGATAGAATCTGTGTTGAAAGAAAAACAGTAAGAGATTTTGAAGCATCTATAATCGATGGTAGATTATTTGACCAAATACAAAGAATAAAAGAGTATTATGAATCACCAATTCTAATCATTGAAGGAGAAGAGGTGTTTAATCTTGGTAGAAATATTATAGAAGGCACACTTATTGCAATTTATACAGATTACAATATACCTGTAATATTCTCAAAAAATCCTGAAGATACCTCTAGAATCTTATATATGATTGCAAAAAGAGAACAAACAGATAAAAAAAGAGAACCCTCTCAAAAAGGAAAATATAGAATCACAACAAATAGCGATTTCCAGATTTCAATTATAGGTAACCTTCCAGGTATAGGAACAAAACTTGCACAGAAGCTTCTACAGTATTTTGGCAGTATTAAAAATATAGCCAATGCAAGCATTGATGATCTTACAAAAGTGGATAAGATAGGAAAGAAGAAAGCAACTTATATATTTAATATAATAAATGCAAAATATGAGGATAAAAAAGATAAAGACAATATACAACTTTAAATTGCAGATCAATTTATTTATCTTTTATATGTGAAAGAGCAATTGCCTGCATAATAAAAAGGTTTAAATCTTTTTCATTTTCTGCGGTAATATTATATTTCTTTGCAATATCAAGCTGCATATCAAAAGAATTAGAAAACTCTTTCTCATTTTCAATAAAAACCGATATTTTTTTATAATCTCCTGGTGTTGAAAATAAAACAAAATCTTTATTTGTATCAGCACCAATTTTTTTAATTGCCTTATTGATCTGATTTGTCATTGCGGAATAAAGCAGCATCTCAATATTCAATCTTTCAGAAATATTAGTATTCGAGCTAAATGCATTTACCGCATTAAGATATGCAGAGATTAAATGAATCTTATTTATAACAGATTTAGGATTAAAAATTTGAGTGCATTCTAAGTTATTGTTATTAATGTTTTCGGCAAGGCGTTCTATTGTTAGCTTTGATGAGCACCTTTTTATAATAATATTTTTGGTATCAACATCTTGAATATCTACTCTATTTTTCATCGAATCACATAAGGTTTTAAAATTTGTAACTTTATTTACTACTTATTCAATGTCTTCTAAATTTAAATATTTCTAATATATTTAATAAAAGTATTTAAACTATATTAATTATAAAATATACTAAATATAAAATATACTAAAATAGATATCTAAATATATCAAAAAGATATAAATCTATATATCAAAAAGATATCAAAATTGTATTAAATATGTTAAATATTATTTTAATTATTTAAAAATAAAGAAAAATGAAGAGGATATTAGAGGATATTGATATGGAGGAGAAAATAGAGAAAACAAAGAAAGAAGATGCAAAAGGAGTAAAAAATATTATAAAAGCAGTAGAGGATCCAGTTGCAGCAATTATAATACTGCTAGCAACAATGATGATACTCTATTATTTAAGCAGCTACTTTTGGACCTTATTTGTTATTATGGTCTTGACGTTTCTTATTTCAGGTACAATTTCAAATTATGTTACGAGCAGCAGCGATATTCCTGTTTTAGGAGAAAAATTTACCGCTAAAGGCCATGCTTATCTTCTTTTTATGTTTTATGTTATAGTAGGTACTATAATAAGCGGTCTATTTGCGAATTATATTGTTGCAGTCTTAAGCGGCGCAAACTTCTTCGAGCTTATTATTGCAAACTTGTTTATCATACTACTTTCATATGCTTATTTCCACTTCTTTTTCTACAAAAAATAATTATGTTAGTTAAGCATATAAAATAATAATAAAGGATAGATTAATAAAAAAATATATGCAGAATAAACAAGAGATAAAACAGGAAAGAGAGCTACCGCTAAGCTCTTCTTGATTTATAAAAATAAAACAATAAAACAAAAAGATGAGGTGGAGTTCCACCAATCCAGTTGGTCTTTAGTAATGGTATGCTCGTGGATCGCAAAAGCTTTCCACTTATACACCCATCCTATCAAAGCCGTCTATTGCGGCCGACCCAGTGCCTCGTTTCGGGTAAGGCTTCGTCCTTAGATGCTTTCAGGACTTATCCTTATGGCGCGTGGCTACCCGGCAATGCGAACACAACCGGTACACTAGAGGCGCCGTTCCCCTGTTCCTGTCGTATTAGGGGGAACTTACCCTCTGGCACTAACACCTTCAGCAGATCCTACCGTACTGTCTCGCGACGTACTGAACGCATCTCGCGTGGGTTTTTAATGGGAGGACAGCCCAACCCTTGGCGGCTTATGCACCACCAGGATAACCCGGGACCAAATCGATGTATCAAACCGCGAGGTCGATGTGGACTCTCACCCGCGACGAATCGATTACCTCTAGAGTAACTTGTCTTACAGCTTGGAGCCCCACTAAAAGAGCTACCAAAGTTCTTTAAGCCCTACTTTCGTATCTGCACGCTTCGCTTTTCGGCGTACAGTCAGCCCAGCATTTGCCTTTATGCTTACCGATAGGTTCCCAACCTACCTAAGCTGAGCGTTGGTCACTTTCGTTTCCTTATCGAAAGTAACCGTCCAGTCTAACTACCCACCTGCAGCTGTCCCTTTTCAGGTAAGCTATGTGGTAAATTAAGATTGGTGTTACATTGTCGCTCCATGCGCGCCGCAGCACGCACTTCGACGCTCCCAATTACGCTATGCATAATTCACCACACAACAACTACAGGCTGTAGTAAAGCTTCATAGAGACTTCGTTTCCCGCTGAAGGATCGCGGCATATTCACCGCGCAGTAAGTTCACTGGATTCATCGTTGGGACATTGGGACAGACGTTACGCCCTTCATGCAAGTCACCAATTAAGTGACGAGGTATTACGCTACCTCAAGAGGGTCAGAGTTACCCCCGCTCTTTGCCAGAGCTTATTCCCGTTGAAACGAGCTTTCACTTACTGGCGGTGAGCAGGCGTCACCCACTGTACAAAGCTTTCCAGCTTCGCGGTGAGTTGTGTTTTAGATAAACAGTCGCTGTCCCCTGGTCAATGCTATCTGCGCATACCATACGCAGACATGGTTTCTCGAGAACTTACACCACCAACTTGCCGAATTCCCTAACGATGATTATTCCATCACACCTTGGCCTTTTCAGCCTGCAGCACCTGTACTGGTTCTAGGTACGGAGTAATATGATCATTGTTGATTCCCTTTTCACGGACTCAGGAACTCATACCAACAGTTCATTTAGCTACTTCTCCTCATAACGAGACTCCATAGCCCTTTGCACTTTCTTTCGGTACTATCCCCAAGTGTCAGAAATCAACCTTGCGTTGCCGCGCTTACATATTACGGGCTGGAATATTAACCAGCTTCCCTTTTGATGTTAGGTAATTAGCCTACATCTTAGGATCGCCTAACTCTCCGCTGACAAGCGTTGCGAAGAAACCCGTGTGCTTTCGGTGCATGGGATTCGCACCCATGTATGCTGTTACTAATACCAAGATATTCACTGCGATGCATTCCATTGGTTCTTTCGAACCAACTTCTTGATGCACCACACGCCTTCTTACCAGTGCTTAACGCACTCTAAGGTATCGGTACCTAATTTAGCCCCGTATATTTTTGGAGAAAAATCCCTCGACTGGTACGCTATTACGCGTTTTTTGAAGGATGGCTGCTTCTGAGCCTACCTCCCAGCTGTCTAAGAAATTTTCCCCCTTTGATACACTTAATTAGGATTTGGGGACCTTAACCCTAGTCACTGTCTTTGTAGTCTCGCACATCTAGCTTACCCAAATGCGCCGACTCTCAGGATCTACGCAGTATATGCATTCGGAGTTTGACAAGCATGTGGGGTATTTCTACCCCGCCCATGCCAATCGGTAGCTCTACCGCATATACAAACTCCCCTGAGGCTATCCTAAAGATACTTCAGAAGGGACCCGCTATTGCCTCGCTCGAGTGGTATATCGCCGCTACCCGTAGCTCACCCAGTAGGACATGCCATAATTGGTTGCGGGCCTCCAGCAGACGTTAGTCTACCTTCGCCCTAGCCACGAGTAGATCGTAGAGGCTTCGGGTCGTATAATAGTGACTTTGGCATTTTCATACCATGCGCCTCGCATGCTGCTCGCCATCGCTTTCGCTGCGCCTTTCGGCTTGCCACTACTATACACTCCTTGGCTCTTGCTTCAAGAAGAATGATAAGACGGTGTTCCATATGCATCGCTAATTCCTCTCGAAATCCCGCTTCTGCATACTTCATTCCTTTCCCGCCTTACCTGCGTTTAACCACCTAATTTCAGATCTTTTCGCTCGCACACGCGTGCGTACTTTTCAGCTTTCGCTCACGCTACTTGTTCGCTATCGGTCTACAATCAATATTTAGAGTTGGAGTATAGTGCCCCCATCTTCGTACTGCGTATTAAGGCAGTACTACTCTATTGTAGCAATCTCTAGCATATTTAACCTACGAGGCTGTCACTCTCTATGGCGGTGCTTTCCAACACCTTCGGCTCATATGCTAAATGAAACGCTACACCACATCTCCCAACCTGTTGCCAGGAGGGATTCGGTTTGCTCTGTATGGCTTTCACTCGCGTTACTAACCATATCTCATTCGATTTCTTCTCCTGCGGGTACTAAGATATTTCAGTTCCCCGCGTATACATGCATATTGCTATGCACCATTCGGGAATCCTAGGTTCAAAGCTCGACCTGCAGCTACCCTAGGCTTATCGCAGCTTGCCACGCCCTTCATCGTGATTGTAGCCAAGCCATCCACTAGGTGGCTTTAAAAATGATGTGATGGAACTCCACCTCAAATCCATCGTGAAACACACGATTTCATAAGTGCAAACAACATTGATTAATACTTCTCATAGCAACGTATTTCATCAAGCAAAAATAGCTTTCAGATACGAGCCTATAAGAAGCTCAAGCTGTCATTAATAGCACCAACAATTATTTATAAACAATAAATATAAATACCTTACTATTTTTTTCAAAATAGTGTACTGACGGTATATTTTGATCTTTGAAAAGATTGCCGATATCTTGAAAATGATTAAATAATATAAGTATAGCAAAATAAAATTAAAAATGATAAATAAAAATATTAAAATGAAATAAAATAATAAAAGATAAAAATTAAAAGATAAAATATAAAACAGATAAATGAAATATAAAGAAATAAAAGGATTATTAAAAGAAGAAAATAAAAAGAAAGAAAAAAAGAAAATTAAAAATAAAGAGGAGGTAAAATATCAATCCCAAAGCTCACTAAAGTCCTTATTCTTGTTTAATATTTCCTTTAGTTCTTTATCGAGAGGTATATCATTCCTACGCATCCATTCGAGCAGCAGTACTGCATGTTCCTTTTCATCATCTCTGTTGTGTTCTAATATCTTTTTTAAGGTTTTATTTTTTGTTGCGCTTATACGTTCATCATACCACATTTGAGCCTGAAGCTCTTCTATGAGCGATTGCCTCGCCCTTGATAAATCCATTGTATTTTCATCAACTTTGTCCTCCATGTATCCCATAAAACCACTAAGATAGTAACACTGCAAATAAATTAATAACTTTCGAATGCAATTAAGCATTTATATACATTTATATAAAGTCCAATAAACAAAAACAAAGCAATTTAAAATTAAAAAATTAATAAAGAATGATATAAAAATAATATATAAAAATAATAGATTAATATAAAATAATAATTAATAAAAAAAGCAAAAAGCAACAGAAAAAAGATTAAAGAATAATTTGTGGTTTAATGTACTATTTATCAAAAACAGAAGGAATTAAAGGAAAAATTAAAAGCCAGGCGGAAGATTTTATTGTTGAGGAGATAACCAAAACTGGAAAAGTTATTGAAATAAATAAAGAGTATACCGCAGCAGAGCTTGGCTTTGGTACTGCTGAAAATAATGAAAATAATGAAAACAATAATAAAAAGAGATTTGCTATTTTTGTTATGCAGAAAAAGAATTGGAACACAATACAAGCATTGAAGGCGGTGGCAAGAAGCATTAGAAAGGGAATAAAATCTGCTGGATTTGCAGGCACAAAAGATCGCACCTCAATATCAACCCAGCTTTGCAGTCTATATAATGTTTCAAATGAAGATCTTAGCAAACTCAAAAATATAAAAATCAAAGACATAAAGATAAACGGCGCATGGATGAGCAATGAAAAAGTAACATTCGGAGACCTGCTTGGAAATAGATTTAGTATTAATATAGTATTAGATGAAGACAATAAAAACAATTTAGATAACAATTTAGATAATGAATACAAAATAAAAAATGTACTAAGCGAACTTAATGGTGTTTTTCCAAACTACTTTGGTGAGCAGAGATTTGGGGTTAGAAAGAATAATCTTGAAATCGGACTCAGCATTCTAAAAGGAGATTTTGAAAAGGCGACAATGTTATTTCTTACAGATATTGAAAACGAAAAGAATGCGGATGCGATTGATGCAAGGAAGAGGCTAAATGCTGAAGGAGATTTTAAGAATGCGCTAAATTATTTTCCAAAATATCTCAAATATGAAAGATTAGTTTTAGAGCATCTTGCAAAGATCTCGAATGATTATGAAACCGCATTAAGAAGACTTCCAAGAAGCCTGCTTCTAATGTTTGTTCATTCGGTTAGCGCATATATTTTCAATTATGAAGTTGATTATAGAATAAAAAACAATCTCCTTAATGAACTTTCTGATGATTTAGTTTGTCTATCAAATGAATATACATTTCCAGATTTAGATAAGGTTGCAAAATATCAAAAAGGAAATATTGATGAAAAAAAGTTTATTGTAGGAAATATTGTTGGCTATAACACAAAACCAAATGAAATTGAGAAGGAAATCCTCGATAGTCTGGGAATAAAAGTAGAGGATTTTAAAGTAAGATATATGAGAGAGCTAGAGAATAAGGGTTCTTATAGAGTGCTGTTTGCACCGTATAAGGATTTTACTTACAGGATAGATGATGATAAAATAAATCTATCATTTTCTTTGCCAGCGGGTTCATATGCAACAGTGCTAATTAATGAATTTATGAAAATAAATAATATTGATTAAAGTGAAAACAAAAAAAGTAAAAAATTAAAAAGAGAATATTATGTATATGTATTATAGGTATTTTATATATTATAGATATTATAGGTATTAGGATAAATATTTATAGTAGTAATTTAATAGAAAACAACAGTTAATATTTTATATTAAAATTAATATTTTATATCAATATTAATAATTAATATTTATATTGTTTAATTTTAATTTTTAATGGTTGTAAAATGTTTATTTTTATGATTAGTACAAATATAATACTTGTAGCAATAGCATTTATTTTGATATTAGGATATATCAGCAGGGCGATCTTTAAACTTACAAAAATACCTGAAATACTTATACTAATGTTTTTTGGAGTCCTTCTTGTTCCATTAGGGCATCTGCTTCCACAAGCTTATACAAATACTTTAACATCTCTTGCACCTCTTTTTGGTAGTATAGCACTTGTTGTTATCCTTCTTGGAGGAAGCAAAAATATACATCCTAGAGGCAAATACAATAAAAGTGCAATCGGAATGCTGCTTGGATTGCTTGATATAATACTGCCTATGGTAGTATTAGCATATTTTATGAATTACTTTTATGGATGGCAGCTTATTTATGGTGCACTTCTTGGCGCTATATTAGGCGAGACAACAACTATAGTTGTTATTGATATAATCAAAAGGCTTAAGCTTCCTCTAGGCATATATGATATGCTGACAATGGAGGCAACAACAAATTCAATCTTTTCTATAATTGCATTCTCTATAATTCTTGTTATATTAACCGGCAATACACTTACTTTTACCGCGCTTACTTCATATACTGTTGATTATATAAGCGTTGGTATTGCATTTGGTATTTTAACCGGAATTTTGTGGCTCTTTCTTTTGAGATTTGTAAAAAGCA
>Ga0080003_1000082_pt1 | contig 68024 bp, 56 predicted proteins | sample JossMetagenome_FD_69206 | JGI IMG/M metagenome (GOLD analysis project Ga0080003, IMG submission 69206) | Hot spring microbial communities from Joseph's Coat, Yellowstone National Park, USA - JC2_E (SPADES assembly) (version 2) | ecosystem: Environmental > Aquatic > Thermal springs > Hot (42-90C)... | reverse complement strand
TCAGGGTCTATCAAAACCTCAACACCCTCATCGGAGAGCTTGCCCTGGCTAAATCTGGTCAGTTATCTCCAGGAATCCCCTGCCTTTAGGCATGGGGAGGATGTCAATTAGGAAAGTGCGTATTCTTTTTTAAGAGAAATTAAAGCTATGCATATCGATTATATTCAGTCTATTTTTGCTCAAAGAATTGGGGGGGCTTCCTTTGGTGAAAGCACTCAGATATATAAATTTGAAAAAATCAAAAGAGCGAAACGATTGGCACAAGCAAACAATCCTACAATCGAATTGCTCGATTTTGGCGTAGGGGAACCTGATGAGCCTGCCACCAAGGAAACGGTAAAGATCCTAGCCGAAGAGGCAGCAAAAGCCGAAAATCGCTTTTATGCAGACAATGGGGGCCAACGGCTTAAAGAAGCAGCGGCTCGATACATGCAAAGAATATGTGGGGTAACCGTTGATCCTCAAACCGAGATCATCCACTCCATAGGCATAAAAGCAGCATTATCCATTCTTCCTGCTGCCCTTATCAATCCAGGAGATTATGTGCTGATGACAGTTCCAGGATATCCTGTATTTGGCACACATGCCCAATATTACGGGGGCAAAGTTTTTAATCTAGCACTACGCAAAGAAAATCACTTCTTACCAGATCTAGAGACTGTGCCTAAAGAAATCCTTTCTAAGGCCAAGGTCTTAGTCCTAAACTATCCTAACAATCCTACTGGAGCTGTTGCTACAAGGGAATTCTTTGAAGATGTGGTTAGATTTGCAATAAAAAACAGGCTGGTTGTGATTCATGATTTTGCCTACGCTGGTTTGGTTTTCGAAGGCAAACCGCTAAGCTTTCTCTCTGTACCGGGAGCGAAAGAGGTGGGAATTGAACTTCATTCCGCAAGCAAGAATTTCAATATGACTGGTTGGCGTTGCGGTTTTGTGGTAGGCAATCCCAAACTTGTTAAGGCTTATGGATATGTCAAGGATCATACCGATTCAGGTCAATTTCTAGCTATCCAGAATGCTTATGCTTACTGTCTGGATCATAGTGAGATCACTGAAAGGATAGCACAGAAATATTCGCGGAGAATGGATCTTATGGTAGAAACTCTTAGCAGCCTAGGTTTTAAAGCTGAAAAACCAAAGGCCTCCTTCTTTCTTTATACAGAAGCTCCCAAAGGAGTTAGATACCATTCCAAAGAAATCTGGTTTCAGAACGCTGAAGATCTCACAGAATGGCTCATTCAGGAAAAACTTATTTCCACCGTTCCTTGGGATGATGTAGGTCCATTCTTAAGATGGAGCGTTACCTATCCCGCTCAAAGCCCAGAAGAAGAAAAAGAAATAATGGCAAAGTTAAAGGATAGACTTTCTGACTGTTCCTGGGAATGGTCGTAGGTCTTTAGAGGATAACACAAACTTTTTTTTCGAGGAAAAAAGAACGAGGAAAATAGAATTGTGTCGATCGAAGCAAGAAATGGTTTTTTAAATGGTCGACTCGAAAATTCAGAGGCAAAAGAGGCCTCTTTAGACCCTACCTTTTATTTTTCTCCTTCTGGTCCTCTAGCTCAAGCCGCTCATTTCGAGTACCGCCCTCAACAAAAGCAGATGGCTGAAGCCATCTATAAAAGCCTTGAAAAGAAAAAACATCTGATTGTTGAAGCTCCCACGGGGACCGGCAAAAGTTTGGCTTACTTACTTGCCGCACTTTGTTATTGCCAAAAGAATGCTCAAAGAGGGGTAATTTCTACTCATACCCTCAACCTCCAGGATCAACTGCTTCATAAGGATATTCCGCTGTTGAAAAAGATTTTCCCAAAAGAGTTTTCTGTGGTCCTCCTTAAAGGACGTCAAAATTATATCTGTCCCAAACGATTAGAAAAGGTGCTCAAACATGCGACAGACCTCTTCCCTTCTTTTGAAATGACTGAGATCTTGCGTATTTACGATTGGTCTCTAAGAACACAAACTGGCGATATCGAAGAGCTTCATCCTCAACCTTCTTTTCACTTATGGAGCCAAATATGTTCGGAGCCCGGCATATGCCATCCGAGGAATTGCGCTACCAATCCCCGCTGCTTTTATCACCTCTTTCGCGAACAAAGTGCTCACTCAGATCTAACAATCGTTAATCACGCCCTTTATTTTTCTCTTCTTGGAAGGACTACTGATCCCCAACTTCAAAAAGAAGAAGGCCTGCCTTTTGGCGAAAATTTCGTCATTTTTGATGAGGCGCATACCATTGAAAAAATCGCTTCCAATCAGTTAGGATTTTCAACTTCTAAATTTCGGCTTCAGAACTTGCTTTTTCGGCTTTTCAATCCTATCACTCACAAGGGGTTGCTCCTTTTTCTAAAAGATAGCAATCTCATTCCAATGGTTCACAAAGCTTACGAAGAAGTGGGCTCTTTATTTAAATCCATTGCTGAAACTCTTGTAAAACTATCTCTTCAAGAACATAGAATTCTTGAGCCAATACCTATACCTAACGCTTTGCCAGAAACTTTAAATACTATTGTTGAAAAGCTCTCTTGTGCTGTAGCAAATTTTCCAGACAAAGAAATCAAAGAAGAAATAACAAATTGTATTGAAAAAATCACCCTGGAAAATAATATCATTATCAATTTTTTTGAAATGCGTATTCCAGATCATGTTTACTGGCTAGAACTGGAAGAGCCTAATCCCGAATCAAATGTACAACTTCTGGCTACCCCACTGGATGTCGGCCCATTATTGCAGTCCTTCCTCTATGAAAAAGAACTTTCAGTAATTATGACCAGTGCCACAATAAAAGTGGCCAATAGTTTTTCTTTTTTCCAAAACCGTGTCGGGCTTTTTTCCCAAACCCTTTCTTTAGAATCGCCTTTTGACTACGGAAGGCAGATGAAAATCCTTATTCCTAAAGATATGCCAGATCCCTCCAGTAGCTCCTATGAAGCAGCCCTGGCAGTCTGGATAGAAAAATTGGTCAAACAGACAGCAGGATCAGCCTTGGTACTTTTTACAAACCGTAAGACATTAGCGAGTATGGTAGAAGCCCTGAGTTCCAAATTTGCCGAACTTGGCTTCCCTCTCTATGTACAGGATGGCAAGACCTCTCGGCACAAGCTTTTGAAACTCTTCAAGGAAGCTAAACATTCGATCCTCTTTGGAATGGATAGTTTCTGGCAGGGAATAGATGTCCCTGGAGATGCCTTAAAAAATGTAATCATCACCAAACTGCCCTTCTCATCCCCTGACCATCCACAAGTGCAAGCAAAATGCGAAAAATTAGAAAAACGAGGACTGAATGCTTTTGTTCATTACAGCCTACCAGAGGCTGTTTTAAAGTTCCGCCAAGGGATTGGTAGGTTAATAAGAAGCAAAGAAGATAAAGGCATTGTGGCTATTCTTGATTCAAGAATCCTTTCTAAATCCTATGGGAAAATTTTTCTTAATTCGATCCCCAATACCCCTATTGAAATTATCGAATAATCACAAAACAGCTCTTTGCATTTAGGAAATCCTAAAAGCTTTCCTCTTAGTTTTGCCTGATTCAGAGAAGCATACTTCTACATCTTTCCTTTTAATCCTTTCCCCTAAAAATAAATTTATATGATCTCTGAGCAATAAATATTGCTATTTGCTTATTAAGGGAGTATGCTGATTTACAAAAACATCCTGAGAATAATTATGAAAACAACAATCCATGCCCTCATTTTGTTATTCGTTAGTTTCGTTTTACCCATCTCATCTCTCCATGCTCAGGATGAGAAAACTGTCATCAAAGGAAAAGTCGTTGACTTGGTTTGCTACCTTGATCATGGAGCTGAAGGCGAAAAACATTTGAAGTGTGCCAAAACTTGTATTGGATCAGGATTGCCTGTGGGATTGAAAGGTGAAGATGGAAAGCTTTATCTCATAGTCGGAGAACATAAGCCGATAAACTCAGAACTTGTTTCTAAAGCCCAGCAAATCATTACTGTAAAAGGCAAAGTCGTTAGTAAAGATGGTTTTAATTTGATAGAAAATGCTGAAATAGTTCAATAAGTATAACCACTATAGTTTTTTTTCTCTCTCGCTTTGCGTTTTTTTTAAAGATAATACTAGGGATATTGTTTTGTTATTTCTTTTACAACTGGCTACTCATTAGCGACTCTATAGGATATTCTCTTGCCTATGGCATTTAAAGGCATTTAAAAGCGAGTAGTAAATTTTAGCTATTTTAGCTATCCTATGATAAAAAGTAGAAGAGCTAAGCTAGCTCTTTTTTTCTATGCTCTTTCTGGATCCTCCTTATCAGCCAAGGATTATTATAGAAAACGAAGATTTTGCTGTTGTCGATAAACCCCCTTTTTTTCTTTCTCATCCAACAAAGAAAAAAAGAGGATCCAGTCTTCTGGAATGGCTTTATAATCAGAATAATCAAATTCCATGGAAGCTTATTCACCGGCTGGATCGTGAAACTAGTGGCCTATTATTGGTAGCTAAAAATAATGCTTCGGCGGCGTATTTTGGTCGTCAAATGGAAAAAAGGTTAATCCACAAAGGCTATTTTGCTATTACTTGGGGGGAACTGAAAGCCGATTATCTAAAAATTGAAGCTCCGCTTGGCTATCTAGGGGTTTCGAGTGAGAATGAAATCGTAATCCGTCAAGGTATCCGCCCAAAGGGAAGCCAAGCCATCACAGAAATTTATCCTCTAGGCTATGGCGGAGGACACAGCTTACTATGGGTAAAACCTCAAACTGGAAAACTACATCAAATCAGAGTCCACCTATCCCTTATCAAACATCCTATTGTTGGAGATAAACTTTATGGCCCGAATCCCTCCTACTTTTTGGACTTTTCAAAACAGGGATGGACAAAAGAAATGGAAAAAAGTCTACTTTTGCCAAGACATGCTTTGCATGCAGCTTTTCTTTCTTTTTTCTGGAAAGGGAAAAAACAGACTGTCTTTTTGCCTCTTTCCGATGACCTCGAAGAGTTTTTAAAACTAACGAAAGGTTTTCAGAAAATTCATAATCCACGATTTTTTGAAATCTCATAACCCCCTATCTTATTGGCTATCTAGCTCCTCTAGCAACTGAGATTGAATCCCTCAAATAGCTCTGACTCCTCACCCATTCCCTAAGGCTTTCTTAGCGCTAGTCTTGATTCTGCCAATAAAACCAAAGCATTCAAAATCCGAAAAATGGCATTGGAATTCTTTTTTACATGATAAGGACTGCCCGGGATAATATTTCTCCTCTTTTAAGTTGTAATAAAGCTTCCGGTGCCTGTTCTAAAGTAAATGTTTGACTGATTGCTTTAATTTTCCCTTCCGCTGCAAGCCGCAAGACTTCTTTCATTTCCTCTCTGGGGCCAATAACAGTTCCTAAAATAACTTTTTCTTCCACAAAAGAAAAGGCTCCTAGCTCTGCATTGACCCCCAAAACGATCTTACCACCAGCTTTTACCAATGAGATCGCCTGTTGGGCAATCGCATGGGAAGGCGCAAAGACAACCGCACAATCAATATCTCCTTGCTTTTTCAACTTTTCTAAACGTTGAGAGTCATTGGCATCAATACAATCTTGAGCTCCAAGCTCTTTTGCTATTTGCAAATGTTTAGGGTTTCTAGACAGTGCTATAACGTTAGCACCCGCGAGGCGAGCAAATTGTACGGCCATGTGCCCTACTCCACCAATCCCAAAGATCGCCACGCTTTTGCCAAGCAACGGGCCAGCTTTTTGTATAGCATGGAAAGCCGTAATTCCTGGGCAAAATAAAGGAGCTGCCTCCACCGCTGATAGAGAATCAGGGATAAGATAGAGAAAATCCTCTTTTCCAACAACATATTCGGCATAACCCCCATCCACTGTCTCTCCAGTAATTTCTTTACAAGGACAAAGCTGTTCTCTCCCAGTCCGACAGTAAGTACATCTTCCACACGAAGACCACAGAGGCTGGAGTCCCACTCGATCACCCTTTTTAAAATGAGAGACACGGCTCCCCACCTCCTCGATCTTTCCAACAATTTCATGCCCTGGGATAATAGGAAGTTTTGATGGCACCCCTCTTTGTATCCAATCCCCTTCAATCATATGCAAGTTGGATCGACACACCCCACAGGCTTCAGTTCGAATCAATACTTCATCCTCTTTAAGCCGAGGCAGATCGATTTGTTGGAGTATCAACGGTTTTTCTTCTAAAGGAGAGGGCTTGGTCAACAAAATGGCTTTCATTTTTCAATCTTTCCAATCAGTACTCGATAAAGAATGAGCATATTTTATAATTTTATAATCAGTAAAAACAATTCTGAAACCTTTTCTTCGTTTTTCTTTGAGAGAGAGAAAATGATTTGCTATTGATTTATGATAGAAAATAAGTTAGTTAAATTAACTTGCAAAATAGATAATTTCTTTTGATTTTAGCATTGGTTTAGTGAAATTTATAAATTTAACACGTTCTAACGAAATAGGAGCAAATTCCTATTTTTTAGATTTTGGCCAGGATGGGCGGATAATTCTGGATGCAGGTCTGCATCCCAAAATAGAAGGAGAGTTGGCTACCCCAAATTTTCAATCTCTTGAAGACTATCCAGTGGATTGTCTTCTTATAAGCCATGCGCATCACGACCATACAGGCTCTTTACCTCTGTTTCTTAGAAAATATCCAAAGCTCAAAGTTTTCTTAAGCGAACCTACCTATTACTTAACTTCTCCACTACTCCACAACTCAGTAGAAGTGATGCTTAAACAAAGAGCTGAGTTACAAATTCCCGAATACCCCTTGTATACCCATAAGGAAATAGATCGTTGCACGGAACGGTGGCAGGCTTGTCATATCAACAAGGAATGGTCATTTAACGGCTATCCCAATCCCAAGCATGAGCCTCTTACCTTTCAATTCTATCCTAGTGGCCATATTCTTGGAGCCGTCGGAATTCGAATATTTCACCGAGGCCGTAGAATTTTTTATACGGGAGATGTTAGTTTCAAAGAACAAACCCTCATGCTCCCAGCGGATTTTCCCCAAAACGGTATCGATGTCCTTATTATCGAATCAACAAGAGGGGCTCAAGAAATGGTCAAAGGGAAAACTAGAGAGACGGAAATTCAAAGACTTGTTGAAAGCATTGAAGCTACTTTCGATCGAGGAGGCTCTGTTTTAATCCCAGTTTTTGCCCTCGGCAAAACACAAGAAATCCTTACTACTCTTTTTCTAGAACAGCAAGCGGGAAGACTCCGAAAATGTCCTATTTTTATTGGAGGGTTAAGTAGAAGCTTTTCAGAAATCTATGACAAGCTTGCTTCCAGATCGTTAAGAAGGTATCCAGGCTTCAAGATTCTTGATACGATAGCTCCTATCGTCATTAATGGGAAAAAACCCATGAAGATTCAACCCTCGAAAGGCGAAATCTATCTGGTGACCTCCGGAATGATGAATGAGAATACCATTTCCAATGTTTTAGCTCAAAAATTCTTACCAAACGAAAAACACTCCATATTTTTTGTTGGATACTGTGATCCTGATTCTCCTGCCGGTCAACTTTTGGCTACACCCCGAGGCAATTTAGTTGTGCTCAACAAATCTAGCAAACCTCAACCAGTCATTTGTGAAGTCGATCAGTTCGACCTAACAAGTCATGCGCTAAGAGAGGATATTCTTTCCTATATCCAGTTTTTAGAACCTCGAACCTGCATTCTGGTTCATGGCGATCCGGCCGCTCTCGATTGGTTCAAACAAAAGTTAGAAGAGGAAAGTCCACAAATTCAGTTGATTATTCCACCTCCTGGGAAATTGATAGAAATCTAAAATTGAGCCTCCCCATTCCCGCTAAAGCCTTACTTCTTTGATTGGCTAAGGTCTGAAGAAGCTCATAAAAGTCTTGGGTTTGTTATTTACTCTACTCATTTTCTTCTTCTTCTATTAACTCTTCGGAAAACAAAAATTCAGAATAAGGAGGAGGCTGTTGGGTTTGTTTTTTGTACAAATACCAGCCGAAAATGGAAAAGGCAAGAAGGAGAACCAAAACTAAACCAAAGAGAAATAACCTAGAAAATAAGCAAGCTGCATACACTTTCTCAATAGAAGCAAAAATACCCACAACGGCCATCAATGGATTCATTTATACCTGCTCTTTTTTCTTTGCTCTTTATAAACTATCTTTTCTTTGTTTAACCAATCGAAAACAGTCCTTCCCTATTTTCTTGCTTTTTTCTTTAAGAAACATCGAGGCCAAGCGCCAGTTCCCTCTTTCCTCTCTAATAGATAGGAGAGAGGAGCGTAGCATTCTTATTTCTTTTTTTTTATATTTTTGTCACTTTTGCTTGTGGTACCTGTGGCTTTGTATCAGGTTCCCATTGGGGCAAATAGTCTTTTTCATTTCCCGGTACGCTATATGCATAGGGACCTCTATAAACGGTCAAGGGCTTGAGAAAATTCCCATGCCCTGGGGGCGTAGGTGTTGCCCACTCTAGAGTGGTAGCTTGCCAAGGATTATCAGATTGAACTTTCTTTCCATAGAAAAGGCTCCAGAAGAAATTGAGAATAAAAGGAATCTGAGCTAGAGCCAACAACCATGCTGAAACAGACATAACATGATTTAGCCATAACAAACCTTGAGCCATTTCCCATCCTTGACCCCCATCATACCAGCGTCTATGGATTCCAGCGAAACCCTGCATCAGCATGGGAAGAAAGATTCCATTGAAGGTTATGAAAGTAGGCCAAAAATGGAGTTTGCCTAAAAACTCGTTCATTTCTCTTCCTGTTGCCTTTGGATACCAATAATATATACCGGCAAAGAGAGCCATTATAGAGGTGGGAGCCATCATATAATGGAAATGGCCAACGACATAATAGGTATCATGCAAGACCATATCTGAGGTAGACCATCCTAAAGGAAGACCAGTCAGTCCACCAATGCCAAACAAAGGCAACCACGCCAAGGCAAACATCATAGGAAGATTGAATCGAATCGAAGCACCCCAAAGAGACATCAAAAAAACCGTTCCAATGAGAACCGAAGGAATGGAAATAATAGTTGTAAAAAGTTGGAAGAAAGTACTGATGGCTTGCCCCATCCCTGTCATGTACATATGATGAGCCCAAACGATCATGCCAACAAAGCCAATTGTCAAAACTGAATAAACAAGGATTCTGTAGCTCCATAGTGGTTTTCGCGTGTTGTTAGCAATGATCTCGGCAACAATTCCCATAGTAGGAAGTATCTGGACGTAAACTTCTGGATGACCCAAAAACCAAAAAAGGTGTTGCCATAGCAGAGGAGCACCTCCTCCACTGTAATGTGCCTGCTGTCCATTGACGATTAGCCCATCAGGAGAAAAAAAACTGGTTCCAGCTACCCTATCCATCAATTGCATGATGGCAGCAGCTTCCAAAGGAGGAAATGCCAGAAGCATAAGAAAAGCTGTTACCAGCTCAGCCCAGACAAAAAAAGGAAGCCGCATCCAGCTTAAACCAGGAACACGCAATTGAAAAATTGTCGTGATCATGTTGATTACCCCAAGCAAAGAGCCAGTAATATTAAAAGCCATCCCCAAAAGCCACAGCGTTTGCCCATTCAAAATAGGGTGAAAATTAGGGCCAGAATCAGCCAAATCTGCCAGTGGCGGATAGGAAGTCCAACCCGATTTTGCAGCTCCTCCAGGCACAAAAAAACTCACCATGATAATAACTGCGCCGACAAAAAAACACCAGAAACTAGCCATATTCAGCCTTGGGAAAGCCATATCAGGGGCTCCAAGTTGTAATGGAACAACAAAATTTCCAAATCCAGCAAACAAAGCCGGTACAAGGGCCATAAAAATCATCACTGTTCCATGGATCGCACCAAAGGCATTATAGGCCTGAGGAGTCATGACTCCATTGGGAAACATATCGTGACCCAAAATATTTTCCAAAACTCCGCCTAACAATGGAATCGGCTTACCCGGATAGGAAAGCTGCCAACGCATGACGATCATCAGGCCAAAGCCAAAAAGGGCGATAAGTAGTGAAGTGATCATATATTGGATACCAATAACCTTATGATCGGTAGAAAATAAGTACTTTCGATACCAGGGTAGTTCTACCTCGTGTACTCTGAGATGAGTCTCATGCGGATTCTCAGCAACCCATGAGTTAGCATTCTGCGCTGTCCCCTGCTTTTTCGCACTCTCAAAATCTTGATTCTCCATATTCTTATCCTCTCTTTTTCCTTCGTATCTCCTTCCGATCGTTCCAAGTGAAAAGACTTTGCATTCTCTCCGAATGCTATCGGCGTTTTTAAGAAGATTAGAATCAAAAGAAAGGAAAGGAAATTCGGGAATATTTTTCAAAAAGCACCCCTCTTTCTCTAGGAACTTACCGATAAGTTTTCCCATGGATGGCTAATCTTATCCATTAGATATAGGGCAAAGTTCAACTGATAGCTCCTGCAAGCTTTTTTCAGTTCCTTTCCAGTAGGAGTTGAGTAGATTCCCTAAAGAACTAACCACCTGCCCATTGCTTTGGGAAATGCCTACTCATGGAAGACTACGGCCGCTTTCTTTACAGAAAGCCTCTCCTATACTTAAAATACTTATTCTTCTCTACCAAGGCTTTTATTGGAACTACCATTGAGGCAATGCAAGCAGGTTTGGCTTTGACTTTTGTCCATAGGAGCAAAGCTAAATAAAGCATGCGTGCATTCTCTTGCTGCAAAAAAAGAAGGAGACTTATCCAAGAGAACTTGTAGTCCAATTGCATGTTTGGTAGGTGTTTGAGCAAAAAGTAGCAAGCCCCCCTCCATGAGATGAATCAACAAGAGTAATTTTAGCTAGCTCCCCTTAGCCGATCTTCTTAATAGGAGCATGATTATCTATAATTGGAGAAACGGTTTGCAAAATAGTTATGATTTTAAAAATACAAAATCATTTTCTTAGCTTCCAATTGGAATTATTGTTCTATCAAAAACTAAAAATTCATCTATTTATGAAGGGTCGTTTTTTCTTTTTATTTTTTGTTCTTACGCTAACCAGTACTTTTGTTTTTTCGACAGGCTGTTCTCGACAGCCTGCATTGTCAAATCCATCTGGGAAATATACAGGTTGCTGGAATGAAGAAAATGGCACCCTGACTTGTATGACCTTATATCTCAGTGAAGATGGGAAAGCCAAAGGGGAGCGTCGTTCTAAAACCCCTACTAACCCACAAGAAAGAGATGTTTGGGAAGCAGAATACAAAGTACAAGATGAAAAAATTCTCATTGGATCAAACAACAAGATTTATACAATTTTACTGATCCATGGGAATGAACTGATTGATCCTAATCACAAAGTTTTTGGTAAACCGATTGTTCTGAAAAAAATTCAATGAAGAAAATCAGATTTTGAACAACTTTCCTTTAAGGAAAGATTTTAAATTATAGGAATTTTCTTCATCTGCCTTTATGACTCAAACAAACGAAAAATTGCATCAAATAGCCCCAACTATCCTTGTTATCTTTGGAGGAGCAGGCGATTTAAGCTGGAGGAAGCTCTTCCCTGCGCTTTTTAGTCTGTACTGTTCTGGTTGGCTTCCTGAGAATTTCGCTATCGTGGCCGCCGATAAAAAATCAATGAGCCTAGAAGAATACCGGGAACATATACGAAACGGTATTGAAACATTTGCCACAGGATACGATAGTTCATTGTGGTCTTGTTTTTCTGAAAAAATCGAATCCTATCTTGTTGCCGATCTATCGGAAGAAGCCTTTTATGAGTCCTTAAAACATACCTTGCAACAGATTGCGACAAAATGGGATAGTGCGCCAAATTGGATTTTTTATTTAGCGATTTCTCCCACTTTGATTAAAACAGTCGTGACTCATATAGGTATTGCTCAGCTATCTGAAGCTCCTAGGGAATCGAGAATTGTTGTTGAAAAGCCTTATGGGCATGACTTAAAATCTGCCAACGAGCTTGATCAATGCCTTGGAAAGGTTTTCAAAGAGTCTCAAATTTTTCGGATCGATCACTATTTGGGGAAAGAAACCGTTCAAAACATTCTTGCTCTGAGATTTTCCAATGCCTGGTGGGAACCCATTTGGGATAGTCGTTACATCGATCATGTACAGATAACTGTGGCTGAAGAAGTTGGCGTAGAACAGCGTGGAGAGTATTACGAACATGCTGGAGCTCTACGGGATATGGTTCAGAACCACATGCTGCAACTTCTTTGCCTCATTGCCATGGAACCTCCCGTTTCTTTTGATTCCGATGAAATTAGAAATAAAAAGGTAGATGTCCTCCATGCTGTTAGGAAAATCAGTGTAGATGAAGTGCATCAAGTCGCGGTACGTGGCCAATATGGCAGGGGATGGATAAGAGGAAAAGAGGTCGTTGCTTATAGGGAAGAACCGGGAGTCAAACCTGACTCTTCAACGGAAACTTTTGCTGCCATTAAACTGTTTGTAGACAATTGGCGTTGGCAAAATGTCCCTTTCTATTTAAGAACAGGAAAGAGACTAGCTAAAAGGGTAACACAGATTGTGGTAACCTTAAAACCTATTCCTCATCAAGCATTTCCACCGCGAGCGCTAGATCAGTGGCTTCCCAACCGAATGATTCTTAACATCCAACCTGAGGAGAGTATCTCCTTGGTATTCCATGCCAAGATACCCGGACCAGTCATTCGTTTAAGTCCGGTCAATCTGCAATTTAAATATCAAGAGGCTTTTAAAAAAGGCTCTCCTGAAGCTTACGAAACGCTTTTGCGCGATGTTATCATTGGTGATGGTACTCTTTTCATGCGCGCCGATCAGGCTCAAGCCGCCTGGTCAATCGTTGATCCTATTCTGGAATTCTGGCAGAGTACCCCTCCAATAGATTTTCCAAATTATCCTGCCGGAAGCTGGGGGCCAGAAGCCGCACAAGTCCTTATTGCCAAAGATGGGAAAAGTTGGTATGAAGGAGGATTTTGATTTTTTAATTAGCTGTATTGTAAAAAGAAGCCTGCATTAATCAAATATTGCGATTCGGTTGCTAAATCTGCTGAGGTCAAAGGATGGCTTTGGAGCCATTCTTTGGGAAAAGTAAGGGAAATTAAGTTGGCGTTAACTATAATTTTTATTTCAGGCAACTCTTGACTATTCCTTACCCTATTCAAAAGAACTGAAAGTCTTAATAGCACTCCAAGTTTTCTCATAGCTTCTCGGTCTTCTTGCCTCAACAACTGAAGCTCGGAGAGTGGGAACTTTCTCCTATGGCTACGGACAAGAAAAGCGAGGCATTGCTGGTCTCTGAGAGAAAACCCAGGCATGTCAAGATGATTCAAAAGATATTGCCCATGCTTATGATATTGGCTGTAGGATATAAACAAGCCAATTTCATGAAGTAGGGAGGCCCAAACAATCATTCGCTTATGGAAATCCTCCTCTATTTTCCAATCCTTTTTCACTTTTTCATAAAAAGAAACAGAAAGAGCACGAACTCTTTCAGCTTGCGCTTCGTCAATTTGAAAACGGCTGATTAGATCTCGAACCGTTTTTTCTCTTATATCCTTCTGACAAAGCCTGCCGAGCAAATCATAAATCACTCCCTCTCTTAAAGCTCCAGATGAAACTTCCATGGTTTCAATGCCCAATGATTCAAAAATAGCTGAAAGAATCGCAAAACCACCAGCTAAGACTTGTTTTCTGTCCAAATCGATACCTTTAATCGAAAGCTTATCAATCTGACCGATAGACAGAAGATACTTTCTCAATTTTTTCAAAGAAGAGGCGGTAATGCCGCTATTAGACCATCCCTCTGCAATGACTCCTTGTTGAATGGCTAGGATTGTTCCACTAGATCCAATAACTCGTTGCCATCCATATTTTTTAAAGGATCCCACTATGGGTTCTAATTCTTGCAAGGCTGATATTTCGGCATTCCTCAGTCTAGATGCTGACACAATCCCATCAGGAAAAAAAGTTTTTGAAAAGCTCACGCAACCTATATAAAGACTTTCTACTCGCTGTGGAATAAAGCTTTCTCCAAGAATCAGTTCTGTGCTTCCTCCCCCAATATCTACCACCAATCGTTTTTGGCCATCGTCTTCCATAGAATGAGCAACTCCTAGATAGATAAGGCGGGCCTCTTCGTGTCCTGAGATGATTTCAATCTGATGCCCTAAGGCAGTTTCGGCAAGTTTTAGAAACTGCTCACTATTTTTAGCAATACGCAGGGTATTGGTGCCAACAGCTCGTACTCGATGCGATGGTATAGCTTTTATTCTTTCCCCAAATTTATTCAGAGAGCGAATAGCCCTCGTGATAGCTTCTGGAGTCAAAAACCTATTTTCATCTAAGCCGGCTGCTAAAGCAACAGGATCCCTAATTTTATCGATAGGTCGTATTGTTTCATTTTCCACCTGAACCACTAATAGATGAAAACTGTGCGATCCAATGTCAACAGAAGCGGCAAGATCCATAATCTATAAGTCGCAAAGATCTAGGGAGATTTAAAAAAGCACTATTTTTTTCGAATCCAAAGCTACAATGAGCCTATCTGATTACAAGTGCCACGCTATTTCCTTTATTCATTTTTAACACCCGCTATCTCTTAGTGGGTATCTGGAACTTTTACCGCTACTCCAAACTCTCTTCCAACAGCTAAGAAAAAGAGTTCCTTAAATTGACTTGAAATCCCAAGCATTTATCCATGAACGTGAACGGTGTTTTTGCTGATCACAGAAAAAATGAGGAATATAAATAAAAGTCCTATCAGAAACATAACGATAAAGAAATAGATATCCCCAGACGATATAGTCTTTTTTCTTCGATCTTCAGGGTTTTTCGATGTCATAATGAAAGGTTATGACATCTTATGTTAAAAAAAAAGCTTTTTTTACATATAACTTTTCTTGGTGATGACCGAAAAGATTAAGAACACAAATAATAGGCCGATCAAAAACATGATAACAAAAAAATAAACGTTTTCTGCTGCAACCGACCTTTTTTTCTTCTGGGGATCTTTTTGTGGTTCTCTGCCTTCTTCATTCATGGGATTCCTATAGAAAATCTTTAGCTTTTAGTTTTATTTCCCAATGTGAAACCAAAAAGAAGAGAAATAAAGCTTAGTTTTTACAGACCCCCCACTTTTTTAGCTATACTGGAATCTTTGAACTCCCTCCATAGTTTTATCCAATGTTCTGGTGGAATTTCCTCGGCTCTTTTCTCCAAAGGAATTCCTAAAACTTTGTTGAGTTTTTTTCTCCGTTGAGAAAAACCTTTCCTGACAAAGGCATAAAACGAAGTTTTGTCCTTGGCTGTCAAGTTTACCGCTGTTCCCTTGGGTTCAAATAAAACGACCGCAGATAAGACCTTGGGTAGTGGATAAAACAATTCTTTAGGCAGCGTTCTCAATCGCTTAATATGAAAAAGAGATTGCATGAGAACGGAGAGGGCTCCATATTGCTTTGTTTTTGGGTTAGTTAGCAGTCGTAAGGCTACTTCATGCTGCAGGGTAAACACCATCCTAGGAAATAGCTCAGGAAGAAGTGAAAGTTTGACTAATAAGAGGGATGCAATGTTATAGGGAAGGTTTCCTACAAGAATGGTATCGTTTTTAGCATTGGGAAAAGGAAAATCGAGCGCATTGCCTTGAATAAGCTCAAATTTTGGATTAGAGCCAAATCTTTCTTGCAGGACTTTACAAAAGCCTCTGTCTATTTCTATTGCTTTCAAGGAGATATTTTCATTTAAAAAAAACTCAGTTAAAGCCCCTAGTCCCGGACCTATCTCGTAGACTTCTAGCGGCAACGGCATGCCATGCAGGCTTTCTCTTACGATCAACTTTGCCATGTTTTGATCGATAAGAAAGTTCTGGCTCAGTTTTTTGAGAGGAGAAAGATGGTAGGTAGACAACAAACTTTTAATCTGAAATAATGTCACAGATCCTAATCAAATATGTTAAAGAAACTGTATTGTTTAAAAATATAAAACAAATTTATTTGAAAATTTAGTGGTTTGTCTATATAACCAAACAAATTTTTATAATTGTTTGTCTCTTTATTTTTCATCATCATAACCGATAAAAACCATGACACCCACTAACAATCGTCTCCATACCCATATTCTTGGATATCCAAGGATTGGATCGAATAGGCAACTAAAATTTGCTTTAGAAGCGTATTGGAAAGGGGAAAGCTCACTGCATGACCTCATTCAGACAGCTAAAACCATTAAACAGGAGGGATGGGAAAAGCAACGCAAAGCTCAAATATCTATCGTCTCATCCAACGATTTTAGTTTTTATGACCATGTTTTAGATGCCATCTGCCTCATAGGAGCCATACCGAGCCGGTTTAAAAGAGGCAATGGTCCTATTTCTCTAGATCTTCTTTTTACGATGGCAAGAGGCATGGAAAAAGCAAGCGCAGAAGAAAACACCATTCCTCAGCCCATGGAGATGACCAAATGGTTTGATACCAATTATCATTATATCGTTCCTGAATTTGAAAAAGATCAACATTTTTCATTAGGATCCTCAAAACCGTTCGAGGAGTTTAAAGAAGCAAAATATCTTGGCTATCTTTCTAAACCGATTCTTTTAGGACCTATTTCCCTCCTCTTTTTAGGTAAAAAAAAGGATCCATCGATAAAAAATGCTGAGCTTTTCGAGAAGATTCTTCCTCTCTACGAAGAAATTTTGAAGGAATTCTATAGCCTTGGCGCTGATTGGATAGAGTTCGATGAACCAATTTTGACCCTTGATATTCCCACCGAATGGCAGAAAGCCTTTTATGATGTTTACCCTAGGCTTAAACAGAAAGTGCCTGCGCTGAAAATTCTTTTGGCTACCTATTTTGGTCCTTTGAAGGAAAATAGAGAAATAGTCGTTTCCATTCCCATCGACGGTTTCCATTACGATTGGACTCGTGGTGGACAGGAACTCTACGGTTTGCTACAGAACTGGGATAAAAACAAAGTTTTTTCCCTTGGCATCGTCGACGGAAGAAATATTTGGAAAAACGATTTTTCCAACTCGTTGAAAGTTATTCATAGCGCTCTTGATTATATTCCAAGTGAATCGCTCTGGCTTGCTCCTTCCTGTTCGCTTCATTTTGTGCCTGTAAGTCTACAAGCCGAAAAGAAATTAAACGAAGAGCTTAGAGCCTGTCTTGCATTTGCCGATGAAAAATTGGAAGAGCTCAACATTCTTTCCAGGCTTGCCCTAATGGAAAATTATCAGAATGATGAACAGTTTAAGGAAAACCAAAAAGCAATTGAGAAAAGAAAGACCAGCAGCCTAATTCATGATCCCACCGTTCACGAAAGGTTAGCAGCTCTAAAAGAAACCGATCTTTCCAGAAAGAGTCCTTATAGAGTTAGAAAAGAACTTCAACAAAAAAAACTGCGGCTACCTCTTTTCCCGACCACTACCATCGGCTCTTTCCCGCAAACTGCAGAAATCAGAAGAATCCGTTCGCGATACCGGCATGGGTCTATCTCTCAAGAAGCCTATGAAACTTTTATAGAAGAAGAGATAAAACGGGTGGTAGAGTTACAAGAGGAAATCGGATTAGACGTTTTAGTTCATGGGGAATTTGAAAGAACGGACATGGTCGAATACTTCGGTGAAAAACTCAATGGGTTTCTTATCACTGAAAACGGATGGGTCCAAAGCTATGGATCTCGCTGTGTGAAGCCTCCAATCATTTTTGGGGATGTATCCAGAAAAGAGGCTATGACGATACGATGGTCCAAGTTTGCCCAATCCCTCACAAAAAAACCCATGAAAGGCATGCTTACTGGACCCATTACCATGCTACAATGGAGTTTTGTCAGAGACGATCAACCAAGAAAAATAACAGCCAAGCAGATTGCCTTAGCAATACGAGAAGAAGTTAAGGAACTAGAAAAAAATGGGATTGGAGTCATTCAGATTGATGAACCTGCTTTAAGAGAAGCTTTACCTTTGCGCAAAATCGACTGGGAAGACTATTTTCAGTGGGCTATTGAGAGTTTCCGCATCGCTTCTTGTTGTGTGGAAGACTCTACCCAAATCCATACCCATATGTGTTATTCTGAATTTGGCGATATCCTTCAAGCTATAGCCAAGCTGGATGCTGATGTAATTTCTCTGGAAGCTTCCCGATCCGGCTTTGAATTAATCAACTCTTTTGCAAAATTCAGGTATCCAAATGATATTGGTCTTGGGGTATGGGATATCCATTCTCCAAGAATTCCAACGACAGAAGAGATGCTAGCTACCTTGCGAAAAGCCCTATCTGTTTTACCCAAAGAATCATTATGGGTTAATCCGGATTGTGGGCTTAAAACACGAAGTTATCAAGAAGTGATCCCCTCTTTAAAAAATATGGTGGAAGCGGCACGAATTTTAAGAAATGAAGTTACAAAGAAAGCTTCTGTAGAGCCAACCATAGCAGAATCTCCATAAGAAGGCTCTAATCTATCAATCGAACATCATGATAAGATAAGAAAAAAAGAGAAGCAGGTGTACCGCTCCTTGGAGAATATTGGTTTTTCCTCCAGAAAAGGTAATCTGGCAAAGGAGTAGAGTCAAAACAAGAAGTGTAGCTTCGACCTGGCTAAGCCCTAGGATAAGCGAAGAGCTTTTCAACAGACTGAAAGCAAGGATCAGGGGCAATGTCAACCCAATGGTAGCACAGACCGATCCTAAAAGGATATTGACCGATCGTTGAAGCCCGTTATAAATTGCCGCTTCAATCGCAGTAAGCGATTCAGGAAGTAAGACAAGCAGAGCAATTAAAAAGCCGCCTACGACTTTGGGAGCTTTCATCTTTTCAATGGCATACTCGATTGGAAAAGCTAATTTTTCTGCAAAAAAAACAACGAAAAGCAAAGAAACCACCAGCATCAAGACGTGATAGAAGGGAAAGGAAGCTTTTTGATCATCCTTTTCCCTAGCTACAGGATTGGTTTCCATTTCATCCAAAAAAAAATATTTTCTATGCCTTACAGTCTGAACAACTAGAAAGAGCAAATAGAGAAAGAGACAAGCAAAAATATAGAAAAGAGTTTGAAATTTAGAAAAGGTTGGGCCCTGTGTCGAACGAGTGAAATTAGGAAGAATCAAAATGAGGACGGCTAGTGGCACAATCACACTAATAAAAGCTCTTGCACCCTCTAAATTAATTTTTTGTTCCTTATGATAGATACCTCCGACAAGCAAAACGGTGCCAATCATGCCACCAAGAATAATCATTATGACCGAATAAATGGTGTCTCGGGCAAAGGTTAAATTTTCCCCAGAAGACATGATATCCCAAATAGAGGAAAACTCTATAGCAGTGGCAGCAAATGTTAGTATTAAGGAACCATAAGGTTCTCCATAATGCTTGGCTAGCTTCTCAGCATGTTTAACTGAAACAAAAGAATTTGCCAAGACGAGGCTAAAAAACCAAAAAAACCCAATTAAAAATTCCTGAAAATTGCTTATTATAGTCAGTCTTTCTCTGACAAAAAAAAGCAATACAAAGAGAGAAACGATTGAAAATACAAAAGATTTATTAGCAAAAAGCAATGCACTTTTCTTCCCCCATACACTTTTTTTTATAGGCAGCATTCCTCAAACCCTTCTTATTGTTTTTTTAACTGTTTTCTAATATCTTTAGAAAGTAGATACCTTTAGAAAATTTCTATAGGCAGAACAAACTAAAAACTAAAACTAAATTTTTCAATACTTTCCGCTTCCAACATTTTTTATGTTGTAAAGACAAAGGAGTGAGTTCAATGATCCCCCAGCAATACCTTTTCCCCGATCTTCCTGAGGAACTAAAAGGCTTAGAAGATATTGCCTCCGATATGCTATGGCATACTGTTTCAGGTTCCCGAAGACTTTGGCGTAAAGTCAATCCACAACTCTGGGAGGCCACTTCCAATCCTTGGTTCATTCTTGAAAGCCTATCTAAAGAAAAAATGAAGGAGCTTTCTCAAGATGAAGAATTTCTCTCTCTTTTTCATTGCCAGTTAGAAGAAAGAAAACGTTATTTTGAGGAAAAAACATGGTTTGAATCAAATTTCCCTTACTTTAAAGGCAACATCGCCTATTTTAGTATGGAATTTGGATTGGGAGAAGAGTTGCCCATTTATTCAGGTGGATTAGGGATTTTGGCTGGTGACTACTTAAAGGCGGCAAGTGATCTGGGCCTTCCTGTTGTTGGCATTGGACTGCTCTATCAACAAGGTTATTTTCGCCAACTGATTGATTCTAACGGGGAACAAATCGAATTTTATCCATACAATGATCCGGCTCTCCTCCCTGTTTTCCCATTGAGAAACGAGTCGGGCGAATGGATTGCTGTCCAAGTCCAGCTACCTGGAAGAATGGTTACCCTGCGATCTTGGTGGGCAAAAGTTGGAAGAGTCTTCCTCTATCTTCTGGATAGCAATGATCCAGCAAACATCCCTTCAGATAGGACCATTACGGGGACCTTGTATGGAGGCGATAATGAGACGCGGATTTTGCAAGAGATCGTCCTTGGAATGGGTGGGTGGAAACTCCTTACGCAGCTAGGCATAGACTGTAACATTTGCCATCTTAACGAGGGGCATGCTGCCTTTGCCATTTTTGAAAGAGCCAAAGACTGCATGAAAAAAATGCCCTCTTCTTCTTTCTGGACGGCTCTTTGGGCGACACGCTGTGGTAATCTTTTCACAACCCACACTCCTGTTGAAGCAGGTTTTGATCGGTTTAGCCCTGCGCTATTTAAAAAATACTTTTCCGATTTTGCGCAGGAGGTACAGGTTCCTATTGAAGATCTTTTAGCTTTAGGACAACAATACAGGAGTCAAGAGGAGCCTTTTAATATGGCCTATCTGGCCATCAGAGGTTCTGCTGCTACCAATGGAGTCAGCAAACTCCATGGAAAAGTGAGCCAAAGAATTTTTCAGGGATTATTTCCTCGGTGGCCAACATGGCAGATACCCGTTGGATCGGTTACCAATGGAGTTCATGTACCCACTTGGCATTCGGTGGAAACAGATGAGTTATGGAGCAGCATATGCGGCAAATACCCTTGGAGACAACCGACAGAAACTCTTGGCGAAAAATTTCGATCTGCCAATGACTGCACCTTGCTAGAATGGAGGAAAAAAAATCGGCTCAAGCTCATCCTCTCCTTGCGGAAAAGATCCCGTTGTCATTGTGCCATGCTAGGAAAACACGAGCATACAATGTCCCAATGCGTCTGTTTGTTTGATCCTAATGTGCTCACCATTGGTTTTGCAAGACGCTTTGCTTCCTATAAAAGACCTACTCTACTTCTTCATGATAAGGAAAGACTGATGAAAATTCTTACGCACCCGCAAAGGCCAGTGCAATTGGTGGTAGCTGGCAAAGCCCATCCCCAAGATCGTATTGGTAAAGCGATGATTAAGGAGTGGACTGAATTTGTTGCCAGAAAGGAGCTTCATAATCGGGTGGTTTTCGTTGAAGATTATGACATGAGACTGGCCCTGGATCTGGTCCAAGGAATTGATCTTTGGATAAACAATCCAAGAAGACCTTGGGAGGCAAGCGGGACAAGTGGAATGAAAGTCCTGGCTAATGGCGGACTAAATCTATCTGAGTTGGATGGGTGGTGGGCTGAAGCATACGCCCCAGAATTAGGATGGGCTATTGGAGATGGTCAAGAGCATGATAATGATCCAGCCTGGGATGCTTTTGAAGCTAACCAACTTTATTCTATTTTGGAAAATGAAGTAATTCCTGCATTTTATGAAAGAGACGAACGTGGAATTCCTAAAAAATGGGTCAATATGATGCGAGAAAGTATCTCTCGGCTTACCCCTTATTTTTCCACCAACAGGATGATAAGAGAATATACAACCGACTATTATATTCCCCTTTGTCATGCAGCTGAAAAAAGAAAAGCAAAAGAGTGGAATCTCAGCCGAGAATTGGAGACCTGGAAAAGAACGGTTGCTTCCCATTGGCATGCAATCCATTTCGGAAACTTTAGTTTTGTTCAAACAGAAGGCCAGATTCAATTTAGCGTTCAAGTTTATCTTGATGAGATCCCTCCTGATTGGGTGGCCGTCGAATTATATGCGGATGAAAAAGACCATGCTCCAGCGTTTTGTAATATGATGGAGAGAGCTGAGCCTTTGGTGGGTGCTTTAAATGGATTTAACTATAAACTTGTAGTGGTTACAGACAGAAATCCAGGAGATTTTACTCCAAGAATTAGACCTTACCATCCCAATGCTTTTCTGCCTACTGAAGCTACAGAAATTCTATGGTATAGGTAGTTTAAAAATTTTTTTAAATGAAACAACAGGGAAAAAAAAGGAGAGTTAGCCCTATTCTTCTTTCCCTCCTTATTTTTTTTGCGATTTTGGTTCTTGGAGCTTTTGGCTTCATCTGGTGGGTTAATGCAATCGTTAAAAGCAAAGCTTTCGCTGACTATGCCTCAAAGATTGTCGAAAAATATACAGCTATTACGGGCAGTTTTGAGCCTTTTATGTTTTATGGATTCGGATTAGAAACAAGCTCCTATAAAGGAAAAGGAACGAAAGAATCACCCATTGCCTCCATTGCCATTGCACCACTGACCGTTCAGTTAAGATCTATAGGAATTTTTGGGCGTCCCTGGATTATTCGTTCCATAGAACTTGGCGATCTCTCTGTTGTTTTACAAAATCCTGAACTTCCTCCCGAAAGGAAAACTGAAAAACTGCCAACTGCTGCCGCTTTAAAAAATAATAAAGAAAAAACTGTGTCGATTGAAAAGATTTCTATCAAAAACCTCAGTCTTAGTTGGCCTGCAACAATGGGAGGAGGTGGACAAGTCAATGGCATGGAACTCGATGTCCTGCCAAAAGAAGAAAATTGGGCTATCAATACCCATCGAGGCGTTCTTCTGTTAAGATCTTTCCCTGAATTAGCTTTCGAAAATATCAAAGGGCTCTTGACTAAGAGATCTTTTGAAGTTTCTGACGCTACCTTACATCTTAAGACCGATCCCAAAGCCACTGTCCTCATTCAAGGAACAATGGCCCTGGTATCGCCTCAAAAAACTCATTTGAACCTCTCTTTACATCAGATCCCACTTAATTCCATTTTATTTGGCTCTTTACGTAATGAACTCAAAGGGTATTTAGGTGGCAATATTGGACTAAACGCAGAGAGCGATATTGCAAAAACTTATCATGGAGAGGGGCAGATGTTTATTGATCAAGGACGTCTTGTCCATTTGACGTTTCTAACTAATATAGATTCTTTTTTAAATCTCCACCGTCTTGAAGATATTCCACTTACTGTAGCCCACTTCTTAATCACTCTAGAACCAAACACCATCAAGCTCCATCACATTAATTGGCAATCCGAAGACACAATGAAGCTGACTGGATGGGTGACTCTCGTTGAAAAGAACGTCACTGGTACTCTAATGTTAGGTCTTCGTTCTGACTGGATACAGAAACTTCCAGGATTAGGGGCAAAGTTATTCAATGCTGCTCTTGACGGGTTTTTTTGGACTGAAATCCATCTTTCTGGAACCATTGACGATATCCATGAAGACTTTTCCCCACGCCTGAATCAGGCTGTTCAGGGGATAATTAAAAAAGGAATCGAAAGAGAGATTCAAAGACAGGTCCCAGGAAGGATTTTCAGAAACATCATTCCGAATTTTCCTTAGGAGCTGGTAGCGTTTTTCTAGCTACCAATGCAAGTTTAATCCACCACCAAACTGGCTTTCCATCTTCCCAGCCAATTTTTAAAACTTTCTTTACTCTTTCCGAGGCTTCTTTCACCATCTTGTAAATGGCCTGTTGGTTTTCGACAGATGTTCCTCCAGAGCGGAAATACCATTCGATATCATCTTGTTTAAAAGGAATAAAGAGGGATTTAACAGGTTCTAAACCAGCCTCCCGACAATATTCTTTCCATTCACTTTCAAATCTATATCCTACATGACTGTAATCCCTCAGTTTTTCGACTCGGTCTAACCACTCATAAGCTTCCGATGCTCCATTAGGAACTGTTCCATCAATCAAAACGAAAAGTCCGTCTTTCTTAAGGACTCTAGCAGATTCACGCACAAAAGCTTTCTGATCGCCGAAATGATGCGCTGCATACCGGCAGCATACCAGATCAAAGGATTCATTGGGATACGGCAGCTTTTCTGCACTGTGGAGTACAAATTTTATGTCATAGTTTTTTTCTATGGCTGTTTTTCTGGCTCCTTCAAGCATAGTTTCAGTTATATCACAAGCGGTAACATCAAGACCATGTTCCGCAAGGAAAAAAGCCGTATAGCCATTACCAGTCGCTATATCCAATGCTTTCATTCCTTTTTGAAGTTTTATATCTTCAAAAGTCTTTTCTAAATCCTCCGTATTCTTCAGGATGTGACCTTTTTGATAGTAAGAAGCACAAGAGGAAAAATGGGATCGGGAACGCTTCTGACTTTCAGTAATATTGTTTTCAATTTTGCTCATTATAAAGAATAGAACAAAACTAATAGTCTGCGTCAATAATCCACTAAGGCTATGGCAATAATGATCCAGTCATGGTTTTCCAGAGAAGCTTGGGATTAGGCGGCGGCTCTTTCGAACAAAAAGAATCAATCGTTCTAATAGCTGCATAGATTTTAATCCATTTAGAGTCAACAGATCTCTTCTTTTCTAGGCTTTTAAAGATTTAAAGATATGGCAGTATGCAATTCTTGTTTCCTAATGCAGAATAGTGAATAAGAAAGAACACAAACTTCTCCGCTATTCCAGTCTAATGCCTATTAACTACTCCAATCATGTAGATTGCACACTTTCTGTTTCTAGTCAGTAAGTGGGGAAAAATATTCTCTCTTTAAATCTTTATGGGCTTGGCGGGATTTGAACCCGCACGGTGTTACCCACTAGATCCTAAGTCTAGCGCGTCTGCCAGTTCCGCCACAAGCCCAATGTTTCCTCTAAAAAACAATAAAAAGAAAAGAAATCGAAAAAAACTCTTATTTTTACTCCCAAACAAGGATTTATAATGGATTTATCTAAAATAAAATATTCAGACTGAACCCTTCTCCATTATATTACCAATTGCCATATCGGCCGAAAAGATATTTTTCGATGAACCAGAGCCAAGAAAATACAAAAAATAATCTCATCGGAAGGCTTTTTGTCGTTGGCACACCGATAGGTAATCTTGAAGACATTACCTATAAAGCGGTTAAAACATTGAAAGAAGTGGATATTATCGCAGCCGAAGATACCCGAAAGGCTCTCATTTTGATTCAAAAATGGGAAATCAAAAAACCTCTCTTTACCTATAATAAAATAAACGAAGAAAAAAAAGCTTCTAGCCTACTCAAAATCCTTCTCAAAGGAAAAAAAGTGGCGCTTATTTCTGAAGCAGGCCTGCCCTGTATTTCTGATCCAGGAGAAAGGCTCATTCATAAATGCATCGAAAATAATATACCTTTTGAAGTCATTCCAGGTCCCTCGGCTGTCTTACAGGCTCTCCTTCTTTCAGGGTTCAAAACCACTCCCTTTTATTTTGGCGGGTTTTTACCGATCAAAACCAAAGCAAGACAAGCTGAATGGCTCCAATCGGCAGAAAGACCGTACACCTCTGTGTATTTTGAATCTCCTTACAGACTTATTTCCTCCTTAGAAGATGCTCAACTAACTATTCCAGACTGTATGCTTTGCATCGTCAAAGAAATGACAAAAAAATTCGAGGAAGTCTTCAGAGGGAAACCAAAAGAGCTGTTGTTCCAATTACAATCTGTAAAAATAAAAGGAGAATTTAGTATCGTCGTCGATGGTTTTGGGTATGCAAAAGAAAAACAGCAAAAAAGATCGACAGATCCTTCTACTGATATAACATAAGAAAGATATCGACAGTGTTCTTTTATGGTCAAGTTAAGATCTTTTACGTACTTATTTTTTTTCTTACTCTTTTGTTTTTTCTCCCTTCAGTTGAGGGGAGAAGAAGCTTCTAAAAAAGAACAAGAAACCTTCATTCCCGATAAAAATATAAAAATTCTCAAAGTCCTTGAGATTCTCAATGATAAAAAACTAAAAGCGGGTGGGCTGCAATCTCTTATCTATGAAAGAGCCTATTGGAACTGGGGAGCAATTGTCCCATCGGATTTTCGAGCGCGTGCTGGCCAAATTTATATTTTCGCATGGAAAAAGAGTGGTAAACCAGAAGCCCTCACGGCAAGATTCGAATACAGACAGCTGAAGACAAAAGAAGAGGTATGGTCTCAGTCGATCTATTATCCACATGCTCATGGGGCCATTGATTCGATTTTTAAGGTGATTGGTGATGCCTATTTTACAAATGGAACGGTTTTTGCCTGGAGATTTTCTATATTAAAAAATAACGTGATTATTGCTCAATCTAAATCCTTTATTTGGTAAAAGTGGGAATAAAAAGTTTACATACGATTCACTGAATACATACATTTTGGAATCAGAAGGAAATGATTGGAAAGAAATTTTCTCATAAAGTGCACCGTTAAAAGGCAATGAAAGATGATTTTTGGCTATTCGCACAGCTTTTTTTAGCCGCCAAACAAAATCCTCGAGTCATTCAAGAAGCTATCTCTCTGTTCGACATTGTGCACAAAGGCGGATTGATCATGTGGCCAATCCTCTTTTGCAGCGTTTTGGGCTTAGGGGTTTTTTTGGAAAGGCTCTTTATGTACCGGCGGTGTGAACTACCCATCGAAGAATCGATAGCAGGAATTAAAAATTTAATTCACAAAGGAAATTTCGAAGAGGCCCTCCTTCGGGCCTCTTCTTTTTATGGACCGATAGGTCGGGTGATTCGACAGATTCTCCTTTTTCACTATCTGCCTTTATCAGAATTAAGAGAAGTAGCCAAAAATGTTGCCCAACTTGAAATTCCAAAACTAGAAGCTCACCTTCCGATTCTTTCAACTATTGCTTCCATCAGCCCTCTGCTGGGTCTTTTAGGGACCGTCAATGGGATGATCGAGGCCTTTTTGGCAATGAATAGAGCCTCTGGAACTGTTTCTGTCACCGATTTAGCTTCTGGCATATGGATGGCGTTAGTCAGCACGGCTGCTGGAATATCCGTTGCGATACCCACACAGATCGCCTATAATTTTTTAATTACAAGACTCTCTGGTATTCTTGGCGACATTGAACGGGTATCAACCGAATTAATCCATGCCTTGATAGAATACCGTTGGCAAAATAACCAGGGTTTTGAAGAAGACAACACAACCAATGAAATTGCGCCCAAGACTGAACCTTATGAGCGGCACAATTAATCCGGTGCCACTGGTCACTGTGATACTTCTACTCCTTTTTTTCTTCTTGCTTGGTTCTTCCTTTGTGACCCTCCCTGGCATTATTGTTGAACTGCCTAAAAGTCCCTTTGGAATCAGTGTTCCATTGAGCAATCTTATCGTATCGGTTTTTCTCGAACCTGAAAAAAAGGACACATCCACAGGCTTTGCTGCCAAAAGAGAAGTTCTTTTCTATGTCAACGATCAAGAATTGAATTTTGAGGAACTAAAAAAAATGATCCCTGAAATTGCCTCCCAGCATCCCAACCAAATGGTTATTATTAAAGCCGACAAAGAAGTACCTCAGGCCTATATCATCGAATTAACAAATCTTTTTTTAGCTCAGAATCTATCTGTTTTACTGGCAACTCAACCCGATGCAGAACATTAATTTATCAGAAACAAACAAAATTGATCGACCTTTTTATCTCCAACGTTCTTCTATCTTTTTTTGGGTTATTTGTTCCATTCTCTTCCATGTTTTCTTTCTTCTGTTTTGTAAAGTAACCTATGTGGCCCCACTCCAAGAACCTTTACCCAAAAGCCGCGTATATATTTTTTCTCCAAACAATACGACCCTCGATCCTTTTCTAACTAATAGGATCAACTTCCTTTTAAAATATAGAGATCCAATCGCTCTCATCCATCCAAATCCCAATGCAAAAAGACACCATAGCATGATCATGATCCAACCCCATCTGTTGCTTGCAAAAACCAATTTTCCTTCCCCCGCTCCAATTCCAGCGGATAAAGAAGTTGATTTTTTAAAAATAAAGACTATGTCTTTGGATCAATGCGCTAAAAGTTTTCCTTTATCGAAAGAAAGGCCTTCTTTTGGGAAAGTCCTACCGGTGATGCCCAAGAAATCGATTGTTTTTTTTGATGATATCTTAAAAAAAAGACTGCTTTGTTCTTGGGAACTACCTAAAATCTCCACCAATCTTTTATCCGAAGCAAGAGTAACAAAACTGGTCATTTCTGTAGAACCAGATGGTATCGTCCATAATGCCCTTCTAGAAGAAAGTTGCGGCAACGAACAGGCCGATCTACTAGCACTATCAGAAGTGCGCAAGCTCCATTTTGCTCCAGATCCTCTAACGAAAAGAACCATTTGGGGAAAGATAAAAATTTTTTGGAGCTATAGTGACAACGCTCAGACTCGCAATGAGGCAATCCCATGATGCGAATCACTTTATCTGAAGCTTTTTTTTTCTATGCAACTCTTTCACTTGCTTTTCTATTCATTTTATGGCTTTTTTTTTATTCCAAGAGGCGTCGCTTGGAAAAGCGGCGCATTTTTATTTGCCGGTTCTGCCAACAAAAAGTAGAACTCGAACCTGGACAAATAACCTTACGGTGTCCAAGATGCAATGCTATTCAAAATGTTGAAATGAAAGTTTAATTAATAGTGGAGGTAATAAAATGGGCATGTGGATAGGAAGAAATCGAAAAGCAAGAGTCTGTTATGGATTTGACGAGATTTCGTTAGTCCCAGGTGAGATCACTATTAATCCTGAGGAAGTCGATACCAGCTTTGAAATTACCCATCCTTCAGGCAAAACAATCAAATTAAAAATCCCAATTTTAGCAAGTGCTATGGATGGAGTGACAGACCCTCGGTTTTGTATTGAGATGAGTCGATTGGGTGGGATTGGAGTCATCAATCTTGAAGGGATTCAAACCCGCTATGAAAACCCTCAAGAAGTCATTAATGAGATCATAAAATGCGACCAGAATAAGGTAACCGAACTCCTTCAAAAAATTTATTCTGCTCCAGTCAAAGAAAAACTCATCGTTGCAAGAATTGAAGAGCTTAAAAAGGGTAATGCTATTGCGGCGGTTTCATCTATTCCTCAAACTGCCGAAACCTATGGATACATTGCCCAAGAAGCTGGAGCCGATCTCTATATTGTTCAATCTACCGTAAGCACGGTCAGGCATATTTCAACTCGATATAAAACCCTGGATTTAAAGCAATTTTGCAAAAATATGCGTATTCCTGTACTTGTAGGCAACGCCGTGACTTATAATGTAGTCCTCGAATTGATGGACTGCGGAGTCAGTGGTGTATTAATAGGTGTTGGCCCAGGAGCTGCATGTACCTCAAGGGGAGTGCTTGGTATTGGTGTGCCACAAGTCACCGCCACAGTCGATGCGGCTGCCGCTAGAGATACCTATTATAAAAAAACGGGCCGCTATGTTCCAATCATTACCGATGGCGGTATGCGAAGAGGCGGAGATCTTTGCAAAGCCATTGCTTGCGGATCCGATGCTGTCATGATTGGTTCTGCTTTTGCCAGAGCTGAAGAGGCTCCTGGCAAAGGATGTCATTGGGGAATGGCCACTCCCCATGCGAATCTGCCACGAGGCACATTGATTCGAATGGGAATATCTGGACCGCTTTCCCAAATCCTTTATGGTCCAGCTACTGTGGATGATGGTTCTCAAAATCTGGTTGGAGCCCTCGCGACATCCATGGGAAATGTGGGGGCTGCAACTATAAAACAATTTCAAGAAGCCGAAATTATCATTGCTCCGAGTATTCAGTCCGAAGGAAAGCTTTTTCAAATGATTCAATCGGTGGGCATGGGGAGATAATGATGCCTTTTGTTGTAGGAATAAAAAAAGAGAGCCGAAGGATCTCCAGGGCAACGCCAAGGAATAGGAAAAATAGCATCCTGAAAAGAAGCACACAGCTTTTCTTATTCTGCTATGAATAAAGAAAAGGAAGCAGGGTAGTCTGTTGAGTCATGAAAAACCCCAAACTTTTGCCTGAAAAGGGATCCATAGCTATCATCGATTTTGGGTCCCAATATACACAGCTTATTGCGCGTCGAATCAGGGATCTTGGCGTCTTCTCAACTATTCTTTCTTGGGAAAGTTCTTTTCAAGAGTTATGTGAACTTTCTCCCGCAGGCATTATCCTTTCGGGTGGCCCCTCAAGCATTCTTGAAGAAGCAGCTCCTACTTTTGATAATCGTATCTTCGAACTTGGGGTTCCAATCCTTGGCATCTGTTATGGCTATCAATGGATTGCCTCTCATTTTGGAGGAAAGGTTGAAAAAGGGGAGCAAGGTGAATACGGCCCTACTTCTCTTTCGATTATTAATCCAACAAGGCTTTTTGAAGGACTTCCCTCTCATTTGACCGTTTGGAATAGCCATGGTGACAGAGTCAGTGTATTACCTGAAGATTTTGAAGTAGTTGCTTTTACGGCCGATGAACCGCATGCAGCAATCTGCAATCTTAAAAAGAACATCTATTGTCTTCAATTCCATCCGGAAGTCACTCATACTGAGCATGGAGAAAAAATATTAGCTAATTTTCTCTTTGAAATCTGTCATGCCACGGCTAACTGGAATCTTGGTTCTTTTATTGAAGAAAGTATTGAGGAGATTAAACGGAAAGTGGGCAAAGAAAGAGTCATTTTGGGCATCAGTGGTGGCGTAGATTCTTCGGTAACCGCAGCCCTTATTCATAAAGCCATTGGGGAAAGACTCTATCCCATTTTTGTGGATACAGGACTTTTACGAAAAAACGAAGCCCAAATAATTTCAGAGCTCATGCGTCGAAACCTTGGAATCAACATCCATTGTTTTGATGCTTCGAAGGAATTTTTGACTAAATTAAGAAATGTTGCCGATCCAGAAAGAAAAAGGAAGATCATTGGCAATCTGTTTATTCGAGTTTTTGAACGAGCTGCCCAAAGTGTTGGAGAAGCCAAATTTCTTGCACAGGGAACCTTATATACAGATATCATCGAAAGCGCGCATTCTGGTCGAAAAGGGGCCTGCCTAATAAAAAGCCATCATAACGTCGGAGGATTACCCAAAAGAGTTCCTTTCAAGCTCATAGAACCCCTACGATTTCTTTTCAAGGATGAAGTCAGAAAGGTTGGCACCCTACTTGGTTTATCTCACGAACTGCTCTATCGGCATCCTTTTCCAGGGCCAGGACTAGCGGTTCGTTGTCTAGCTCCAATTCGAGAAGAAAATCTACGGATTCTAAGAGATGCCGATGCGATTGTCATCGAAGAAATAAAAAAGGCTGGCTATTATGAGAAAGTATGGCAGGCCTTTGCAGTGCTTTTGCCTGTCCGCTCTGTAGGAGTCATGGGAGATAGACGAACCTATGGCTTTACTATCGCACTGAGAGTGGTAGAAAGCATTGACGGCATGACTGCCGATTGGGCCAAGTTGCCTCCAGAACTTTTATCCAGGCTAGCTAATAAAATTATAAATGAAGTTGAAGGAGTTAATCGGGTCGTTTACGATATTTCTTCAAAACCGCCTGCAACCATAGAATGGGAATGATTGATTTTAAAATTCTACGTTTTTCCGATCCAGATTGGAATCAAAAGAAAAAAGCTCTCTCTCGTACTTATCTTTCTTCGAAAGAAATTGAAGAAAAAGTAAAGACGGTTCTGGAAGAAGTTCTGCAAAGAGGGGATAAAGCAGTTAGTCAGTATACTGAGCAGTTTGACAAACAGTCTATAGATCCACAATCTTTTAGAATCACAAAGAAGCCCTCTCCCCCTCCAAAACCCGTTATAGATGCCCTACGCTGGGCAAAGAAAAACATAACTTTGTTTGCAAAGGCTTCTAAAATCAAAAATTGGTCTATAAGAAACATGGAAGGGGCTCGAGTCGGAGAAATTTACAGTCCTTTCCAAAGAATAGGTGTCTACGTGCCAGGAGGAACTGCCCCACTTGTTTCAACGGCGTTGATGACTGTATGCATTGCTAAAACTGCCGGGGTTAAAGAAATTGTCGTTGTTTCCCCTCCCCCAATCAATCCGATTCTTCATTACGCTATTGAATATTCTGGGGCAACCGAACTCTATCAGATTGGAGGCATCCAAGCCATAGGTGCTTTAGCTTTTGGCACCGAAAGCATTAGAAAAGTCGAAAAGATATTCGGACCTGGAAATGCCTATGTTGTTGAAGCAAAAAGACAGGTAGTAGGACCCGTAGCCATCGATTTATTACCTGGTCCAAGCGAAATTGCCGTGCTGGCTTCTAAAGGTTCTAATCCTGAGTTTATTGCTGCTGATCTCCTTGCTCAAGCCGAACATGGCCCTTCCAGTAAAATTTTATTCGTTACTCCCGATGATTCATTATTGCAATCAGTTATGGAAGCGATAAACCAACAGCTTATTTCCTTGCAAAGAAAACATATTCTAATGGAAGTACTCGCTCATCATGCCTACTTTGTTCAAGTTGCTTCTCTGGATGAAGGAATTGAGCTCATAGAAGAATTCGCTCCTGAACATCTGAGCTTGCAGATCCCTTCTCCTAAAAAATTTCTTTCTAGATTAAAAAATTGCGGAGCAATCTATCTTGGACCGTATTCTGCAGTTGCTGCAGGAGATTTTCTATCTGGGCCAAGCCACACACTTCCCACCGGAGGTGGGGCAAAATCCTTCAGTGGTCTTACCTTATCACAGTTCTACAAAAGAACTAGCGTTGTCGAATATTCGAAAAAGGCTCTGTTAAAAGTGTCCCCCTTTTTAGAATCTTTCGCCAACATTGAATCTCTTGATGCCCATGGAGCATCGATTAAAATAAGAAGAGGGAAAAAATAACCTTTTTTTTTGCATCTTCCCTTTTTTTCTTGAACATTTTCTTTGCATCCTTCAAAGAAATCCTTCTTGATGTTGTTGCGAATTGCCTCAATCTTTATTATTTTACTAAGAAGTGAAAATAAATTCTTTAATCTCTTCTCCCAGTGAGTGGCTGCATTCTGGAGAGGGCAACAACAAGATTGTTGTTTCAAGCAGGGTTCGCATTGCAAGAAATCTCAATCGGTTTCCATTCCCTGGATGGGCAAGGAAGAACGAACGGATAAGAATATTATCGATTACGCTTCCTGAAGTCTCCTCTCTAGGGGAAATGAAGCCTTTAGCGATTGTAGATTCCATGGACCGGTTTTCTCCATTGGAAAAGCAGGTGCTCGTAGAGGAACATCTTATCAGTAGAGAACACGCAGCCAAAAATGTTGGGAGTGGGTTGGCTATCAATTCCACCCGTTCGGTTTCTATAATGATCAATGAAGAAGATCATTTACGGATACAGACATTCAAATCTGGCTTGCAACTAAAAGCGGCATGGAAACTTGCTGAAAAAATAGATGATGAACTGGATGAGAAACTTGAATTTGCCTTTTCTACAAAATTAGGCTATTTAACTGCCTGTCCTACAAATGTGGGAACTGGTTTAAGGGTCTCGGCCATGATGCACCTTCCGGCCCTCGTTTTGAGCGAACAGATCAGCCAAATAGTAAAAGCGGTTAATAGAATTGGATTAGCCGTTCGCGGGTTATTTGGAGAAGGAACGGAAGCATTGGGCAACTTATTCCAGATTTCCAATCAGATGACCCTTGGGGAGAGTGAAGAGGAAATTTTAGAGAGGTTGCATAAAGTAATTACCCAGATAATTCAACATGAAGAAAATGCTCGGCAAAAACTTTTACAAGAAAAGCCTAAATTTATATTGGATCAAGTAAGCAGAGCATTTGGAATTTTACAAAATTCGTATATAATTACTTCTAAGGAAACATTGAATTTGTTATCAGTCGTTCGTTTGGGGATTGATTTAGGGATGTTTCCAGAAAATTATAGAATGATTATTGATGAGTGTTTGATAAAAATTCAGCCAGCTCATTTACAAATGGCTTATGAGAGGAAACTTTCTTCGGAGGAAAGAGACCAGTTACGAGCTGATTTCTTAAGGGAAAAGTTTAAAAATTTTCCTTCTCCCGATACAAGACATTTGCAGTTTCCTTATCATCATTAAAGTAGGAGGCTATCTCAAAATGACAAACTTTACGCCTAGAGCACAACAAGTATTGGCACTTGCTAGACAGGAAGCCGAAAGGTTTGGGCACAACCATGTGGGCACTGAGCATCTTTTGCTTGGTTTAATTAAACTGGCCCAAGGAGTAGCCATTAATGTCCTCCAAAAACTTGGAGTAGATCTGGAAACTGTACGAATCGAAATAGAGAAAAAAATAGGTTCTGTCCCTTCCGAAGGCAAACCGACAACGCCTATTCCTTACACACCTCGGGTGAAGAAAGTTTTGGCTTTAGCCAGCAAAGAAGCAAAAGCCCTGAACCATAGCTATGTAGGAACGGAGCATATTCTTTTAGGACTGCTTCGAGAAGGTGAGGGAGTGGCTGCCACTATCCTTAAAAATCTCGATATCGATCTGGAAAGAGTGCGCAATGAGATTTTAAAGGAATTAGATCCTAATTTCTCTGCCAGTGGAGAAGAAGAAAATCCTGAACCAGCTTTTGCTGGGACTACCGAAACAACCTCAAAAAAGGAAGTGAAAACACCCGCTTTGAAAGCTTTTGGTAGGGATTTAACAGAACTGGCGCGTCGTGGAGAACTTGATCCAGTGATTGGAAGAAAAAACGAGATCGAACGAGTGATGCAGATCCTTTGCAGAAGGACAAAAAACAATCCCGTGCTTATTGGTGAAGCGGGGGTGGGGAAAACGGCCATTGTCGAAGGATTAGCCCAGGAAATCGCCAATGAAAATGTTCCCGATTTGTTGAGAGATAAAAGGGTGATCACTTTGGATTTAGCCCTAATGGTCGCCGGAACAAAATACAGAGGACAATTTGAGGAAAGGATTAAGGCGGTGATGGAGGAGATCCGTAAGGCCAAAAACATTATCCTTTTTATTGACGAATTGCATACGATTGTGGGGGCTGGTTCTGCAGAAGGAGCGATGGATGCTTCCAATATTATTAAACCGGCGTTGTCACGTGGGGAATTACAATGCATAGGTGCGACTACTCTTTCAGAATATCGCAAATACATAGAGAAAGACGCGGCTTTGGAAAGAAGATTTCAAACCGTTCTTGTGGAAGCCCCAAGCGTTGAAGAAACGATTCAGATTTTGCACGGACTCAAACCAAAGTACGAAGCACATCATAAAGCCAAGTTTACCGACCAGGCTATTGATACTGCCGTCCGTCTTTCGGATAGATATCTTACGGGAAGATTCTTACCTGATAAAGCCATCGACATCATGGACGAAGCTGGGGCTAGGGCTAGAATTGCCGCAACAATGAGGCCACCAGAATTAAAAGAACTTGAAAACGAGCTGCTTGCTATTAGAGCCAAGAAAGATGAGTGCATTAAGGCTCAAAATTTCGAAAAGGCTGCAGCATTGAGAGACAAAGAGAGAGAGCTTAAAGAAAAGCTCGAACAACGGATTGCTGAATGGAAGAAACGGCGAGACGAAAAGGAGACAACCATCACTGAAGACGATATGATGCAAATTGTCTCGAAGTGGACAGGGATTCCTATTACTCGGATCACTCAGAATGATCAGGATAAGTTTCTCAATGTTGGCGAAGAATTGAGAAAGAGGGTGATTGGTCAGGATGAGGCCATAGAGGCCTTGAGTAGAGCCTTGCAGCGCTCAAGGGCTGATCTTAAAGATCCCAAAAGACCCATTGGGTCCTTTATATTCCTTGGACCAACGGGCGTAGGCAAAACGATGCTGGCAAAAACATTAGCCGAATATGTTTTTGGCAGTGCTGACGCCCTCATACAGATTGATATGAGTGAGTACATGGAAAAGTTCAATGTCTCTCGACTCATCGGTTCTCCGCCTGGATATGTTGGGTATGAGGAAGGAGGACAGTTAACCGAAAAAATTCGGCGTAGGCCCTATTCGGTTGTTCTTTTTGACGAGATAGAGAAAGCCCATCCGGATGTTTGGAATATTCTCTTGCAAATTCTCGAGGATGGAATCGTTACCGATAGCCTTGGTAGAAAGATTGACTTTAGAAATACCATCATCATCATGACATCCAATGTCGGTGCTGAGATGGGTTTGAAACCAGGCGTGCTTGGCTTCCGAACAAAGCAGGATGAGATTTCCTATGAGCAAATGAAGGAAAGAATGCTGGAAACTGTTAAAAAGACTTTTAAACCGGAGTTTTTAAACAGGGTTGATGATCTTATTGTCTTCAGATCGCTTAGCAGAGAAGACATGATCAAAATCGTTCATTTGGAAGTTAATAAAGTGGCGGAAAGACTAAAGAGTCGCAAATTGAGCATTCTTCTCACAGATGCAGCCATCGATTTCTTGATTGAAAAGGGATATGAACCAGCCTATGGTGCTAGACCCTTGAGAAGAGCAGTTGAGAAATATGTGGAAAATGCTATCGCTGAAGAATTGCTCAAAGGTAAATTAGCCGAAGCTACAGTCGTTGAGATTGATGCACGGGAAGGAATGCTCATCTTTACTCCGAAACCTTCCCAAAATGAATCTTCGACTCAATCTCAAGTTGAATCAGCTGTCTAAAGGTCTGAAAAAAGGGGCTTGAACAGTTTCAATTTAAGCTGCACTTTCTTGCGCAAAGATATGTATTTGAGCATGTCTCGCAAGATGGTCAGCATTGGACCTATCCGGACTGTGGAACCACACACACGACCGAGACGTGAATGCGGCCAAAAATCTCCTGGCCTGTGGATTGGCTGCGGCTCTACGGCGAGGTACGTCCGGATGGAAAGCCTGTGGAGAGGAAGGCTCTGGCTTGGACCGCAAGGCCTGAGTGAAACCAGCCTCGGTGAAGCAGGAAATCAGCTTCGAACCTGTGTTAGTAGAAATGAGTAAGTCTGAGGGAACGGCGATTCCTTTTTGGCCCTTTTCAATTCATCGTGATTGCTTTCTATCTCTAAAAGTAGGATTTTTCCGGCAGTCATCGTAACATTCAGTTTTGAGGCAGGCTATACTCCCATCTTCCTGCATTGGATTCGATCACAATACTGTTGATTCTTTCTTTGCAACCGATAAGTGAGACTTGCAAAACGTCATCATAATCCATTTTTTTGGGTAAAACTTTTATCTTTTTACATGGATTAGCAGGATCATAGGTCGGCTGACAGTAATACTCCGCTTCCACTGAATTATTCACAATAATTTTATTTACCAATAGTTCCTTATGTTCTTTACTTATAACTTTAAGAATTGGAGGTAAAAGGGATACGGCTTTTTTCCGTTCTCTTAACACCAATGGGAGATCTTCATTAGGAACATCTTTATCCGGATAGAAGTCTAAGTAATGATAAATGGAGAGAATGAAATTTGGTTTATTCTCCCACAACCTGGAACATCCAATACTAAAAATCAATACCAAAAAAATGACGCTTATTTGTCTAACTCTTTTTTTTAGCCAAAAGCCCCGCATCGCAAGCAAGTTTCTCTCAGTTCCTAGAACTGAGGGAATTCAATGAATCAAGAATCGCATAAAGCAGTTGAAGCCTTGGAAGCTCAAGGCCTTTCTCTCTTGCTTTTTTTAAAGGCCTGCCCCAAATTGCTTCTACCTCAAGAGGTTTATGCTCTAAAAAATCGAACAAGCTTGAAGGTTTATAATGTCCCATCTTTTTGGTTCTAAGAAGCTGCATTTCAATAAAATCATTAGTGATGGAAAAACCGAATGCTTTAGCCGCCTTAATAATTTCTTGCATCAATTCCCTAGCAGCTAAAGCAAGTTCGGGCTTTTCCAGAATCACAGCTACATCAACCCCTCCAGCAGCAACGGATAATCCATTAAAAGGAATATTCCATACCAATTTTTTCCATCTTGCTTCTTCTAATGAGTTGACTATTTCTGTTTCAATCCCTGCTGTCCTAAGCATCGTTGCGAAATCCTTTAATTCTTTTCCAGGCAACGCATTATACTGTCCAAGTTCTACTTTCCCAAAACCAAAATTTGTGACTTTGCCTGGACCCGTTCGATTAATACACACAAATAATATTCCTCCAATAATGATTCGAGGTCCAAAATTCTCATAAAGCCACTTTTCATTATCTATGCCATTTTGGAAACAAACCAAGACTGTTTCAGAAGAAAGAAGTGGGGGAAGCAATTCAAAAAGAATATCATTTGCAGAAGTTTTTAAAGAAATAATCACCCACTTACAAGGGCCAATCTGATTGGTGTTAGTATAAACTTTAACCGGATAAAGCTGAAAGGTCTTTTCTTTTCCCCATTCAATAATAAGTCCTCTTTCCTTAACTATCTCATAGTCCTTTCGCATCAAGAAATTGACATCATACCCAGCTTTCGCAAGAAGCCCACCATAGAACGAACCAATGGCTCCAGCACCTATGAGAGCAATCTTTCCTTTATCGAGATGCTCCAGAGATGATTCAAACGACATAGTATTTATAAAAATAGCAAAAGGGTTGAAAGGAACCAGACTAAATTTATTCTCCTTCGTCACTTTATCATGCCCATGGCCCTCAGAGCCAAATTCTTTAGATTGTTCGCTCTATTAAGATCATGATCGTGGGCTTGCTCCATAGCATGGATTCCTCCACTCTTGCCGATGTTCAGCTAGTTGTCTAAGTTTCTCGCCTCAAGAGGAGTAAGTATTGCTTGTGAAAAGACAAGCAATAGAGCACGACAATTCGCCTTGTGGAATTTCAAGCACATCCTGCAAAGAAAATCTTAAAGGGCTAATCCAATTCAATAAATGCCATCTGGAATATCTTTTTCTACTTATATACAGGAGGCTGTCAGTCCTTGATCACATTCAAGCGCCCAACACCGTACCGCTTCCTATGACTTCACAAGGTTCCTATGAGCCTACAGCCTCATATTGGTTTTTCTTGCCCTCAGGTGTAGCTGTCTATTTCTCTCTGCCGCCCTACCAAACAAGACTGTGAATGCTTAACAAAATGCTTTAAGCAAACATTCCACCAGGATTTTCCATGACTTCTACCGAATCCACTTTCCCATTCTCATTACTCCCCTTTTTGACGTCCATCAATCTTTCCTGCTGGATTAAAGAAATGGCCTTTTGTAAGTTTTGACCATTAATCCAGATATCATGACTTATCGTCCGGAGAAAAAATCGATTGCCTTCGGTATCGGTATGAGCAAAAAGGATTCTTGAATAAGGGAAAACCCAATTTCTTCCTGGAGATTCTATGGTAAAGAAGGCAACAGGTCTCTCCGAAGCAACGACCCCACCCTGAGCCTCTATCGAAGTGGCACTTGCTACTTTTCTATTTTCTTGTCGGTCATCATTCATGAGCTAGCTTTCCCTTTTGTAATAACTTTTTCTCTTTTATCTTATCAGGCTTTGGTTTAGAAAGATCCTCTACAACCACTACTTTATCCCCTTCTTCAAGAATTTCAGGGGGATTTAATATAATTTTCTGATCTTTGGAAAGTCCAGAAGGAATCTCAATGAATTGTCCCAAATCTTTCCCCAGTTCTACCTTATTATAATGGACAGTCTGATGTTCATCAACACTAAGCACATAATTGCCATCGGCCCTTACGACTATTGTATTGACAGGCACTAGATAGGTTTCCTGTGTCCTTGGAAGATGGAAAGTCACATCTACATACATATTGACAATAATCTCTCCATTGGGATTACCGACATCGACTTCTGTCAACAGTGTACGAGAAAGAGAGTCAACCGCTTTCGATGTTCTTACAACTAGCCCTTTGAAGATTTTTCCAGGCAATTCCGAAGCAGTGACATCAGCCCAAGCCCCAAGCTGGATCTGAGGAGCATAATTCTGAGGAACAGCCACATACACCCTCATGACATCCGTCACGGATATCCGATAGAGTTCCCTTACTCCTTTATCACTGCCCAGAGACACTAACGTGCCAATATCTATATTTCGAGCAGTAACGACCCCACTAAATGGAGCATAAATCTTTTCAAAATTTTGAAGTTCTTTCCAATGTTCATATTGTCCTCGAGAAGCGTTGACTCGAGCAAGAGCAGCATCATAAGCAGCCTGCCTTTCATCGAGCTGCTGTTGGGAAACCGCACGGGTTTTTATTAGTTCTTTCCATCTATCCAAAGAAATCCTGGCAATTTCCAAATTCGCCTCAGCTGATTTCAATACCCCTTCCATCTCCAACACTTGACGATCAATATCTGGGGCATCAATTACAGCCATCAGTTGGCCTTCCTTCACTTCGTCCCCTATATCTACCCACCAATTTTTAATATACCCATTGACTCTTGCCCATATGGGTGTTTCAAAATAGCCTCTTGCTGTCCCAGGAAGCCTTAAATCCGTGATTGGTGGAGCAAGCTTTGGGCTAATAACAGAAACAGGGATTTCATTGGCTATAGCCACATATTTTTTCAGTATTCCTTGATTATGCAGCCTTGGGATGAGTCCTATAATAAAAAGAGCAAGAAGAATTGCTCCCAAAGAAAGAGCTATAAAAGCGGGTCCACTTTTGATTTTCTTTAAAATGGGTTCAAGTCGTTCCCGTTTTTTAACAGGAGGCGGTTCAGGAATGGTGGGAGAGAGATTGTCCTGTTCTTTATTTTGAATAGGTCCCTCTTCTTGGCTTTTCCCGCTTCCTTTACGCTTTTTATCAACGATCCGGGCTAATTTTTCTAATATGCCACGTTTGGTGTCTTTTATTTTCGAACCCACATCGAACTCCTTACTACTCATAAAATCTACTCATTTGTAAGCTTTGTCTATTCCGTAGGTCTTGTTTTCTTGCTACGAATAATGCTGAAAACAACTGGAACGAAGAAAAGAGTTCCTATGGTAGCAAAAATCATCCCTCCAATAACCGCTCTGCCAAGAGGAGCATTCTGTTCTCCTCCCTCTCCAAGTCCAAGGGACATAGGGAGCATACCAAGAATCATCGCCCCAGCAGTCATAAGAACCGGCCTAAGCCGAATTCTTCCAGCCATCCAAGCAGCTGTAAGAGCATCGGCTCCATTTCTCATTTCTTCATTGGCAAAAGTAATCAGCAAAATGCTATTGGAAGTGGCAACTCCAACGGTCATAATCATCCCCATAAGAGAGGGGACACTAAATGTTGTGCCAGTAAGATAAAGCATCCAGATAACACCACAAAATCCTGCCGGCAGGGCCATTAGAATGATGAAAGGATCCACCCATCCTTGAAAATTGACTACTAACAAAAAATAGACCATCAGAATGGCAAAAACAATGCCAAGACCAAGACGACCAAAGGCATTCTGCATGCTTTCAGCCTGTCCACGAATATGGATTTCATAGGCTGGAGGCAATTCCTTTTTGACGCTATTGATAACTTTTTGGACGTCGTGGACTACCCCTCCCAGATCTCTTCCTTGCACATTAACAAAAACATTGTAAATAGGCTTGACATTATAATGGCTGACAACGGCAGCCTTTTGGGTATGCTCCACCGAAACCACATTACTCAATAGCTGAGTCTCTTCTCTTGAAGCAAGGAGATCAGAATAATATTCCTTTATCGGATGAAGATTAATATTGAGCAAAGAGTTATGACTGTCAATCAGGTGCTGGGGGGTTTGAACAACAACCGGATAGTTGATGGTTGTTTTAGGATCTGCCCAATAATTAGGGGCCACCACATAGCTTGAACTCAACTGGTTTAAAATGTTGTTAGCAATTTCCCTTTGATTCAAACCAAAATCAAGAGCCCGTATTCGATCTATTTTTAAATGCAGATAGGGCTGTTTTTTCTGATAAATAATAACATCAGCAGCTCCTTTGATCTTTTTTACTTTTTTTTGGATTTCTTTTGCAAATCGAGACGTAATATCCGGGTCCTTTCCTACAACTTGTATATCAATAGGAGCAGCTGAACCAAAGTTAAGAATCTGATTGACCATATCTGGTGGTTGGAAGAAGAACTCGCATCCAGGGAACTTCCTTGGCAATTTCTCCCTTATCTTTTTCATGTATGCAAATGTGGAATGATGATCTTCTTTGAGCGATACTAAAATCTCTCCGTCAAATGTCCCTTCATTGATATAATCACCAAAAGCCATTCCTGCAGGAAACCAAAAAGGAAGCCCTCCTAAATCCACTATAGAATCGATTTCTTCCTCCGGAACAATTTCCTTTTTTATGTATTCTTCAATTTCACTGAAAATTCTGGCTGTTGTTTCCAATCTTGTTCCTGGCGGGGTAAAAACATGAAGCCTAAACTTACCAGCATCTACAGGAGGGAAAAAATTCTCTCCTACAAAAGGCAAAGCCACAAAGGAAGCAAAACCCAAGATACCAAAGAGTAAAAACACTGCTCCTTTATGATGCAGGGCCCATTTCAAAAGCTCTCCATAATTATCCCTGAACTCTTCAAAGCGTTCCATAAACCAGTGATGAAACCGCATAAAACGCGAGAGCGGTTTGCCTTCGATTTTCCTTTTATGCTCAATGATCTCTTCCTGTCGAATAAGCATATTAGCCATCGTAGGAACGAGGGTCCTTGAAAGAAAATAAGAGAAAAGCATCGAAAAGACGACTCCTAAGGCCATGGGAGTAAAAAGATATTTTGGAGGCCCTTCTAAAAAAATTACAGAAGTAAATACGATACAAATAGAAAGCGTTGCAACGAAAGCCGCATTAGCAATCTGCTGAGCACCATCGAGAATTGCCTGAACAAGAGGCTTTCCCATACCGTGATTTCTATGGATATTTTCCACCTCCACGGTCGCATCATCCACAAGAATTCCAACAGCCAGAGCAAGCCCTCCAAGAGTCATGATGTTTATGGTATTGCCCATGCGGCTAAGAATGAAAAGAGCCACAAGAATACAAAGAGGAATGGAAGTTAAAACGATTAAAGTCGATCTCCAGCTCCCTAAAAAGACTAAAATCATAATCCCTGTAAGGCCTGCAGCAATCAACCCTTCCTTAACCACCCCTTCTACAGAAGCCCGGACAAAGACTGATTGGTCCATTAATTCTTTGATTTCAATTCCTTCTGGAGCTGAAGCTTTAGCGATCGGAAGCAGTTTTCTTAGATTAGCGACTAATTCCAAAGTTGATGCCATACCGTTTTTCAAAAGAGGCATAATCACAGCAGGAATCCCATTATACCGAGCAAAATTCCATTGGACTGCTCCTCCATCCCTGACATACCCTAGGTCATGCATATAAACGATTTGGCCATTGACTTTTTTAATCGGAATGTCGTTCATCTCCTGAACATTCGTTGGAACATTGTTCACAGAGACTAAATAGTCACGATCTCCTATTTTGATATCTCCAGAAGCATAATCCAAAATTTGGTTATTGATTACTTCCATTAACTCTTGAGCGGTGATGCCTCTAGCTAAAAGCTGATCTGGATAAGCATCGACACGAATAAATCGCGCTGTCCCCCCCCAGGGTGGAGGGAAAGTGGCTCCTCGAATCGTAGCTAATTCTCTTCTAAAGATATACCAAGTATAATCGAACAAATCAGCATTTGATTTTGTTTTCCCACTTACAGCCAACTGTATAACAGGGACTTCCGCTGCAGAATAGCGCAAAACATAAGGAGGGGTAGTTCCAAGGGGCATTCTTTTTATGACAGTCTGACAGATCGATACCGCTTCCGAAACAGCCAGATCGATAGGGACTCCTGGTTGAAAATACATGCGAATAACATTAAGCCCATAATAGGTTCTTGACTCCATTCGGGCTACATTATCCACATACTGGGAAAGATTGAACTCGCTAAAGGTAGTAATGAAATTGGTCATATCCTCTGGAGTCAGACCCTGATAAAACCAGACAACGTTCACAACGGGAATATCGATGTCGGGGAAAATATCCGTTGGAGTTGTTTCAATAGTCAATAGTCCCATGACAAATATGAGCGCTGCCATCACAGCGACTGTATAGGGCTTTCTAAGTGCAACTTTGACCAGCCAGAGCATAATATTATTTTTCCCTTAAAAAAAAGAACCCCTCAACTAAAAATAAGTTTCTTCTCGACAATAGCAGTTTCAATACCATTATGTTGCAAAAAAACAAAATTTTTTCTCCCCACCATTTCAAAGGGGTTGTGTTAAATACTCAATGGAATCATAAATAGATGAAAAACGATTTTGTAATTTGTTTCAAATTTCTTGCTATAAAAATTTTCAATGAAAATTGGTTTTATAGGTACTGGGAAGATGGGATATCCAATGGCCCAAAACCTTTTGGCCTCTGGAAAAGAACTCTTTATTTATAACCGTACGAAAGAAAAAGCTGATCCTTTGGCAGCTTTCGGTGCCAAAATTCTTGGATGTCCTAAAGAAGTGGCAACAAGCAGTGATGTTGTCATTACTATGCTTGCCAATGATGAGGCATTATTAGAAATCACAGCTGGCAGCGAAGGGATCATCCATGGATTACACGAAGAAGGTGTTCATCTATCTATGAGCACGGTTAGTCCGAAAGTCATTCAGGAAATTCAAAGGATGCATGCAGCCAAAAAGCAGATTCTTGTTTCAGCCCCTGTGTTTGGACGTCCTGATGCAGCTGCAAGAAAAGAATTGTGGATTATTACTGCTGGACCTCTAGAAGCCGTGAGAAAATGTCACCCCATCTTCCAAGCCTTAGGAAGAGGTTATTCTAATTTTGGAGAAGAACCCGCCAAAGCGAATATTGTAAAAATTTTAGGCAATTTTCTAATCATGACCGTTATTGAAGCCTTAAGCGAGAGTTTCTCTTTGGCTCAAAAAGCTAAGATCCTCCCTCAAGATTTTCTTTCCGCTGTCAATCAAGCATTGTTTCGTTCCCCCCTCTATGAAAATTACGGCCAACTTATCGTTAAAAAAGCCTTTAGCGAACCAGGTTTCACATTACAACTCGGATTTAAAGATGCAACACTAGCAAGAGATTTAGTACAGTCCTATAGGGTTCCATTACCTTATCTGGACGTGGTGTACTGGCGCTTTCTCTCTGCATTGAACCATGGGAAAGCTGAGCTTGATTTCTCCGCCATCTCTTCAGAAGTTTTCGATTGCTCTGAAGATCGCCCCTTTTAAGCGATTAGAAGTGCTTAAATGTTTTTTTAATATTTTCTGCCCTTGAATAATTTCCATTTTTATTGCATTATTGAAGCATGGAAGAGGCATTAAAAAAGTCTTTGGATCATTTGGCTCATTGGAGCAGAAGAATTAGCCTCCTCATCGCAATTGCAACCTTGTTGTATTGGATAGTAATTGGTTTTAGCGAGTTGATATTAAGAGCGAGTGGGAGTGAAACAGAATTTAGCTCTGCATTGATTGGTTTTTTTACTTTTCTGGGCCTTGTCGCTAATTTTTTTGGTATCCTGTTTGGTGGTCTTAGTCTTTCATTAAAAGAGATGTTTCGGCCTTCCTGCATCGTTGGTTTCCTCCTAAATGGGCTTTTTTTTGTTGTTGTTCTGGCTTGTATCCGATTGTTTTAAAAAACTTGAACCAAATTAGCTTTTTCTAGAAACCCAACCAGCAACGTCTTAGGGAAAGTTTTCCTAGAGTCAATATCTCTCATGGTTCTCATATATTTTCAATTCATTGAGATGAGAGATCATCCATGTATCCACTAGCTGAAGAATTTCTTCTCCAGGTCGGAATGCAAACGCATAATCAATTCTTAAAAAAGTTTTTTCAGATACCTCTAATTCTCCCCCAAATTCTTTTTGAATTACATATCGTAACTGTTCTAATTCGGAAAGAACAGCATCCACCTTTTTCTCTTTAAGAGCTTCCAGGGCACCATTTAAGGTATCAAAGAGGATCGCTCGAATTTGCCTTTTTCTTAAATAACTGCTGCCCATTGAATTTTTTACAGCAGCTATACGAATTTGAGAGAGATCTTTAGCTTTAACAATATCCAAACTGACTTTTTCTAAAGCCACCCCTGCTGTAATCCACGCTGTAAAAAAAGACAATAGGACCACCCCAACAAACATCCAAATCATAGCTACCGTTCTACCGCCAACAGTTTTGGGGACTTTATCCCCATAACCAATAGTCGTCATGGTAACAGCAGCCCACCAAAAAGCATTCCCTATGCCATGAATAAAACTGCCTCCAAAATGAGGGTTCTTTTTTCTTTCAAAAATCCAAACAAAAAATCCAGCAATCAATGTCAGAAATGTCATCCCACAGACAACAGTGGCAAATTCTGGGTTAAGCATAAACCGAAATACTGCTTGTAGAGAACTAATTGGACTTGACCTATAAGCAACTCCCAAACCAGAAGAAAGGAAGGGATAACTAAAAGCAAGCTTTTTTAAAAGCTCAATGTTGATTCCCATCCCGGTTACCACCACATCTACTTTCTTATCCAGTAAGCTTCGAACAAGAGCCTGTTGGTCACCGGGCATTTCGATAAATTCATAGGGAATATTGAGATCAGCAGCGATCCTTTTCCATAAGTCAGCCGCAATTCCTTCCCATTCCCCATCCATGCCTCGAATGGAAAATGGAGGGTCATTTCTGGTTGCAACCCTAATTTTGATATGGGTTTTTATGGGATGAGAAGAGACTTCAGCAGAACAAAAAAATAGTAGGTGAAAAGAAAAAAGGAAGAATAGAAAGCTTAATAAAGCCTTTGGCAAGAGAGTTTTTTTATTCGGATTTAACACGTCTGCAAGATCTGGTCACTTTTGACTTTCTCTTGCAAAGATGTCAACCTTTTTTCTTTGGAATGGGGGAAAAATCAACTTAAAGCGTTTTCTACCGCTTTTTTCCAACTCCCAAAAAACCTCTTTTTACAAGCGGCTGCAAAAAGAGCAGGATCAACCTCCCTAACCTTCGTACTTGTTAATGAAATTCCCTTTTCTTTTAACGCCCTTATCCCTTGAATAATCTGCTCTTTTGACCACCTTTTTCGGTTACGAATCTTATCGTAATCCAAGCCTGCCTGTTCTATTGCCGAAGACCAACTGCCAAATCTCCTGCGGGCGATAGCAATTAAAGAACTCGCATTCTTTTCCATTTGCTTGGAACTTAAGTCCGCACCCTCTTTATACAATCTTCTAATTTCTTCAAGAATATTTTCGTTTTTCCAAGATTTATATCTATAAATGTCCTGAGGTGCCAATCCAGCAGCTAGAAGTGCATTTTTCCAACTTCCAAAATAATTGGGCCGGATAGCCGCATAAACCATAGGCGCGTATTCTCCCAGCATCATGGATCGAAAAGAAAGATCAGTACCTTGGCGATAAAGCTGTTGAATCAACTGGATAATCTTTTCTTTCGACCAGGCTTTGTACCGACGGATCTCATCATAAGATAGACCAGCAGCTTCCACCGCTTTCCCCCAATTGCCAAAATATCGAACAGCAGCAGCAAGAAGTTCCTGATAATGCTTCCTCATGTAATGAGAAAAAAGAGGCTTACCTGCTTCATGCCATCTTTTAATTTCCTCGAGAACCACTGCCTCGGTCCATTCTTTATTTTTCTTTATAGTTTGGTCTATTGGTTGGGGTTTCATATAGAATCACCTTTTCAAAGAAATATTTTAAATTTATCGCGTTTGTCAAATAAATTTAATAAATTCAACTTTTTTATAAGCTATTAATTTTCCAAAAGAATCATTAATTTTTTTATAATTACTTCTACCGTTATGCCTGACAAACATTGTAAGGGAGACTCTTTGTTTAAGCAAATTGCATGCCAACATGGGGAACAAGAAACATCGCTTTGAAGCACAAAGACTTTTTTCCCTATCGGACGAGATTCTGCTGCATCCGTAGGGCCAAACATCACAAGGGTCGGACATCCTAAAGCAGCTGCAAGATGAGCTGGTCCCGAATCCCCACTTATCATAGCTTTGGCATTGCCTAATAGAGCTATTAGCTTTCCTAAAGGAAGTTTTCCACGAAGGTCCGTGCAATTAGCTTCATTGATAGGAAACCATGGCCCGATCCCAACAAAAACAAAGTGGAATTGAGGCAGCCGTAGGGTTAAGGCTTGATAGTTCCTCCAAGGCCAAATTTTGGAGGGCCACCGGGAGTAAGGATGAATGACTATATAGTCTTTTATATCTAAAATTGACGGAAGCAGGGGCAGCTGAAAAGCATAAGGATCGGGTTGGATTCCTAAGTATCGCAAAAACTCTAAATATCTTTCTTGAGCTGGAGGAGGAGGAGGCATAATCCGCTCCTTATAAAAGAAAAGAGAGCCTTCCCTCCCATTCCATGGCCCTATCTTTCTTTTTGCTCCACTAAAACCACAGATAATACCACTTCGGAAAAGCCCCTGGAGATCGAGAACCATGTCATAACGCTCTTTCTTAAGCGCCCTAATCAGCTTGATAATCTGAGCAATCGATTCTATCATCCCACAAGAAGAATAATGTGGGATAGTAAAGACACGAGAAATGGAAGGTTGATAATCGAATAGCTCTCGATAAATATCATATGTGACCCAATCGATTTTTGCTGAAAGAAACTTTTTTAACAGCCCGCTGGCTACTGGAAAACACTGAATAATATCTCCAAAGGAACTTAATTTGATGATTAAAATCTTCATTTCTTTGTTCCTAAGAGGATCGCTAAATACCTAAATCAATTTTCAAACACCCCACCGGAGTCTTTCGGCCAATTGGATGGGTAGGTTTGCATTTTTAATTTTTAACGCAGCCTTTTCAATATCATAGGCAACCCTGTAGAGGGTTGCCTCATAATTTTCAGTTTGATAAACGACAAAAGTGGCCCTTGGATCCCCATCTCTTGGTTGTCCAACACTTCCAACATTAAGTAGAAATCGGAAATTTTCTTTTAGAAATAGCCTTTTGAATCGAAACTGAAAAACAGAATGATCATTTTGTACAAAGAGAGCTACAATATGGGTATGTCCTAAAAATCCTATACGGAATGAAGCCGCTCGAAAATTCTCTTCTGCTTCTTCATTGGACAAAACATATTGCCAGCTGGTAGGAGAACGAAAATTAGAATGGACAGCCATAAGATCTTCATTTTGCCAAATCAAGGGAAGAGAAGCTAAAAATTGCTTTTCTTCTTTAGACAAAATCGACCGGGTAAAATGTATGGCTTTCAGAGCGATAGGATTCAGTTGATTTGTCATCGCTTCTGGGATTTGAGGCAAAGAACAGTAATAATCATGGTTTCCCATGAGAATGATCTCAGCCTGTTCTCTTATCTTTCGTAAGCATCGAGAAGGTTCGGCCCCATAGCCTACCACATCCCCAAGACATATTATTTTATCTACTTTTATCTTGGCAATTTCTTCCAGAACCGATTCCAAAGCCTCTAGATTCCCATGAATGTCACTTAAAAAAGCGATTTTCATTTTCAAATCTAATAAATTTTCTCGAAATAGGAAACCGTTGCTTAGTTTTTCTTTTTGACTAATAATATTCTTGACTATAGATAGTCTATTTTATTACTAGAGTATATTCTATGCTTATTTTTCCCTCTATCATTGAGACAATAGGAAGGACGCCTTTGGTCCGGTTAAATAAAATGACCCAAGGATTGGAGGCGCAAGTAGCTATTAAATGCGAATTTTTCAACCCTTTGAGCAGTGTCAAAGACCGTATTGGGATAGCAATGATCGATCAGGCGGAAAGAGAAGGAAAAATAAATGCTAAGACAACGATCATTGAACCGACTTCTGGGAACACTGGTATTGCCTTGGCCTTCGTAGCGGCTGCTAAAGGTTATCCTCTAATTTTAACCATGCCTGAAAGCATGAGTATAGAACGAAGAACTCTTCTAGCCCTTCTTGGTGCTCGTCTGGTATTGACTCCGGCTCAACAAGGCATGCGTGGGGCGGTCGAGAAAGCAATGGAAATTGCATCGAAAACAGAAAATAGTTGGATCCCTCAACAATTTGACAATCCCGCTAACCCTGAAATCCATCGGAGGACTACTGCCGAAGAAATTTGGAAAGATACAGAGGGAAAAGTAGATATTTTTGTTGCTGGTGTGGGAACTGGAGGCACGATTACAGGAGTGAGTGAGGTAATAAAGAAAAGAAAATCATCGTTTTATTCTGTTGCCGTAGAACCGGCTGCCTCCCCCGTCATTTCTCAGACTCTTAGAGGGGAACCTCTAAAGCCTGGTCCCCATAAAATTCAAGGGATAGGAGCAGGTTTTGTCCCTAAAAATCTGAATCTTAAAATAATTGATGAAGTCTTTACAGTAACGGATCAAGAGGCAATCACTACGGCTCAACGACTGGCTTCCGAAGAAGGCATTTTAGCAGGTATTTCTTCAGGAGCTACTGTTTTTGCCGCCATTGAAATTGCTAAGCGCAAAGAAAATAAAGGGAAATTGATTGTAGCCATCGCAGCCAGTACAGGCGAAAGATATTTAAGTACTGCCCTTGCAGAGCAAGCGAAAAAATTTGCAGGTGGTATTATCTAAATTTTTTTATTCTTCCCTTGACTTGTTATACTTTTAAAATTATTTTTATACTGCAAATCAACTATTATAAAATTCTTAGCTTTTCTTAATGTATAAAAATAACGTAAGTTATTTTCAATAATTTCTTATTTACCTTCTCAACTTTTCACTAATTCTAAGCGTATCAATATTAAGCAATGGATAACAACGATTCTGCTCTCAAACTTTATTTAAGGGAAATAAGCCAAATTCCACTGCTGACAAAAGAAAAAGAAGTGGAATTGGCTAAAAGAATACAACAAGGGGATCAAGAGGCAAGACGGCAAATGATTCAGGCCAACCTCCGGTTGGTCGTGAAGATAGCCCATGACTATGCCAATAGTGGGTTGCCTCTACCAGACCTTATTTCCGAAGGCAACATTGGGCTAATGAAAGCGGTCGATCGCTTTGATCCCTCAAAGGGAGGGAAGCTGAGCACTTATGCTGCATGGTGGATCAAGCAGTCCATCAAACGGGCTCTAGCCAATCAAAGTAAAACAATTCGGCTTCCAGTCCATCTTGTTGATAAGATAGCTAAGATGAGAAGGGTAGCCATGCAGCTATCGGAAGTTCTTGGGAGAGATCCAACAGATGAAGAATTAGCTGAAGAACTTGGCATGTCTACAACAAAAGTTGCCGAGTTAAGGACGATTGCCATCAGACCCGCTTCTCTCGATGCCACGGTAGGAGAAGAAGAGGATGGCACATCCTTGGGAGAACTAGTTAAGGATGAATCCGCAACGAGTCCCGACCAATCTGTTCTTGACCAAAATCTCAAGAATACTATTCTTGAATTGCTGCCTAAGCTCGATGAAAGGGAAAGAAAAATATTAAGCCTTAGATTTGGGCTAGAAGGCAATGAACAAATGACTTTGGAAGAAATCGGAAAAGAATTTCATGTAACTAGGGAAAGAATTCGTCAACTCCAAAATATTGCTTTACGAAAAATTCGAAAAGAGCTAGAAAAACAAGAAAAAGGGAAAAACCGTCTTACCACTAAACAATCCTTAAAAAAATAATAGAAATAAAGGAAAAATACTCTTTTCCCTATGACCTATGTTTTAAGTAGCTCTATCGAAAGGCTTAAGGAGAAAATTCGAAATATCCCTAATTTCCCCCGTCAGGGAGTTCAATTCAAAGATATTACTCCAGCAATCGGTGAGGGACAGTTCTTTAGATTGATAATGACAATCTTTATTTCCCGTTATCAAAAGAAAAAAATTGATAAAATTGCTGCCATCGATGCCCGAGGATTTATTTTTGCAGGAGCTTTAGCTCATTCTTTGGGAGTGGGGATTATTCCTATCCGGAAAAAGGGAAAATTACCCTATAAAACTTATGAATTGCCTTATAAAAGCGAATATGGGGAAGAAATTTTAACAATACATCAAGACGCCATAACCAAAGGAGAGAGTGTTCTCATTATAGATGATGTGTTGGCAACTGGCAATACAGCGCTTACCGCAGCTTTGCTCATCGAAAAGTGTGGAGGGAATCTAATGGAGTTAGGATTTCTTGCTGAGCTATGTGATTTAAAAGGAAGAGAAAAGCTTTTCCCATTTCCTTGTTATTCTATTCTTCAGTTCTAGTGATTCTGCCCTATTTCCTAAAAGGGATGGGAAACCCCCGCTTTTATAAAAAATAAAATCAAAACCCATCTCCCTCTACACCGCTCCAATAAAGATAGCACTATATACTCTTAAGCCTTTTTAACTATTAGATATATTGCAGTTTTTTGGCTACTTTTCCCTTATAGGCGCCATATCAAAAGAACCGGTTCTTTCTGTCCTTTAAAGACCTCGGCTTGCTTTATTCTTCTTGAAAGTCTTTCTTATTTTTTTTCCTCGCCATGCAAATTCCTCTTTTTGTCTTTTGAATAAAGTCGACGAGTTTTTGAATTTCATTACACTGCGAAACTTTTTCAATTTTTTCTAAGGCCTGTGAAACATTATATCCGCTAAAATAAAGAATCTTGTAGGCCTCTTCGATTTTTCTTCTTATTTCCTCCGTAATCCCTGCCCTTTTTAATCCTACTCTATTGATACCTGAAACTTCATTCGTATCGACAGCCATAAAATAAGGAGGAAGATCTTTCCCAATCCGGGTCTGACCACGAATCATCGTAAGCTCCCCTATTCTAACGTGTTGATGTATAACCGCTGCTCCTCCTAAAAACGCCCTTTTCCCAACATGAACATAGCCAGCAAGAAGAACGTTGTTAACTAAAACAACCTGATCTTCCACCAAACAGTTATGCGCTACATGGCTTCCAGCCATGAGAAAACAATGATTCCCAATTTTTGTAACAGACGATTCGGCCGAACCACGATGGATAGTTACATATTCTCGAATGATATTATCATCCCCAATAATAACCGAAGAAAATCCCCCTTTAAACGACACGTCCTGAGGCTCAGCCCCAATAATAGCGCCAAAACCAATCTGATTTCTTTTCCCAATCTGACTATTGCCTGTTATTACCGCATGGGCCCGAATTTCACAACTGTCACCAATAGAACAGCCTGCTTCCACAATAGCCCATGGGCCAATAGAAACGTCTTTCCCAATTTCAGCCTTGGAACTAACAATTGCCGTTGGATGTATCATAAAAAATTTTCTCTCCTTGAGCGCTCTTAAGGCAATCTAAAAAAAGAAGAAAAAAATATATTAAAATGAGTTTTTTTCTTATTGTATCCTTCTCATATTGCCATTTTCATGTCCTTCATGGCCATTAGATAAAACATTAAATGGTTCGAAGGAAGAAACAAAAGAAAGAGGAATCCATCCATTAACTAAAATCCCTTCAGGCTGATAATCGGTTTCGACTCCAAAGCCCACCCGATGAAATTTAGCAACCATGTCCATCCTATCGACAGGCAACTTTAAAGAGAGATATCGACGCTTTGTTTTCAACCACTGCTCAATTTTAAGTAAAAGCTTTTCACATCCCACTCCCGTTGCCGCAGAAATGGGGACACTCCCTGGATATTCTTGGATTCTTCTTTTAATGAGTCCCTTGGACTTCACTAAATCGATTTTATTCCAGACCAGAATCGTTGGTTTGTCTAAGGCTCCAAGCTGTTCTAGAACTTTATTAACTTCTTCAATCTGATTTTCAGATAAAGGATGGGAAATATCTACCAGATGAATCAATAAATCGGCCTCTTTGACTTCTTCTAAAGTTGCCTTAAAAGATTCAACTAAATGAAAAGGTAACTTTTGAATGAACCCAACGGTATCAGAGAGAAATATTTTTTGACCGCCTGAAAATTCAAACAGTCTAATGGTCGGATCGAGGGTAGCAAAAAGCTTATTTTCAACAAGAACTTTCGAATTGGTTAGAAGATTAAAAAGGGTGGATTTCCCCGCATTTGTGTATCCAACAAGACAAGCAGTCGGCCATGAAGACTTTTGTCGGCTACTTCGTTGGATAAATCGAGTTTTCTTTACCTCCTCGAGCTCTTTTTTTAATCTATGAATCTTTTCCTGGATACGCCGGCGATCAACTTCAAGTTGGGTTTCTCCAGGACCCCGCGTCCCAATTCCTCCAGTCTGCCGAGAGAGATGTGTCCACAACCGCGTTAGCCTAGGAAGCAGATAGAGAAGTTGGGCAAGTTCAATTTGGAGTTTGCCTTCCCGTGTCTTTGCTCTCTGTGCAAAGATATCTAAAATAAGTTGGGTTCGATCCAGAACCTTACAACCGAAAAGAGAACTCAAATTACGGCATTGAATGGGAGAGAGATCGTCATTAAAAAGGACAAAAGAAACTTTTTTTTCTTTACAAATTTCAGCGATCTCTTTTGCTTTCCCTTTCCCAATATAAAAAGGAGCTGTTGGAGAAGAGAGCCGCTGGACAATCCTTTCAATAATAAGCCCACCCGCCGAAATGGCTAATTCTTCTAACTCCTCAAAAGCTTCTTCAAAATTCTTCTCTCCTTTATCTAATCCGACAAGGATACCTATTTCTTTTTTCTCCTCCTCGACTAAAGATATCATGCTTGCTTGCTCAAAAATCTCTTTTTTTTTCTTCCTCCTAAGACAAAATTAACCTTTTTATTTATTTACGAATAAAAAAATTTATTTTTTCAATATAACTTTTAATAAATGAACATTCTTCCTGTTCATTTTTCAACAAACAGTAACTTAAAGAATTCTCCCTTTTGAACCAAGTTTTTTGTCTTTTCCCATAGGCACAATGCTCTCTAAATATATCCTCCATCAATTTTAGCTTATTTTTTCCTTTTTGCAGCAAATACTGGCCAATTAGTTTATAACCAATGGCCTGACATCTTTCGATTGCCTCAATGCCTCCTTCTTCAAGTAGCATGCATGTTTCCTTTTCCCATCCCGCTTCAAACATACTTTGGATTCTATTTCTTAAACGTATTTCTAATTCTGACTTAGGACGATCAATCCAAAAGGCTAATGAAGGAACCACCAACGGAAAGGTTGTTTTTTGCTGCCATTCAATAATAGAGATGCCACTACATTTTTTAACTTCTATGGCTCGAATCACTCTCCTTGGATTGGAACAGTCGATAGAAGAGGCGGCTAAAGGATCAATCTGTATTAAAAGCTCTATTAGTTTTTTCCTATCTAATTTTTCTAATGACTTTCTCAACAGAGCATCTGCTGCAGGTGCCGCACAAAGTCCCCTAGTCATCGCTCGGAAATAAAGACCACAGCCCCCAACTACTAAGATAGCCCTTTTTTTTTGCAGCTCTTTGGCTAAATACTCCTTAGCCCATTGGATAAAAAGAAAGACATTAAAAGACTCTTTCCAATCTACAAGATCTATACCCCCATACCTATACCGAATTCTCTCATGTAGAGAAGGTTTTGCTGTCCCTATGTCAAGTTTTTTATAAACTTGCATCGAATCAATAGACAAAAGGGACACCCCCGTTGCTTCAGCAATTCTATGAGCGATCGCTGTTTTCCCAGTTGATGTCGCACCAACCAAAAAAAAAATTGGTGCATTCTCCAATGCCATAGGAGGGCAGTTTTTTGAAAAATCTAAATTCATCCGTTCAAATCAAAGTTCCACCAGACCTTGCTCTCTCTATTCCTTTGCATCGTTACTAAAAAAATGAGGCTTTTGTATTTTTCAACACACATTTTATTCTTAGAGGAAAGAAAGGAAAAAAAACTTATGGATTACAAACATTTTTCTGTCAAACTTACCGCCACGGAGCATGGAAATTACCATCTAAATGCCCAGTTTCATCCCTTTTGGAACAACAAAAAAACAATAACTCTAGACCAAAATTTCCTCAATTGGAAAGAAATTATCACTGGCGCCCGCTCTCTTTATGAGACAGTATCGAATCTTTTTAGTTGGGCCAAAGAACTGTATGATTCTTTTCGTAGCCAAGACGTATCCAAAAAAACCAATGCTGGCGATAAAGAGAAAGAAAAATCTCAGCCAATAGATAAAAACTTTTCCACTAAAGAAGAGACAGCCGCAACTACTCTCAAAGATCTTAACCGCTCGCCCAATAAGCCACCCAAGGAAAGTTTTCAAGAGCCTGATTCGAAACAGAAAATCTCTTCTACTTCAGAAACAGCAAAAACTATGAATTCCCAAGCTAAAAAGAAAGCCCAATCAAAAAAGCAATTGAAAAGTTCTTCATCAAAAGTGGATTTTGTAAAAACGGACCTTTTTACTCCTTTGACCAAACACATTCTGAAGACATGTATGGAACTGGGTCGATCCGTCCTAAAAGAAAACATGAGTGGGATAAAAACAGAAGACCAAAAGAACCGATTTGAAAAGAAAAACTCTTCTCTGAAGACCGACAAAGAACAGGAAAAGTGGTCTGTTTGGATTGGATTTTCAATGTCTGATACAAAACAAGGTTCTACTCCTAAACGAAGAGAAACCCTCTCTCTCTAAAGAGTTCTAAGGAAAAGTATTTTCCCACTATCTATGGAATCCGCCACCCCCATGGAATCCACCCCCGCCATGAAACCCACCTCCATGAGGTCCACCACCATGGAAGCCGCCGGGAACTCCTCTACCCCCTGGATACCCATGAAAACGCGCTCCTCCATAAAAGGGAGCATGACCATAGCCTCTCATAGCGGGTGAAGCCCAGTTTCTAGTTGGAAGCCCTTGATGGAACTGAGATCCCCCAACTCTAGAGTTAGTCATGGGAGAGGGAGATGAATGGAGGGCTGGAGAATTAAAAGATGTTCCACCATGTCCTATTAAAGAATTTCCAGGATTATTCGCCCTTTGAGTAAAAGTATGAGGGGAAGCCCCATAAGATTGAGCACCAAAATTCCTTGACCAATTGCCCTGAGTTAGAGGGGACTGTCCATTAAAGGAATGAGTTCCCCAAGTTCCGAAATTCCTTGTTGTGTTGAACATATTCCGATTAATAATCGTATTGTTATTAACAATAGTCGTCCTGTAAAACGAACTAACAGAATACCAGGGCATTCCCCACCATGGCCTTCCAAAGAAGAATCCAAGAGAAATTCCAGGGATAAAAGGATACCCTATTCCAATTCCTAATCCCCAACCTCCTCCCCAAAATCCTAATCCAATCCCGACACCCCATCCCCAACCTATCCACGGATACCAAAGAGGAGCCCACCAATAAGGACCTAAAAACCAAGGAGAATAAGCCCAATAGGGAGGATACCAATAAGGATAATAGGGGGGAGGATAATAGGAAGAGCCAACAGCTCCAGTGTATCCTCTGAAAGCTGATGAGTTCGAAGCATTATTTTCAGCCCTATTGCTTTCTTCTTTATTGGAATTTTCTCCTCTTCTTCCCTGACTAATTGCCTTTTGAACCATTGGAATTTGAGCTTCTACAAACTGAGCAAACTGGTCTGCTCCATCAGCACTGCTTGTGAGTTGTTCCAGTTTCAAAGCTTGAGGAACGGTAATCAGATCATCTGGATTGACATGGTAACGAGAAGCAATTTCATTTTGTTTGGATTTTATTTGCTCGATGGTCCTTCTTACGGATTGAGCATAGTTTCTGGAATTTGTAGCAGCCATTTGCAACTGCATAATGGTCGCTTCAGTAGCGTGCGAAGGATCCGCAAGAAGCCCTTGGACTTGACTCATCCTTCCTTGTTGCTCTGAGTCAGGGGGTAAAGTTGATAATCCGGAAGAAAAAGCAGCACTAAATTCTTTTTTTGCTTTTTGTAATTGGTGCTCATGATAGGCTTGTGAGAAGGAAAAGTATGACATCAAAAGAACTACTATTCCCCCAAGCACACTCCCAATTTTTGTTAACATATAGAGATCCTTTTTAAGTATTTATAGAAAAAAAATTTAGATTATAAGTACCAAAGGTCAATAAAGAGCATTGGTATGACTGGATAGTCAATTTTCCCTTTTGTCAAAAAAAGTTTAACTACTTTGGATCAAAGATGGCTGCTTGTCCTAACAAAACTTTTTTTGTAAGTCTTTTTATAGGCCTTTTACTTGTCCTTTTTTCTCTTTTTCTTTTGTATTTTATAGATAAGATCCAAAGAATGTTTCCCCCAAAATTTCCTAAACAACAAAAAATTACTGTTGTCGTTCCTACCCCAACCTCTTGTGAAGGGTATATGAGATTTTTTGAAAGAATCGGAGATGGAGGGCAATGGACCTCTGAGTCAGATTTTATCCCCGTGCTTATTGGCAGAAATGGTTTGTCCTGGGGCAGAGGATTGCACGACGCACAGGAAGGAGAACAAAAAAAAGAGGGAGATGGAAAGACACCAGCAGGTATCTTTAATTTGGGATTAATCATGGGAATTGCTGAAGAGCTACCTTTAGGAGCTAGCTGGCCTTTATACCATAAAAAAAGCCCTCTGGATGCTTGGATCGAAGATCCCACCTTAGCTCATTATAACCATCTTGTCACTATTTCTGAAGCTTCTTCTCCTCCAACATGGTTTGAAAAGCAACGGCTTCGCATCGAAGATCCACATTTGGAATGGATGGTCTTTATAGAACATAACTATCCAGATGCTATCCCAGGCTTGGGAAGTGCTGTTTTCCTTCACGAAAGATATGGAGAACATACCCCTACTTCTGGTTGTGTCGCAATGGAAAAGGAAAGATTAATCGAATTAATTCGATGGATATCTTATAATGCTAAGCCTAAAATTGTGATCCTCTCTATTCCTGATTATGCTAGGCTCCAAATCCAGTGGGACCTCCCCCCTTTGTCTCAAGCTTATCCAGAGGCTTTTCTAATTGTGAATCAAAACAAACCTTGAGTTGATTTACAAATGTCTCTACAACAAATACTTTGAATATTCCTCCTACCTATTTCCAAAGAGGAGCTCTTATTGGTCCTTACCGATAGTTAAGAGCTAATTAGAAAGTTGATTGATACTCATGGCTTCATGGGGCAGCTACCCCAGCCCTAAAGGGCAGGGCTTGCGCCTAGCCTTACGGCTGACACGATAGGCTGGCTGACAGCAGCCCGCCGGAAGTGGACATGCCCTCTCCGGCAAGGTATTTCCGAGCAATGTTCCAAGCCGCCTTTAGCTCGGCGTTCAGTTCGAAGCCGCAATTTCGGCACACAAAACCTGATTGTGTTTGGCGATTGTATCGATGTGTATGCTCACAACACGAGCATATTTGTGAGGTGTAGTGAGGATCGATGTCAACAACGACGCATTCTTTTCCCTCCGCTTTGTATTCGAAAAACGAGTGCAATTGTGCAAACGCCCACAAATGCAAGCGGCGTCGGCTGCCTGCCCCACGTTGCTTGGCATGTGTGCGTATGTGTTTTAGATTTTCAACAACAATCACAGTACCGGAACAGGCGGAATCGACGATGCGCCGACTGAGAACCTGCTCGCAATCGCGTCGGAAGCGGTGAACCTTTCCCAGCCAAGCGCCTGAGATGATGCTTGGCTGAGCAAGTGCCTTTCGATTGCAACGCACGCCTCAATCGGAAATACCTGCGATCAATCTCTTCCCAACGTTTTTCTCCGAAAAACTTGTTTGTGGACATCCCAGCGGGGCGGTTCAGTCCCCTCTCTACCCCAACGACGTTTCCTGTAGGTGAGAAGGGAATATCGGGGATGGTTAGCACAAGGTGCAGCCAAAACCGTCCCTTTCGATAGATCAGATCTGCGCTATCGAAGCCGGTCGCTTGAGCAAGTAGACGATTCGCATGTGGATTGCAAGCGAACACAATTGACTTACGTCGGGCAACCGTAGAATTGCTGACAATACCTGCATTCGGACGTAGGCGGTAGGTCCTGGAGTCGTACCGGATGGGTACGACACTCCCATGCGGCCGTCTCACCTTGCGGTCTTTATTCAGACGGTTCAAGGCGGACTTGATAGCCTCCGTTGCACGCACACTCTAGCAGAAATCACAAGCCCGGAAGGCATATCCGGATGCTCAGTACGGTGTGTCCAGTACGTCTCGTGATGCAATTTCACACCGTTCTTGCAACGCTTCTGCCAGCCAACAGCACAGACAGCGTTGAAACAATCAGTGTACTCAGGGAGTGTGCGCAAGAGGATTTGAGCTGTTTGGTTGTAGGTTCTAGAAACAATCGGATTGTCCTCCTCATACTTCACATACTATCCTATTTTGCGAAGCGAGAGTAGCGCCGCTCCTCTCCATGCCTAAAGGAAGGGTCTTGCGCGACGCTGTTGGCAGATGAAAGCCTCTCTTTTGAAGAAAAGCTTTGGACTGAGTCCTTTTCCTAAAAACTTTAGCTTTCTTGGCTTCTAGCCTCCTCATTCGGTTTATGTACTAAAAAAGTATCGTCAAAAAATGGAGTTGGAATTCCATCGATACTTTTAGCGTTTTTTTCTTTCCAGTACGTACGGAGGCCATTGTCTCCTTTTTTCCTTGCCCATTGGATAAGGTCCTTTCTATTTCCTTTAAATTGAAAAAGAGGAACACCAAATCCACAGGAAGTGGTCACAAGATCAATATCGACTTGTATGATTTGTCTGGAGCCTGGAAAGGAAGGGAAAAGAATAAGAAATTCCCTCCACTGCTCTTCCCATGGATGAATCACTCTTCCTTTGCCGTAAAGCCTCAAAATGAGAGGCTTACCTTCAAAAGAACAAAACATAAGGGTTATTCTCCCATCGGTGGCAAGGTGAGCAGCAGTTTCGTTACCACTCCCAGTCAGGTTGAGCCAAAGAATCTTTTTAGGACTAATAATTCGAAGCGTATCTAATCCCTTGGGAGAAATGTTAATTCGGCTAGAAGAGGTGGCTGTAGCTACAAAGAAAACTTTTTGGTTTACAATAAAATCTTTTAATTCGGCAGTGATTTCTTTGTAACTTTTACCCATAATCCCTATACATTATGGCAGAGGATATTCCTTGTCGAGCTCAAGGTTTAATTTTAGGACATTGACACTTTTTTCACCAAAAATATTAGCAAGAGGATTTTGAGTATTTTTCAAAATAAGATTCTCTATAGCTTTTAGATCCGCTTTTCTTGCTTTAGCTACTCTTGGAGCTTGCAGAAGAGCGTTTTTGAGGCTGATGTGCGGATCGAGCCCGCTTGCAGAGGCGCAGACTGCATCAGCAGGGATAAGATTTAAGGAGGCTATGCCATTTTCTTTTCTATAGTGAGTGGCTCTTTTTTTTATCCTTTCAATAAAGTCTGAAGAAGAAGGAGCAAGGTTACTGCCTCCAGAGTTGAGTCCATCGTAGGTAGAAACAGAGGGCCTCGAATGAAAATATCTTGGAGAATCAAAATTCTGTCCTATGAGTAAGGAGCCACGGACATGGCCTTTCGAATCAATGATGAGGCTTCCTCCAGACTGATAAGGGAATAAGAGTTTTCCCAAAATATATACCGTAAAAGGGTAGATGCCAGAAAGAATAAGCAGCAACAGAAGTGTTAGTTTGACGGAGAGAACTAAGCTATGGAAGAGCTTCATAAGTATTCTTTAGACAAGGTGTAAAAAGAAGAGCAATTGGTCTATAAGTTTAATTCCTGCAAAGGGGGCTATTACTCCACCAAGGCCGTAAATTAAAATGTTTTTGATTAAAAGATTCTCTGCAGAAATTGTCTTTAGCTTCACTCCTTTCAGGGCTATAGGGATTAAGAGAATAATGATGAGGGCATTGAATATAACGGCACTAAGGATAGCACTTTCAGGAGTACGTAGCTGCATAATGTTCAGTGGGGATATTTCGGGAAAAGTGGACATGAGCATTGCAGGAATAATGGCAAAATATTTAGCCACATCATTGGCTATGCTAAAAGTGGTTAAGGCCCCACGAGTCACGAGAAGCTGTTTGCCAATCTCGACGATTTCTATCAGTTTTGTCGGATTACTATCAAGATCAACCATATTGCCGGCTTCTCTAGCAGCTTGAGTCCCTGTGTTCATTGCAACCCCAACATCCGCTTGTGCCAATGCGGGGGCATCATTGGTGCCGTCTCCGGCCATGGCAACAAGGTGACCAAGAGCTTGTTCTTGGCGGATTCTATTTAGCTTTTGCTCAGGGGTAACCTGAGCCATGAAATCATCGACACCTGCTTCGGCAGCGATAGCCGCGGCAGTCAGCGGATTATCTCCTGTGATCATAATTGTCCTTATGCCCATTTTTCTTAGCCTTGCAAAACGTTCTCTAATCCCTCCTTTGACAATATCCTTTAGTTCAATCACACCAAGAACCTCTTTGCCTTCGACGACAACAAGAGGGGTGCCTCCATTTTTAGCGACCTTTTCTACTATTTCTTTTACCGATTGGGGTATGCTCGCTCCCATTTCTTTCAAATATGCTTCGATTGCATCCATGGCCCCTTTTCGAATCCTTCTTTCGCAACAAGATCCATCTGCAGAAAAAAAATCAACTCCACTCATTCGTGTTTTTGCACTAAAAGGGATAAATTTTGCTCGTGTATCAAGCACTTCTCTGCCTCTTAACCCATATTTTTCTTTGGCAAGAATGACAATCGATCTTCCTTCAGGAGTTTCATCAGCTAAGCTAGCAAGTTGAGCGGCATCAACCAGTCTATAGTGATCTATACCAGGGGCAGCTATAAATTCGGTTGCCATCCGATTTCCTAGGGTAATAGTCCCTGTTTTATCCAGCAAGAGAACATCGATATCTCCAGAAGCTTCGACAGCTCTTCCACTTGTGGCTATAACATTGAATTGCACTAATCTGTCAATGCCGGCAATCCCGATGGCACTTAATAAGCCGCCTATTGTGGTTGGAATCAGACAGATGGTCAAGCTCGTCAAAATAGGAATCGAAACTGGAGCCTGAGAATACTTTAAAAAGGGAACCAGAGTCAGGACCACTAATAAAAAAATGAAGGTTAAAGAGGCTAACAAGATGGTTAAGGCAATCTCATTAGGCGTTTTTTGCCTTTTGGCTCCTTCAACCATTTCGATCATCCTGTCAAGAAAAGTATTCCCAGACTCAGCAGTGATTTTTATGACAATCCGATCACTAATGACACGAGTCCCACCCGTAACAGCACTTCTATCGCCACCACTTTCCCGTATGACTGGAGCTGATTCCCCAGTGATCGCTGATTCATCTACCGTTGCTGCTCCTTCAACCACTTCTCCATCAGAGGGGATGGTGTCACCGGCAACGCATACTACTAGATCTCCTTTCTTTAACTCACTGGCGTTGACAATGACTTCTTTTCCTTGGAGAAGTTTCTTTGCCATTGTCACAGTCCTGGTCTTCTTTAAACTTTCGGCTTGAGCCTTTCCCCTACTTTCGGCAATTGCTTCTGCAAAATTGGCAAAAAGAACAGTAAACCAAAGCCAGAGACTAATCTGAAGGGTGAAGGAAAAAGATTCCGAAGAACGAATCATTTCGATGGTAGTAATGAAGGCACCAATTTCGGTTACAAAAATAACGGGGTTTTTCCAAAGACTAAAAGGATTGAGTTTTATAAAGGCTTCTTTTATTGCAGATGCAATAAGAGCTAAGCTCCAAAAAGAAACAACATTCTTGGAGGGTTTCATAATTTTAGAACATTTTACCCCTAGCCATCATTAGATGCTCAAGGATAGGTCCTAAGGTAAGAACTGGGAAAAAGCTAAGAGCTCCAAGCAGGAATATGGTTGCCCCAAGGATAAAAACAAAAAGGGCACCACTGGTCGGGAAAACCATTTGGCTAATGTACCGTTTCTGACAAACAAGTGAGCCAGCAATGGCAAGCACAGGGATAATGACAAAAAAGCGACCAAAATACATAGCCAAAGCAAGGCAAATAGCATAGGGAATAGAGGTAGCGGATAATCCTCCAAAAGCGCTTCCATTGTTTTGGCTGGTAGAGGTAAAAGCATAAAGAATTTCAGTCAATCCATGTGGCCCATTGTTTCCTAGGGCTGCCCTCCCCCATGAAGAATATATAGCCATTGAGGACATGCCTAAGATTAAAATATACTGGATCATTAGAGCTAGCACCGCCATTTTGATCTCGTAGGCACCAATTCTCTTTCCCAAATAGCCCGGAGTTCGGCCTATCATCAGACCGAATAAAAACACCGAAAGAATGACGAAAAGCAGCATTCCATATAATCCAGAGCCCACTCCCCCAAAGATGATTTCTCCTAAGCTCATATTGAACAAAGGAATCATTCCTGAGAGGGGCAAAAAAGAGTCATGCATGGAGTTGACTGCTCCACAGGAAGCAGCGGTCGTGACGGCAGCAAAAAGTGTCGATTCAAATATTCCAAATCTCGTTTCTTTGCCTTCCATATTGGTTAATTGTTCAATGCCATAAGGTTTAAAAAACGGATTGCCTGCATGCTCTAACCAATAACAGCTAAGGCTAAGAACAAGAAAAAGAAGAACCATGGTTAGCCAAATTGACCAGCCGTGACGCAGTTTCTTACAACTTAATCCAAAGTAATAGGTTAACGCACTAGGGATGAGAAAAATAAGGAGCATTTCCATAAAATTGGAAAGGGGAGTTGGATTTTCATAGGGATGAGCGGAGTTGGCGTTAAAAAATCCTCCTCCATTAGTTCCAAGAAGTTTTATCGCTTCTTGGGAGGCGATAGGTCCCTGAGGTATAATGCAAGCTCCTTCATGAGCTTTGCTATCTAGTGGAAGATAGCGGATGTAGGCATGGAAATTTTGAGGGACTCCTTGTGACATTAGGAGTAAGGCACCAACAAGAGATAGAGGTAATAGAAGATAGTAAGTGATCCTTGTAAGATCTACCCAGCAATTTCCAATAGTTTTTACCTCTGTTCGAACAATACCCCGAACGAATGCGGCGGCGACGGCAATGCCAGTAGCTGCCGAAGTAAAGTTATGGAAAGCAAGCCCAACCATTTGAGAAAAGTAGGAGACTTCTTTTTCAGGTATATAGGATTGCCAGTTGGTGTTTGTTCCAAAACTAATGGCCGTATTGAACGCTATGTGAGGGGCCATAGGTCCAATATGTTCAGGGTTAAGGGGGAGAACATGCTGCATTCTTAGCACAAAATAAGTCAACAACATGCCTACAAAATTAAAGAGTAAAAGGCCAATAGCGTATTCTATCCAATTTTGCTCTTTTGATTTATCGATCGAGCAAATTTTGTAAGTTAAATTTTCCAGTGGTTTGAAGATGGCATCAAAAATAGTTTTCCCTTCTGTATCCAGGACTCTATAAATATGTATTCCCAAAGGTTTGTTTAGGACAGCAAGGATAGATATAAAAAGAGCAAGTTCTATCCAATCTGAAGCTCTCATTGTTTTGTAAAATTTAAAATTTTTCAGGCCAGAGGATGACTATCAGCAGATAAACAAGCAGTAGGAGAGAGACTAAAAATAGAATAAAAAGCATAGGCTAGATCCTTCACACTTCACACTTTATCGCATGCTTTGCAGTAGAGCAGGCTGCAAAACATCAAACCAACAAAGAACAAAACATACATAGTGTCGATCATCTTACAAAGGATATTATCTCTTCTTTTTTGTCTTCTATAGTTAAATATAGTGTAGAAAATATCAAAATTTTATTAATCCTTGCATTTTTCATTTTAAAAGATCTTGAGGATCGACATCTATTCTAATGTTTATACCCATTTCAGAATCTTTGCCAAAAATTAGCTTCTTTAGCTTTTGACTGATCTCCATGACTTTTTGACAGCGTATGAATAACTGATAATGATATTTGCCTTTGATTTTGGCAATTGGGGCCTGTGTCGGTTCACTGATAAGAGCATTAGAATCTTTCAATGCATCTTTAATTTCTTTGGTGAAGGCTTCTGTCATAAACTTGACTTTTTCTTCTGGATTCCCTATGAAGCGAATCAATATGGCTCTGCAGAAGGGGGGATAAAAAAGAGTTTTTCTAAATTCTAGTTCCTGATCAACAAAACCAAGATAATCGTGGTGTCTTGCAAATTGGATGGCTGGATGGTAAGGGGTTCGTGTCTGTACAAAGACTTCTCCTTCTACAGAGCCCCTGCCTGAACGGCCTGAAACCTGTAAGAGTTGTTGGAAACTTTTCTCCGATGCTCGAAAATCAGGGAGATGTAAAAGACCATCTATGGAAACAATTCCAACAAGACTGACATGAGGAAAGTCCAGGCCTTTTGCAACCATCTGAGTACCAACAAGAATATCAAATTGCCCTTCTCCAAAGGCCCTTAATGCTCTTTCCATTGCCCCCTTTTTTTTCATTGTATCTGAATCCATTCTTAAAACTCGAGCAGAGGAAAACAATTGTTGAATGGCTTCTTCTACTTTTTCTGTGCCGCTTCCCAAAAATTTAAAAGCTCCTACTGCCCGACACATAGGACAGAAAGAAGGAACAGAAGCAGAATAATTGCATAGATGACAATTTAAAATCCCAAGGTTTTTATGAAAACTTAGGGAAATCGAACAATTTGGACAGGGAAGGACATAACCGCAGTCTGAGCATTGCAATGAAGAGGAATAGCCCCTGTGATTTATATAAAGGATAATTTGCTCTTTTCTTTCCAGTCTTTTTTCTATGGCTTCTTTTAGTTCATCTGAGACCAATTCTTCAGGCTTTAGAAAAAAACCGGTGCCTTTCTTTTCTTGTTGTGAAAGCCTCCTTTTGCGTTTTCTTAGATCGACAATGCTGACAGAAGGGAGTTTTCTTTCTTCGACCCTTCTTTTAAGTTCTATCAGTTTATATTTACCGCTCATCGCATTATAGTACGATTCCAAGGAGGGAGTGGCCGAACCCAAAATAATAAGGGCTCCTTCAAGTCGAGCACGCATCACGGCAACGTCTCTGCCGTGGTAGCGCGGGCTTTCCTCTTGTTTGAATGAGCTTTCATGTTCTTCATCCACAATGATTAACCCTAGGGAGGGGAATGGAGCAAAAAGAGCCGACCTGGTGCCAACAAGAATATCAATCTTGCCTCGGAGTATATCATACCAAAGAGTTGCTTTTTCACTACGGGAAATGCGGCTATGCCAGCAACCAATAGAGGCTCCTTGTGCTGTAAATCTGGCTTTAATTCTCTCCAAGAGTTGTGGTGTTAAAGAAATTTCAGGGACTAAAAGAAGAACCTGTTTTTTTTGCTTTAAGCATTTTTCAATTGTCCGCATATAGACTTCTGTCTTCCCGCTACCAGTGACTCCAAAGAGAAGAATCGGTTGAGGAAGACCTTTATGCATTTCCTCTTCGATCAAGTGGACTGCATGGCTTTGTTCTTCTGTCAAGCATTTTGGAGGAGAAAGATTAGGAACAATAGGGAAATAGGTTTCGGCTTTTTTTTGGGAGAGTCCAACTATTAACCCTTTGCGCAAAAGATTTTTCCAGATGTTTCGAGAGATTCCAGTCTTTTTAGGAAGCTCAGAAAGCCAAGCAGGTTGCCATTTTTGGAGGAAATCCAAAGCCTCTTTTTCTTTTTTGGCTCTTTTTATTTTGCTTTGAATATAAAGAGGATCCAAATGCGCTGGCAGGGATAATAGAAGATCCTCTTTTGGTTTAATAGTCGCTCTACTAATGGAATCAGGTAAGGCGGCTTGTAAAGCTGAAATCAACGGGCTACAGTAGTAGTCTGCAATCCACTTGCATAATTTGAGAATGTTTTGAGGAACTAATAATTCTTTATTTTCCCTGCAGAGAAGGGGTTTAAGCGTAGAGTTTTGTTTTTCAAGAATATCCACAACGATTCCCCTGCCAAATCCATTCTTAAATGGAACGCGAACGTGAGTGCCTAAAACAATTTCTTTCTCCAGGGCTTCGGGAATAGCATAGTCTAGGAGAAAGTCTCTTTTGTTATCAAGAAGTACTCGAGCGATATGGAGAGAGGGAAGCGAAGGGGGTGGGAAAAAAAATTCCTGTTCCATGTAGAGCCTTTTAAAAAATAAATTAAAGCTAGGCAGAGAAAAAAGAGAAATGATTTGATCTGAAAAGATCTGAAAAAAAACGCGCTGCATACAACCTCTTCCTTTAGGAAGAGGATAAGGCGCGGCATTCAGGTGTTCTCTGACTCTCGATAAACTGTTGGATAACAAGCAGAGGAGCGCCGCCACAGCTTCCGGCAAAATAACTTGGGGACCAGAGATGTCCACTCCATAGTTTTCGGCAAATTTGCGTATAGTTTTTCTTTTGGATCAGGCGGCAGGAGACGCCTTTCAGACTGTTCATCAGCGTGGAAATGGCCACTTTGGGGTGGATAGGTCACCAAAAGGTGCGCGTGGTCATCCTGAGGGTCAAATTCCAACAATTCAGCTTCGAAAGCTTTACAAACCGAGGCCATAATCTCGTGCAGCTCTTCC